>Ga0265798_10000296_pt1 | contig 90175 bp, 93 predicted proteins | sample P3T30metagenome_FD_192430 | JGI IMG/M metagenome (GOLD analysis project Ga0265798, IMG submission 192430) | Plant litter microbial communities from East Loma Ridge, Irvine, California - P3 T30 | ecosystem: Environmental > Terrestrial > Plant litter > Unclassified | place: USA: California... | reverse complement strand
CATGATGGAGAAACGCCAGAGCTTCGGCGATAGAAATGACCACATGAAGGGCGAAGAACGGTGTTGCTCGACGGTAGTTGGTTTGCTGTAAGAGATCGCCCCCTGGGCAAAATTCGAACAACATTTGGGCGTAGCCCTTGTTTCCGATGATGTTGAGGTCGCAACAAAACAGGCGAATGGTATTCGGATGGAGCTGGGCCAAGTTGCCCAGTATTCGCGCTTCGGCTGGTGGGCAACTTCTGTCCTCGTGTCTCACCGACTTGATGTTTTTCAGTTCACTGGGATAGTGATGCCTCGAGTGCTGCGGCTCCACGAGCTGGACCACTCCTTCCCGAGACTCGTAATTCTTGACCAAAGCGAACCCTGCTGGCAGGTACATGGGCTGCATTGGGCCTGTTTTCGACATGAGCGGCAGATGGTATGACATGAATGATGGCATGTTGAAGTTGTCGATTTACTTCGGGCTGGTGTGGTGGCGATTGCAATAGCTGACCTGCAGCTGTTTAGATTGGGTGATTTGGGTGAGGAATAACCTCGTCACCTCACGAGGAACATGGCAAGTTAAATATGACATCTTAGGTATGCCTAAGACAGTGTCAATCCTTGTGTTTCGGAATGATGTGCTAACAAAGACCATCTTGAGAGGAAATTCTATCACAGGAGCAAGTCAGCCAATTGTTTCAACGAAAGTTGCCCAATTTTGCGACAGAGAAATCAAATCTGCGGACATAGATACTGCCGAAGTCAAGACTTCGGAGACGTAGCACAAACAAAGAGAGAACAACAAACAAATGTGGAAGCTATACACTGAATGTGTACGAACGTGCTGAGCGACGCTGGCGCCTAGTTCGGTCGATCTGATTGTTCTGAAAATATGCCGATTCATCGTGGACCGTGGAGTCTCCAATCTCAAATTCCAAGGGTGTTGTCTTGGCCGCGGTGGAAAGTGTGTCCACGCACCATTCCCCTACAAAGCCCACTCCTCCCGATCGTCACCAGCCGAAACAAAGGGCTCATCAATCATCCTGACTGCCATCTCAGAGCAAAGCACACAGCTGCCCGCCACCAGCGCATCCAGCTCTTTGACCATACTCGTCCTCTTCGCACCTCCGACCACCGCTCGGCCAACCTCTCTCTGCAACTCGCGGATCCTCTTTCCCTTACCCATCCCCACGCTCTTGAGAACCAATTCCCCAAGACAGTCCGCATGGAATGCATGCTGACACGGAAAGACGAAGAACTGGCGCATCAGCAGCGGAAGGCGACATTTCCAGCACCGCTCCCCGGGCTCCACAATAGCGTAGCGCGCGTCGAGGGTCTGGATAGAAGTCTTGATCGACGCGGCCGTGGTGGCGGAGGAGTCCATGGATGTCTTGAGCGAGTCAATCTGTCGGCTGTACTCCTCGAGCGCGGCGCAGATTTCCTCCTTGAAGTCGTCGATGACGACAAAGTCCGGGAAGAAAGGGATGAGGTCTTCGATGCGCAGCAGCTCGCAGCGTTTCAGGAAATCCATGGCGCTCTTGATGCCTTTGCTCTGGCCGATGACTTTCTTGGCGACTTTGAGCCAGAGCTTCTTGCGGAGGGCATCGTCGTTGCCCGGGCGGTCTGCGACTACGGCGGCGAGCTCCACGGCGTCGTGTCGCAACGCGAGGTCGACGGCTGAGACGAATTGTGACATGGTGCAGTAGACGTGCACGGCTGATTGCACTCTTTTGTGCGTGATGCAAAGACGGAGGGCAAAGTCCACATCGTAGTTTTGTTCGTGGTTGGTTTCTTGTGTTTGGAGATATGACAACAGCGCCGACTCGTCCGAGGATGGGTGTGAGGCATATAGTGAAATCAAGGTGTTGTGTACCGCGGGCGAGGTGGAGTGTTGGTGGTTGATGCAGAATAGCAAGTATCGTATGGCTTGGTTTTGAGAAAGTGGGACCGTGGTGCCAGTGGTCTTGTTGTAGTTCAACAATGCGGGAATGATGTTCTTGGGCTCCAGGCTGGTCTGGCGCATCATGACTTCGATAAGGTCAACTGACACATGAGACATCAGTACCGTGCTGTATTTGTAGAACATTTCGGGTTCGGTCTGCCTCTTGAGCACAGCCATGGCTTCTGTCCATCGCTCTCGCTGGACCCAGTATGACAGCACAAAATTGTAGTCCTCCACCACATTGGCGAAATGTAGAAGCTCTTCTTCTCGGCCGTGGGAGCTGATAATCTCGTATGTTGTCTTGGTGTCGAGATCCGACTTGTATCTCGTCACGAACTCTTGGAATTCTCTGCGGAAAACTGGCAGCTGCTTTTGCATGTCCGATGCTGTAGAGCCCTCGGCGAGCTCAGCTTTTGTACTGATGGTGTCGTCAAGCTGATTCAGCTTCGACATGTACAATTCAATCAGCCAGCTCGTGAGCATCGTTCTCTGCATAATAAAGTTCTTCGGGAACCCAGATAGCTTGGTGAGCAAATACTTGCGAAGGGCGTCGTTTTCGCCCTTGTCGATGAACGTGAGAGCAACGTCTTCAAAGGGCTTGCTGCTCTTTCCCAGGATCGTCGCAGCTTCCATGAATTTGCCTTGTGAGATGAGGTGATCACCTGTCACTGATGCGACCGTGTCTTTATGTTCTGCAGATTTGGCGTACCTTTGAGCAGCGTCGTAATGACCCTGATCAAGCAGAATCTTCCAGACATCACGGGTCTCCTCAGTGACTACTATCTCATAGACCTCTGAGGATGTCAGCAGCCAGTATGTGTTCTTCTGGTGATCTGCGAGAAGTCCTAGGTGAGTCTCGCCTGGCTCAAGGACAACTTGGTTGTACACTACACTGTCATCAAGTCTGTTGATGGCAGTTACGCGACCTTCCATGAGAGCGAGAATGTGGAATTGGGTCAGTGCCACCGAAGAGATAGCCGGTTGAGACGTCCTGTTTCGACCTCCTGAAGTTTGCATTGGAGGTAGCTTCGTTTTTGGTAGTAGATGTGATTCGTGGAACACTTGTCTACCCAGCGTTGCGGGATCCGGCGACTGGGAAAGAAGCACGCCGTTGTAAATACCCTGAGAGCAAAGCCATGCATATGCTCTCTCCGCAGTCTGGTCACCCATCACAGGCTGCGAGGCATCGGTGGGGTCTGGAGATACTGCTAGGCTGCATGCAGAGGCGGCGCCAGTTGACTCCACCGAGTGCACAGTTGGAGTCTCCCCATCAAACATTTTCGAGTAGATCGATCCACTGCCCTCGTGTCCCTGCCTGCCAATTCGCCCTGAGAAATGAGCTAGGTGCTGCTGTGTCGCGACAAGTATTCTTCTCGTATCTGGTTTGTTGGAGAGGACGTCCACGTACAAGCCCATCACAGGTCCATCTTGTGGGTTGTATACACTCTTCAGATACTTCTCTTCCCTCCTGTAGAATTCCGTACTGGGCTCGATGTATGTCTCGTATACCTGCCCGTCCGCAGCGCCAATCAGTATCTCGCGTGTGGACGCCGTAGGCTGCGATGGATTCCATGCTATGCTTTCAATTTGTACGCCCTTCAATCTTGCTAACGCCTTTGGTTGTCGCGACTGTGTGTGTAGATAGTAGTTCTCTCCAAGTGACGTTGATACGATAAGATGCGAGGCGGAGGGGTCTAGGAATAGTCGACGGATCACGCCTATCTCGGCAGGACGCTTGGGAAGGTCGATGTCGTCGATGTCGGCGGCATTGTCCAGATCGAAGCGCAGGAGACGGCCACTGGAGAGGGCGAGGATGAGGACATTGTTGGCGACCTGCGCGGCTACGAAGTCGGCGGAAACATCGAACTGCAGAGTGACCCTCTGGACGTCGAAGATTGGGACCTGGTTGTCGTCTGCCATGGCTGTGGGAGAGCCAGTGGTAGGGTTGATTGACATTACTTGTAGTCGCGTGTATGGAGGGGTACTTATGCCATCTTTCAGGCGTGGGTTGCTGTTCTCAGTGGTTCAGACCATTGGTTTCGAGTATCTCGTCGTCTGCCCAAGCTTGGAGTCGCGTCTGGAGGTGTGATGTTACCCCAACCCTAACCCTGTGGGCACATGTGCTTCCACCGTTTTGTCGTGCTGTGTACTCACAACTCTGGAAAATCATGGATCTGAATACATGGATCTTTGCCATTTGTGTAGGGGATTTTGAGTGATCATACTGAAAGAGCCCGGGTGATCGTGTGAGTAGTTGGCGACCCTCACTGTGTTGTGACTAGCGGAGGCCATCAACAGCATGGACACAATCGAAGGAAACACACTTGCAAGATCGGTGGTATCTTTCATACTTAGTTGTCAGATAGACACAATGGTCACATAAGACACGTAGAGCATATACCCAGCGCCGACTGTATCCACATCTTGCCAGTCTGTCAAGACATCGGAAGTTGCCACGAAACAATCGTATCGTCAACCATCTGGGACGATTTCAACAGGCAAAAGAAAAAGTGGGACGACCGACACGGATTCTAGACACGTTACTCGAGTCGTGATGTCTGGGCAAAGGAGTCTCTGTTAAGTACGAATGCAAACTAACGAGTACAATCTACTATACCACGGAGACAGGCGTTTTGTTGGCAAGAGTTGTCTCGTTTATTCTTTCCAACAGCAAGACTTCTGGCTGCGAACTCGGGCTTACGCCACTTACACATTCCCACCACGCGAAGATACATGCAGCGATCTATCTTCTCCCCACATCCTTATTCTTAATGTAGAATCCGGAGATATGGCAAGTATAATCAACGAGATGATCTTGCAACAAGCCTCCAATCCCCGCTCTGCCATTACCTCTGAAAGCTTGCTATTTGTATTGGCGAACGCCTCGGTTGCGATCGACAGGCCAGTGGGACGAACTCTCACCAACGATGTGCAACGGTCCAAGGGTATGGATTGGCCCAAAGGATGGTAGCTCATGCACATCATTTACTGGTCTTGCTGGTAGGTGTAGTTTAGAGCTGAAGTCAGACTGTAAGATTCCATCTAAGAGCGCCAAAGGAGGAGAAGGATTGAGCGCCTCGGCCTGTTGTGAAGACACCAGTCTAGTCTCAAAGCAAACGGCGTCTGACCGGAAGAGAACATTCCGCACGGCTGCCGGAGTGTGCGGAATAGACTAGAAGAACGACAGTTGTAATATCGTACGGAGCGGTCAAGACTTACTTACATGCGCGAGTATAGTAATAATCGGCTTTTCTTTGTCACAGTAGTCAAAGCGATTCATCGCGGTACAAAGCGTATTCTCCAAGATCAGCATAACAGTGCAGCGGCAGCGTGACGCTGTGCGTGGCAATAAAAAAGTACTTCACTTACATGTCCGCCACACCGCCGAATCACGGCGCAGTGATTATTATTTCACTTTGCCCTCTGCTGCCGCTAAGCCAGGGCCCGGCGCTGACTATTCCCATGCCCGTCTTCGCTTCCGTCTTTGCTCACTCGACCCGTCACACATAAGCATTGGCCCGCCCCAAGTATATCCATATCCATCCCACCCCCCTCGCTCTCTCAGCCTCTCTCTATCTGCTTACCCTTTCAACTCCTCCTCCTCCTCTGCAACACCACCACCACCCCACTACTACACATCCCCACCAGCCCTCTGACCCCCCACCTCCACCATCATGGAGGCCCTTCTCCGCCAGTCCAGGGCCATGTGTCCCTTCTTGAACAAGACCTCGCCCGCCACCCTGCGGTCCATGTCCACCAGCACCAGTGTCCAGCACACTGCTCCTGGTGGTGGCGCCATGAGCAACCTGCAGATCATTGCCCGCCGCTGCCCCGTCATGGGCAAGGCTCTCTCCGTCCAATCTTCGCGCCTGGGCAACAATGTCCTTTCGGGAGCCTTTGGCGGATCCAGGGCTTACTCTTCTCGTGTCCCGAAGGCCAACCTCCACACTGGACGCGCAGACAAGGCCCAGGCGGTCGACATCCCGCGCACCAGGCGTGAGGCCTACTCTCCCCAAGCCACTGGACACAAGTCGACCCAGTCCACCCAGGCGCAGAAGCACGCCCATGGCATGCCTCCAGCCCCACCAAAGGCTGCGACCTTCGACTACGAATCTTTCTACCAGAACGAGCTGGACAAGAAGCACAAGGACAAGAGCTACAGGTACTTCAACAACATTAACCGTCTGGCGAAGGAATTCCCTCAGGCGCACATGACTACCAAGGAGGACAAGGTGACCGTCTGGTGCTCGAACGACTACCTCGGAATGGGAAGTAACCCGCAGGTCCTGAAGAAAATGCACGAAACATTGGATGAATATGGAGCTGGCGCCGGTGGTACTAGGAACATTTCTGGCCACAACCGCCACGCCGTTGGTTTGGAAGGTGCCATCGCCAAGTTGCATGCGCAGGAGAGTGCTTTGGTGTTCTCGTCTTGCTATGTTGCCAACGATGCCACTCTGGCGACTTTGGGCAGCAAGTTCCCTGACTGCGTGATCTTGAGTGACAGCATGAACCACGCATCGATGATCCAGGGTATCCGACACTCTGGTGCGAAGAAGATCGTCTTCAAGCACAACGACCTGGTCGACCTCGAGAATAAGCTCGCTTCGCTTCCTTCTGAGACTCCCAAGATCATCGCTTTTGAGAGTGTCTACAGCATGTGCGGCAGCATTGGTCCGATCGAGGAGATCTGTGACCTTGCCGACAAGTACGGAGCCCTGACTTTCCTCGATGAAGTCCATGCTGTCGGCATGTACGGCCCCAACGGTGCTGGTGTTGCTGAGCACCTCGACTACAACATCTACGCCAACGGTGGAAACACCAAGGGCACGATCATGGAACGCGTTGACATCATCACTGGTACTCTGGGCAAGGCTTACGGCTGCGTTGGTGGCTACATCGCCGGATCTGCCAAGTTGGTCGACACTATTCGTTCCCTCGCGCCGGGCTTCATCTTCACTACTTCCCTCCCGCCGGCGACCATGGCTGGTGCTCAAGCCGCCATCGAGTACCAAATGTCTCACCGTGGCGACCGTCGTCTGCAGCAGCTGCACACCCGTGCCGTCAAGTCCGCTCTCGCCGAGCGTGACATCCCCGTCATTCCCAACCCATCGCACATCATCCCTGTTCTGGTCGGCGACGCCCAGGTCGCTAAGCGCGCCTCGGACTTGCTGCTCGAGAAGCACCAAATCTACGTCCAGGCCATCAACTACCCGACCGTCCCCGTCGGCCAAGAGCGCCTGCGCATCACCCCGACGCCCGGCCACCACAAGGGTTTCCGTGACCACCTTATCGAGTCGCTGGAGAGCGTCTGGCAGGAGCTCAACATCAAGCGCACGTCTGACTGGGCGGCCGAGGGCGGCTTCATCGGCGTCGGCGTCAAGGACGCTGAAGCTGTCGAGCCGCTCTGGACTGATGCCCAGCTCGGCCTGACCGATGTCGTCGAGGGCATGAAGAGCGGCAGCGCTCTGGGCGTTCTTGAGAACGTCCTCGCCCGCGAGCACGAGGAGATCAGGCAGGTGCAGGCCGTCGCTGCGGCCGCCTAAGCGTCTCGATGACCAAGGCCAGTTTTGTTTTGCAAAACGCGATTTTTTCAGCTACACTGAAATACGATCGATGATCTATCACGAGCCACGGTTGTCCATATGAATTGTAGGACTCCACAAGCGGAGTCCGGCACTGTTCATACTTCAGTTTTTTTGCGCCAGCATATAGCCAAACGAGCCCACTTAGAGTCAAATCTAGAGCGGACACGAAACCACTCCTTTTTACCGGCCCGCAAGCAATTATGTTCTCCTTGTCTTTCAAGTCCTACCCAGTGTTGATCATTCGTAATGCTCCCCAGGTTGGTACGCGCATACTCGTATATCAAAAGACATCCATCTTGCCGACGCGATGTAAGAAATTTTTCTATCAATACGCCTGACGCTTTGCAACGCAGAAGCGGGCTTATTTACTTCTTCAACTGCTCATAGTAATTGCATCGAGTTTCTATCGAGATTGTTATATTTGGCGATGCGTATAGATAGGTATAAAGAGCCACCGCTAAGAGACCGGGAGGACTTCGTTTGACTACCTAGCAAAAGAGAGGTGGGCGACTCTTCAAAGAAATCACACCATCCACGGGTAGGCCAACTCAAATACCTACCTACGATGTCATAACATGATTCAGATAGTGAAAGGCAAGCTCGTCGGACTCGAGCCGTCCCTAACTTACGGTACGAAACAACATCGACTGCGTTCGGAATGGAGAGTAATATGGCCTGTTCAGATGGCTTTTGACAAGCTCTACACGGAAGCGTTTTCTTTTTCACATGTCTATCGTCATAAAGTACTCGTGCAATGTCCAACACTCGCCACAAATCTAAGCAAGAGTCTTCTCGACAAGCTTGATACCATACTGCTCGTCAAGTTTGACACGGATGGGCTCGCTGAGCTCGGGGGTGATGGGAGCGAGGACACCAGTCTGCTTGATCTCGCCGTTGAGGACCATCAATACGGTGACAGCGCAAGGAACACCGACAAGCTTGGCCATGGCGCTGTAACCGCCGCTGCCCTCCTCCGCGCCGTACTCGGTCAGAGTGCTGGTGCGGGTCTCTTTGGAGCCGTCCTTGTGCTCGATGAAGAACTTGTGCTGCAGCATGACCATGTCGCGCTCGCCCTCGGTGTACTGCATCTTCTGCTCGAGGCTAGCGCACAGGCAGTCGAGAGGGGTGCCGCGAGGGTCAATCTTCTTGTCGGTGCTGAAGAGGTCGAACCAGCGCAGACCGGCGAGGATGCGCTCCTTCTCGTCGTTGTTGGGGAACTTGGCCTTGCTCTCGACGGCCCAGTTAAGGTCCTGCTCGGAGTGACCACTGGCGCCCAGGATCTTTGCGGTGGCCTCGGCCCAGGGGATGGGAGTCTTGAGGAAGTCGTGCTCCTCGGTGGAAAGGAAGCCGAGGCTGGCCAGAGTCTGGACAAAGGCCGGGTTGCCCTGGTAGCGGAGGGTGCCACGGATAAGGGTCTGGGCCTCGGGGATGTTGTAGCGCTGGCGGTACGGGGTGCTGTCGCGGTTGGGGTAGGCCTCGAAGGCATAGCCGGGGTAGATGGGGTATGGGCGGGCGGTGCTCATCAGCTCGGGGCCGGGAGTAGTGACCTTCTCGCCGTCACGGTAGAACTGGGCGGTGTTGCCAGCAGCGAGCAGGACGCCACGAGGCGACCAGGAGAACTTGTAGCCCAGAGGGTTGTCGCTGGACTCCGGGGCGGGCAGTCCGCCACAATAGGAGAGGAAGCCGGTGATCTTGCCGCCCTCCTTGTGAACCTCGTCGATGGTCTTGACGGCGTACAGGTGGTCGATACCGGGGTCCAGACCGATCTCGTTGAAGACAGTGATGCCGGCGTCCTTGGCCTCCTGGTCGAGAGCCATCATGGCCTCGGAGACGTAGGATGTGGTGACAACATGCTTCTTGACCTTGATGGCGGCCTTGATGACGACGGCGTGGAAGGTGTAGGGAATGAGGGAGATGACCAAGTCGTTCTTGCTGATCTCGTTCTCGAGTGCAGTCGAGTCGGAGACGTCGAGGGAGATGGGACTGGCGTTCTTGAGACCCTCGGCGAGGGCTTTGGCGCTGGCGAGGGTACGGCAGGCTTTGAGTTGGTCAGTATGGTGTTGCTCACTCGCATGGGAGATGAAGTAAATGAGTCGCGGTATCAATGCTTACCAACAGTGACCTGGACGCCGGCCTTGTCGAGCTCGACAGCGGTGGGCCTGGTGACGAAGCCGGCACCGAGAAGCAGGACCTTGTGAGGGGCCATGATTGCAAGTGAAGTTGTGTATTGGTTTTATTTATGGGTGAATGTGAGAGTGAAGCCGACAATTGTAAAGTGAAGACAACTTTAGTTAGATACCAAGACCGTCTGACCCTCCAATGGCTCATAAAACTGAACTGAGGGCAACCCCACCACCACCCTCGTCATCGCCGTGATCGGCCTCGACCGTGCAGCGAGAGAGCCGCGACAAGGCGTCCATCTTCACCCTCAGGCAACAAACTGTTTCTGCCAAGCTTCTTCCATTCTACAGCTGGCTTCATAAGTTCTTCACACATTCGTGAACACCACATCCTTCCTCCCACTCTTTGTGCGGCCTTCAGAAACGAAAATCTCTTGCAATTGCAAAATCATGTCGGCCATGGATATGTTCTGGGCCGCGCCGCCAGTGGCTCGGTATATCAACTCTTCATGCCGCCACAACCAAGGACACACTTCTGATACTGATCTGCAGAACCCTCACAGCCATCACAGTTGCTCTGTCCGTGCCAGTGCACATGAGCTTGATTAACGCGTACTATGTGGCATTCATATACGAAAAGGTCGTCACGTTGCGCGCCTTGCCTGAGATTTGGCGTCTCGTCACGCCCTTTTTCATCACTGGCCCTCAGTTTGGCCTGCTCATGGACCCGTACTTCCTATGGACGTACGCCAGTCAGCTCGAGCTTGAAGCAACTCGCTTTTCCCAGCCTGGCGACTTCTTCACCTACATCACCTTCGTGTGCTCTGTAATCCTGGTGAGTCTTGCGCATTTACAGCCTCTCCAGGCATGATGCAGCTTTCCTTTTCCACTTTCTTCTTTTCTTCACAAGCAACCTCCCTTACTGCCCGGCCAGCTTATCTTAGCTGCGACGGTTCCTAGATGGGAGGGAAATTACCCCTGCACTGTGCGGCGCTCGTCATTCGCAAAATATTATAGAGCGTTCGCGGAGTGTGGGCATGGTGGGATTCCACTTGAGAAAGCTGTTCGCCGAGATATGTGGCGAAGCGGTGGTTGCTGGCCCCTACATCTTATCATCATCTTGACCTTTGTCTTGCGTCTGATCGTTTCGAACTCGAAACTGACGGCGCTGTAGATCGTCCTAGGCGTTGGCATGCACGGCGTCTTCTTCCTAAGCGCCCTTACACTAGCCCTTGCGTACACCTATGCCCAAGAGAACCCGAACAGGCAGCTCAGCTACTTCATCGTTACCTTCTCCGCCAAGTACCTTCCGTACTCTATGCTTGCTATGACTTTCGTCATGGCATCTCCCCAAGCGGCTCTCCAACAGGCCACTGGTTTGATCGCGGCTCACCTTTACGAATTCCTGACGAAGACCTGGCCTGAACATGGAGGAGGACGCAAGCTGATCAACACTCCTGCTTTTGTTGCAAGATGGTTCGCGACGACCGCTGGCACACCGTCGCAGCGCTCCTTTGGTACTGCATACAGTGGCAACACTGCTCAGAACGTGGGACAGGGGCAGACCGGCGCAGGAGGCGGATGGGCCAGCGGGTTCAGCCAAGGATCTTGGAATGCCCGTGGTCAAGGACGACGTCTGGGAGGGGAGTAATGCGATTGCGTGTCGAATCCACTGCTGTCAATTGACTCTCAACTCATGATAAGAAACCAAAACAACAATACCAACCGCGAGTCCCATCCTTGACTTGCTCAACATCAACCTCAATCTCACATCACACTGCATCTCACTTCCATCCATTCCCCATCATCCCCCTTCCTCCCGACAACACTTTCTCCACCGAACCACATGTTCTTGTCTCCAAACTTCATTTTCCGCTTCTCTCTAGCGCTTGGTGCCACTGATTGCCCTGTCTCCAAGTCAGCATCACATTCGTATGTCTCGCAGCAATCAGACATGACACTCACCCTGTTGCGAAAGCGGAGCAGGAGTAACGCGATTTTGCGAACGTTGTCGTGGCGAATTTACAAACGAAGGCTGCTGCATGTTTGATGTGTGAGTTTGGGGATTGTGTGCCACTGTTATCGAATCCGCAGGCGCATGCACAGGCTGTTGTTGACTGTGAAAGTTATTGGGTTGCGATGTAGTGGCTGGTTGATAGAACTCTGGCGGTTGCGACTGCTGCGGCGGCTGCTGTTGCTGATACTGGGCTGGAAGCTGATTTGTGAAAGAGTTCTGTCCTTGTTGCTGTTGTTGCTGTGGTTGCTGCATCATGAATATCGACCGGGGAGGGGTTCGTTATATAGATGAATCGCTCGAATCAAGGTCGGTGAGGCACGAGTAAGTGGCCGTCGCGGTGAGAGATTCGAAGAGGGGAAGAACACAATGTGGTTTCTTGTTCTGTTCGAGGAACTTGAAGGGCGCAAGACCTACATTCTCTCGTGTGGTGGTCATTGTTGACTGAGCGATCGGCACAGGTACTGTCTAGTGAAACCTGGCACGCGACATATTCTTCTGGGAGTGTGATGTTGCGGCTTAGCAGCTGATGATGGATACTTCAGTACCTGTACCTGAGTACCCGTACTGCAGTAGTTTTATGCTCGGTTGAACCTTATTGTTGACATGTGGATTTAGGGGAAGGGTTGGGGAGTTGTGGATACCATGGAGGTTTTATGGATTGGACTTGATGTATTGGTGACTTTGGCTTGAAGAACTGCGTTTCGATATATATGTATATATATATATATATATATATATATTTGCACACATCTCAGCCAGGTATTGTATCAGTCTGGATTACAAGTAATATCACTCGTCATAAAAGTATACCTATCTCATCAGCTACCAAGCATGCATCGATCTCATCGAAAGTCACAAGTAGATCCTCACAAACCTATTAACAACCAACAAAAACATCACCATCAAGATCCCAAGCGCTCGCACAAACCAACCCAACCTTGACCCTCACATCGATCCCTCCAAGTCATCCTCCCCCCTCAACCTCGCCATCTCCTCCCTCCACCTCTCCCCCCAACTCTCCCTCTTCTCCACCAACCTCGCCCTCAAACCCTCTTTCTTATCAACAGCCCTCCTCCCAATGTCTTTCTTCCACTGCTCCCAGCCCCCCACAACCCTCTCCTTCGTAACCCCCGCAACACCATCAATCCTCCCCATCCCGCCATCCTCCCTACGAACCCAAACAAACCTCCCCTCCCTCTTCCAAACCTCCCCCACAACCCCATCCCGGCCAGCAGCAGCAGCACCGCCGCAAACCCATATCGGACTATCAAGCGCAACAACCTCATCGAATTCAATCCCGGAAGACCTGGCCAAGTCTTGCATGAAATTCTCGTTTTGCCTCTCCAGCCGTGCGGCGAACAGACTCGCACATTCTCTAGCCATTCCGTTGCGCTCTTTCTCCAGGCGCTCGCATTTCCTCGTGAGATTTTCGATGCGGGCGCGGGATTGGAGGTTTTCGGCTGCGAGGTTGCGGAGTTCGAGTTCGAGGGATAGGTAGTTGTTGCGGAGGGTGAGGAGGGTGGGTTTTAGGGCGGAGAGGTCGGAGAGGGCTGCGGTGAAGGTGTTTAGGACGGAGAGGTTGGGTGGGGTTTGGGGTTGGTGGTAGGGTGTTGGTGGCATGGTTGTTGAGTTTTATCTTCCTTGGGGGGGAAAGGACGTGTTTTGGTTTGGCTTGATTTGGCTTGGTTTGGGGTTGTGTTTGTGTTGGATGGTTCTGTTGATCGATACTTTCTTTGATGCTTCCTGCAGTTCTCGCGGTTGGAATGCTATTTGTTTTGCTGTAGATTGGATGGGTACTTTGGGTCCGTTCGTTCGTTCGCTCGGCGGTGCTTGTCTTGTTAAGTACGGCATCGCTGATGTGCATACTCTACACGTTGGTAGGTCGGTAAGACACGGACAGCAAGTCGGCATAGCAGTGCATGATTCGACTGAGTGCGTGCAGATAAGACTTACAGTACGATCAATACCTACATGTATCCGCCGCGTTGGTGTCGAATGGTAGCGTCAACACTATGCAAACGCGAATGTCTTACAACTGTATCGGTCAGCTTCCGCGACACCAAAGTACGAGAAGTGCGTGGATCTGAAGGAGTGGAGAGAACCACGTGCTCATATCAGCAGCAACGGCACTGTCGGAGGAACAGTATGCCAGTGAGAGTGCTGATGCGAGTCAATCGGTATCTCCGCAACACGATTGGGAGCCAGGTGCTAATATCATCAGTAGCATCGCACTCAGATTGGTAATATGCCAGTGTGAGCACCAATAGTCACCAGTCGGTAGAATCTCTGGGGAAATGCATAAGATCCAGTACTAGATCCAGTACTCGTATCAGCGGCAGCGTTACACTCAGGTCGGCAGCGCGCCGCTAAGAGCTCAATATCAATACGCACTCACTAAAACTATCACCATCAATCCACAGAAACAACAATCCCAGCCTCCTGTTCTTCCACAGCAGTCTTCAGCTCCTGCATGTCACCACCTCTCTGCCTGACCACAAAGCCCAAAGTCTCACTGAAAGTCTCACCATTATTGCCCCACCATTCTCCAAGTGTAGTCACATAAGCTTCCACCTGGCTCTTCATTGGGAATTGCTCCTTGAGCAACAAGATCTGCCCTGGGTCCAGCTTCATCATGTCCTCCACGACATAGTAGTGGCCTATGTCATCTCCCCAGCCCTCGGCGCCGGGTTCGTGGAAGCGTGAAGGTGTGAGCTTCGCGTGGTATTTGGACGAGGCGAGGCTGGAGTTGTAGTACCCACTTCCCGGGACGAACGAGCTGGGCGGGTAGTTCAGATGGATGTTGAAGAGTAGCTGATGATTGCTGTCTGGGAAGCGTTTGTGGAACTTCTGGCGGATTCTGCCGTTGGACGGACAGACATTGTTAGCGACCACGTCCCGTAGTATCGAGTGCATGTCGAGCATCTCCGCCAGTTCATCAGAGCGGAAGTTGTGAAGCAGGGCGGCGCGCTCACGCATGGTTTCTGGCAGCGAGCGGGCAAAGCGTACATGGCTTGAGTTGTGGAAGGCAGAATCGAACAGCCAGAGGCGATAGAGAGCGCGGCGCAGGTTGAAGCGCTCAACAGACGTGAGGAGACGGCGGGAAGCAAAATCCGTCTTCCATTTCTTGAAGGGGTATATCTCCTCGTACTTTTGCGCAACCCTGCCTGTTGCTACGATTTGTCTGAGCAGAGCGTCGGAAATGGGTACGTCGCGATGGACGTGGGCAGGTTGCGAGGAGTTCTGTGTAACGATCTGAACGATGTCATCCAGAGGTCCGTATTCGGCTTCTGCGGCGTGCGTGAGGATCAAAATGCGCTTGCTGGAGTGGAAGACGTGGCGAAAGTGTTGACATGTCGCCGAGAGCGCGAGAGCCGAGTCAACGGATGGTAGGGAGAGGAAGACTTGGGTCACGATCTCAGTGGGCAGCGAGTCGAAGTACATGGCGGCGATTTGGGTGTCGGGTTGGTAATTGATGGAGACGTCTTTTCGTGCTTGGAATTGGTTTTTCTTGCGGTATAACTTGTTCTCGTAGTCGTCCAATACTGGATTGTGCGACTCGGGTATCGTTTCAAAGGCTAGACAACAGTGCTTTGCTGTCTAGTGATGGATTGAATGCTCAGATAACGAACACCCCTTCGTTGGGGCTATCAATTGGGTTGAGTTGTCCATCGCAGACGGGGTGAAGCATCTTGGCCTGGCTGGTGAGTGCCATGATAATTGAGCTGTCCATGTTTGAGATGATGGGGGGAGAAAGGAAGACGGACGGGAAAGGAGAAACTAAATAATAAAGACGTGAAGAGTGACGCGACTTGGGATCAGCCGCCGAGCTGAGCAAGAGCCACCTCCGCATGGAGACGACCCCATACAACGACGACTAGTCAACCAAAGCACAACCCTTGTCCTTCAATGGCAGCAACCCCAGCAACAGCTGTCTGAGGGATCCGTCCAGCACAATCATGGACACAGGCACATACAACTGCAGAGACTACCACATCAGCCCCCACTTCTCCCCCGCCACCCTCACCAACTCCAACACCAGCAACATCCGCAATGCTCACCTCCAACGCCACGAAAGCTGGGCCGACCTCGAACACCGCTCCCGCAGCCCAGCGAGCCTCAAGCCCAAATTCCCCCTCCTAAAACTCCCCCTCGAACTGCGCCAGCAAATCCTCTCCTACCTCCTCCCGCACACCCAAGAGCTCGGAAGCCACGTCGACGCTCTGGAATCGCACGTCCGCAACTTCTCCGCCGTGCAGAAGCGCGTGCGCAAGGGCATGGAACTGCCGCCGGAGAAGAAAGTCGAGCTCTCGCCGGCGGCGGCGAGACGACAAAATCACGGCAGAGGCAGCGGTGGCACAAACGTCCCGAGCAATATAGCCTGGCGGCGCGGGAACACGAGCTTGTTCGCCGTTTGCCGGCAGTTGCACGACGAGTGCGCGGATATGGTCTATGGGGGCAATACTTTCTTGCTAGGAGTCACGTTCTCGAACATTACCTTTCGCTTTCGGTATTTGCTGCCGAGCGGCATGGCGCCGCAGCGCGAGTACGCTTTCTTGGAGTTGATGCCGGCGAGGTACTTGCGCAGGCTGAGGAGAGTGTTCATCTCGGTTGATCATGTCGATAGCTACACTGGGATGATCAAGTACAACGTTTCCGGCAAGGGCTTGGTGCATGGGATCAGGCGGCAGGTGTTGAAATTGGTCTGCGCTTTGCAACCTATGGCCGGCCAGGACGAAGGGCGTGAGCTCGCCACCACCGAGGAGCCATCGCGGCCGGACTTGACTAGGGTCGTGATACGAATATCCAGTGGCAACACCGTAACGACCAGTTTGAAGGCGCAGTTCGGAGAAGTGCAGCGAATATCTCAGGATATCGAGGAGATCCTCGAGCCGTTTGGACACTTCTGTGGTGTGCGAGATCCGAGAGTCGTAGGCGCTGTTGGCCAGACCTATGCTCGCGAGCTGGAAGAGCGAATGCGTGATCCCGAGCCTCGACAGCCGCAGGGCTGTTGTTGTAGTGGAGGTATGGCGGATTTGGTGGTGGACGAGAAAAAAGCTGTGCAGATTTGTGTTTATGGGAACGATATATCATGATTGATGATGGCGGGTATGAAGTGATGAAATTAATGATACTATTATCGTCGCGGCGCATCACTCCGCGGTGTGTATCAGCGGTGCTGCGGCGAAGTCATGAGGAATGGCTGTACATGTTGGTTCGTGAACCCATATCAGCGGCGTCACAGGGAAGAATCATGATCGTACTCAGCATGCTCGTCGCACGTCCCATGCGACCAGCCCCCTTCTTCCCACCACACGCTCAAACGTCGGCCAAACACCATCGTCACCAAAATCCAGGTCATCCAAACCGATATGCTGCCTGTGGCGCCACAACTCTGCAAACACGAGTTCTGGAGCTTCCCCAGCAGATCCCGGCGCCGTATAAGTATCCAAGAACGTCGCACTGGCGGGCGCGACCAAGACTGTGCCATTCTCTGTCCCTCCGATACAAGCCGCATCATTCTTCAGACGCGCGATCATATCCTTGCCTGCCAGACCCATCAGGTCGAACGTGGTGATGTCGGCATTCCTGCCATTCAGCAGCCAGCGTGGCGGCGAGTAAGTCTTCCACCAAAATACCTGATCTACATCGTGACGAGAAGCAAGGAAAGTCTGCATCGGTACCACGCCGCCTTGGTGGTAAGTGCCGAAGATTACACCGGCGAGGATGTTGAAAATCAGCCACGCCGTAGCCCATACGCGGGCCACACGCTTTGGAATGCGTAGAGATGCTAGCAGAAGGGGTACGGCGGGCAACAGGAAGCGAGCTTCTTGGTGTTGGAAGGCGGAGAGGCAGGCGGTGCCTGTGATGGCGGTCCAGAACAGGGAGCTTGTGGCGCTGGTGAAGGGGAGGAAAATGATGGCAGGGCCGAGGAGCTGTGGGAGGTTCACGAGGAAGTGCTGATAGAATGGGTGTAGACCGTGGGAAGCGAGGTTAGAGGTATCCAAGTTGTACCGCAGGTTGTTGTAGGGCGTGAAGATGGCGAGATCAGGTAGGTCCCGGATGTTGATTGGCCATTGCGTTTGAGTGTGGAACGCGGTATCGATTAGAACGGCGTAGCAGAAGAAAGTGATTGCGGCGACCGAGAGGATTGGGATGCGTTGAGGCTTGTGTAGTAGATGGGGGATGAGCTGGATGCTCGGAACAAGCATGAAGGCTGGGAAAGTGATGCGGTTGAACAACCCCAAGATACCCAGGAAAGCTAAGACGATGCATGCACCGATCTGGACATGGTCCCTGTCGTCCCGGATACGATTGATGAGTACCAGGCACCACAAGACGACGAGCGTTTCAACGCCGTTGGAAAAAGTGTGTGTCTGGAAGGTCCAGGTAACGTAGGAAGATGCGATGAGAGTGATGGCGATCCTCCGGTCTCGAGACGCAGGAATCAGTTCATGTACAGCCCAGTCTTGGAGCACAAAGCTCAACAAGAACATCATGATCCTCAGAGTGTAGAAGGCGATAGTAGGAGGCACTTGGCCATACCCTAAGCCTTCCCAAAGCCATTTGAGGATCGTGAGAGGTATTCCATAGACCAGCCAAAGAGGGAAGAGGCTCCGAATGGGCGAGGCCGAGTCGAACTCCCAGGTCTTGTATGTTGGCCAGCCGTATACCGCGCCTGGTCAAGTGTTAGAATAAAAAAGGTGTCAAGTGTTTGATGGTTCGAAGGTGAATCTCACCTGCTACGACTTCGGGGCCTTGGAAGTGTTCATCCGGGTGAATGTAGCTTGGCGACAAGGCAAAGTATAGCCTTACCAGGATCAAGGCGAGGTACAATCTACGCCACATGATAGGAAGGAAGGAAGATGCAGATCAAACCATGCCGTCAGTAGTAGATGAAGGGAAGATGGGACTGCATGTTGCATGTGAAAGAGCGAGATTGGGCGCATGCCATCTTCTCCTTTCGATAGCACGCGCGCGCTGCAAACGCGATCTCATCAGCCGCACGGGCCCGTTCAATGTTTATCTCGTGATACAAGCAAAAGAAGGCAAACCATCAAAGGTCGTGCATGTGCCTGCGTCAACTGAAGTCGGAGACAGACCTCACTTGTGTTCTCTCTATGTCAAGCCCAGTCTGTGAGGTTCCATACTTTGATGCTGCCGTGTGGATCGCTTGAAACCACGGCCTAGCTATCCGAAGAGGTACCACTGTATGCCGTATCACGTGGATTGCTATGTTTATTGCCATTGCTGTTGATACAAGAAGTTTTGATTGTCACAATGACAAAAGATCAGTGATTGTTCACTCACATGCCTGCTCCTTGCATTCAACAAGGCATCAGCTAGGCTGAGCGAATTAGAGCGAACCGGCTCTCATCGCATTCGGCGCGCGCTCGGGCCAGCATCACGTCAAAGACCCTCTTTCTGCCTGCCTGCCTGCGCTGTCTCCGGCCTAACCTTTGAAGCAACCAAGCAAGCCCACCTACTACTTAACCACCTTCCTTCCTACAACCTTCCCCACTACATCCCACATACAACAATCCATCCTTGCCACACCGACACCGCTTCCATCAACCACACAATCAACCTTTCACCACCAATTACTCCATCGCCGCCGTCACCTCGACTTCGCCGCGCAACTACCCCACTACCAACACAAACCCTCATACCAACCAACTTCACCACCCGACTTCAAACATGTCTTCCGAGGGCGAGCAGAGCGTCAAGCTTGTCTCCAGCGATGGCGTCGAGATCGTCACTGGTATGCGCTTCCACTTCTACCCGCTTTTGCGCCGCGCATCATACTGACTCTTCACAGAGCGCAAGATCGCCGAGCGTTCCATGCTCATCAAGAACATGATCGAGGACCTCGGTTCTCCCGGCGAGGAGCCTATCCCCATCATGAACGTACGTAACCTCATAGCGCCCCAGCAAAAATCCACCAGCCACTGACACATCCCACCAGGTCTCTGAGAACGTCCTCAAGAAGGTCCTCGAGTGGTGCTCGCAGCACAAGAACGACCCGGCGCCCACCCAGGATGACGACGCCGACTCGCGCAAGAAGACCACAGACATTGAGGAGTGGGACCAAAAGTTCATGCAGGTCGATCAGGAGATGCTCTTCGAGATCATCCTCGCCGCGAACTACATGGATATCAAGGCCCTCCTTGACGTTGGCTGCAAGACTGTTGCCAACATGATCAAGGGAAAGTCCCCGGAGGAGATCCGTAAGACCTTCAACATCCAGAACGACTTCACTCCCGAGGAGGAGGACCAGATCCGCCGCGAGAACGAGTGGGCCGAGGACCGCTAAGTGCCTCGCCATGCCTGCTCCCTGCCACGGCATTCTTCATCTTCCGGCCGCAATCTGGAAACCCTCGACTGGACAGCATTTGGCGTGGCTAAGCGCTCTTTCTCCGAGTGACGGTGCTGCTACAACGGCGTTTGGGGCGAAACATCATCACTATCATCATCACGGGTTTTCTTTTTGCGGGTTCTGATCTTTACTGCGTGCCTTGTCCAGGGTGCGGTTCACTACTTTCATGATGCGACGACCGGGATACATCTGGGCGCTTAACAGCGAGTCACTGGGCGGCTTGAGCGTAAGGAGCCTCTTCAGGGGCCCTCATCATTGCAGGAACGCAGAAAAGCTACTGCTCATGAATGGCAATAGCCGCCGTATTAAAAACCGTTCCAAAATCCACTTCATGTAACGTGTGCTTCTATCGTGAGAGTGCAAGAGTCTAGGTAGAGTCATTTTTGCCACGCGCTTCAATCAATGTCCCGAATGCCCGAACAAACGAAGAAACAAACGCGTCGTACTCCTCTGCCACACCACCCCTGACGTGTAGTAGTACAAGCACAAGGTCCATCGCATACTCACAGTGATACAAAATATCGCCACATCCGCAGCTCTTGTCGTGTACCTTTTCGACTCCGTTTATTGTCACCTGCCAGCTGATCTCCACCCACCTAGTATCTACTCGCTCCCACACCGGAGTAAAGCCTTCTCTCATCAAGAATATGCAAAGCCTTTGTATAGAAAATATGAAATCTCGCCAGCTCAAGTCAAGAAGGTACTACCTATAGTACCTGCACACAAATAAGTACACGTACCTCAGTAGGTAGGTAGGTACAATCTTTACCGGCCGACGCTGATTTCAGATTCACATAAGCAGCTCTCACATAATAATGTTGTTTAGATTCCTCTTACGGACCCGAAGAAAAAGAAGAAAAGAGGGGGAGAAAAAGGCAAGAAATATGCTTTTGACTTTTTTCTTTTGTCTTCCCGCTCTCTTTCTTTCTACTGATGGAGCATGAGAAGGAGCATCGCCACGGGGGCGAGAAGCAACCAGGGACCTTGACATGATGTCTTGCAGACAGGTGAAGATGTCGAGGTCGTACACGATCGCTATTGGTGGTCTCCGAGCGGGATCTCATGTATCTCTTATATCTACAGCAATGTCGGTCGATATGGTCAAAAAGGACTGAACTAGGCAATGAGAGAACGGAGTCAAGTAGAGTGATAAGAGTGAACGAGCAGATTGGTCAAACACGCCAAGTCGACCACCTGATGTGATGCAGAAGATGAGATATGGGATGCAGGACATTATAAAAATGCAAAAGAAATTCTAATTCTCATGAAAACTTTCCCGCCAAACAGCGAATAACAGTATAATCTAGGTAGTTTGGATTATTCGGCGCGCGACGCGAAACAACAAAAACACCAGTCTAAACCCCCATGTGTTGATGGTTCATCAGTCTATCATTTGGTATTGCTTCCGCTCGCTCGCTCTCTGGCTGGCTAGGTTGGCTGGCATCCCTTCCAGCCTATTGCCAACAAAGTCACCCCCATACCCATTCATCAGTTTTGTGTCTTTGGTCGTGAGTGTGCTTTTTCCAACCAGTCCCTATCTCTCTCATCGCTATGATCCAGAGACTGTGGTATGCAAGGAAAAATAAAGAAAAAGATGATGCAGGCCAGCAGCTTAGACGGCACCGGCAGCAATCATCTTCTTCTGCAGGTTCTTCTTGTACTCGCCGATGCTGCCGTCCCAGCGGGTGACGGTCTTGTTCTCGCACACCATGATGTCCTTGGCGATCTTGTCGAGAAGTCTGAGGGGGAGTTTGTTAGTACGTGGGTCATGATAAAATACTGGTTTTGGAGGAAATGCTTACCTGAAATCGTGAGAGACGACAACGACACCACCAGTGAAGTCGTTGATGGCGTCGGCCAGGGAGTCGATGGTGGGGATATCGAGACCGTTGGTAGGCTCGTCGAGCAACAGCATGTTGGGACCGTCAATGGCGAGGAGGGCGAAGACGATTCTGCTCTTCTGGCCCTCGGAAAGGGTACCCATGAGGGCAGTCTGTGCCTCACCACTCAGGCCGTACTTGCCAAGCTGCTGGCGCCAGTACTGGTAGTCTTGCGAGACCTGAGGGTAGCGGTCGCGGACGAACTCGAGAGCGTTCTTGGTCAGGTCAAGCTGCTCAGCGGAGTGCTGAGAGTACATGCCGAGCTTCAAGTGAGTGTGGCGCGAAACGTTACCCTTGGTGGGGCGGAGCTTGCCAGTAAAGATGTTGAGCAGAGTCGACTTGCCCACACCGTTGGGACCGACAAGAGCGGTACGCGAGTCCATGTCGACACCGAAGTCGAGGTGCTCGTACAGGTTGTCGGCGGCGTTGCCGGAGTATGAGAAGGTGACGTCGTCGAGAGAGAGCACGGGAGGAGGAAGCTTCTCGACGTTGGCGAAACGGAAGCTGAAAACGCGGTCCTGGTGCACAGGCTGGATGAAGCCATCGGCCTCCATCTTGTCGAGAATCTTCTGGCGGGACTTGGCCTGACGGACCAAGTTGGCGTAGGTACCGGCACCGGCGATGAACTTCTTGATGTGCTTGATTTCGTCTTGCTGCTTCTCGTAGGCCTTGGTCTGGTTGATCTCCTGCTCGCCACGGGTCTTGAGGTAAGAGTCGTAGTTTCCACCGAAGTACATGAGCTGCTGCTGACGCATGTCCATCATGTTGGTGCAGACACCGTTGAGGAAATCGAGAGAGTGAGAGACGAGGATGAGGGTGCGGTCCCACTTCTTCATGTACTCCTCGAGCCACACACAGGCCTCCAAATCCAAATGGGCTGTGGGGTCATCGAGAAGGAGGAGAGAGGGCTTGACGAAGAGAGCCTTGGCGAGGGCGACACGCATACGCCATCCACCAGACATGTCCTCGGTCTTCTTGTCCATGGTCTTCTTGTTGAAACCGAGACCAGTCAGAATGAGCGAGGCACGGGTGTGGAAGGTGGACGGGTCCATGGCGTCGATACGCTCGTAAAGGTCCTCGAGCTTGGGGCTGTTGGGACCGTCCTCTTCGAGGATAGTCTCAGCCTGCTGCTCCATGTCGGCGAGCGCCTTCTCGGCTTGCTTGACGACCCACTCAAGGGCGCCGGTGGAAGACTTCTCGGCACCCTCGTTGAGCAGGTAGATGTCGATGTGTTCGGGGAAGGGGTACTCGCGGGCGGCGATGGCCTTGAGGAGAGTCGACTTGCCACAGCCGTTCTCACCGAGAAGACCGTAGCGGCGGCCGTATGAGACTTCGAGGTTGGTGTCGTTGAAGAGGACCTTGCCGTGGAAGACGAGCGAGGCGGAAGTGATCTTGACGTCCTTGCTGGCCTCGAGCGAGGACAGCACACCGGTTGTGACACGGTCAGAGATACCGTCCTTGTCCTCCTGGAGGTCCATCTTCTTCATGGCCTCGGCGGCCTTGTCCTCCTTGGAGACCTTGGGGCCCTTGCCGGCGGCGGCCTTCTTGGCGTCGCGCGCTGCTTTGGATGCGGAAACCATAGCTGCGGTATATGTGTAAGGTTGGGTTGGTGGTGGGTGTTACTGGCACTGAGGACAGTTCGTGAAAAGTGAGAAAATTGGGGGACGAGAGTTGGTGGGGCGATTTATTAGGCGGGGAGGATGATGTCGCGCAGCGGGCGCAGGGACTCCAGGAGGGATGAATGAATGAATGCAGCGACAATTCAAAGCAAACAAAAAGATTTTGGTGAGGGAGGAAGACAGAGATGAGTTTGGGTAACACGACTACGAAAACACTTGTTTTAATAATCAACTCTTTCCACTGCAGTCTCGGCGCAAGAGTGAACAACCTCTCAACTCACCTCACCGGAATTTTCAAATGACGACAGGCTTTGACAAGAGCCCTCGTTTCTGTTGACCCGACCCGACAGCCTTCTTTTCCATCTCCCGCCGCTCTCATTGGTCCATGATGCCTGACCGCCACTGCCGCCCAAAGTATCCACCTACTGATTGAGGCTGAAGATGACTGTGCCTGTCTGCTGATACGCTGCCTATCGCCTTCACACGCACTCTTGACTCGATGTCTTGTGGTACTGTGGCGAGTTTCTGAAGTAGTGGGAGCATCTCTTTGTCCTTGGTGCTGTGATCATCTTTGTGAACACTGCCGATGCACGCAAAGTACTGGTTTTCTTTCTACCTGCACAAATCTTGCTGTTCTTTAGGTAATGCCCAGAAAGCATATGATAGTAAAGTCGTTTTAGAAGAATCACTGTTCCAAGTTGGTTTGCTGGGTGCAATCCTTCGTACGACTTATATGTTCAGCACGCAGACCATTAGGTAACTTTACAAGTCCGCCAATCTTACCGATCTATTCTTTTCTTACCACTTCAGCGTACAAGTCAACCTGACCATAACACAGCGAGGAGGCCAGGCAACCAGAGTGCCAATGCGTCCAGTGACGCCCCCTGCGCCAGATTCCCTTTCAGTGCCTCAGCAAAAGATTTTCCAGCGCCCTACGCTCCGTCGGCCGTGGAGCAGCAGCAGACATCAAGTCGCGCATCAAGCCCGTGTCCGAACTCCAGCGCTCTCCCGGGTCCACGCAAGGTCCAGGTGGTGAATGGTACGAGATCTTGCTCAAGGAGGTTGAGGCCAACGCCGAGACCTGCCACCATGACGATACCATCCCGAGCGACGACCCGACCTGGGGGTTTTCCGTCTTCGTCACGTCGTATTCCCCAAGAGTGCAGGAGAGGTTACCCCAAGCTCTCGAGAATCGGATCCGGGCTCATGAGTTGTGGCTCGAGCATTACGTTTCGAACCCCTTGTTTCGCGACGAGGTGATCACGCGCTTCAAGCTGGATGTCGTCTGCGACGACTCACTCGAAGGTGCTTCCGATGATCGCATACGAGCGGAATTCAGAGCTTGGATGGCAGGCTTGGGTCTTATGGCCAGAGGAGACGAGTCGCCTCCATTGGTGCGTGTGACCATGTCGCCGAATCCCAAGGAGAACATTTGTCTGGTCTTGGACGAGGCGGGCATCGCAATGCTTGCTGGGCTTACGTTCGCTAGGGATCTTGAAGGTGACCTGTTTCGATTCGAGAGCATGAATGTGCGCGCCATCGACTGCACTTGGTGGCGGCCGGCAAAGGTGAAATCGAACGACACTTGGCGCGGAATTGGGGATTTGTCCATTGTTGGCCTCGCGGTGCTGTTTGAGATGATTGCGTCACCTATCAGAGGATATTCGGAGATGGGCATGGTGCACGACCTGCATCCATTGGCTGGAATGCCTGATTATTGATGGGATTATGACGTTACAGCACTCTCGACAAGTGAAGCACATCGAGAAGCTTGACTCCGTTGCCGAGTATGGTAATGCAAACATTCTTCGAACGAGTAGTCAAGAGAACGTTCGACATGCAGACCTTATAAAGAAACACCCATTGCAAGAACCAACAACGAGCACTGGCCAGCCCAAAAGCGTGCTCTTCAAAACCATTTGGGAGAAGGTGAGAGATAAAATGGAAGACAAATAGACATGTAGAGCGAAATGGGTACCTTTTAAAGACAAGCATCCGCCCATTTTTTGCCTGGATGGTAGGTACTATGGCCTCGAGGAAATGTCACGGCCTCCCGAAGATCCAAAAAAGAGGGACTGCTCAAGTGATAAACCATGCACCCCCCATTTGACTTGGCCCATGATGAATTCGTGAACTCGCAGCACGAACAAGTAAAGAAGAGTAGAAGGTGAGAAATGCCATGCCATGCCATGCCCCGCCGCGCTGCGCATGCCTCTGATGAGAAAGGAAGAAGACCCTGCCGCCAGAACGATTGAAGGGAGGGGATAAAACACAAGGCACGCTGAACGCTTGGACTAAACAGAAGCAAATGACTTAAAGGGGAAGCAAGATCGAAAAGGGAGAGAAGACATAGTATTTGTGTAGAAGTGAAAGGGTTCTTTCGTCTTGTCGTGTCGATTGCGGTCATGAATGGGGGTTCTCTGCTACGAGGCAACAGAGATTTTGATTATTAGAGGCCCTCCTCGCCGGCGTGGCATACCTTGATGCCCTTGCCCCATTCCGAGTTCAGGACCTGGTGGGCACTAATACGTCTGGTCGGATTGGGGTCGAGTATGCTGTAGATGACGTTGCGGCAACGGGCCTGTATTGTGATGTTAGTGTGAGTCTTCGTTAAAAAAAAAGCCAATTGGGGTGTCCACTTACCCTATGCAGAGTCTCGATGGGAGTGTAGCCCTCTTCGCTCTTGCGGCCGCGGATGTACGCCTCGTAAAACTCGTCTTCGTCTTTCTTAGCGACGCGCCAGAGGTGGCGACCTGTGCGCATGGCCATGTAGATAACACCGCAAGCCCACACGTCCAACGGCCTTGGGTCGAACTCCCTCTCGACGTACTCTTCGGGTGCAATATAGGGTGCACTGCCGCACAGACCAGCAGTCATGTGTGCCTCGGTCTCCCACGCCATGCGGAAACACTCTCCGTTGCCGAAATCTGTGATCTTGATCGCTCCGTGAGTGGTAAGCAGCAAATTTTCGGGTTTCAGGTCACGATGTGCCACTCCCATCTCGTGAATGTACTCCACACCGCGCATGAGCTGAAGGAAGTAACAGTCGGCCTCTGCCACTTCCAGCTTGCCGGCAGCGAGGACGAGCGAATAGAGGTCACCGCCAGCGCAGAACTCCATCACTTCGCAATAGTCGCCCTTGGCATCGGCCAGTAGATCGAGCGTGTGGATCACATTAGGGTGACGTAGTGAGGAGGAAATGCAGAACTCGGAGTTGAGTCGTTTGCTGTACTTCTTCTGATCCTCCTGCGGTCGTCTCCGGAATTCCTTGACAGCGTAGAGCTGTTCGTGTTTTGAGTCGGTGGGATCGGTCTTGTGAGCAATCCGTACGATACCGAATGCACCCCGGCCGACAACCTCTTGGCACTTGCCATACTTCTGCACGAGTGTGACAGTGTTGTTTGGGCCGCCCTTCTGGTCGGACGCCAACCTGTGTTTCTCGCTCTTAATTTGATCAACCCAGTTGGACATCAAAGACAGTGGCTGTTCCTCGTGGTGCTCGCGCTTCTTGCCCGTCAAGAAGTCACGGAACATGTCTGAGAGCTTTTCTTGACGCTTCGCACTGCGCAAGTAATGTTGATGTTCGCCGTTTTCGTCAATCCAAAAGCGCTTGGGTGCAGCAGCAGCAGCGGCAGCCTGTGCTTCTTCGCGCTTCTCTTTCTTCGATTCGCTCCCATTCTTCAGTGAGCCTGTGATCGCACCGGTGATGCCATGAGCAGACGTGCCCGCCTTTGAAGACTGTCTTGACGGAGCTGATGGACGTGCTGGCTTTGCATCCAGGGCCTCCTCGGCCTCGGGCTCTTCTACCGCAACGCCCGGAACCTTTTCGACGATTTTGCCTTTACCCGACTCTCGCTCTCGACTGCTGTCCGCCGAAGTGTTGTTGTTTGAGAACATGCGACTTAGACGGGTTGTGAATGTAGGCTTTTTCTGAGGCGTAGGACGTGATTGTCGTTCTGACGATTCGCGGACGTCTCCATTGCTGTGTGGTGTTTCCGACGAGTGTCCAGGTGCAGCGCTGGTCGAACTTTTGCGCGAGTCGACCGACGTCGACGATGGTGTGTGACTCGGTGAGCTTGGGGCGCTCGGGCGGGCGCTCGTCTGCGCGGATGCCGCGGCGGGCGAGTCTGTTGCAGTAGCTGCCATGGTTTCGAAAGATCCGGCGCGGACTGTATCGATATCGATCAAGTTTAAGAGGTATTACGTCGGAGTCTTGGCGAGGATAGGCAAGATGCGGAATCGCAACGCAGGCGCCCGGATTGCGAGGGTGTGAAAATACCAAAATCGCAGAGCTGGACCTAGTCGCAAGAGAGGATTGTAAAAGGCGGGAAATGGAGTCGCGGAGCCGAGTAAGAGATGCTTCTCAGTGGCACCAGCCGGCCAGGAAATTGGCGCGGTGAGCGAAAGTAAGCGGGCGTTGCTGGCTGTGGGTGGCTGATGACAAAACACAGCGCGCAGCCGGCTGGGAAACAGGACAGGATTTTGGGTACGGTACTGCAACAAAGCCGAGGGTCTGGGGGGGCGAAGGCAATTTCAAGACACGGGCAGGAAGGTATGCCTTTTGCGACGCGCTTACTGTGGCGATTTGCCGCGTAGCGAGAATAATGCTGTGCTGTGCTGTGCTGTGTTTCGCGCGATGGTCGGTGATGGGTGGCGGCGGTGGGCGGTGATGTTGGCTGTTGGCTGTTGGCAGCACTGTGAAGAGCAGAGGACAGGCGTCTTACTGCTTCGAGTCCTTCATACAGGCAGCGGATCACACCCGTACAGAGTACGACGACGAAGAAAAGACGGCCGTGCCGGATTGGGTGGTGGTGATGGCGGGCTCGTGCTAGCACGATTTGCTGCTAGTAAGTGAGGGTCTTGCGAGGAGCGGGTGCGCGATTATTTCCTGCCTGAGCGCCTCCAACTGCATCTGCCCACGCGACGTGACGTTGACGTCCACTATTTACCTTGACTTTCCGGCCGCGCGCACGATGGCGTAGCACGCAGTGAGTGAGTGAGTGAGATCACTGAGTGCCCTCGGTGCGGACCTACTGCTATCAGACTACCTTCTGGTAGGTAGTACCAAGTCAGCTGTCAGAAGCCAGCTTGAGAGGTGTGATGACGACTGACTGTGATAATCGCAACGGGAATTAGTAGGTCGGCGTCCGCGGGCATGAACGCGAACCCATAGCAAATGATTTGCCGAAAGTACGGTAATTACGTCTTGGAAGCATAAGGTACTGTAAGGAAGCTGCGGCCCGCCCGTTGTAAGTGAATTACACGGAGGCAGCAGCGAGAAATAATAATCGCACAATTCACACAGCCACTATGTAGCATATGTAGCATAGCCCAGCTCGACTAAGAGTCGACGTCGAGACGTCTCCCATTCATCCCTCACACGTGTTGATCGGTGCAGGGATCGTATCGGCTCACCGACCTCCATCCTATGAGGCACAGCAGTATATTGCACCTTCACGCAGGTCCGCATGCTGTACCACCAAAGTCCGGCGTGGCCGTCTCTCATTCCGTCTTTCACATCGACTTCAGCGACACCGCTCATCTCACCCCAACCTCATACTCAGCTCGCACATGCAGATGCTACATCGCCAAATGAGGGCGGGCGGCTATGCCATACATTTATCATCCTTCCTCCAACCCACGTGTACCTGGTGGTCAGCATCACACGCTGCTTCCTGGCGTTCGGGGCTCACGAGCTTCGTCGGATAGGACAAGCCTAATCATCCCACGACTTGGCGCCTATCTCGCCTCCGTCCTCAACTACCTTGACCAGATGTATACATCCCTTCTTTTCGTGACCACCGTTGGCCCCTCCGTGCTGGGAAGGCGGAGGGCGGGGTTCGGGTCGATCTATCAAGATACATGTAGCCGATACGATCAATCAATGCCCCGGAGTTGGACCTTAAATCGCGCAGAGCTTCAGAGATGTCGGAGGAGCTGTCGTTGTTGCTGTTCCTCAAACACATGTAGCATCGCGGATGATCCCTCCCATGCGCTGTCATCACCTCCCATGGCTGCCCTTCATGTCTTCAGATACCCTGTTGGTGGCGCATATAGGCTCAGCAGCGAAGGAAAGCAAGCAGTTCCCAGTGCTGTATCAGCCGACCAGACTTGCGATCACTCGATTGTCAAGAGGAGGCAATGCGGAATCCCTCTAAACACCACGCTTGCGAGATCACAAGGTCCTCCATTCCGGTAATGTCCGATATTTATACAAAAGAAAGCGTAAGAGTAGAGTATAGGCAAAACACTATACTATATCGACACCCACCATGACCGCCAAAGAGCTCCCGACTCCCGGCTTGTCCAAGCGCCCAGTACTTATGTTATGATACAGTTTTCTACAACCAGTGTGTCGCTTTTCAAGAAGCACCAACGCCGCTGAGAGGCTCGTTGGCAGGGTCAGTGTCGCTCTCGGCACCACTGGTCTCGCCGCTGTTCTCAACGCGTGGTCTTGAGAGTGCCTCGAAGTTGCCTGCCACATCGTCAGTGATGGCCGATTGACCTCTGATATGCCGCAGAACTTACGCTGGAGCAGATTCAACGCAGTGCGCTGGCTGCCATCCTGTGCTTGGAAAGAGTCCATCTTGGCCTCTGCTTCAATGTACATGAGGGTGCTGTGATGTGTTAGTTGCACATTCCACGGAATTCCCATCATTCAGGTGATTGCGCCATCATTTCTCCGTAGTCCCTCCAATGCATTCCACTATCCCTCCTGATCGCAATGAATGTCACTCACCCCTTCGGCAAGCTCAAGAGCAAGTCCTTCTGTGCACCCTCCGAGAAGCTCGCAACCCTGAACCAGCTGACACCCCTGTTGCCATTCTCATCTTTCGAGCCAGTACTGACGCCAACAGCGTATTTGATCACATCGCGACCGGTAGAGGTAGGGTTGACTGCGGGTGTGTCTGCGAGTCTGCCGATGAGCTGCATCTTCGCAAGCGATCTGGGAGTGGTGGTGGAGAATGCGCGAGCGCCGGCGCGCGGGAGAGCGGAGTGGAGGGAGAACATTGTGTGATTCTCATGTGTTGTGTTTGACGATTGATGTATATGTTGTTGTTGGACTGGGTGCAAGCAATGGTAATGCTTATCCTACACTTGGAGCTGTCTCATCAAACGCGCTGGCCAGACGTGCAACTCGCAGGTGGTCCGAGCACCACTTCACTTCTAGGGTTCTACCTCGGAAAGTACCTTCCACATAACTACAACAGTTACACAACGATATTAGCAGTCCCCAGCAATCTCGAAATTCACTTCCATCAATTGAGGACAGCCAGAATGGACGATCTGGACAGATAAGGGCCACCTCTTTACTGGTCCACATGAGCCTCGTACGATTAACAACGTCTTGCGTACTGATGCTGAGTATTAGAATGCTGTGTCGAGAATACAACCATGGATGTCAGCTTCGTCATACGATAAACATTACGACTCAATTCGGTCAAGTTCAACAGGCAAAGCGACCTCAGGACAGCTAAACCGACGACTTCGAGCACTTGGGACTTGCCGAACGAAGCTGTTCAAGAGCATGTCTCGATTAAAAGATCCTGCGGGCAATGAAATAGTCTCTGGACCATGTTGACATGTCGTCATAAATACTCCCCGTTGCCTTTGTAGTCTGTGGTCACTAAGGGGTCACCGACAAGATCACGGCACATACGTCTATTCAACCATTCTGTATCCAGGTACAGTACAACATCATGGGAAATTGCTTATCGATCAAAGTGGACACAAAGTGACGAGTATGGGTGCGCAAAAGACGTCAGCGCCCTGATCAGTTGCGCCAACAAAGCCCATATCCATCACGTGGCACGAGCTATACAGAGGCGCTTCCCCAGCGAAGAAAAGGTCGCAGCCGTCGAAGCCACTCATCGAGCAATATTTTACCGAACTATGTCCCAGTAACGCCTTCTGAAAACCCTATGCTGCGGCCGCCAGGTAGCAACGCTGCTCAACAGTACGCGCCTCAGCCAACAGCACCTTCGCAGACGATGCCTACACAAGCTATGCCTACACAACCTACTGTTTCGCAACTCGCCCATGCTCAACAGGCATCGCTCCAACAGCCCACTACGGGAATGGATCCTTCCATGGCGAGAAGTCTTTTGCAAACATCGTAGTTTGCTGCCTGGTGGTATGCTTGGCACTGTGACTTCAAAGGTAGGTACAGCAGCTCCAGGGCACTCAGACAGACCGATAACCCGCATGAGGTCATCTCAATGTCTGAAGAACGTTTTACATACCTTCTAGATGCATTGCAGAGACCGTCTTCATTCTCGACCTCTCACTTGGCAGGCTTGGCTACTACCTTGGCGCATTCCTTGGCAATATCGGTGTCGACAAACGACGGTTTGTTGTACTTCTGGAAGAGCGAGTGGCTTATTAGATGCTCGATTGAATGTGACCAGGAACAAGACTACGCACTTGTGGGTTTGGAGTTGTTCTTTGCATTGTTACGACATAACCTCACTCATAGCAATGCCAAGAAGTGTCAGGTCACTTTCAAGAATCGTGACCTCTCAAGAGAACGTATCGTGATGGTACTGCTTGCGCAAAACACACGCGTGTCTAGCCAAAGAACGAACTGCCGTTGTGTACTGAATAGCCCGCCTGAGCCGTGTATGCTATCACGAATGGTATGGCAATCCGCTGATGTGATCATAGTTCTGTACATAAGCTCGATCGATTCTCCGGAGCATTGCTGAATGGCTTTGGCCGAACGGCTCACTGGCGTAGAAGCATCATGACTCCGACTACCAAACAAAAGGTGTTGTATTTGCTCAGAGATAATTGTCAACACGATCTATGACGATGCTCTCGATTTCTGACTCACAGCGGCATGTGAAGCAACCATTGGAAGCCTATAACTACACCTTGATCTGCCAGAACCATGGCAGACGGCGAATTTCCAGTTCGAGCTGACAATATCAAACGGATCCAATGCCCAGGAGATCTCCCCCTCATCGCCCAAGGCAGGCTTCTGCCATGCCATACCAGGAGCCCCTGGATCGTTCCGGAGAGCAATCCTCGTCACGGCTTCCCGGTCGACTTGCTGACAGCTATGACGACCACGACGATATCAGAGATCCGCTAGATGAATGGGTCAGGTGGAGGGCTCTACCGCATCACCCGCGACCACCAGGAATGCAACACGCTGTGGGGAGCATGCCGATGTGGTATTCGCCATCCCAGAGCTACCATCCCGTCTTCAACCCTATGCACCATGTCAATGAAGCTCCCTGGATGGTCCCAAACTACGCCACCAACTCATCGTCGGTCATGACATATTCACGCTGTCCACACCCGCCATACCACTACCACCAGCCGCAGTACGATCCAGTCCCGGATTTCTCTCAACTAATGTTGCAACTCCCTCAGCGTAACAACACCCCAGAGCCAGCAACAACCAGCAACAACCAGCAACCACCAGCAACTTGCGATTCACCCATCGCAGTTACCTCAACAGATGCCGTCCACTCTCCAACCCAACCTAGCAACACAGCAGATCGGCCAGCATCTACCGATGCCACCTACTTCTCACCCCAGCTCTTACATGAACGGCCCAGCCGCACAGCAGCAGCCCAACCAACTTCTTCCCCGAAATCAGCAGCACCAACAGGAAGCACAGCAATCCAATCAGCCAGGATAGCTCATGGCCCAGCCTATCCAATACGCGCCAAACCATTCGAACTTCCCTCTCAATCAGCAAAGCCAGCATGAAGCAGGCCCATCGACTTATCCTGTACAGGCCATGGACCAGACTCCCCAGCACGCTCAGAACTATTCAATCCCTCTGTCCATTCCGGCATTCAACTACCCGCTGCCCAACAGCAGCAATGGCGTCGCCGGCCAATCTACACGTCCGACTGGCAGGCCCAGAAATCATGATGCTCACCCATCGTCTCCGAGGAACTGGAGCGGTCGAAGGACAGGATGACGTAAGCTGCTGAGGACGATAGGGGACGTGATGGGGAATTGCGGCCAGATGAAAGTTTGACATGATTCGATTTGACATGGTTTGATATGATATGATGTGGTTTGGTGTGACTTTGATTTGAATTTTCTTCGATAGTGTTTTTGTTATTTTAGTCCTTGTAGTATGGAAAACTTTTTGTTCGTACATGCAATTCGTGTCTAGTTTTACACCTCCCCAGAACTAACAGAGATGGGAAGAGGAGAGTGACGATCTGGCTGCCTTGTGGAGAAAAGGCCATAGCAGATAACGCCGAACCGTGCGCGCAGGCTCAGCAAGACAAGATCAAATTCAAAAGGAAAAGAACAGAAAAGAAAAACGCCGTCGCTATGCGCCCTGAAAAGCCATCAATTCTGGCATATCGCACACAAAATTCCGAGCCAGAAGCAGACTGGCAAATGTTGTTGTGTCTCTGACTGTCCGTGATTGCAAAGCGGAGGGACCGAAGAAGTCACTACCTCGCGCTCCTTCTCCTCTTTGCATCGAATCCACCCGATCCATCCTCGTGTCTACGCTTGCGGCCGTCCATACCCTGCGGCTGCATCAAGTCGTCCTGACGGCCGGGTCCCCGGCCTCCGCTCCTGTCGTCTTCACGTCTGCCGCCTCCTCCAGCCCTGAATTCGCCACCTCTGCCACCACGCCTGTTGTCGAAAGGTGGGGCGTCGTGGCGTGAAGGGCCACGCTCCCACTCTGGTGGAGGTCCGGGAGGTGGACCCGGTGGTGGTGGTGGGGGTACTTGCGGTGGGCCACCATTGAACGATCCCGGTGCATCTGGCAGCGGTCGACGGCCTTGTTCCTGCTCACGTGGTCCGCGCCTGTGTCCTCCATCTCTGCCGCTGCGGTCATCGCGGCCTCTCCTGTCATCACCGCGTGCATTGTCTCTTCCGTCGTCCATGGTCTGTGGTGGGGCCCTTCGTGGAGGCTCATCATCTCCTCTACGCTCGCGACTCGGGTGCCTGCTTCCACGTTGTCTTGGTTCGGAGCGTTCTTCGTAACGTCTAGATCGTACCTCACGGTCGTCACCACCACGTGAAGCAAAGAGATCAGCACGAGAGTCTGGGGTACCAGACATCCCTTCACGGCGTGCGGCTGGCTCGAGCGGTAGAGCTGCAGCAGGAGCTGCAGAAGGCGATGGGGCAGTGAAGCTTGCGCCTCGTGCCGCACCGCGGAACTGCACGCTGCCATTAGCTCCTGGGCCGTTACCTGCGCCTTGGAGCGTTGCATTGATGTTAGCGCGCTGGCGATCAGTGCGCTTGCGTTCGGGACCTGCAGGACCGGACGGCGGGCCAACTACTGGGGAGGGACCCGTGGGTGTCCCGGCGGGTGGTCTGTCTGACCTGGGTCCTGAAGGCGGTGGGCCTGTGGGCGAGGATGGATTGCGAGTGCCACCGTTGGGAGTGTTGGTAGTATTGATTGGCGGCGGTGCAAACTTGGCCATACGCGAGGGATGTATCGGACCGCTTTCAGCTGCTGGCGTAGATGGCTGAGAAGAGTTGTGGCGATCGGCAAATTGCGCTGGCTCGTTAAGTGATGCGCGTGCTACAGCAGGCGAAGATGCTAGCGAATCGTTCCTTGCGTTCATCGTAGACCCTGGCGCAGTAAAGTTTCGACCACCTCGTCCAGCAGATGCACCAGGTCCTCGAGGCCCAGATGGTATATCCGAGGGCGCAGCGTTGGCGGGTGGATTGAGGCGACCGTAAGTAGGTTCTGAAGGTCCCGCCTCACGGCTAAGTCTGCCGCGAGGCTCATTCGTAAGCTCGCGGCCACTTGCGCGGGAAGCTCGAGGCCCGGTAGGCGTGTCCTGCTCGTGTCTAGATGCAGACTCCCTAGTAGAGTCTTGCCTTCCGTTGACCCTGTTGTCTGGTGCTACGGCCGGTGCAGGAGTGCGCTCATCGTGCCTCGCATCCCTGTCGCGTCTACGGCTGCTGTCGCCTTTAGGCGCATCAGAGATCAACGCGGCACGAGCCGGGTTGATCACCGGTTCGATGTTTGCGCTCGCACCCACACTCGGAGAAGATCTCGAGTCGTGCTGCTGGCTTGGCAGTATGCTGTTCGATTGTATATGAGCAAGTCTTTCGGGGTGTGGTGACTGGACTGGAGGGCCCATGTTGCGGCTGCGGTTATCGGACGCGGCGTGGGAACCAGGCATCTGTTGTGGACCCAAAGGCTCACGTCGCGGCGCACTTCGAGGCTCTTCTCGCGAGCCGTGGGAGATTGGCATTTGCTGTGGACCTAAAGGCTCGCGCTTGGGTGCGTTGCGAGATTCGTCGCGGGTGGTCTGAGAGCCGGGCATCTGCTGTGGGCCGAGAGGCTCACGTGGCGGCTTGTTGCGAGCCTCATCACGCACATAGCGAGAATCGGCAGGTGCTCCCCGAGGGCCTTGACGCTGTTCGTCTCGGTAGGCTCGCGGTGGGCCGTATTGCTCGCGTGGATCCCTTTCAGGCGTTCTCGCGCGACTGCGGTGACCCGGAGATCTTTCACGAGACATCCTTGGTTCTGCTGGTCGGTCAAGTCTACCGTGTTGGTCATCATCGCGACCACTGCGGTTACTACGGGAACCTGGTGCGCTCGGGAGTGGCTTGGGTGGCAGGCCATTACCTGGCAACTGAGGAGCTGAGGATACCGGACGTGGAGGAGGCTGCAAAGAGATGTCGTTGCGTCCAGAGCCATTCATGAGCGACAGTTGATTAGGATTAGCTGCAGGCCCGGGTGTCGAGGGCTTTGATTCGCCCTTGCGCGCATTCTTGCCGGCGTTTCTGGGAGGATCGGACTTCGCTTGGTGAGTTGACTTGTCTTCAGGGGCATCGTTCATTTTGATGTCGTGCTTGGTTGAAGTGGGCTTCTCGTCCTCGATCTCCCCATCTTCTGCGGCTCCAGGCTTTCCCGACTGCCCGTCGAAAGCTCTCGGGCCAGTAGGTTGGAACTCTTGGGCACCAGCATTCAGCTTGGGCATACCAGCTCCAGGTTGCGGCGTTTCGGGCCTAGCAGATGACGTCCTACTATTTCCTGGATTTGGGTTTTGATTGAGCCTGAAAGCCTGAGGCTGGACCCATGCCTTCTCGCGGTTCTTGAGTGGACCACGCAGTGACAGAGCAGCAAGCTTCAAGTCGTTGCGAGATTCGCGTTCCGACAACGTCTTGACGATCTCAGTGAGTTGAGTTCCCTGGTGCACCAGAGCCGGATATACGGGTACGATTGTTCGCAGAACGATGATGCTGTTGCGTATCTGCATGTACTCGCCGGAGTTGAGGCAAGCTTTCAACGCCCAGGTCAACGCGCTATGCCAGTTGCTCACAAAGCGACGGAATTGCTCGTAATCCTGGTGCGTCTCTGGAGCACCGGAATCTTTGTTGTAAGTCACAGCGAAGCCATGCAATTGTCCTTGGCTGCCGAGTGCTTCTTTCTTGTATATGTCCTCCTTCGAATGCCAATGAGCGACAAGTTTGAGGATTTCGTAAAGGAAACGGCCGAGGTTCTCCGCTTCTCTCGCAGTGCATTGTGACAAAATGCCAGATAGGCGCTCTCTGTTGAAAATCTCAGCGAGCAGACCCCCTGTGCTGAATCCAGGAGTAGCGTTGTTGTGCATAACCTTGATGATCTGAAGACAGTAGTGGGCGTCGAGTGCCGACATCATAGCACGAGGCAAAAAACAGTCCTGAAGCAGATCGATGTGGCGTGTTTCCTTATCAAGCTTGCGAGTGAGTAAGGAGAACCAGTGCTTCTTCTGGGTGTTGAGCCACATCTTCACCTGACTGTAGCCTCGGAAGCCAGTGATGCGCTCGTTCATTTCGGCTCTCAGCTTGTCGGCGATATCAGTCACAGCCTTTCTCTTCCGGTCTCGTTCCTTGAGCCCATTGGTGCTCATGTCTGTACGATCTCCGCCAATCTGCTTGGCCTGAGCTTGGAGCTTTTCCATTTCGGATTGGTAAACCTCCATCGGGACGATGACATCCTGTGGTGCGAGCGTCCAAAAAGTGACATAGAATGGAATGCTTACACGAGAAGCAAGACCAGGGTCGATCTCAGTCAATTTGTTCATGATTGGCTCCAGTGTCGGGTGCCAAGGACTGGCTTCGTCGTTTGCAGTCGCAAACGCTGATTGCTGGGGAGCTGGGATGGGAGTTGGCTCTTCCCTCTGCGAATTCGCGTCGCCAGCGTCCTTCATTTGCGAGTCGTTGTCTGAAATGGCAATCTGTGTTTTTGAAGTGCCTTCTACCTTCAACGCAGGTGCTTCGTTCCCGTCTTGTGAAGTAGGAGCCTCGGTCTCTATTTCTCCAACAACAGTAGTGGCCTCTTTCATGCTGATGTCGCCCATGCTCTGGCTCTTCCTGCGTTCGTCCTCTTTTCTTCCCAGCTTTTGTTCTTTCTTCGCAGCGTCTACTTCCGCCATACGATATAGAATCCCGGCACGGCAGATTGCAAAGGCAGTGCCGGGTTCCAGGCCAAAGTCTCCGATGAGAGAAATGACATCAGGAACAGCGGCTTCAAAGTCTGGTGGCGACAGGTTCGTTCGGAGCACGTCGAGGTACTGCGCAAATATTTGCTGGATCATGTCCAGATTGTTTCCGAGAACCTTGAGCGGCATGTCCTTTGAGGCGTCGCGGTGGGGATACATCTGACGTTCCTGCGCAATCGAGATAAGAAGTTGACCAACCAGACCGGGTTCCGACAGAGCCTTGATAAGGCGCTTTGCAGAAGTCTTCTTCGTGTGACGCAGGTCGGAAAGCTGCTGTACGATCTGACTCTGTAAGAGCTCACCGCCAGTCATGCCGAGGACTTGGGTTTCGTTGAAATTCATTTCAGACTTGACACCTGCCATTTCCGCGAGGACAGAATCAATGAGTTGCAAGTCGGTGGAATCGCCAGAACGAAGCTCGTAGGCGACATACTGGAGGATAGGTGATGGGTTGATGATAGGATAGCGGGTGAACAGGGATGCAACGAATAGCGACAAGGCTTGCAGCCATGGACTGGTCAGCATTCCGTCGGACTGCATGCGGTTCCGGCCCTGCCCACTAAGAGCGTTGATCAGGCACCAGGTGAGGACGTCGAAAGAAAGCAGCGAAAAGTAGCGAACGCTTTCAACCAGGCCTGGAATCATGTTGCTGTAGCTTTCCAGCTGATTGATGAAAGTCATGACGACTACGCCCGGAGACGCGAAAGACACCTTTGCCAGGGAGCGAGCCTGCTTCTTGCCACTCTCGTTGGTGATTCGGCGCAGGACATCTTTAGCCTCTGCTTTGTTGCGATCCAGCGCCACTTTCATGTCTGGCGTACGGGAAGTCTTTCCAGTGAACCACTCGGCGTAAATGTTGTAACGCGTGGGGATAGGGAAGAATTTCAGGAGCTCCCAGACTTCTTGGGCGACGGCAGGGTTGTGCTTTGTCAGGCTGAGCGCGGGTACCAGCATTCGTTTCATCAGGTCCAGCCAACGTGTGCGATTCGAATCGGAAGTATCGTCTCCCAAGCTGCGCTTGGCCAAACGCAACAATGTGGTTATGACCAACGTGTCTTGGCCGATCTTGACCCCAAGGTAACCCAGGAAAGTGCTGCAAAGCAAGAAGACGTCTTCAACCGATTGGCAGATGGGTATGTTGTCGTCCCAATCCTGGTAGTAGTGCAGGTGGGAGACGCCCTCTCCGTCGTCGGGTTCATCAAGACCAAGCCACCTTCGAGTGCGGGTCTTTGATCGAGATGAGAGGAAGAGTGAGCCGTCAGCGGCGGAAGTCGAGTTTGCCAATTGACGTTTCGTGTCTTGCAGCTCTGTACGATCTTGCATGGGTTGCGTGTCTTCCACAACCTTGCTAAGCATCTTCCTGACAATCCGCAGCAGGTAGGGTGAGATAGAACTGTCGACCTCTGCCAGCCACGGGAACTTGCCTAGGATGAATAGTGCATCAGGTATAGCGCCAATGGCAAGAAGCGCCTTTAAGAGCAGAATCTTTTGGTTGGTTGGTGGAGGAAGCTGCTCTTTAGGCTCTTCTTCTTTCTTGTCTGGCTTGGGAGAGCTGCCGCCGCTCCGTCCGGCATCACCACGGAGACCGCGGACTGCAGGCACAGTATCATCGGCGAGCGCACCAGCTGCCAGAAGAGCGTTCATGCCACCACCGGGACGCTGCTTGCGCTCCTTCTCTGCCTTTTCCTTCTCCAGTTTCTCCTTCTCGGCAGGCATGTCTTCGTCCAGCGGGTATAGGTGTGGATAGAGATCACGCATTGAGATGAACCCAATCTTGATAAGCAGAGCTGCTAGATAGATCAAGTTCTCGGGAAGCACATCGTTGGCGTCTCTTGCAGGCGAAGCGTAAAAGCGTAGTTTGAATCCGAGAAGTTGGGCAGCGTCTGGATTCCCCGGAGGAGGTAGTGTTCGTGTCTCCCGCATGTATTTCCGCGTTTCGTTGATTCGCTTCCGTTGGTCCGCGTTGATCTCGTTGCCTCTCGCATCATGCTGCGCCTGGACCTCAGTTTCAAGAAGTGGTAGCGCACTGTCGAAATCGATGATCTTTCTCGCGCCCAGTTCGAAGAATGCGTCCATGCCAACATCACGCACGCGTTCCCAGAATGCAAGATCTCTTGTAAGCCGAAGCTGCGAGAGCTCAGCCCTGTCTTGATCGGACGTGGCCCACTTTCCAGAGTCCGGCAACGCCCAAGATGGCAGAGCACCAAACTCCTGATCCTCGAATTTGACGTCATCCAAGACGACCTTTTGCGGCCACCACGAGCTGCGTCTGTAGAACTTTACGAAGAACCGGAAAGATTTGACAAGCAGACTGGCACTGATATCAAGCGTGATGTCCAGTACCCGCCCCACGTCAAGGTCAAAAGCGCCGACTAACGCCATGATCCTATGACATGCGTCTTTGGCCATCTCGGCGTCGTCGGAGTGTGCCGATTCGGTGGCCGCGTTGTAGTAGTCAGTGAGCAGTTTGGCGTAGCCCTCAGTCTCCTCTCGCAGCAGGTTGAAGTTTGCTTGGCGATATAGCTGGTTGGTGGTCTTTCGCGCGCGCATACGCTCGAAAGTACTGCGGACCAGGCCAAGCGAAGTCAACAGTGGCACATCAAGCTCCTGTCGCATGGTATCCGGGTTAATAGCTGTTGCATTGACCAGGCGCGTCAGAGCCGAGTTTTTCGCATCTGCGTCGTCGAGAAGAGAGATCGTGTCCAAGAACAGAGATTCAATGTCTGATCCTTCGACTTGTTGCGCGATGATATCCTTGACTGTCGCACCGACTTCCGTGGCATCTACCCTTCCGTCCAAGCCAGCTCTCACCAGCTCTTGCACGACTGCGCTTGATACCACATAATCGTCACCCTGGGCAATATCTTGCATCGCTTGCCTCCCGCTTTCCTGCCAGTTTGCAATAACTTCGTCGGTCATGTGTTCGTATGCATATGGAGCAGGCGGCTCCGTGGGTACTACCTCTTGCGGCGGAGGAGCTGGTGTGGTGACTCTTTGCGCAGGAGTCGAGGGTCTCGAAAGCTCGGCCGTGGGAGTGCTCGCCGGCTGAGCATGGCGCGATGAAGCCCGGGCGGGCGTACTGGGCGCCGTACCATTGGCTGGTCCTGAAGGAGACTGTCCATCGTGTCTACCAGATCGCCGTCCGGGTCGGCCTCTTGCACTTGAATGCTGGCCCTGCTGCGCCAGATTGAGGTTCTCTGGCCGGTGCGGTGATGGCCGGTTTGTGGTGTCCTCTTGTGAGTACTGCCGCTCCGGTCGCTTACGCTTACTGCTGCTGCCGGGAGCCATCGCAGAAGAAGCGTGTCGAAAAGCGACGAGCTGGCGGCGTAATGTAGGTTGTCGCTATCATGCGCAAACCTCGAGCTATGTGAAGATCGCTGATTGCTGTCGCGGGTTTCGCTGTCGCGTGTCGGTTTCGATGGGGTCCGGGGTGTGGTGTAAGATGGTAATACGTTCGAGGTCGTGGTATGAAGTTCGCGGATGCGCTTTGAAATGCGGGCACGCTGGACTGGACGCGTTTGCTAGACCACCGGTGGAAGGTTGAAGAGCTGCCGCAAGGTCCGTGCCAAGGATAGCATCAGACTTCCTTTCCGCTGCAAATGGTCAATGACAATACGTTACAACAATACGACAATATCAACAATGCGACATAAGCATATTTCACTCACACTCATACGAGGTTGGAACGAATTATCAAACGACTTGCATATCACATTAGCACATTGGCTGTCAATGATGCGCTCGACTTTGACTCTGCTCAGCTGCACGGCTTAATGCGTAAAACACTCTCAAGGACGAGGCCACCACAATGTTTGAAAGGTTTACGGACGCTGATCCGGGACGGCTTTACTGTGTCAATGACCTGGCAATTGTAATACAATCAATACACGCACCTGATGGACGGAGTTGTTACTCTCATCCAATCATTTAGACAAGACCGACATTCGTCACCCTTAGGTCGACTTCCTAACAAGCTCACGCTATGCTCAGCTATTTCTGGTGTCATGACGAGCGTGAAAGGCTCAATTGGAAGAGATAAACGGTATCGTGGTGGGATGCATCATCATTGTCATCATTTGACTAAGTAGCGTCATATTGCATTGCACCTCTAAGTGCTCTGGAGCATCTCCATGATCTCCTTCATGACCTGCGGGTCCATGCCCTCGGTCTTCTTCAGCTCCTTGCCGTCACGGTAGACGATGGCGGACGGAGCCTTGGAGATGCCGAAGTACTCCTGAACGATGTGTTAGCAAGTGATCCAAACTATCGCCCATCGTCAACCTTACCCTCGCGTTGGCCTGCGCGGCGATGTCGACCATGCAAGACTTGGTGGTGCTGGAGAATTTTGCGGCGTACCTGTTTCATATGTCAGCATGTACGAAGACCAGGTGTTGTCGTATAATTCTCACTCTTCAGCCTGAGCAGAGGGCTGTCCCTCGTAGCAGTAGATGAAGACGTATTTGCCCTTCTCCTGGATGGCCTCGTCGAACTCCGCCTTGCTGTTGAGCTGGATGTGCTTGGACATGGTGATGATGAGACTTGTGAGTTGGAGATGATAGTGAGGTTGAATGTGTTTGAAGTGAACAAAATGTGCCAGGAGGAATCTCTCTTTTAAGTACTTCGCTACTCACCACTTGCCGCTGTGGATAAAGGATTGAGGCGGTCAACAGTGCTAGAGAGATGGACCATGCAGTCAAGACGGCGAGACCACATTTACACGAGGCCGAGAGCGGCTATCTTGGACATTCATGCGTTGCCAAAGCTTCGACGGTGCAGGGCAGTGGAGGATGCGTTTAGTTGCAGCGACATCCGGCGAATACGGAACGATGCCCTCAATGATTCAGGGTCATTGACGCATCACTACAGCGAATACACGGCTGTAATATAGCGACAGCTCTCGACTATTACTCGCAGATCTTGAAGTGGCCTTGCTGAAGTGAAGAAAAGGTCGGTGAGGTCGGCGTGAATGACGTTGGTCGGTATCGGAAGAGCTGAAGACCATGATGACTTCGTCTGGTTCCCTAGAGTGACTGTTCAATGGTAATGAACTGAAGAGAGGCGGGTTGTGTACACTCCAACTCGCGAGCATATGAAGGACATCCACCGTCACCACGGTGCTCCACCAGACGGTTAATGCACCGCAGGAGCAAGATCACAGCCCCACCATAGCTTCGAGCAGGGCGATCAATGGACACATCGGCTCTCCATCTCCAGCATGCGTGGCAGTTTCGAGTTCTCCGAAGAGTCTAGACAACGTGTCTACGGATACCCAGGCCTGTTAGTGCTCAACCTCGAACGGTGGTCCGGCGCTTGATGTCTTTCACCATTGTGCAATTGATATTGATACATCGTGGCGACGCCGCTCTGCAAGACGGCAGGCTTGGGGTACCCTGCATGCCTGGTAATAATGCTCTTATATTATCGTCTCGCGCTACAGTGTGCAAGCGAGGAGATGTTGAGGTGTCAAGGCCGATACCAGCAAAACAATGATGACAGGGCAAGTTATCGTAAGAAGAATTGATGCCAGAAAGCGCTGCAGTCAAACTCAAGTTGAAATGAGACGCCAAAGATCTTGAAGTCCTCAGGCTCCAAAACTACTTCACGCGTCTGCTGCCTGGAACGCGACTGGAAAATGGCAGTCGCTCGACAGCGGACCAACGAAACACCTCTGCTCTCTCACGACACTCCACGAGCTGTGGCAGCACTTGGAAGCCAACGACCAACACCAAGACAGAACGTGGCCTTTCCACCTGTTCCTGTTCACGTCCATACTGCGACCACTTCGGCACGCCACGCCACGTTCGACACGTCCGTGTCACGCGTTTGTGTTTCGCCCTAAAACCCCGCGAGATCGGTCCTGCAGGGGTTCAGATCGATTCGCCACAAGGACCGTGCAACGACTTCTGGGTACGTCAATTGTGAACACTCTCATTCACTTCTTGCGTTCATCACATTCCTTTCTGTGTCGCGTTTGCTTTCATTAGCACAGCCAGGCTTTGCGTCCGGTCAGGTTCTTTGCCAGACTTTGACATCTGAGGAGCGTGGCAAGAAGCTAAGTCAGCGATCATGGCTAGGCCGATAAGATCATCTGGGCGCAAGCCAAATTGTACGAATCGCAAGCACACCCAGTCGATCAGAAATGTCAAGGGCCGGTTTAAAGATGAATACTAACACCTATGTAGCACAGAACAACGCACAGAATTCTGCCAAATTACCGACGACATCGACCAGGCGCAACAATTCCCGCACGCCTGCCATTTCCAATAAGGTCATCGCAAACTCTTCAGACGTTGAAAGCGATCTGGAAGACGAGATCAGAGTCTCAAGAAAATTGCGAGCTGTCGAGATCCCTGTTATGTCTCCCGTCGACATGAGCAAGCCTGTCATCAAAACCATGGGGTCCAATAGCCCCACCGATACCACACCCACCTCTGTGGACGGCAGCACTAGAGCTACCTCGCTCGAACTCGATACGCCTGGAACCACCCCGGCGCAATCTACTGCCGCAGGCAAGCGCAAGCGCAGCACCCTCAACCATGTCGTGAAGATGGAAGAGTCTGTGGACGACGAGGAGCTGGCAAGACGTTTACAAGAGGAAGAATACAACGCCGTAGCTGGGGCTAGCAAAAAGGCCAAACTGTCAAGACATGACCAAGTCGCGGATACAGAGGATGATGAGAGTGAGCTTAGTGAGCTGGAAAGCATCGATTCTCGGTCCATCGGAGTGGGTCAAGCTTCTTCCTCCGCCAACCGCAAGCGAATCACTCGCGTCATACAGCAGACTTCTCGGTCCAAGAACGCTGTCAAAGTGGAAGATGATGAGGGCGACTGGGAAGTTAGCGACGCCGATTCTGATGCGCCTCTCGTCCTCCGCCGACGTCCCGGCGCCGGAGACCGCAAGCAGACCATTCAAGCGTTGCCTGCTCGGATCGCCAGTAGCAAAGCTCGGGCTTCTCTGTCCACAAATCAGAAACTCCCGACCAAGAAGCGCGATCCAGAGCTTGAAGCAGCCGGTATCTTGAGCGATTCAAGTGAGTACGATTGGTCAGAGCCCACCACCGGTGTTAGTGACACCGAATCGACTGCCTCTGAATTGCTACCCACGATCACTCGCCCCACGGCTAAGAGTCGTCGTCGTCGCCCGACCGGTGCGGCCCTCGATGCGGGGGCACCTGCTGGCTTGACGGGCAGGAAGGACCGTGAGAGGAAGAAGCTTGAGAAGTCCCACCCCGAGATCAAGACCATGTGGTCAGATCTCGAGAAGATTCCCGTCATCGACCCTGTTGCGGCCGCACAGCCGACATCCATCACTCGAACCCTGAAGTCGTTCCAGTTACAGGGTCTGGACTGGATGACCAGACAAGAAAAGACCCACTACCGTGGAGGTCTGCTTGGCGATGAGATGGGCATGGGCAAGACTATCCAGGCCGTGTCACTGATCATGTCCGACTTCCCACAAAAGGAACCGACTCTTGTTGTGGTGCCTCCCGTCGCCCTGATGCAGTGGTCAAGCGAGATCACGGAGTATACCGACGGGAAGCTCAAAGTTCTCGTGTATCACGGACAGAACTCAAAGGTCAAAGTCATGACAGTCAAGGACATCAAGAAGTACGACGTCATCATGATCTCGTACAACAGCCTTGAGTCTTTATTCAGAAAGGAGACCAAGGGCTGGAGCCGCGGTGAAGATATCGTCAAGGAAGACTCTCCAATTCATGCGATTCATTTCCACCGCCTGATCCTCGACGAAGCTCACAGCATCAAGTCCCGCACCACCGGCGTCGCCAAAGCCTGCTTTGCGCTCAAGGGATCGTACAAATGGTGCTTGTCTGGAACGCCGGTCCAAAACCGCATCGGAGAGTTCTTCTCGCTACTTCGCTTCCTCGAAGTTCGCCCGTTCGCCGATTACTTCTGTAAGAGCTGCCCTTGTGCTATCTTGCATTGGAAGCTCGACGACGATCACCGCTGCAGCAACTGCAAGCACTCGGGCATGGAGCATGTTTCTGTCTTCAATCAGGAGTTACTCAACCCCATCACGCAGTCTGAAGACGCCTCCGTTCGCCAGGGGGCAATGGACAAGCTGCATATGATCACGGCTCGCATCATGCTCCGTCGTGTGAAGCGTGACCACGTCAGCTCGATGGAACTGCCACCGAAGGAAGTCATCGTTCGCTCTGACTTCTTTGGCCTGATTGAGCGCGACTTCTCTTCGAGCATCATGTCCAACACTGCACGTCAGTTTGATACCTACGTGTCACGCAACGTTGTGCTCAACAACTACGCCAATATCTTTGGCCTCATCATGCAAATGCGTCAGATTGCCAACCATCCAGATTTGTTGCTGAAGAGGTCGGCCGAAGGCGGCCAAAATGTTCTCGTCTGCAACATCTGCGATGAAGTCGCCGAGGACGCCATCCGATCGCAATGCAAACACGATTTCTGCCGTTCGTGTGTCAAGACTTACATGCAGACCACTGAGTCTGCTGGTGGTGAAACTGACTGCCCACGCTGCCACATTCCTCTCGCGATCGACCTCGACCAACCGGAAATGGAGCAGGACGAAGAAGGTGTCAAGAAGTCGTCAATCGTCAATCGTATCAAGATGGAAGATTGGACGTCCTCTACCAAGATCGAGATGCTGATCTACGAGCTCTACAAGCTTCGCTCGAAGAAACAGACTCTGAAGTCGATCGTCTTCTCCCAGTTCACCTCCATGTTGCAGCTTGTTGAGTGGCGTCTGCGTCGCGCTGGATTCAACACAGTGATGCTCGATGGGTCCATGACGCCTGTCCAGCGCCAGAGAAGCATCGAGTACTTTATGAACAATACCGACGTGGAGGTCTTCCTGGTGTCCCTCAAGGCTGGTGGCGTTGCGCTCAATTTGACGGAGGCGAGCAGAGTCTTCATCGTCGACCCGTGAGTATTTATCGGCATTTTCGTGAACATTCATCAAACTAACGCGCTTCACAGATGGTGGAACCCTGCCGCCGAGTGGCAGTCCGCTGACCGTTGTCATCGCATTGGTCAGAAGCGACCCTGTGTCATCACCCGCCTCTGCATTGAGGACTCTGTCGAGTCGCGCATGGTTATGTTGCAAGAGAAGAAGGCCAACATGATCAACGGCACCATCAACAACGACAAGACGTCCATGGAGAAGCTGACGCCGGAGGACATGCAGTTCTTGTTCCGCGGCTCCTAAACGATGTCTGTCTCACCACCGCAGGGGAGCTGAAGAGATCTCCGTCCTTCACAGCCACTGACCTGTCTGCTCATCCGCTTGGCGGGCTGAATGACTGCTACCCGCGCTGTATATTTTATTGAGCGCTACATGATAGTCGCGCGGAATAGCGAGTGATCACCGAGGTCGATGGGCCCAGAAAATGAGTATGGCTTTTACGTGTATAAGTACAAAATATGATACCCAATGTTTTTCTTAGTCTTGACGCCACTTCGTCTGGCACTATCTTCACAACTCGTCAATTTTAACATTGATACCGATACTTGAATTTGGCACGCTTGGCTTGACATGCACATATATCATATTATGCTTCAAGGCCGCCAGTCGCCGTGTGTACCGCGCTAACCAGGTCATGAAGACGCAGATCAACCGAGATGAGGATTTTCACCTTCGATCTTGTCTTTACCGAGGATTTACATCTACATCTCCTGGCACCCTGGCACCCCGGCTTATCAAGATATGAACGGCATCTTGCCTAAACAAAATGCGCGGCTCCACAACCCTAAGAGCTTCCTTTCTTGGACCTGCCCTGCCAAGCTTGCGGCAAAAGGACTGCACCTCGATAACGACATGATCCGGACACGGCATCTCGTTCCCACTCGTGCACCCGATCTTTCGGGTACCAGACCTGTCTGTCGCCAGCATGTCTCGCTGTCCCACGTTCCGACGACAGCAAGTCGTGCAACACAGCTGCCAGCGGTCCTTCGCAACACCAAGCCTTCACGTGCCATCGAGGTACAACGTTGAGAATGTAACGGAACTCAACACTCGACCAGGTCTCTTTAGCCTTACTACCGCAGATCTTGAAGTATACGCGGCTTAGCATACACTAGGCGGACAGTAGTGTAGGTGACCCCTCATACTATCTCCCAGTCTTCCAATCTAAACATACAGCGAGCTGCCATATGCGGTTACCATGCACCGCTGACTGGAGCTGGCGCCGTGCTATCAACAAGATTGCATTTCCGGCAATGCAAGACCTGACTAAACGTGATCTGGCGTGCTGAGGTTCGAACGTGCCCATGCTGTGCGCGCATTGAAGATAAGTAAAGCTTGTTCCTTCTTGTCATTTTATAGCCTTCCCGACCACGTGCATCTTTGGACTACACGCATCAATCGCTTCAAGTCGACAGAGGAGGATATGCAAGAACTATTGGCACTGGCCCTGGCCGCGGGCGCTGCGGCGTCGCCGTTCGAGAAGAGCAAATGGCACTTCGAAGGCAAACCTCATGGATGGTACGTTCAGACTCGTCGTTGATGAGACTCCCATCCACGAACTCTTTCCCAGCAACAGAAACATCAGGATAAAGTGCTGCCGAGGAAAGACTTGACCTCTTCCAACCAATTCCCTGCATCCCGATGGCAGTTGCTCATACCATCAACACCCGCCATCAAGGATGCTACTTTGTCAGTGAGAGGGCGTTTGGCTGGCAGGATCATGAAGACTTCACTCGTACTTGGTGGCAACATCTTACGAGAGAACGCCTCAATGCATCAGCCCAAAACGCCTTTCTTATCGATGTAGATGACTTCATCGGAGTTGGTGGTATGCTGCGGATGTGGTTCCCATCACGACCGATCTCTCGACGGCTCGGCAAGGTACTACCAGAGTGCATGAGTGAATCCTTGAAATGCGATTAGGAGATTCATTGCCTGTATGTAGCTGACATCCTCACCCTCATTCAGGTCAAAGCCTTCCGTCTACACGCCACCCCAACAATTACCAACGTACCCTACAGGATACCCTACTGCAACGGGCAACTACAACACTACGATGGGCACGGCAACTGGCACCATCACGAGCACAGCAGCCCCAGCACCGTATCCTACCACATCGCCACTTGGAGCATGTGCCAGCGTTTCGCAGCTTGCCGCAGCCGCCACAGTGAAGACGCCTATCGTCCCGGCCAAACTCGCATACGACTGCATCACAAGCGTGCCTTTCAACTCCACGGCTGCGACTGAGCTGCTGGATTCAATTAGGCCATACCTTGACTGGCAGTCGACTGTGGACTATATCCGAGAGCCTCCGGCAGAGTATGCCGAGAAAATCCAGAAGCCATACGATTTCTACGGCGAATTCAACAGGATTTATGGGAAAGCCAAGAGCGATGGCTATGCCAACGAGTACGAATTTGGTTTCGATCTCTACGAAGCAGTAAGTGGTTTTTCTCCTGCTGCCCAAGATCTCTCTTGGGCGAAGAAAAGTGCGGGATCGTACTACCTAAGAACTCCAACTCATTCGGATGAAAAAATGCCGCTGGGAGTGGTCTCCTCGAAAAGACGAGTTTCTCTCATGCTCATGTATTTGTTAACATACGATCTCGAGACCGAGTCAAATCTGGTCTATTAGACCGCGCAAATGTCTTTATGGGTTGCTAACATTTCACAGTTCCAAGCAACCCACGATGGACACTTCGTCTACTACCCAGACTCTGTCACCGGCGTCTTTTCTTTTGGAAGAACCACTCCACTTGTTTCCGTCTCCCTTGATGGTCAAAGCACCCCGGAAGTTTATGCCTACGCCGATGTGCTCACCGCCAGCTTCGGCAATGCGACGTTCACGCCTTCCCCTTTGACTGAGATTGACGGTCAGAACGCCACCGAGTTCCTGCTCAACTGGAGTCAGTACGGTAGTCTTCAGGATCGTGACGCTCTTTGGAACAATTTGTTCTACACGCTCGCCCAGGTGGCTCTCGGCACGAGTGGAACCGGCACAGGTACCTTCAGTGGTGGCGGCAGAGGAGCTAGAATCTACCCCGGCGAGACCACCACTCTCACGTTCGCCAACGGAACCACGGTGACGAACGAGAACTTTGCTCGTGTACTAGCACCCTTTGACAACATTACGTCTGGTGAGGACATCTACCGATTGATCTTCACTCCTGAGGAGGAGCCACAGTCCGCGGAGGAATTGGCGATCACTACTTCGACCTCGACATCGTCATCCACCTCTACCGCCAGTTCAACTAGCACCAGCACCACCGAGGTTCCAGCTCCCGGCTACCCGACACCTATCATTCGTGGTGCCGGTAACGCAAACTCTGGTTACTTCCTCGACGGTGAAGGCTACGACGATGTTGCAGTCCTCGCAGTGAACTCGTTCGTAGGAGGTGCTGGCTCACAGGAGAATTTCCAGGCAGTCAACACCTACCTGATCGACCGCGCTGTCGCCGAGGGCAAAACAAAGCTCATCATTGATGTGTCTGCCAACGGTGGCGGCACCATCTTGCAGGGATACGACTTGTTCACTCAGCTCTTCCCGCAGATCTTGCCCTACGGCGCCAACCGATTCCGCGCACATGAAGCGTTCGATCTCATCGGTCAAGAGGTCAGCGATTTCTCTGGAGAGTTTGACAGGAGCTCGTCTGATCTCAACTACACTGTGGCGGATATTCTGTCTTCGACCTTCAACTACCGCACCGACTCCACGGAGGAGTACGAGCCTTTCACTTCGTGGGACGAAAAGTTCGGACCTCATACTTATGGCCCGGGTCCAAGCGAGTACACAAGCTTGATTCGATGGTAAGTGCATCTCTTCTTCACTGCTACAAGCAGCACTCAATCAAAGAACATGCCACATGCTCCCTGAGACCAATTTTCTCATGCTACCTTTGCTAACATCTATCTCCCAGGAATCTGTCTGACCCTCTCATCACATTGAACAGTGGGGGTATCTACGTTTCCGGGTACCAGAACCGAAGCAACATTACGGCCCAGCCATTCAAGGCAGAGAACATCGTGGTCGTGTACGATGGATACTGCGCTAGTACTTGCACGATCTTCTCCGAGTTTATGCGCCAACAAGCCAACGTCTCAACAATCGCTCTCGGCGGTCGTCCAACGAGAGACATCATCCAAGCTGTCGGCGGTGTTAAGGGAACAAACTCCTACCCCTGGGACTACATTCTTGGTTCCGTGGAACTGCCCTACCAGCTGGAGGAGGTGCACGACGCTGACTACTACTCCAACGAGACCGCCCTCGGAGACTACAGCAATCTGCCACTTCTGCGAGCTACCAACTACGTCGTCAACGCACGCGACGGCATCCGCGATGGGGACGAGGAGCAGACACCGCTGCATTTCGTGTACGAACCTGCCGACTGCAGGATCTACTACACTCCGGAGATGGTTGTCGACCAAGAAGCTGTGTGGAAGACGGCCGCGGACGCCGCTTTCAACGGCAAAAGCTATTGCGTGGCTGGCGATATCTCGTCGGGCCCGCAGCCATACAAGCGTGGCCTCGCTACCAAGAAGCACGGTATTCGCAGGGACGTTGACCTGCACAAGCATGCAGCCGCCATTGGCAACGTGTGGACCGATATGAGAGGCTTTACCCACGGTGGAGACGGCTACATGTACCCTTAGTCGAGCAAGTCGAGGAAAATGAGCGATTCTCATATCCCCGCGGTAACATAGTATCAGAGTGACTAGTGGTCTTTGGGTACTATCTCGAAGAGTCACCTGTATAGAAGAAATCCAATCTTTCGATTGCATCGCTCTCGGTGGCACAATGTGATTAAATGGATCAGAATGCTTTAGGTGCTAACGTTACCTTGAAGGTTTAAAATCAACTACTCGATCAGATTACTCTCCGTGTCACCTAATCAGCTTATGTTCTCAGTTCGATCGTGGCACAACGCTGCAATTTGGCTGTGCATTCTACATCAGGCTGTTCATAGCTATATGTGATAAAACAAAAAGATCGTTATCCGTGCGCACTCAATAATACCTTTTCTCTACATCTTAATAATGGTTCGAAAATCGCTAACGGATGATCGCACGACGACCACTGACATTGCCGAACCTCGGCTCAGAGAGTCATCACGCAGAGTCAGAGGATCTGGAAACCTTGTGTGACATTGACAGACCTCACATTTCCTCCATTGAAGGCATCATACAATCGTTTGTCGAGCAGATACCACAACACTGGCAACCGAATCGATAATTCCATTTCAAACTAAGCAGCTAGGAAACAACTTCAACATAAACATTTGACGAGCGGCAAGACCTCTAGAACGCCACTTCACAGTCAACGACACATCCTACGCGAACAGCCAGCCCACCGCATCCCAGTAAACCTACCAGGGAAAACTTCAAAATGGGTTGGATCGACCGCATCCCCCGGGCTGGCAATCTTCACATAGGCGGCCTGTACGCTTTATACCAACCCAACATTGTTAAATCCGCCGGCGTGACACACGTCCTCTCAGTCATAGACTTCTCCTTCTACGAGCTAAAAGAATCGTCCGACTACCTCAAATCACAAAACTACACACACCTCGTAATCCCAATCGAAGACGACCCCAATGAGGACCTGCTACAACACTTTGACCAGATGACGGCTTTCATCGATGGCGCGCTGGAAGGCGGCGGCGGAGTCTTTGTTCACTGCGCGATGGGGAAGTCGCGGTCGGCTACGGCAGTTGTTGCTTACTTGATGTGTAAGTTTGGGTACGGGAAAGATTATGCTCTGGCGTTGGTTTGTGAGGGTAGGCCGGTTTGTTCGCCAAATCCGGGCTTTATGGAGCAATTGGAGGTCTACGAGCGGATGCTGACCAAACCTCCTCGGGATAAGGATGGGAGGAGGAGGATTTATGAGGCGTGGTTGAAGGATAGATTCAAGGGTTACTCTCATGAGTGGGAAGCTAGAGCAGATGCTGCAACGAAGGCGAAATTATGAGATGCGAGGATTGTAGCTTTTTCCAAGGCGCAGCATGTGCTTTCGTTTTTGTCAGAAGCAACGGCTGCAACTCTGAGTACTCTCGATCTGTTCTACTACCTCTTCAAAGCTCGTTGCTCAGACAAAGCAGACAATAAGGAAACAGTCCCCAGTCCCCTGACGACAGTAGAATCGCACTGAGCTCTATGCGAGATATGCGTTCTTCGGCTAAGCAGATGCTCAGCCGGCCGTCTAGATCGACGCTGCTGTTCAAGATACCGCCTCACTGATAGTTGTCAGAGTCCTCGGCCTTCAGCTTCTTGGCCAACTGCTCGTCGTCGTCGTCGTCATCGTCTTCAGCGACAGCCCTCTTCTTGCCACCCTTTCCACCCTTACCGCCCTTCTTCGTCGACTTCGGGGTCGCCTCAGGAGCGTCATCGGAGTCGCCGTCTTCGCCAGCAGTCTCGCCGCCCTTCTTGCCGCCGTTGAAGGCTCCAGCCATCTTTCTGAATTTGGCGATGCGGTGGGTGACGGCCTTTGCAGTGCAGTCTATCGAAAATAGTCAGTGAAACCTGGTCGGCGTGAACGGCGGAGGGTGGCTTTCTACCTGGTCCGATGATGGCGGCGAGCTCTTTGAGCTGCGCTCCGCTGACTTTGATTTCGCAGACCTTGAAGAGGCCGGCGAGAAGCTGTTTCGGCAAAAATGATGTTAGTCAGAGTGCAAGGCGCTTTGCTGTTCAGTCGCAATGTTTGGTGCGACCTCGAGTGATTCACATACCCTGGCCTCGTTTTCCGGACTCCAGACAATCGGCATGTCGATGGGTGGGTAGTAGGTGTGATTGCTTGGTGGATAGTGGGCCGAGGCGCTGGATGCTTGGTATTTCTTGAGTTGTGGGTGGGTGGAAGTATGAGGGAGTGAGGAAGGAGTGCGGATGTAGGTGCAGGTGTACTGTATGAATCTGGGAGACACGAGTGCCTAGATGGCTATTCGCGCTAGAGCACGTGAAGTCAGTGAGTGAAGAGGTTACACGTGATACAGTTTCTTGACTTTGACACAAATGTGAATGCAGCGTATGAGGAAGGAGCGAACGAGGCATGTGAATGATATGTTGAAACTATTCAATCAAGGATTGGGACTGTATTGCGACCAGCGGTTACGATCTCATTCACTTACAAGCAATCACGAGACCATTCTTCGATGTCGAACTGTCGCCGTCATTGATATCACTCTCACAAGTGACAGTAGCAGGCGTCTGCAAATGCGTATTCATTCGATCCGTACAAGCACAAGGCATGAGCTGTATACAGCTATTTCCGTGGAAGGCGCCGGTATCTATGACAGCAACGCTGCCTCCTGCACCCAATGCCATCAGCAAACAATGATGGCCAAACTAACGTACACGCCGTGCTGTAACATGCTTCTGCGATGTCAAGGCACCAACCTCGAAGCCAAACATGCCACATAAACGCCTCGATGCGAAGAACGCGCTAGAAAAACAGACTGGACCCAGCCATGGCATGTTCTTAGTTGCTCGCGCCGGAAACTCCGTTCATCTGAACATCTTCTTCTGACTGCGCCGTGGCAGATTGCTGCGACCCCAACGCAATGGCCACCAAAGGCTTGTCGGCAGTCGCATTGTCGGTGGATTTAGGGGTTGGATATGCTGGCTCTAGTTTCAGGGCACCAGCCGTTGAGTGCTCTTCAGCATCGTCAGCGGATTTTGGCTCGATAAGTGGCGAGGAACCATGAGCGCTAGATTTGCCGTTTGTCTTCAATGTGACGACCAAGCTTCTGTGCTCTCCGTCGTCGCCGCCATCGTCCGGGTCGCTCTCGTCGTCGGCATCAGGCATTGCGTCGTCGGCGTCGTCGTTTGCCTGACTGTCCCACTCTTCGCCAGAAGGAGGCGCATCGTCGCTCATGTCATCTTGAGAGTCCTCGCCTTCGTCACCCTGACCAATACGTTTTCTCTTCTTCAAGTCACTGCCACCGTTCGCAACATTTCGGGAAGATCGTCCAGTTCTTGCCCCACCTCTGACAGGCTGCTCGCTGTCGCTAGCTCCCTTGTCCTCGTTGTAATCTGGTCCCAGCTGGTCGGGAGTCACAGCTTGTCTGCTCAGGAGACTGGCACCGTACTCTCCACCCTGCCTAGGTTTGACCTGGCGACCACTGGCGGTGTACTGGGGTCCGACATCAGCAGGCGTGTTGCGCCCTGACTGACGAGCTGAGCGGCGAGTCGAAGTTGCATCGGAGAAGCTGTTGTCGTCCTCTTCTTCGTCCTCTCCGTCGTCGTCGTAAGTATACCGCATTCTCTTGCCACGAGTACGGCCCTCGTACATCGAAAATCCAGGCTCCGGTCGGGTGAATGCTGCTCGGCGAGCTTGACGGTATTCGCGACGGCGGCGTTTCTAAAGGATGTGATTAGTTTCTGGAGTTCAACAACTGTGGCGTCTCGTGGGTGGAGGTATACCTCTTCTCCGGCCTCGAAGCGTGTAATGGCTTGCATCATGCGTATGCTCAGAGTCCGCGCCGCCTGTGAGCCGTCTTCCTTCTCAAGCTTCTCTGCCAGCGCTCTGACCTCCTCAATGTTGCCAGCCATGTTGTACCATTGCGCGTTGCGGGTATATCTGTGATTCTCGCGGTAAACGCGGAAGAATGTGTCGTCCTGTCCCTCAATCAGGAAGTAGCGCCTCTTCTCGGCGTCCCTCCCCCATGGCTGGACCGAGAGCGGCTGGTTCTCGTCCTCGGCGTGGCGTGTTTGCTTGTATGAGTCCCGGATCTTGGTCGAGATCTCTTCGGAAGAAGACAGAGACCACATGATCAACGTGCGAAGGAGGTTGAGCTGAAACCATACGTTAGCGTAGTTTCATCGAGGCGAGGTCCAGAGTGGCGCATACTCGTTTCTCAGGCACCATGTTGTTGAAGTCTTGACCGCCGTGGAGCGGGTTGGCACCATTCCACTTCAAAGGCCATTGAGACTTGTGACTTGACACTGCTTCCTCAAGCGCGCGGCCATAGTGACCGTGCCTGTGGTATTGTTAGCCAATGTCCCAAGTAGTGCGCAAGTCCACACTCGCGTTCGCGCTCATCTGGTCCGAGTCCAGTTGGGAGGGCAAACATACTCAACAGGCTTCTTGCGGTTCAAGACGAGCCCAAGCAATGCGCACAACACACCCTCCACCTCCTTCGTTGGTATACTCTGTTGTACGCCTCTCTCCAAGTCTTGAGGGCCAATGTGTGCGAGTTTGGGCGGGAAGTGGTCCGAGAAACGCGATCGGAACATTACAACGAACTGCGCCCAAAAAGTTAGCATCCAGAATGTGTTTTGTTCGGGGCGCGACACGCGCGTCGCGAGCGCGCCATTTCGCGTCTATTAGGCAGGCGACTCACGGCAATGTCTGGGTTATCTGCTAGAGTCTCTTCATGTGGTGGTGAGGGTTCCCTCTTGGGCCGAGGAGGGGAGGCCTTTGGAGGAGGTGCGGCCTTTTTGGTGGCTTTCTTCGCCCTTTGGAAGATGGGCGCGAGCTTCTTGACCTCCTCCTCGGGTGCGGATGAGAGTCCGCTGCTATCGGAGTCTGACATGATTGCTGAGGTTTGTGGTATGTTGGTTGGTGATGTCGCGAGTCGCGAAAGCCGCGGAAGAAGTTGGTGGTGCTTAAAGACAAGGAGGAGCGTGCAACGTCACGGACAGCCTAATCGCGAACGGTCGCGAATGGCGGAACAAAACCTAGGCAAAGGAAACAGGAAGGTGGCGCGGCGGTGGAACACAGTGAAGACAGATGGATTGCTAACTGGAAACTGGAAGGATATATTTGGCATTTGTAGCCTATGGCAGCTGTCTCGGTTCACACGAAACATTCCTCACATCTTTTACAGCCAGGCGTCTTCGGTGAATTACGTCGGCTTTTATGGGTTTATAAAGATGTTATAGGATACCAACGAGACTTCGAGGTGATGCCTGAGGGCTTCGAGTTGTATCAACATCATACTGCTGCCATGAGTGAGATGCAAAATATCATAAGAGTAAAGCGTGATGCTGGACATATCATGGATGTGATTAGAGCCGAACAACGTAATGCGTTACTACAGCTCTCGCGTGCATGGCCATGCGTGACTTTCCAGTCTCGCAGTCCTAGAAAGACAAGGTGGACTTGTCTACTGAAGGATAGCGGCCAGACGAAGGGTGTCTGCACGTACTCGTACTCCCGTAGACACTCCTGGTAACGTAGGTGCCGGTGTCCGAACCGACAAGGGACTTGGTCGAAGAGAAGTAACGATTCTCCAGTCGTGAGCATGGTCCAAGGGTTCAGGAAGACCAGTTGGTGCTACGGATAAAGTCGAGCATTCAGCGTGTGAGAAGCGGCATGGCCGAACATCATCACCATCCTGGGATGCGATGTTCACGTGGGGACAATGCAAGTTGATGATGCTTTCTCCGTTGTCAGTCTCAGTGGGAAAGCAATACCATCTTTGGACGCTGTAAGTGTCGATGGCTTCGGATGTTTCTAGATCGGAACATGGCAAGCGTACGGCGGGGTCGAAGTCAGCGTCTGGTCCAGGTAGGTTTCTCCCAGGGCTTGCGCGTTTCCCAGAGGTATTTTGATCATACTCGCAAGAGCGTGGGCTTTGATGTGCCAGAATCCCATTTGGAGGGACAACCTGAGGTCTCGGCGTATTCTCTGTGCAACCTGCCAGCATCACAAATCCACTGCTGTGCTGTACTTGTCTTTTAATTTCAGCGTCAAAATCCCAAGCACAGCGCTGCCATTTCGCAGTGTCCTGTGGACCAGCGAACCCAAAGTATTGTGTTCAAATGCCGCATTATAATTTCTGCGTCAATTCGTCGCTGTATTGCAGCAAGACGACAGCATGCGCGCTCTGAGTTGCACCTCGTTCTGACCACGGACAGAATGCATTATTTCGTTTTCTGAACCAACGCAGCATAACAGAAGGTTGGAGATGATGATGACGACGTCGTGTAATAATGAAGGCTCATGTCATCCGAAAGGGTTGTGGTGCTTTCTCATGTCAGGTGCTGTTAGAGAGCAAGCTAGCGAGCGGCAAATCCGCCGGACGCTCGGACAATCGCAATCGAAGGACTTGGCACCCACCTCAGAGTCGAATTTGAAAGTTGCCTTGACATTAGACTGCAGTCAAGCGACGTCGATTACGAACACCACGATCCCCGGAAAAACGTCAAGATGGTACGCACACTCAAGAGCAATGGAATGGGAAGCAATGGAGAATTGGATACTGACAGGCGCAGGGTCGTGTCATTCGCAACCAGAGGAAGGGCCGCGGCTCTATCTTCACTGCCAACACCAGTACGAAAACACCACCACTACCGCGAAATCGCACGCCTCCGAGACGCACACTAACATATTCGCGAAGGGCTTAACAAGGCGCCTGCGCAGTTCCGCACCCTCGACTTCGCCGAGCGCCATGGATACATCCGTGGTATCGTGAAGGAGATCATCCACGACCCCGGCCGTGGCGCACCGCTGGCCAAGGTCGTCTTCCGCGACCCCTACCGCTACAAGCTGCACACCGAGACCTTCATCGCCAACGAGGGCATGTACACCGGCCAGTTCGTCTACGCCGGCAAGAACGCCTCGCTCACCATCGGCAACATCCTCCCCCTCGGCTCCGTCCCTGAGGGAACTGTCATCACCAACGTCGAGGAGAAGATTGGCGACCGTGGTGCGCTCGGTCGCACTTCCGGCAACTACGTTACCGTCATCGGCCACAACCCCGACGAGGGCAAGACCCGCATCAAGCTCCCCTCTGGCGCCAAGAAGGTCGTCAAGTCCTCCGTCCGTGGCATGATCGGTATCGTTGCCGGTGGTGGACGTACCGACAAGCCCCTTCTTAGTACGTTTAACTGGACCTGAAAATGGGAATAAGGAAATTGGGACAAATCACTAACACACACAACAGAGGCTGGTCGCGCCAAGCACAAGTTCGCCGTCAAGCGCAACTCCTGGCCCAAGACTCGTGGTGTTGCCATGAACCCCGTGGATCACCCCCACGGTGGTGGTAACCACCAGCATATCGGTAAGGCCTCGACCATCAACCGCGAGGCTGCCGCTGGTCAAAAGGCCGGTCTCATTGCCGCCCGCAGGACTGGTCTGCTCCGCGGTACCCAGAAGACCAAGGACTAGATGTCTTCAAGGTAGTGGAGTTGATTGGGTGGTTATGGGCTTCCTCGGCAATGAATGCTTTCGTCTTCAGCAGCATCTGTAGCGTAGCGAAAAATGCAGAATGGCTGTTTAAGAAGGACTTCACCCCCTGCTCCACGTGCGTCGCGGAACTTGTACGCTGCAGTGGATTGCATGCGGGTAGCTGGCCAGGGCTGCTCGAGTACGCTCGCAACCCCGTGCCAGGGCTCATAACCAACGACGTTTATACGAAATGCAACAAGCTGCGCAGGCATACCCAGTACACTTTCAAGATCTCTACACCAAAGCTGAAGAAGCATACATAGTGAAGTCGTGCCACGCCATGATTGCATCTAACATCCGAGGGACACGTCTCATCTATGCATGAGTACATCGATCTCTGTTTATTTGGCACATTCGATACGAATAAGGGACCTGATTCCTGGTAGCACATAAAGTGACGACGTGAACTGGAGATCATCGTCATACGCCCAGACATGTCATTACGTCTCTACACGTGAAGTGAAGATGAATAGAGCAGACAAAGACACTCCATGGCACCGAGACAACAGCCAAAGGGATCTTCATCGCTTTTGATGTTATCCCTCATAGAAAAGGTCACGTAATTACTAACCACTTGGTGCGTATCATGTTGGTATGTATCCTCCGCACACCTCGAATATACGTATGACCCCGATGTAGCTAGTACTCGACTTATCAGACGATAGGTATCTGTGACGGAGTTTTGTTTGTCCAGATGAGTACGATCTACGTGCGCAGTGAAACTGAAATGCATGATTGGCAAGGTTGGTCGATTAGTTGATTTGATAGGTAGGGTTCCATGAGTGATCACGTGTATATAGCCTGTCGGTCTGTAAGACTTGGACGCTTCTGCTCGTGCATGCATTTTTTTGCTCCAGTCATTACCGGTGAGTGAACCTTGTAATGGTCTTGTTTTTTCTAGGCAAGTGATCGTTCTGCTCGAAAGTTTTCGCATCGGTGTGTAAACGACTGATCAACCGCGACACAAGGTGCTGTATGGATTTTCACGAATTACAAGGTACAGGTGGCTTCTAGAGGGCAAACGTAGAAGTTTGTAGGATAATCTCTATAAGCCCGGTGTAGGGAAAATATGAAGGTTACGGTATGGAAATTCCTGGTAAAGTCGTGCCCGTCGGCCGGTCGTGTTGCTGCGTGCTAGTTTTACTGCCATCTTTTGATGATTTCCTTACCACGAGTACTAGATTCCGACAGGGTCGCTCAGACGAACGAATGAAGCCTCGGTCTTCTAAATAAATCGTTGCAAAGGTTGCTACTTGGCTCGTCCACTCCGGCGTCACTTGGAGTTTTCCCGCGGAGTGCGAGTGGCTGTGCTGTAGTGGTGAGTACGGTACCAAGTACCTTGCCTCGTGAACAAATGGAATCAGATACGGCAGATGTCAGTGCAAGGTTCGAGAGGCAAGGAGTCTAGATTTTCTGGAATGTTGAGAGTCTGGTTAGGTGAAGGCTAATAACGCTGCAAGGCAAAATGCAGGTGCGGCATCCAGTCTATTTTTGTTGCAGTACGTCTCGCGTTTGACACTACTGCCTGAAATGGTGTCACAATTGGAGTGATACAATGCCTTCAAGAGGATCTGTCGGATTGAATGTCGTCGGAAGAAGTAACAAGAAGATGCTTTCTCTACAGACATGCTTCTTATGTTCATGCACCTTCTTGCAAGTAGTGCGCGGCGGGTGGCAGAAGGATTGATACAGGCTTCGACTAGACTAGGGCCTCGAACCTCCGCCCTCGCCGTTGACGGTGTGGAGAATGCACCCGCCGATCTCGAATAAAGGTGAAACATAGTTGACGAGGCCTTGACGACGCCTGCGACAGACGAGGTCATATGTTGCCTTATGTTGTCGGTCATAATGGAAACGATGGTCGTGATATGAGTGTTATCGCCCTTTGCTACGATTAGAAGATAAGAATGGCTGAGACGCGCGACGGCTAAGAGAACACACAGACTGCGCGGTAATAGGCTAAGACTTCACTGAGCCAGACTACTACCTGCGCAGACTTGCCTAACACTCGCAAGACAAGGACAAGGACAAGGCTAAGAGATAGTCCCCAAGGTGCTCGCCTACTTTTACGCCACGCCAATCAAGGCCTTTTAGTGAAGCGGGCGGTTGTGACGTGCACCTTCCTTAAACTCACATCTTCCCCTCCAGCACTGCTCCCCTCCTCCTCTCTCTCTCTCCCTCTATCATACCCCGGCTACGTGTCACCCTCCCTTTCCTTTTTCCTTGCCTTTACTTCCTCTACTCCTCTTTCCATTCATACCATATCTGATATCGCCTAACCATGAACGTCAACAAGAAATTCGACCGCTTCAAGCAATGGGGTCGCGAGCGCATGGGCAGCGAGGTCAAGACCGACAACTCCGATGACTTCAAGATGTTGGAGGTCGAGATGACCTTGCGACAGGAGGGTGAGTTTATCTATAACGCCGTGTCACGAGACATCCTGCTAACTCAAGATTAGGCATGGAGCGTCTTCAGCAATCCTCCACCAGCTACATCAAGTCTCTCTCCCGCCGCGACCAAGGCGAGGGCAAAGAGAAGCACCTTCCTGTCGGCCATTTCGCCAATGTTCTGCTCGCACACGGCGACGACTTTGAACCGGAATCTGAGTTCGGGCAATGCCTGTCCCAGCTCGGCCGCGCCAACGAGCGCATCGCTCGCATGCAAGAAACATATGTCGCCAATGCCACTAGCACCTGGATTGAGTCCACCGAACGCTCCCTGGCCCAGATGAAGGAGTACCAAAAGTCAAAGCAGAAGCTCGAGAGCCGCCGTTTGGCGCTTGACACCGCACAAGTCAAGCTACAGAAGAGCAAGAGGGAGGATTTCAGAGCCGAAGAGGAGCTGAGGAGCCAAAAGGCCAAATATGAAGAGAGCAACGAGGACGTCTACAGGAGGATGTTCGATATCAAAGAAGCAGAGGCAGACAGTATCGCGGATCTCACAGGCTTCCTGGAGGCAGAGCTCGCATACTATGATCGATGCCGCGAAGTGCTCTTGCAGATCAAGAGAGACTGGCCAGCGTATGTGCTCACTGACACCACATCTTCAACCGGCCATTTACTGATCAGTGACTTTAGACCAACACAACCCTCTCGCTCCGGCGCTGATTCTCCAAGCAACATGAACCCTCTCGCCCGCCGCGGAACTCGATCCCGTTCTAACACAGCTGGCTCCCTCACGGAACGATTCAGCCGTATCATGGAAGAACCACCTCTCGAGCCTCCCGCCAAGATTAGTTCCCGCCTGCCATCAGGTCAAAATTCACCTCGCCGCGAACTGCCCGGTTTCGAGCTTGGTTCTCGTCCGATTCCCAGCCGCACGCCCTCTGGCTTCGAAGGTCCAACATCCCTCGGCAATGGCACCAGTACGCCACCAGACATGCGTCCGCTGAGCCGTGTGCCAACAGACTCTTCTCAGATTTCCAACATGCGACTGAACCTACGCGCCACCACGTCCAAAGACAGCGGGCACGGCGCGAATGTCTTTGAAGACGCGGACAGCGAGTTCAACGATCACGGCAACGGAAACGGCCACCGATACGAGCAAACACGATCGCCTAGCTGGTCTATGGGGGCGAACCAGCCAGATTGGGCGACAGGGAAGAAGGCGCCACCACCACCGCCGCCTTCAAGGTCCAAGAAGCCTCCGCCACCTCCGCCTATGAAGCGAAGCGCGCTAAGCACGAGTGAGGTTCCTCACTACTGATACGACTGTTGAGTCGAGTTGGGGAAATGGAACGGTTCGATGGGTTTGACTCTTGGAACATCAAGGTGAGAGAAAGGGGGAAAAGACTGAACCCAAGGCATTGGCATTATCAGCATTGGCATGAAGACTGCCTCTCAGCCAGAGCACAACGTCATCATGTTAAGGCCATCGTTTTTTTTGTATGCATTCCTGCTATCCTTCTTCCTCCGGAGCAAAGCAATGCAAATTGTTCATAGTGGGAAGAACGAACATGCCCGACAATCCTGTGTCACTTGTCTCGTGTTGTGTATCTGTTTATCGAAAAGTAAGACCTATCTGTAATTTATAGCAAGGCGGCTGAGGAAAAAAAAATAGTGACGATGCCGCCAAAGCTGGAGAAGACCTCGGACCTCCTCTACTCCAACCTCTTACACTTCCAAGCCGCCCACGCCGAACAAACAGCCCCAATGAACAAGCAAATCCCAATCCCACTCCACCCATCGGTCCTATGATGCTCCTCGGGATCTGCATGCTGCGCGAGCTCTGGGCTCAGACCCGGTTCCAGCACACTGAAGACCAAGGTGCTGATCCCCGTCCCTACGAACTGCGGTAGAGTCGTGAAGATGTTGAGGACGCCCAGGTAGACTCCGGCCATTTCGCCGGTGGAGGAGGTGGCTTTGTTGCCGCGTGCGCTGCTCTCGCTGTGGCGGGTGTGGAAACCTTCCCCCCCTTCTTCTTCTTCTTCTCCTTCTTCTGTCCCTTGTTCGGGATTGGAGGTGGTGGACATGTCGGAGGCGTGGCGGATGTGCAGGGTTGAGGAGGGCGCGAGTTCCAAGTCGTCGTCGGGCGAGAGGCGGGCGTAGGCGCTGCCGTTGGCGGACGAAGAGGAGAGTTTGTTGATCTCGGTGCCGATGAGGGCGAAGGAGGCCCAGCCGCCGATTGCCCAGGGGAGGCCGCAGATTGCCACTAGGATTGTGGCGAAGTGCACGCTTTGCACGAGCGGGGCGAAGATCATGCTTGCTGTGAAGGTCAGGTTGGCGAGAAGCCAGGCTACTGGCAGGGTTGGTTTCCAGGAGTTCCAGGAGGGGACTTTGCTTAGTACGGGTTCGAGACTTCTGGGTGGGCGTGGGGTGAAGGGTGGTTTCTCGTCGTCGGTTGGGCTGCGGGCTAGGTAGGGGAGGATTATGGAGAGGCCGAAGGACACGAAGGAGAAGACTATCAGTGCGCGGCTGCCCACGCGGCCAACATCTGCGAGAGCATCTTTGGAGGGCTCTTCGGGAGCGTCGTAGCGGAGGTAGATTTCGCCCACCCATGTACTGCCGTAGAAGAGGAAGGGGAACCACCCGATCCAGCTCCAGAACTGTACCCAGCAGATGGCAGAAATGCGAGGCGGCAGGTTTCGAAGCGTAGTGAAAAGATCCTTGACCATGGAGAGTGCGGTCTTGCTCTTGGACTCGACCATCTTTCCATTCGAGACGAATACTCGCTCTTTGACAGCCCAGCAAGTCGTTCCCTGCGCAATCGCGATCGCCAGCGCTGCAATCGCGCAGACCTTCTTGAACTGCGAATCGCCCAAGAACGTAGACCCAAGAATCTTGCTCAGATCCAGCGCTCCCACAGCATACACCATCATATGCCCCAGCCCAATCATCCTGCTCGCCCACGCCGAGCCCAACTGCTGCTTCTCAACCGGCAGCGTATCCACGATCAAACTCCGGCAAGTCGACTGCACAACATTGATGATAAAGTCGAGCAGATAGATATCCACCACCGCCAACGCAATCGTCAGACTCCTCTTGTACTCCTCGTCTTGCACAAATAAGCCGACAAGGTCTCCACACCACCCCAGTATCAGCAGGCAGACCACGACGCCCGCCGTCCCCGCGGCCATGAACGGCCGCCGCCTGCCCCATTTGCCCGTCCACCGGTCGCTCACCATCCCAATCACAGGCTGCATCACTAGACCGCTCAAGGGCCCTGCCACCCAGACCAGACTGAGGCCGCTCTTGCTCATTCCGAGGGAGAGGAGAAACGGGCTGCAGTACGTCATCTCGGTGCCCCAGGCGAACTGCAGGCCGATGAGAGAGCATGTGAGCAGGAAGAGCTGGACGGGTTCGGAGGCCGAGCTGGGCCGTATGAGAGGGTGGCCGGTCCAGGTCGCCATGGTTGGAGTCGTGTGCGAGGGATGAGGTGTAGCGTGGAAGATGCAGTTGGGGTCGCGAGTGCGATTGGCGTTTCAGGTGCGCATCGCTGGTGGAGAGTCGTTCATGTGGATGATGTCGGAAGTGCTTTATGTTCTCTTTGTTTTGTGGAGTTCTTGATCAATAGCGCGTCGCCCTAGCTTGTCGTGGACATGCATGTGTGTAGTGTTGTGCTGTATCTCACTGGTGGCATTGGACGATGTGTGATGTCGCGGAGAGTGCTTACATGGGCCGAGAACGCGCCAGGGCGACTTACATGCGCGCACGTGAAAGAGGGAATTGATCACAGCTGGCATGTACTACAAGATGCTAGGCAAATATGTGGCACATCAATTCAATCATAGAAAGCTCGTTTATCATACGCTACCGATAAAGTGCTCCAGTTCTATAGGAAAGTAAAAAAAGTCAAAACGTCCTCATGGTTACTTGGTGGCCATTCCCGCAATGCTCCGCGCACGGTTGGCTCAATAGCACACCGGAGCGCCATGTTAATTCATGTCCCTCAAAACGAGTCTGCACTTTTCGTCGCGTCGTGTTCAATGAGGACAGCTCATCAGCTCGTCCCCGTCTATTGTTGCATCAAATTATCGCATTTAAAGCTTGTTGGGCTGCTCAGTGCCGGCGCCAGGCCACTGGTAGCCGGCGGCGTCGGAGAACTTGTAGCCGTAGGAAGAGACAAAGTCGTCAAGGACGGCGGGTCCGCGGGAGCCTGTCATATTTTGTTAGCAAATTTGCATTTCGAGGTGTTGGGTTTTGAACTAGTTGCTTACCGTAAGGGTAGCCCATGGGAATGATCTCCTTGTTGTCGTCGAGGTAGTGGAGAAGAGGAGTGAAGATTCTCCAAGATGCGTCGAGCTCATCGTCACGGACAAAGTTGGAGTGGTCACCCTTGAGTGCGTCGAGGATCAAGCTCTCGTAGGCCTCGGGGATCTTGAGGTCAGAGAATCGCCTGCGGTAGGTGAGGTCGAGCTCTGTGACAACGGTCTGCATGCTGAGACCGGGAAGCTTGGAGTTCATCTTGGTGTAGACGCTCTCGTTGGGCTGGACGCGGAGAACAAGCTCGTTGCGAGGAATGTCCTTGAAGATGCCGCTGGTGACATCCTTGTACTGGATGCGGACCTCGGTCTTCTGTTCGTTGAGGGCCTTGCCAGCCTTGAGGATGAAGGGAACGCCGTCCCAACGCTCGTTCTTGATGAACGCAACCATGGAGGCGAAAGTGGGGCAGCGCGACTCCTTGGGAACGGTGTCGTCCTCCTTGTAGCCGGGCTTGGAGCCGTCGAGCGACTTCTCGTACTGGCCAATGATGACGTTCTTGGGCTCAATGGCGGGCATGCCGCGAAGAACACGGACCTTCTCGTCACGGATGTCCTCGGCGGAGAAAGAGATGGGACGCTCCATGGCGAGGAGGGTCAGAACCTGAAGCAGGTGGTTCTGCATGACATCGCGAATGATGCCGAACTCGTCGAAGTAGCCGCCACGGCCCTCGGTGCCGAAGGGCTCCTTGAAGGTGATCTGGACGTTGTCGATGTGGTTTCGGTTCCAGGTGGCGCCGAAGAACTCGTTGCCGAATCTGAGGATCAGGATGTTCTTGACCATCTCCTTTCCGAGGTAGTGGTCAATACGGAAGATCTCCTCCTCCTTCCAGTTGGGACGGAGGGCGCGGTCAAGCTCGCGCGAAGAGGGCAGGTCCTTGCCGAACGGCTTCTCGATGATAATGCGGGCAATGCCCTTCTTGGGGTAGGTGTTCTTCTTCAGGCGCTCAGAGACGGGGATGAAGACGGATGGGGGAAGAGCCATGTAGAAGACGCGGTTGGTCTCGGGTTGGCCCTTCTCGAGGCCCTGAAGGTGCTTCTCGAGCTCCTGGAAGCTCTCGTCGTCGTCGTATTGTCCAGACACGTAGGTGGTGTTCTTGCAGAAGTCCTCGAGCTGCTGCTCGATCTCTGGTGTGGGGGTCTTGATGTAGCTCTTGACACGCTTGAGGTACTCCTCGTGGTCCATCTTTGTGCGAGCATATCCGACAATCTTGACGCCCTGGGGGAGGTAGGCATTGCGGTACAGGCCGAACAGGGCCGGGAAGGTCTTCTTCTTTGCGAGATCACCAGAAGCACCGAGGACGACAATGGTGGTGTTCTCCTTGAGCTCCTTGGTTCTGCAGAGGGACTGTCAGCAGCTGGATGACGCGCAAAACTGACACGAAATTGTTGCGAGGGCGGTGACTCTCGTCGTCGGGTCTCTCGACAGTGAACATTCATGGCAATGATGTTTGCAGCAATTCGAGATCGACCGCTCCAACGAAGTCAAAACAAAGATCGCGGTGTAGGAAAAACTTACCCGGCAGACTCGCCATCAACGTCCGGGTGAATGAGAGTGTCAGCCATGTCGATGACTAGGTTGTAAGTGTACGGTGAGGGATGGGTGAGGGGATGGGTCGAGAGGTGGGTGAGAGAAAGTCGGTGGTGTGAGAGTGAGGTGGGTGGGTAGGTAGGTGGTGGTGGGAGGAGGATGTTTCGCGCGGATGATTGGAAATGCGTTGAATAGGGCGACTCGGTGTATTTGGTGGGGCCTTTAGGTGAAGGCGCGCGGGCGTGGTGGTGGACTGGAGGCTAAAAAGAGTATACGTCACACCTAGCGCCCGGATCAGACTGGATCGATTGTTGTGTACTGTACTATTGCACCGTGGCTCGATATGTGCACGCTTTCACTGTTGACATGCGGTGAGTTAACGTTGGTCAATTATCACAGGCAGAGATGGTTTCATTCACTCATATTATTGCTAGACTTGGCACTTGACAGACATCGCTTTCTCGAGCTCTTTCATGTCGTGCAATGCTTTACTACTACCGCACGCAGCGATCGGTCAGCGGCCGTACTGTGGTTACAAAGCCGCCGAAACAATGATGGCAACAGAAAGCCGACAAGTCCGGTGCTCCCACGCACGCACGCAGAGGAGCAAAAACAGAGCACACCACAGCACAGCACACTTTCTTTGTCCCTCGCTCGCGTTTCCATTCGTGCCGAGTCTGGCTGAGTCTCCGGAAAATATGGGAGCAAGCACCGGCCCCGGATCATGATGGCTGGCTCGAACGCCTAATTTCGGTGATGAAAGCCATCATCATTGATCTCATTATTGTGCTCTGGACCTGTCATTCTTATCGAAACGTTTTCAGGGAGTCGGTCAATTATCTGAGACACATTTTATCCAGGGACTTGGGATCGCCGTCTCCAATCCAACGCTCCTCCTCCCTCCATGCAACTATCCTCTGCGTTCTCCGGATGAAGTGATGCAGGCTGCCGGCATGGATGACAGAAGTTACTCCGTCCGACATGGAGGAGCACAGAGGATTTGCTTCTCCGCGCTTCGGCATATTCGCGTATCGCGTCCTGGTCCAGCTCTTTTACGCGAGACTTTACTGTCAAACATGGCCGTTGCCAATGTTGATACTCGTTTTCGGACTATAGAAGGTTCCAATTGCCTGTCTGTCTGGATGTTTGCGTTTCAACCATGCATGCTTGTATTGCATCTCCCATTCCTGACCTGCTATGGCAACCACATGCCAATGCAACCTCTATCTGCAAACATCTCACATCAGACGAATGCTACTAATCGGATCAGTCATCAAGGTTTCATCGACTGCCTTGGCTATCCGTTTGGTGATCACAGCTTGTTCACTAGACAAGCATCCAAGTCCACAGCCAATGATTCCGTAAGCAGGACTGGGTTGTGGGAATCACGTCAGACCGGTGCGCGGAGCAAAAGCGGCGATACCCAGTTGTAAAATGGAAAGTTCACGTGCGGCTAAAATCCTTATCAATCTCACGATCTGGCTGGTGCGCGCGCATATGATGGAGGACATGCTGGAGGGGACGAGATCATTGCTCGAGAATTTGCAAGTCGTGATTGCCAGTCGCACATGCTGCGATACAGCGAAAGTATCAGTTGCCATTGAGAGTCGCTCATTGCACGTCTTCATATGCTCATCTCAACACATTGATGTTGGTCGAGAAAGCCCGTCATTCAAGCCTGAGGCCACAGTTAAGGCTGCAGTCATTCAAAGTGCAAGATCGAACGACGCACTTCAACACCACATGGAGTACATGATTTGAGCTTCCATTACACCAGGTCCCTGTGAGTGACAACGACGACGTGTAGACCAATATTTGATATACGTAAATCATCAAGACAGCGGTCAAAGGCTTGCCTTCACCTTCACAGTTTCCGCTGTCGTCCAATTCGGGCAAGGCGCACGGGCCCGCCTTGGCGCACACTTTCGCAGAAAGCGAGCGCACCACAGGCTACCCTTAGCGACTGAAGTGAACGACGACGCCGACGACCAGCACCAGCGACCCTCGAACCAACTCTCCCTTCAAGTCGCCAGAACAGCCGTCAAGATGCCGTCCGAGCAGGGTCACAGACTTTACGTCAAGTACGTCCGCACCGAAATACCCATCCGAGGAGGAACTTCGAATCACGAATGGAGGACGTCCCACCGCTATGCGACAGGACATGGCACCACGGCACACACGAGCATGGATGGAGAAATAAGAGGACACAAAGGCTAACAGGATGTCCGACAGGGGCAAGCACATCTCGTTCCAGCGCGCGAAGCACACGATCAGGCCCAACACCTCGCTCATCAAGATCGAGGGCGTTGACGACACCAAGGCCGCCACCTTCTACAACGGCAAGCGCATTGCCTACGTCTACCGTGGCAAGACTGAGGTCCGCGGCACCAAGATCCGTGTCATCTGGGGCAAGGTCACCAGGCCTCACGGTATGTTTATACGATTACGATATTGGGCGAGATCGCATCGCTGATGGTCTCCAGGCAACTCTGGTGTTGTTCGCGCTCAGTTCAAGAAGAACCTCCCCCCCAAGTCCCTCGGCGCCATGGTCCGCATCATGCTCTACCCCAGCTCGATATAAGTGCGGGTACTCCGCATATCGCGATTTGACGATGATGGATGTCCGGGTTTGACCGCAATGGGAGGCGGAAGGGAAAGAGAATACAGGCAAACCCGGGAAAGCAACGGCACTGTTGCATCGATCCGTTGTCTTTGTGCTTTCGCCGGCGTAGGAGCATTTCGGAATGGATGTCGCACTATCGACTCTTTCTTAGAAAATCAAAGAACCCTTGCAACTCCCAATCCCGAATCCCGGGGGGAAGAACCCAAATGATCACGAATGCCACAATGGTCGACGAAACGAGTTGTCACCGTGCTAGTGATTACATGTTGAAAGAAGGAGTGGCTTCTGGGTCTGGAATGATTGCCTGTCGTAACGATCATGAAATCTAAAATAACAGGAGTCTGCTTACCAGCTAATCAAGCAACATCATTGCAGCAGATCTCCTGGCTTATTCGATTCTACATCAAACTCCACACAACAAGCAAACTATCCACTTTTCAACGTCATCACATAGGTCAATTCATTCACCGAATGTCGTCGATTCAACAAAACACCCACAGCATTCACAAATATCAACTGACCCTGATGGATTAGAAAGTCATCAAAGGAACACGAGCCACTCCACTCGTCTCCACTGCACGCCAATCCGACCATAACAGAACCTCACTTGCAGGGGTCCATGAACGTACACCATCCACAAATGTCGACTTCCTCGCCCGTGCATCGCACCAAGCCTCTACGCAGGGATGCAGTCTTCGCAGGATGACCATCGCCGGACATCATCTCCAAGCGTATCTCTCAGCACTCTCCCAGGCTTGGATAATGCGACGGCTTGATCGTGGAGAGCCCGAATGAGCCAAAGAGATATAACTACTCGAACGGGACTTCCAAGCGCAAACCAACCTACAAGATACCTAATTGTGGATCTCGGTGGTACATGAACAACGGTAGGGTTTCTTCGTGGATTTGTTGAGACAGCACCTTTTGATTGTGCTTTTGCTTCGATGACATACTGTCCATGTCGAGAGCAAGTGTAAATGTTCAATCACCCATCTCTTCTTAGTGAAGCCATGGTGGAGAGACGTGCCCCGACGTATTCGAATACTTGCCAGCACTACCTACCGAAAGCCTTGGGGTCTCATGGAGAGACGGTTATCGTACATGATTCTACGCTCATCTCCACGAAGTCGATCGCGCTAATTGAAATAGCAATATGTGACTACGATGTGGGACTTGACTTTACGTGTCAGTGCCAGGTGCTTTCGGTCCCTCTCTCTCCCTCTCAGTCGTTGATCTTCATGTCAATATCAGTGTACCTATGATTCTGAATTGAGGGTTTTGCCACAGAGGAGTTCATTGATGCAAGTGCAAGGCTTAGTTCTCAGGGCATCGTCGGCATTAGCATGTAATGTGAATGTCTTTGCAATTACACATACAACTAGTCGTACATTTGTTGAGTGAACCAAATCTAGTACCGAAATTCGCCATACACCCTCTCTCCATCTTGGGGAGGACGAAATAACACAGCTCTGATCCTTTCGGAAACAGTTAAAAATGAAAAATAGGTAAAGTCTTTTTGCTTTGACGCCCAAACGCCACCGCTATGCTTTTTTTCCCCTGCCACAAGCAGCAAGCCCGAAAATTCTTGGTATTTTCTCCTCCTTCCAATTCCCTTACGCAAACACGACCCTGTTGTCCAGAGGATCGACGTTCTTAACACCCTCGCCAGTCCTGAGGCCCAAATCGCGATGCCTGGCCTTGCGCTCTGTGGTGCTCTCGGTGCGCTCGTTGTAGCGCCCGGCCTTTGCCCTGCGCAGGTCGGAACGGATCTGGTTGGGGCTGACGAACTCCTTGTTCTCGTAGATGATGGGGCCGCCGAAGGAACCCTCCTGAATCACGATGGGTGTGAGGACAAGACGCGGGCCAATTTCGACGAGCGAGATGTTGGTCTCGCCCTTGGCGCCGGAAATCGAAGGCAGGGCCTTGGGGTCTGCGGGCTTGTTCTCGTCGCCGGGCTTAACGGTCTTAGCGGCCTCTTGCTCGGAGATTTGGTAGCAGCGGATCCAGATCTTGCCGTTGCCGGCGAGGGTGAAGCCCATTACGTGGTCGGTGAAGGGCTTGACTTTGCGGCTTCCGGGCGGCACGCCGAAGTTGTGGGTGAGGAGTTCCTTGATGACGCGGGTGTGCGGCTGCTTGTCGAAGCTGGCGTCGAAGCTGAGGACCGGGCGGGAGCCCTTGAGGCAGTTGCCGGTGAAGTTGAGCTCCTCGGTTGTGTGGACGTTCTGGCAGTGCATCTTGACGGTGGGGCCGTTGGGCGGCTTGGACAGCCAGAGGTAGAGATCCTTGCCCTTGCGGGCCTCGAAGAACATGACATTGTTGCAGTTGTAGAGGTCGGCCAGCTCGTTCAGCTGCGAGAGCTGGGTCTTGGTGTCGAGTTTGGCGTCTTTGCGCGAGTGAGGAAGAAGGGAGTGGAGGTCGTTGAGCAGGTGGCGGTGTCTGGGACGGTGGTGTTAGTCTTGCTGCTCTTCCGTCTGGAGCTCATAATTTTCCGGCGCATACCTCATTGTAACACCTCTTGAGCTGAGCATGAGCACTCTCTGCCTGTTCCTGGGCTTCTCTGCGTCGGCGTCGCGGGTGTTGCCATTGCTGCTTCCCTTGGAGAGGGACTTGTAGACTGCGGCCATGGTGTGTATGTGTATTTGCGATTGGTGGGTGTTGTGTTCAATAGATAGTTGGCAGATCGGGCTTGGTGTTGCGCATATGCCGTGAAAAAGATTCGAGGCAGGCTAGCGCGCGGCAGCAAGCCGCATCAAAGCCAGGGCTCATCTCCAGAACGAATTCAAGAGAGAGATTGACGGTTGCGGGCAACGAGAGTTATGGGGGAAGTGTTGATAAGAAAGCGACGAATCAATCAAATAACACAGTCAAATATTCCACCGATTAATTATTCAGAGTATTGTCAAACAGGTAATCCCATCAATGGTGTCGACTATGAATAACTAATAATTGATTAAGTGATTGTATGCCGGGTCGTCACGCACGCGCCACTTCGACGTGTTGGTAGTTTAATGCGGGCTTTCGCGTGCGTATAGGCAGGCAAAGGCAGGCAGGGCAGTCAGCAAAGGTGCTTGAAAGCCTCGAAGCGCTCCGTTGGCAAGCCTCGATCGACTGATCCATCCATCCATCCCCCATCTCTCCCCCCAATAATCCACACAATCAACACTCTCCCCCATCCAATCTTCCTTCCATCCATCGACACCCGCGCGACTCCCACAGCCAAGCCGTGCATACCTACATAGTACCTACGCTACTCTGCCACGACGATTGTGTCGCCTCCTCCACTCCCCCAAGAAGTCGAAGGCTTGCTTGCTGCTTGCTGCTATCTGTTTGCATCCACCGCGCGCAGCCCGAAACCACCCCGGCCGGAACGAAGCCTCATCACCGACAGACGGACATCCCTCGCGATAGACTTGGCTGCTCAAGCGAACCGCAGATGGCACGTTAAAAGCGCGACAATCGCCCCGGAAGACAAAGGACAAAGACGCCGCCATGCAAAACCCGCGCCAGACGCCCGGCATGGAGCCCGCGCACAACAATCATCAATCGCCCATGCAAGCTCCTGCTCGCGCATATACCCCGGCCGACCAACATCGCCGCAATCGATCAACTTCACACAACGCAATGCCGCTTTCCCCGAACCACTATCGCAGCCATCCCGCATCTCCTGCTGCCTCCAGACCTCCTCGCCCATCCTCTCCTTCTGCACGCGACCGGCCCGCCTCGAGTAGCTACTACGACCCGATCAGTGAGGGAAGATCGGCTCCAAGGGAACCCATGAGCGCTCCCTACCAACCGAGGTCGCCGGTACACGTAAGTCACGTCGATAGCACCACGCGCGCGAGGCAAGCAGACATTGACAGCAGGTTCCAGAATCGCACGCCATATGAGCACCAATCAAGTGGCTACACCAACGGCCATCACCACGATCACCAAGCGTCAATGGCACATGGTCACCCACAGCCAAGCAACGACGCCAGATCACCAAACGGAGCCTATGATCCCGCTCGACCCAACGGAATGCACTCTCACACACCGAGCCAAGAGTCCGCAACTGCGCCTCCTCCACCTGCTCCTGTGCGCTCATCAAATCCCATGTCGATGATGAACTTGCTTTCCGACGACACATCCTCCGCGCCTCCAAGGGCACCTACGCCACCAATTACTTCTGCACCGAAACAGGCTTCGCCTCTACAACCGAGCCGCAAGACCAGCGCATCTAACAAGATCAAGGACGAAGTGCCTGTGGTACCGCGTTCTCGCAAATCTTCGCACGCAGAACGCGAGACTAAGATGGCGCCTCCGACAGCTACCCCAGTCGCTCCTCAACCACCACCAGTGCAGCGGCTGCCGCCCCCTCCGAAACAGACTGGACCTCCTAACCTGACGATCCGCGATACGGAGAGAGCATATGCTGAAATCGAGGCTTTGGATCTTTCCGACATCGAGCATGATGCCGAACTCTTCCAAAAGGACAAGTCAGAGTACATGCAAAAGAAGAATAAGCGTGCTCTGGAGATTCAAGTAGCAGAGACCCAGAAGCGCAAGCGCAGGCGCATCACCTTGCTGCAGAAATGGCACGACCAATTCAGCGCTGCTGCGGACGCCGATCGTGCAGCTTACGTTGAGGTGCACAAGAATGAGGTCGAGCAAGAGGTCCGCCTTAAGGAGGTCGAAGAGGACAAGGAGCGCAAAAAGGACCAGCAGCGAAAGCGACGCCGAGAAAAGGCCATTGCGGATGAAAAGATCAAACGCGACGAGGCTATCCAGACTCTTGCCGAGGTGCAAGACGAAGAGGAGAAGGCTCGTATTCAGAAGGATATTGAGCGTGCGAACAAGAAGATTCGTGATACCGAGTGGAGGTTGGCGGGTATTACACCTACAAAAGAACTCCGCAACGAGTCGCCACACAACCAAGCTGCACTCGGAAGACGCGAGAAGGAGGTCCTTATGGAGGGCGGCCTCATGACTTCCTTCCACAGCAGCCGTAGCATGGGAGAGGATGCCACCCCCGAATTTACCGCCAGCGGACGTGGACGTGGCGGCCGTGGCAGCAGAGGTGGCGCCGGCGCTGGTCGTGCAAGAAAGAGTAAGGAGCAGAAGCAAGCTGAGAAAGAGAACGCTGCTAGGGCGCAGATGTACCTTGATCAAGGCGAAGAGCTGCCTCCCCTTGCACCCAAAGAGGAGGAGAGGCTGAAGGCTCTGGGAGAGCGTCCAGCCTTCGAAAGGGAGGATTCAGAGGGTGCAAGCGAGATGACTCCTGCCGCATTCGACATGCAGCCCACTGCAGGCCTGACGGGCATGGCCAAGTTTGACTCGAAGGGATACAACCAGATCTACGAGCAAATTACTCGTGATATCTCGAAAGCGGTGCCCAAGGTCGTGCGGATCAAGAACAACAGTCTGGACACTAAAGCTTCAAACGCTCGTAAAACCGCCCAGCTGGCGGCTAAAGAAGCTCGTCGCTGGCAATTACGGACCAACAAGAGCACGAAAGATGTTGCTGCGCGCGCGAAGAGGGCCATGAGAGAAATGATGGGCTTCTGGAAGCGCAACGAGCGTGACGAGCGCGAAGGCAGGAAGGTGGCTGAAAGGCACGAGCTCGACAAGGCAAAGAAGGCCGAAGCCGACAGAGAAGCCAACCGCCAGAAGAGGAAGCTCAACTTCTTGATTTCGCAGACGGAACTGTACTCTCACTTCATCGGTAAAAAGGTGAAGACAGATGAGATTGAGAAACACGGTACGGGCGAGGGTGACGTTGCTACCAGTGGTCAGACTACCACAGATGACCCCAATGCCGAGACCGTCGACCTCCCGGATGGCACCGTCACTCACAAGGTTACAAACTTCGAGGATCTCGACTTCGATGCGGAGGACGAGACAGAACTCAAGAATGCTGCAATGGCAAATGCGCAACACGCTATCCAAGAGGCAAAAGACCGCGCCAAGGCATTCGACAAGCAGGGTGAAAACGACCAAGCGGATGGCCCTACCGAGTTTGACGACGAGGGAGAAATGAATTTCCAGAACCCGACATCTCTGCAAAGCATGGACGTAGCTCAGCCAAAGATGCTGTCGTGCACGCTCAAGGAATATCAAGTCAAGGGACTCAACTGGCTTGTCAACTTGTATGAACAAGGCATCAACGGTATCTTGGCAGACGAAATGGGTCTCGGCAAGACAGTGCAGTCCATCTCTGTCATGGCCTACCTTGCTGAACAGCACAACATCTGGGGTCCCTTCTTGGTTATCGCTCCCGCGAGTACGTTGCACAACTGGCAGCAAGAGATTGCGAAGTTCGTTCCCAACTTGAAGGTCTTGCCGTACTGGGGCTCTGCGAAAGACCGAAAGATTCTTCGCAAGTTCTGGGACCGGAAGCACGTCACTTACAACAGAGACTCGCCTTTCCACGTTCTGGTGACCTCCTACCAGATCGTGGTTGCAGACACACCATACTTCCAGAAGGTGAAGTGGCAGTACATGATTCTCGACGAAGCACAAGCCATCAAGTCTTCGTCGTCATCTCGCTGGAAGGCACTGCTTGGCTTCCACTGCCGTAATCGCCTGCTTCTGACCGGTACCCCAATCCAAAACAACATGCAAGAACTATGGGCTTTGCTCCATTTCATCATGCCTTCGCTTTTCGACAGTCACGACGAGTTCAGCGAATGGTTCTCCAAGGATATCGAGAATCACGCGCAATCGAACTCCAAGCTCAACGAAGACCAGCTTCGCCGTCTGCACATGATTTTGAAGCCGTTCATGCTGAGGCGTATCAAGAAGCATGTACAGAAGGAACTCGGCGACAAGATTGAGTTGGATGTCTACTGCGACCTGACCTATCGCCAGCGCGCCATGTACACCAAGCTCCGCGATCGCATCTCCATTCTTGATCTCATCGAGAAGGCGGCTAACGGCCAAGATGAAGACACTGCAAACTTGATGAACTTGGTCATGCAGTTCAGGAAGGTCTGCAACCACCCGGATCTTTTCGAACGAGCGGATGTTTGGAGCCCGCTGTCAACAAGCAAGTACGCCGATACCGCTAGTTTCATGCGTGAGGGCTTCAACGTCAACGTGCCATACTCTGTACGAAGTCTCATCGAGCTTTGGCTGCCGAACATGTTGATGGACGACACTGGTCGATTGGATCTTCCGGGTCCGCTTAACACAAAAGCTGGCTGGTTCCAAAAGGCTTTGCAGAACGATCTGAGTGTATGGTCCTCGAAGAATGTTGCTGAAAGTGAGCGCAAGAACGGCGCCTTCTCTTTCCTGAGATTCATCGATCAGTCCGCGAGTGACGTCGAGAAGACTGCGACCCAGCCGCTCGTCAAGCGTATCACGGAGATGCCTAGTGACGATGACGACAGGCTGGCGAAGTTCCAGGTTGCATACGATGATGAAGAGGAAAAGGAGAATGCCGGCTTCACGCCCGTACACTCCATGCTTAACATCGTCAAGCGTAACGACCTCAGGCCACTGTCAAAGGTGGCCTCCGAGGGACGCCTGGCAAGCTTGCTCAACGTTTCGCAGAATTCCATGAAGGAGACAGGCTACGATACAATCGAAGCTTGCTACTTGCCTCGGACGACTGCACCGCCAGCCGAACTGGTATGTTCGAGCCAGCAAGCACTCAAGGAGAAGGAAACCACGTTCTTCAACGTCCCACTTCGTCGTGCTCTGTACCCTGTGGACGCGCCTACGGAGTCTGCCTTGTTACACTCCAAGCTGCCGCCGAACAAGTTCCCTACAACGAGCATGTTGCCAGCTGCTTCATCCCAGAAGCAACGCTATACCGACATCCGTGTACCAAGTATGCGTCGCTTCGTGACAGACTCTGGAAAGCTTGCGCAACTCGACAGGCTTCTCCGCAAGCTCAAGGAAGGCGGACACCGTGTCCTTCTGTACTTCCAGATGACCCGTATGATCGACCTGATGGAGGAGTATCTCACATACCGCAACTACAAGTACTGCCGTCTCGATGGATCGACCAAGCTCGAAGACCGCCGCGATACCGTCGCCGACTTCCAGTCCACCCCGGAAATCTTTGTCTTCCTCCTCTCGACTCGCGCTGGTGGTCTCGGAATCAACCTCACATCCGCCGACACGGTCATCTTCTACGACAGTGACTGGAACCCCACCATCGACTCGCAAGCCATGGACCGCGCCCATCGTCTCGGCCAGACCCGCCAGGTCACAGTGTACCGCCTCATCACCCGCGGCACGATCGAAGAGCGCATCCGCAAGCGCGCTCTGCAGAAGGAGGAAGTCCAGCGCGTCGTCATCACAGGCCAGGCCGGCGCAGGCGTCGACTTCAACAACCGCAGCACGCGCGAGAACAACCGCACAAAGGACATCGCCATGTGGCTCGCCGACGACGACCAGGCCGCCGCCATCGAACAGCGCGAAGCCGAGCTCGCCGAGCAGGAGGCCCGCGAAGCCCGCGAAGGTGGCGGCGTCGGTTCTGGCAGCAAGAAGAAGCGCAAGACTCCTGCGGCCAAGAAGAAGGAGGTCTCCATGGACGACATGTACCATGAAGGTGAGTTTACCCCCGACTTCAAACTTTTCCAAGTCGACACGTTCTATCTACCAGACCACGATTGCTAACGAGAAACTTCGAATTTATAGGTGAAGGACAATTCGACGATGCGTCAGCCGACCCTTCGGGTGCAGCAACGCCCATGTCCGTCGACGCCACGGGCGCGCCGGCCGCCAAGAAGCAGCGCAAGAACGCCGCTGGCATGTCGAAGAAGGCCAAGGCCGTCAAGCAGAGGCTCGCTGTCATTGATGGCGATGTATGAGTATATTTGAGAGAGAGGAGGTGAGCGCGTTGAAGAGGATCTGGGACCTTCTAGTTAATGACGGACCGGGATTCCAAAGGCCCGGAGAGGAGGCGGGCGAGCTGGGTGAAGACTTGCATCTTGCGGAAGGCCTTTCAACGGGCCCTTTTTTTGTTTTTCTTGTTTTTCAAGTGTGTATGTGCTTGGTGTTGTTATTTTTGGAGGGCGAAAGAAACGTAATAACAGTCCGCACGCGCCCACACCATGTGTGATATACACCGCAGAGGAATCGGCAGGCACTGGGCGCAGGGCGATGATGATGATGCTGCTGATGCATGCATGCATGCTGCGTATTGGCTTTCAAAGATCGGGGTGTCTGCCTTTTGCCGGATTTGGTTTTTTTGATCGGGGAAAAAAATTGTCTTATTTATACACTTCGGGAAAGCTGTGATAACTACTAAATCTTTGTCTTCCCTTCTCCTTGCTTCTTCCAAGTGTCTTTAGGGGATGGTCACACCCGGAAAGAAAGAAATATGCCTGGCAGTTTTCTACTTTTACATGACAGATAGAGCTCGTCAACAAACGACAACGACAGTTTTCTGCGTTCCAAACATCTCGGGTTCACCCAAAGAATCAGACCTTCTTCGTCATCTTCTCGACAATCTCGCGCTCGTCCTCACGCTTCTCGTCAACTGCCGCGGCCAGGTAGAGTGAGCCCAACAGCACACTGCCAAAGGTGACGCCGATGATGGCCCTCCCCATCGCTCCCTGCTTCGCTTTCAACGCAGCATCGTCTCCGAGAATCGTCACGGCGTTCTTCAGGAATGCGTAGCTGAGCCCGCTCCAGACCGTCGTCGCCGCCACCAGGTACTCGAAGTAGCGCTTGGCCTCGTGCACGTCCAGGCCTCCAATGCCGAGGTCGTGCAGAATGGGCAGGTGGTGCGAGTCGGCGGTCAGCACGGGCAGGGCGAGGGCGGAGCCCAACAGCACCAGCTGCAGGAAAGTGTTGTACTTGGACACTGTCGTGGGGTGGACCTCGGCGCTGGGCAGGGAGAAGTCCCAGTAGCGCATGAAAGTCTTGGGAGCCGGCAGCGAGGCGTAGCGGTAGTAGAGGGCGGCGATGGCCAAGCTGGCGTCACGGCCTAGGATGAGGGCTGCGAGAGAGGCGGGGATCAGACCTTTGACGCCGAGGGTTGCGGTCATGATAATCATGAGCGCTTTGTCGGCCATGGGGTCCATGACGGAGCCTGCGACTGTTTGCAGGTTCCATTTGCGCGCCAGGTAGCCATCGACGAGGTCTGTGATTCCCGCGTAGGCGAAGAGCAGGAAGGCCGCTGTGTGCTGGTCGTGCAGCAGCAGGTAGGCGGTTGCCGGGGCGGCGACAAGACGGGTTGCGGTTAGGAAGTTGGGGATGTTGTAGATGTTTTCGTTCTTGGGGCGAGTGCTACGGGCGATGGTGGTACGGATAGCAGACGTGGCGGATTTGGTGCGTTCCCGTGCGGACTCAAGAGTGGCGGTGAGTGGTGTCTTTGGTGGTGGTGATTGTGGTTGGGACTCGGTTGAGTTAGGCTGTTTTGTTGCTATATGTCAGTCCATGCGTATCACAGATCGATGCCTTCATGGCAGAGTAAGCAACGTTGAAGTGAGGTCGTAAAATCACGTGATCAATCCACAACGCAAGTGAAGTCAAAAGCCACCGTCGTTGTGAAGGTGCGTATACACGGCGAGCTCGTTCGCACGACCAATGAGAAGCGCGAAACTGCATTGCTGTGTTCGAGCCATCAGGTCACAGAACGTGACGGGTAGCTGCATGAGAATACTCTCATGTGACTGTCAAGCCAGAGCTCCGGGAGGGTCAAAGCCGGAGCCGTGGTTCTGCCTGCATGAGGGGTGGTTGCACCCATGCAGTAACAAGGTGAAGAGACAGACGCGAGATTGGACCTACATGATCCTTGCCTTCCGGCTGCTTTGCTGGGCGGTCTGCCCGATCGGAGTATGGTCTGATTCGTGGCAGCTGCACGAACGGTCTTAGGAAGTGACGGGTATGCCTGGATGCAAGTTAGATGGTGCAGGGGAGGGTGGCAGAGTGGTTTGGTGCATACGACAAGCCTTGCGAAGCATTGGTCACCGCCTTGGTAGTGTCGGCATCGAGACCGCGTGATGCTCTCGTGGGCAGGCTGGAGCTGCAGCTGGTGGAGAAGGCGGCATAGCTGCTGGCGAAGCAGGTTGTTGAGGGATATGAGTGGCGGAGGCGTCGAAGAGGGATTGATGCAATAGAGGAGGACAGATGCCTTGAAGAAACGAGATCACATGACACGGCGGCCGAGCGACACAAGAGGGCGGGCATAGCGAGCTTCAGGCCACACACACACGCTCACTCGCTCACAAGGAGCGCGGGCAGCAGGAAGCAAGCGAGAACAGCACTGAAGTCGAGATGATGGTCACGTGATCGCGGGAGAGGCGAGGAGAGTGCGGTCGATAGAGTTCGACGTCGGGTACAGCGGGCCGGGGCGTAGATGCCGGCGGATGCGCGAATACCGGGCTTCACAATTGTGTGTGAATGGATTTTGTGGTGTGTTTTCAGTGTGTCACAGGGACGCAGATCATCTTGGTGGGCGGATCGAGTCGAATCCTTCTCGCGTGCTGTCCACCCACCATCTCCATCATTCGCTGCCCCGCTAGCCTAGAGGCAGGCTGTGCAACACACCTCGACACCGACCTCACTTCATGCGCCCAAGCTTCTTATCCCCATACCATCCTCGGCCATGCTCTCGTGTCAGGTACGAGAAACCGGACATCTCACCTAAGCTAGACCCTTGACTCTTCACGACCACGTAAGACCGTGAAAAACACCAAAACACCAATTGAACAACACCGTCATGACAACAACTAAACAAACCGCCGTCGTCTGAAACAAAGACAGACAGATATCGTCCTAGTAACAAACTCTGCTTCACGCCTGCCACCGCCAAACCTACCGATTTGCCCATGTGTTTTGGCCCTGATCACTACTGTAACCTTCGTCGCAACTCGTTCCCTCCACCCTGGCCTCGCGCGCTTTGCCTAAATCCAATCTTGACGTCTCCTCCACATCCCATGATATCTCAGGTATCAAACCACCTTTCCCCGGCGGCTTCTGCGCTTCCGCCCAAGAGACACGCTTTACAACCCATCGGCCTTTGATTTCTGCGCGTGCCCCAAGATGATCAGCACAGCTCCAACAATCCGCCCAGCCTGAATCTCGTCTCGTGTCGCCTCCGCGCGTACTGCCAGGGAAAACGATCGCCGCTACGCCTCGGCACCATTATTGCCAGTATTAGTGAGTGAGTAAGTGAGTAAGTGACCCTGCCTCTCGGCAACCCAGATAATAGGGCCGAATAGAAAGTACCCGGACAGACAATCAAGACTACTGCACTGCACTGCACAGCAGGCAAGCAAGCAACTGCCAGGTCCAGGCCAAAGCAGATCGTCTGACTTCCGGCCTGGCTGTGTCGGGCCTCCCGCCCCGGCTACCACAAAACAGAGTTCATGCCCTTTCCCTTTATGCAGCTTAGCGAGAAAACCAAAAACGGCTCCTCTCAACTCGTGGAAGGAACCGAGCCCTGCCCTCCCTCCCTTTCGCGGCCTAACGAGCTAGAGCTAGCCCTGGCCACTGAGAGCTCGCCCTGCGAAGCTTTACTCTCCGAGGAGCAGAGAAGACGGGGAGCTTCTCGCCGGGGAGGGAGGGAGGAGGGGGAAGAACTCGCGACCCCAACTATACCGAGCGGTATAGTTGGGGTCGCGGTTTGGAGGCGCTAGAGGAGGCGCAGCGATAGCAGAAGCACCGCGAGCAAGCAAGCGTGTACGTTCGTTCGTTCATCCGGTCGCTTTCACCTTCCCATGGGAGAGGATTATCAAACCCCCCCCCCGGGTGTCGTACTTCGTACAAAGCTCGCTGGTTGATGTCGCAGCCCGTTTGTCGTGGTTGAGGAAGATATCATTCTCATCTATCGCGTCGCATCGCATCACATCGCATTTCTCCGCCGCACGGCAGCGACATCGGCCGGGCCACTCCAAGGATTTGGAGTCAAGGCGGATTTGCGCTGGCAATAATAATAGCTGATTAGCACGAAGTCATAGATCGATCCGACGGACCGATGTCAGAACTACTTTTCCTTGTCGTGGGAATCGACCAGGGATTGTCATCAAGGGCCTAACGGCGGTACCTTGCCTGGCAGGATCCGTAGTGCAAAAGGCAGTAGCGATCGTAAAGTCAATACCACCCCAGCCAGCCTGCCTGATTGCCCCTCCGCGTCGTTCCAAAAGCGCTGCAAGAGCAGGGAAGAAAAAACGTGCGCGAGCGCTGTTCGCTGTTCGCTACGCGTGCGTGCGTGCACACGCAATGATACCTTGTTGGTCCTGCGGCGCAAGAGACGCAGCCCAACTTTACGATCCATGTCTAGCTCCAAACCCACTGGTAACCTCATATCGTCGGTGGCCTTACGGGCTACGCCTGCCGCGTACGGGAGGAAGGGCGGATGAAGGAGGAAGGAGGGATAATGGCAGAGGCTGTGGCTGGCGTCTGCGGTGCGTGCGGGTGGTGGTGGATACACGATAATTGATTACTCCTCTGAAGAGAAAAGGACCCTTTCTGCTAGCCTACCGCAGCTGTGACAGAACAGGCGAGCTCGCTGCTTTTCTTCCGCCCACGATTCGTAGGATTGCTGAAGATGCGTGTGCCTTATCGTGCGGGCGAAGGCGCCACTCCCGCACGCAGACGAGACGCAGGCGAGAAACCCCATGTCCCGTCGTGTGGTGCACCGGCGATGATGAGAGATAGACGAAGTTGGTGGATTGGAGTGATACGCGTTCCTCGTCCCCCTCCGCGCCAGTCGGGCGGGCACCATTCGTCTCTGTGCCCCGCGGGGCGTAGCCCGTTAGCAGCAACCCTCCCAAAACCCGTGCAAAGGAACGGCCTCCGGGGGGTGGGAATCGTTCAACGCCAACGCCTGGATCGCAAAAGCGCGGTGCAAAAAAGTCTCAAGGGAAGGCGAGGAAGGTTTCGACGAGTGCAAAGTCAAAAGATGACGCGAGAGTAGGTAGTCGATCTCCCCTGGTATCCCAGTTTCTGTTGAAACGATAGTTGAATGGGAAGCCTTAAAAACGTCGTCGGAGAAGGACGACGACGACGACGACGATTGATGGCGGCTTCCGACGGTAACGACATGATTAATGGTCGGTACTAATTCGCGGTGATGCTAAGGATTGATGATGATGCCTAACGTGCACGTGTGTCTTGTGGAGTCGGCGGGGTTTTAGGCGGATTTTCATTTCGGTTGCGTGGTGCGGTGGGGACGACGACTGCTGACTATACGAACAACAGTGCTCTTTGTATTATTTCGAGGTGTTGTGATTCGATTGTTGAGAATTGATGAAGCACGTACAAAATAATTGAATGAACGAATTTTCATCGCCGGACCGATTATGGAGGTAGTCTCTGTTAGACGGAGTTGAAAGCACACAGGCCATGTGGGTTGTTGCGTCCAGTGGCGGTCTCAGGTCCGGCGATATCAAGACTGTAGCTCTCTTATCGGTTCAACTCCAGGTAAGAAGAGATGGTTACACTTCACCACATGGATACAGTCGAAACAGGCACCAAAGGCAAATCTTCACAAGCAGTAGTAGCCAAAACGTAAATAAAATAACATTGATTGATTGAACGCAAAAGCCAGCCCTGCTAGGAACGAAGTTGCCCTACCTGAAAAGAAAGCAAAAAGCAAAGTAACGCGAAACTTTCAAAACGCTCAGATAAGCCTCCCTTTGATTTTTTTCCCTTAACCCATGGTCTGGTTCTGAAAGGCGGAGTCCCATAAGATCGTACATAGCCAACGATGGCTGTTTTTCATAAGTACCCGCCCGATTACCCCATCACCCTGCCTTGTTGTATTGTAGACCCCCTTCGTAATGTTGTGTAGTGAGATGAAATTCCATTGAAACGCCTATTGTTTCGGCCCAGGAGGATACATTGGTCCGGTGCTCCTCGTCCTGCGAGATCCACTCAAACGCCGATTGGATTTATCTTGTGTCGATGACAGACATGAGGCCATGTACAGTGTTGTTTTGCGTAAGCACAGATTGACGACTGTTCTCGTTTCTTGATCTTGAGCTCATCGTCAAGCTCGATTGTTGCTCGAACTTCGTCTGGACTTCAGAGCAGGCTGTGTTCCCAATTCTACTGGGAGTAATGACCACCAGCAGACTGGGTTGCTGCAACTTCGCCAACAGGCCGGAAGGTTTGGCCGGAAGAGCTATAACTGTGGCTGTAGCTTGCGCCACCACTAATCCCAAGGCCGTTCATGTCGCTAGTTGGGTGCGTTGAGTGTGGTGCGGCGTAGGAGCCGGAGCGATAAGGATCGTGAGTCATGCTTTGCACGGGTGTGCTGCTGGATGGAGCTGCAGGATGCGGGCTCTTCATCGTGGTGTGAGGCGACTGCTGCGTAGCCGAGCTCTGTGGTGCTCCCTGCATGCCATAGCTTTGGCTCGGAGAACGTACAGCATATTGCTGCGAGGGAAGAGACTGAGGGCCTTGAGCGGCACTGTACATTTGATGAGATTGGCCGTTGCTGGTAGGGCTGGGATCACTCGCTCCGGTGTATGACGGTCGGCCTGTGGGTGCGCTCATGCTACCGAACGTAGACGAGCCAGGCTGGACGGGAGTTTGGTAGCTAGACTGGGGCATCATGCCGGACGAGCTGTGAGAGCCATCGCGCTGCACGCCTGTGTACGACGCAGGATAAGAGCTGCTGTAGCCCAGCTGTTGTGAGCTGGTGTGAGAGTCTGCAGGCTTCGCGTCCGACTGAGAGCCAGATCTGTAGTAGCCTCCGTAAGATGAAGCAGCCGTGTAGCTTGGATGACCAGCGTAGGTGGTCGCAGGCTGCTGTGCCCATTGAGTGCCGGGCATCGTGCTATACATGGCGGCATGACCAGCGTTGCTTGTTGCCATTGGGGCGTACATTCCAGGATATTGCCCTGCTGGGTAGTACTGTCCGGGCCTCATGTTTGGCCCGTTGGCGGCCATTGAGTACATCATTTGAGGGTGGGCGTAGGCCTGTCCGTCGATGGCGTAGTGCTCTGTCTCCTCGATCGGGGCGCGGAAGTTCTGCTTGAGGTACAGTTCGGGTCTGACGGAAATGTGCTGGAGTCGTGGATCCTGGAGAGGTCGTGCGAGTGTGTTGTGCTTTACGTCGTCTACCTTGTAGTAGGAGACCATGTGGTGAGAAATGCCGTTCACTGAGATGCTCATGGTCTTCTTGACCAGACCGTCGGCTCGGAAACCATAGCTATCGACCAGAGAACCGATCAGAGAGCGCTCGAGCTCTTTGTCCTGCTCAGAGCTTGGCAGTCCAGATTTGATCTCCGGGTTGGCAGGTGGTTCGGGTGGAGTGATGGGCCTCGGCATCTCAACATTCTCCTGGTTGTCGGAATTCTCGCGTTGGAAGCCGTCGACACCAGGAAGGCTGCTGCGTTTCCGTTTGATGGCACGCTTCTTCTCGCCGGGAGGAAAAGGTTTGTCGAGCTCGCGGTAGATCAGAAAGTTGCCCAAGATGCGACTGGGACTCCACGCAACACCATCAGTCCAACGCTTAATGCCGCTGGCGTTTTCTTCGTAGATGAAGATGTTGCCGCTCTTGATGAGTTGGCTACGCTCGCGGTCGTGAGGTCGTCGTGGGACGTGGTGAAGCTTGCCACTCAAGCAAGCCTCGAAGAGAATGAGGCCGTCCATGCTGTTCTGGACGAAGCCGGTGAAGGTGGGCACCAGAGGCCCTGCTCCGCCTGCGCTCATGTCGAAGGATGTGAGAGTTTGGAGGAAGGGAAGAGGAGTTTAGAGTAGAGTGACAAGTAAAGTCAAGTTCACAATTGAGTTGCGACTTGTGAAGCAGCCAGGTCCGGGGGAAAGCTTCTAGCAGTGACAGTTTGCGCTTGCCCTGTAGGTCGGCCGTGTGAAGAAGTTGGTTTCTCGGAGAGTGAAATTCTGATATAGACAAAGGCAGAAGTTCAGTTCAATCGTTGGGACGCGGCCACGAGCCGGAAGTGAGATTAAAGCACCTGGGAGATGGCATTCACCCCTTCGGCGAAATCGGGTGGATTGAGGTCAACAGACGCGTCTGCAGAAGTGGCGGAGGCGTTGGAGAGCGGTGGCAGAGTGAGGACGGAGGAGTAATCGAGGAATCGAATACAGTCGAGCAGACGAATGGCGGGCGATCGCAGGTAAGACGGGCTGGCTGGCGATGAGATGAAGAGAGGAGCGAGAGAGATGATGGTGAGATGGAGATCAGGGCGAGTCAGAGTTAAGTGCGAAGCTCAAGGTTGGGCGCGCGAGTCTGGGGGAGGAGAAGGAAGGTTCGAGGGTGGCAGATATTAGTATCAATGCAGCTTGGGATGGGAGGTGTGCAGAAAGGAAAGACGACGACGAGTCAGCGGCATCTGGCGGCGCACGGACTCTGCGATGGGATGGGAGATGGGAGGAGATCAAGGATGGCACAGGATGATGGAGAGAGGGACTGAGGGAGAGAGCGCCGTGCGTACGTGCGTGCGTGCGTGCGTCAAAGTGCGTGAGGGCGAGTGAGCCACGCTGGAGCGAGCAGAGGCCGAGCAGCGTGCACACACCTAGGTCCGTCCATTCTCGCTGCTTCTCTCCTCTCGTCTCCTCACCTCTCCTCTCCTCTCGCGCAGAGCTCTAGCAAGTGGCAGTGGCAGTGGCAGTACCTAGTGTGTGCAGTTCTCCGTGGCGCTACCGGTTCCAGTTTGGGCTGCTAACCCCACAATCAAAAGACAAGACGAAATATGGGAGTGACCGCAACCAAGGTACAGCCCGTTGGACGGTTGGAAGGCCGCGGTCATGGATGGTCTGGTCTTGTCGGTCTCGTCTGGTCTTTGCTATCTAGAGCTAGAGCAGGTACAGTAGTAGCAACAAATGATGCCAACCAGCCAGCCAGCCATCTTTTGCCCATCCATCCAGGGCCGGTGGCCTTGCACTCGTCGTTGAATCGTGGTAGGTAAGTCCCTCCGTGCCTCCCTCTCATCACCATTACAGTACGGTACCATCACTACCTACTGCTGGCCCACGCCATCCCATTCGTTCTATTATTACCGTCGGGATTTGTGTATGTACTGTAGGTAATAATGCCATGTCCGTCTGTCTGGCTGGCTGGCTGGCTGCTTGCCTGCTGCTATCATCATCATCCATCTGTCTCAACCATCGTACTGTACCTGCCTTTCTCGCAACAATAATGCCTGTCATGTCTACCGTGCCGCCTCTTACCATGCCATGCGACCCTCTCCCTGTCGGGCATTGGGCAGACTTCAGACTCTAGCCTCCCTCTCATTCCCCCTCCCTCCCTCCCTCCCAGCTCCCTTTCCTCTCCCCTCCGACCAAGGGTAGGTGGTCAGGTCAATAAAACAGCGCAATCATCAAAGCCACCCTCGGCTCTGATTCGCCACGGCACTGCCCTCTGCACTGGCCTATACCCGGAATGCGCCCGTCGTAGCAGCCGTGTTATCATCATCACTGCCGCGCTTTGGCGCGCGTTGCAATGCCTAGTGCGCACGCTCTGGCGGAACATGGCGGGGTGGCATGTGACGATGTTGAGGAGACGATGTGATCCGGGTCTGTGAGCCAGCACTGCCAGCCAGCAGGAGCCGCGATCCACATCTCGTTTGGATTGATGAGATGTCCGCCCGGTAGTACGCATGGGCTTGATTTGACTAGGTAGGTGGATGGATTTATTGGTGGGCTGCCGCTGGACTGGACTGCTCTGCTAGACAACAACTACTGCTTAGGATGCGCTGCTAGCAGCACTGCTACTGGATGCACATCAATGCACTGGTGGATTGCCGTTGGGCCATGCGATCATTGCTCTCGCTTGCACCCGCCGACGGTTGAGCGAGAGTCGGCAACCTCCAAGTGCTGAGCGTTTTTCCAGGTAGGCAGGCAAGTAAGCAACTGGAAAAGGCGGCATCGTCTGTCTTCGTGGCAATTTTGATGCACAATGGTCGCCTCTGAGCCCAATGAGACCCTGTCTGCCAACAGACGGTCTGCTGGCTGCTGCACCCAAGGACTACTGCATCCCTCGTGTGCGTCTTGCAAGAATCGGAACCAGCACCGCTGTCGCTCGCCCATCTGGGTCGCCTCAGCACCAGACGGCACGCTAAGTCCTCGTCGTCGGCAACACGAGGCGCCATACGGCCGACCGTCTCCCAGCAACTCGGACCGAATAATGGAATCAACGAGCGCAAGGAAAACGAAAAAAAAGGCGGCTACCAATGGCAGCGTTCCTACTTGCTGCAGCAAGCAATGCCATGAGCCAACACCGAACGCCTTCTCCCAATTCGGCAAGAGCTTTCAGAATTCCACTTGTGGAACTATGGGACATGGGCGCAACTCAAATCCAGATGATACCCAGTTACTGGGAGTATGCTAGTAACAGCCCGAAAGCAAGGCCTGCTGTGCCTAGGTTTACTGACTTGTGTGATGGCCTGTGAGGGCGTTTGACGATGTGAGGATCCGGGGGCCCGAACTCTGTATCTGCATCTGTATGCCCTGTTTGCCATTGCCTAGGCCCTCGTAGACGCTGTAACATGTACTGTATGCACCTCTCCTCTGCATTATTACCATGCACCTCTTTGCACTACACACATGTACATATGCGCCTCCTTCAAGTCATGAGGCGCCGCTCCTCGAGCCGCGAATGCTTCGCATGTACGATGGGCCTTGGCTCAGTTCATCGCGGCATCATCGCATGTGCAACATCTCAGCTGGGCATGAATATGTGGGTGGTGATACAACTAGCACGTCTCCATCACTGGTCTACAGTTAGTCTACTACTGCAACTTGGTGGGCGCCGCGCACTCGCCGTCGTCGGTGCCAGTACGGCCAGCCACAGCCACTGGTTAGCAGTCGGATCTCATCTCCTAGCGTGTATGCCCAGTGACGCAGGCGTGCAGCAGCAAACAGCCCGCCCGGGCAGAAAGAAAGGCAGAATCGGTCTTCCTCTGATCTTGCCCTGGCTCCAACTTCCTGCCCTGCCCTGCCTTGCCCTCATTGCACTTGCCGTTCTGTTTACGAGATGTTAATGCCACCCTGCATCGAGTTGGCGAGTTGGACCGGCTGGCCTGACCTGGCCTGAGATGAAGATCGCCGGCGATGCAGCAGCTGTCCGATTTTTGTCATGTTTGTGCGTGATTGTCTTTTCCGCCGCCTCGAAACTCTCCCACACCCTGGCTTCGACTTGAAGAAAGATGGCCATCGTGCGTGAGCGAACTCTATCCCGCCGCCCTGAACTCTGTCGCACGACCGTTGTAAACCTCAATCCTGTGATCCGGCCCGTCGGTTCTTGTTAGACTGTTACACACCTACAACCCACATGGCGGCCACCGTCACACTCACAAACTGATCACCGCCACCTCCGCAATCATCGCCTTTCCCCTGGTCCCTT
>Ga0265798_10000295_pt1 | contig 90300 bp, 76 predicted proteins | sample P3T30metagenome_FD_192430 | JGI IMG/M metagenome (GOLD analysis project Ga0265798, IMG submission 192430) | Plant litter microbial communities from East Loma Ridge, Irvine, California - P3 T30 | ecosystem: Environmental > Terrestrial > Plant litter > Unclassified | place: USA: California... | reverse complement strand
TAAATCTTCTGCAGGATTAGGTGACGGAGTTATTAAGGACTACATCACGAGAGATTCTGAAGAACAGATTGAAGAAAGCGACAGAATTAAGGCGCAGATCCTTCAAATGGAAAATGATATGTGGAATTACTAGATTTCACTTGATAATTATAGAAAACCTGAGTATTTTTACTCAGGTTTTTTTATTATGGAGAATGTAGAATATATTATCGTAGGAGACGGATACGCAGCACTTTTTTCTGCCCACCAGCTGATCAGGAATAACAAATCATTTGTTGTATTTTCAGAAGGAAAGAAAAGCGCTTCTCAGGTTTCTGCGGGTATCATCAACCCGGTAGTTCTTAAAAAGTTTACCACTTTCTGGAAGGCACAGGAGCAGATTGATTTCCTAAAACAATCGATAAAAGAGATTGAAGAATATACCGGAGAAAATTATCTGATTAATGCCCCTATCCACAGGATCTTCCATGACGAAAATGAACAACAGCTATGGCATAAAAAATCGGAAAAAGATGAACTTATTCATTTTTTAGATAAAAATTTTGACCATTTAGACACGGTAAAAAACAACTTTCATACCGGAAAGGTAAATCAGTCGGCGAGACTAAAAGTTAGCGCGTTTTTCGCAGGTTTATTTAATTTTTTAGATAACAGGAACCTGATTGTTAAAGAAAAATTTGATTACTCTGAAGTTGATGTCCAGAATTCGATTTACAAGAATTACCAATTTAAAAATATCATCTTTTGTGAAGGAATTGGTGTAAAGGAAAACCCGTTCTTTTCAGATATTCCCCTGCAGCCGAATAAAGGGCATAATATCAAAGTAAAACTTTCCAAAGCAATTCCGGAGAGCATAACCATCAAAAAGAAACATTTCCTGTTTCCGGTAGAAAACGGGTTGTATTTTTATGGCGGCACTTATGACAGGGAGCAGCTTCATCATGATATTGATGAGTCAGCCGTAGAACAGTTAAAAAAAGGACTGGCTGAATTTTATCCTCATGATTTTGAAATTAAAGAAATACATTTTGGTTTCAGGCCAACCGTAAAAGACCGCAGGCCTATTGTAGGAAGACATCCTGAACATCAGAACCTGTATGTATTCAATGGCCTGGGTGCCCGAGGAATCCTGAACGGATGCTACTTTTCCAAAAACCTATATGATTTTATAGAACATAATATTCCTCTGCATGAAGAAGTTTCCCTGGAAAGGTTTCTGTAAATGTTATAATTAAAAATCCGGAATTTTTGGTCTTATACTATGAATTCCAAAACAGAAAATATTTCTGTAATAAGCCATGACAATTATATAACTGCAATGGCAATCATACTTAATACTGTAAAAAATTTCTTATCTTGAGGTAAAGAATAAAAAAAACGTATGGACGAAAATGTATTGGGAATTGTAGCAGGGGTTCTTACTTCGGTATCAATGATCCCGCAGCTTATAAAAGTAATCAAAAGTAAAAATGCCGAAGATCTCTCGTGGGTCATGATTATGGTCCTTATTTCAGGGCTTTCATTATGGGTATGGTACGGATTCATACAGAATGAACTTCCGATCATCGTTTCAAACGCTTTTGCAGTGCTGGTCAATATAACCCTGCTGATCTGCTGTATCATGTATAAAAAGAAATCTTAGCCTATTAAACAGGGAGCACTCCTGCGGAATACAGAAGTGCTCTCATTTATAGTGATGTGTTTATTATTCGGCTACCTGATAACGAATTTAGCCAGAGGGGCCATTCTCGCTTTGTTAAGCGTAAGGGTATTTCCGTTTACAGAATAATTGTCTGCCATAAGCAAGGCATTCACAAAGGCTTTTTCCGTTTCAAGATCATCACAGGCAATCATGGTAGACATTCCCTGGTTGAATTTAATCCGCATTGCACTTGGCTTCAGCTCAAAAGTTCCGCTTACACCGTTGCATCCTCCGTTTCCTGTATACCGCATGTCAGCTGTATTAAGCTTAAAATACGGATTGGCACCGGGATTTTTAAGTTGGATGGGCTGCCCGTTAATCTCAGTCAGTTTCCATGTTTTACCCGTAATATCAGCACTTGCAGCTGCATTAGAATTTGCAGGTTTGCTCATGCATGAAGCAAGGAATAATAAGGTTAAAAATGAATAGAAGAAAAGCATTGTCTTTTTCATAAAATATCATATATTATTTATTGTTAAACAATCATCAGTAAGAAGCCATTTTGGTTCCTGCCGAAGACGATTTGTTTTTTTTATGGTGGAACATTACCATGTTGTAGCCTTTTCTCAGGAATGTAATATCCCCTTTGATATTGGAATACTGATACTCTGCATCCGCTGCAGTATATTCCGGTAACTCATCATTTTTTTTAAGCTCGTATGATTTTCCGTTTAAATGGACCGTAATGGTATTTTGGGTTTCATTAACGGCCACTTCCAGCTGGTCACCATATTCATCGGTATAAACATCCTTTACAATTTTATCGGCATCAGCCTGAGTTGCGGTTACATTTTGTAAGTCGATATTCTCTTCCTTTGCCGGATGCTTACAGGCTATCGCTGTAAAAAATATAATAATAAAAAAAGGTAATAATTTTTTCATAATATGTGATTTGAAATTGGTGTATTGTGAGGTATTATAATCCTATAAATTTACGCTTATTATTTAAACAATCTGTTAATTTTACATAAATTAATTAAAAATTATTAATCATATTAACATTAAATCATAAAATCAGTGGAAATAATACATAAAAGGTTTAATTTTTAGTAATTCATTGAAGTTTTTGTTATTGAATTACTATTGAATATCCTATGAACAGAGAAATATCAAATAGCAATAAGTCAATTCAATGAAAGTCCGTTTTATGATTTATTAACATTTTTTCCATTAATTTCAACGCTTGCTTTAATAGCAAATTTAATACCAAAGAATAAATTTTCTTAAATTACATATCGTAACTTTTTGATTGATTGAATTTTATCTGATGAATTATGGAGCGTTATTTAAATGTTTAAACACAATTCAGTTAATTTAAAGGAGTGTTAAATACCGTTAATAAAATTTATAAACTGTTCGGTTCAGTTGAAAGGTATTCTTACTTAAGGCTACATTTGCAGTACCAAGATGAGAAATTACATAACCTATTTTTTGACAGCGCTTTTTCTGCTTTTCGTAGTGGAAAGCAAAATCAATGTCAAAACTTTGCAAAGCAGTTATAATTCTCATACCTCCCAAAATTTACCGAAAAAAGCCAACCGCTTAAACCAGACTTACGAAAAACAGACCATTCGCCAAGGACTTGATGATGCAGGAAATAATTACTCTGTGGAACTTGCCGAAGACGATTTTCAGTTTTCGGATACCCTGCAGGCAGTTGTGGTATTTGCCAGTGTTTTTAGCCTGGCTTATATTTTTGGATTAAAAAGCTTCAAAAAATTAAAGCCTACTACTCACGGCTTTTTATCAGGGTTTTCTACCGTAAAAAGATTCATTCTGATCCGTTCTATCAGAATTTAATTCCATTTTTCGATGTATTTTCTGCTGATCATTTCGGCGGAGAATATCCTGCGTTGTGTCTGCCGGTAATCTGCACACCGTAATACACCCATTGCCATTTCCTATTAAAACATTAACGATTTATATAAACTCTGTAATTATGATGAAAAGAGTTGTCGCAGGCATTGCCTTAAGCAGTCTTATGTTGCTCAGTTGCAACAGGAAAAAAGAAGAAAAAGAAGAAGTGTCAGTGTATCCCGTAACCTCTCCGCTGGTGATGGATACGGTAATTGACAAAGAGTATGTAGCCCAGATCCAGTCGGTAAAAAATATCGAAGTCCGGGCTCAGGAAAAAGGTTTTCTGGAGAAAATCTTTGTAGACGAAGGCCAGTTCGTGCATCAGGGGCAGACTCTGTTCAGAATTATGCCTAAGCTGTACCAGGCAGAACTGTTAAAAGCACAGGCAGAAGTGGCACAGGCTACCATCGAGCTGAAAAACGCAAGTACGTTAGCCAGTAACAACATTGTTTCTAAAAACGAAAGGTTAATGGCTAAGGCTAAGCTGGATGCAGCCAATGCAGAAGCCAAGCTCGCTCAGATCCATTTGTCGTTTACAGACATTAAAGCCCCTTTTTCAGGAATTATCAACAGGATTCCTCTGAAACTGGGAAGTTTAATTGATGAAGGTGACCTACTCACTTCACTTTCAGACAATACCAATATGTACAGTTATTTCAATGTTTCAGAGCCCGAATACTTAAGTTATCAGATGCACGCCGCAGACCGGGGCAGCAGCGAAGTAAGCCTGGTGATGGCCAACGGGGAAGTGCTTCCTGAAAAAGGTCAGATCCAGACCATTGAAGGGGAATTTGACAACGAAACCGGAAATATCGCCTTCAGGGCAAAATTCCCGAATCCCAATAAATTATTGAGAAACGGCGAAACCGGAAAAGTAAGAATGACATTGCCATTGAAAAATGCGTTGATCATTCCTCAGAAAGCTACCTATGAAATCCAGGACCAGAAATATGTTTTCGTCATTGATAAAAACGGGGTGGCAAGATCTAAAAATATTAAAGTAGCCTATGAACTTCCGGATGTTTACGTAATAGCATCAGGACTTTCAACCGGAGACAAAATATTATTGGAAGGGGTGCAAAAAGTGAAAGACGATCAGAACGTGCAGACGAAATTCCAGGATCCGAAAAAAGTTCTTCAGTCATTGAAATTAAAAGCAGAGTAGAGCAGTATGTTTAAGAAATTCATTCGCAGACCTGTTCTGTCTATCGTAATCTCACTGATTATCGTATTTATGGGAGTGCTGTCCCTGATGAAATTACCGGTTACCCAGTTTCCGTCTATTTCACCACCCAAAGTAAACATCACCGCAGAATATCCCGGAGCCAACAATGAACTTTTGATCAAATCCGTGGTAATACCATTGGAAAGAGGGTTGAATGGAGTGCCGGGAATGAAATACATGACTTCCGATGCCGGAAACGACGGGGAAGCATCCATCCAAGTGGTTTTTGATTTGGGAACTGACCCGAACGTAGCAGCAGTTAACGTTCAGAACCGTGTTTCATCAGTGGTAAATAAACTTCCGCCGCTGGTTGTCCGTGAAGGGGTGAAAATTACCCGTGAAGAGCCTAATATGCTGATGTACATTAACTTGTATAGTGATGATCCCAAAGCTGACCAGAAATTCCTTTTCAACTATGCCGATATCAACGTGATGTCTGAACTGAGAAGGGTAAGCGGGGTAGGCTTTGCCGATATCCTGGGGACAAGGGAATATGCCATGCGGGTCTGGCTGAAACCGGACCGGTTAACAGCGTACAGCATTTCAGCAGATGAAGTAATGGAAGCTTTAAATGCTCAAAGTTTGGAAGCTTCTCCCGGGAAAACAGGGGAAAGTTCGGGAAAAAGATCGCAGTCATTTGAATATATTTTAAAATATCCGGGCCGTTTCAACAATGAAAAAGATTACGGGAATATTATCCTTAAAGCCAAAACAGACGGAGAATTTGTAAGGCTTAAAGATGTGGCGGATATCGAATTCGGTTCCTCCATGTATGATATTTATTCTACTTTGAATGGAAAGCCTTCAGCAGCGATAACGGTAAAACAATCGTACGGTTCCAATGCAAGCGATGTTATCAAAAATGTAAAATCTTTGATGGCGGAACTGCAGAAAACAAGCTTCCCGAAAGGAATGCATTACGACATCAGTTATGACGTTTCAAGATTCCTGGATGCATCCATTGAAAAGGTAATTCACACGTTATTTGAAGCATTTATCCTGGTGGCAATCGTAGTGTTCCTTTTCCTGGGAGACTGGCGTTCAACACTGATTCCGGCAATTGCGGTTCCGGTTTCACTGGTGGGAACTTTCGCGATCATGTCCGCATTTGGAATTACGTTAAATATGATTTCACTCTTTGCCCTGGTGATGGCAATCGGGGTCGTTGTCGATGATGCAATTGTGGTGATTGAAGCCGTTCACGCCAAGATGGAAGAAAAAGGACTTTCTCCGTTGAAAGCAACAGAAGAAGCCATGCACGAAATCAGCGGAGCAATTATCGCAATCACGTTGGTAATGGCATCCGTGTTCATTCCTATTGCCTTCATGTCCGGTCCGGTTGGGGTATTTTACCGTCAGTTTTCCATTACCATGGCTTCGGCAATTATCCTTTCAGGGGTAGTAGCCTTAACATTAACGCCTGCTTTATGTGCCTTAATATTGAAAAACAACCACGGAAAAGCTAAAAAGAGAACTCCAATTACGATTTTCCTGGATAAATTCAATAACGTATTTACAAAAGGAGCGGGAAAGTATGAGAAACTGCTGACGAAAACCGTAAAGAAGAAAACATTTACGCTTCCTTTATTATTGGCATTTTGTGCCTGTACTTTCTTCTTGAGCAACTCACTGCCTTCAGGATTTATTCCTGCAGAAGATCAGGGGATGATTTATGCGATTATCCAGACACCTCCGGGCTCTACTCTGGAAAGAACGAACCAGATTGCCAAAGAATTATTAAGAGAATCTGAAGATATTGATGGGGTTCAGTCGGTCTCTTCACTGGCTGGATACGAAATTTTAACGGAAGGTACAGGATCCAACTCGGGGACTTGTCTTATCAACCTTAAAAGCTGGGATGAACGCTCAGAATCAGCCTCGGAAATTATTGAAAAGCTCGAAGAAAAGGCTAAGAATATTCCCGGTGCCAATATAGAATTCTTCCAACCGCCGTCAATTCCGGGATATGGTGCGGCCGGTGGTTTTGAGCTTCGGCTGTTGGATAAAGCAGGAAGCGGCGATTATCAGAAAATGGAAAAAGTGAGCAATGATTTTGTGACCGAACTGAAGAAGCGTCCCGAATTAGGTTCTGCGTTTACCTTCTATTCCGCAAGTTTCCCGCAATACATGCTGAAGATTGATAATGATCTGGCCGAACAGAAAGGGGTGACGATCGAAAAAGCAATGGATAATTTATCCACACTGATCGGTTCGAATTATGAAACCAGTTTCATCCGTTTTGACCGTCCGTATAAAGTGATTGTTCAGGCCGGCCCGCAATACCGTGCACTGCCATCGGATTTATTGAAACTGTATGTGAAAAATGACAAAGACCAGATGGTTCCGTATTCAGATTTCATGCATTTAGAAAAAGTGTATGGATTATCCGAGATTACTCGGCATAATATGTACAATTCTGCCGAGGTAAGCGGAACGCCTGCACCGGGTTACAGTTCCGGACAGGCCATTGCAGCTATTAAAGAAGTCGCTGATAAAACGTTGCCAAGAGGTTTCGGGATCGACTGGGCGGGGATTTCAAAAGATGAAGTTAGCCGTGGGAATGAAGCCATATTTATTTTCCTGGTGTGTTTAGGATTTGTATATCTGATTCTTGCCGCACAGTATGAAAGTTTCATTCTTCCGTTACCGGTTATCTTATCATTGCCTACGGGTATTTTCGGGGCATTCTTATGCCTGAAATTATTAGGACTGGAAAACAATATTTATGCTCAGGTAGCAATGGTCATGCTGATTGGCCTCTTGGGTAAAAATGCCGTACTGATTGTGGAATTTGCCGTACAGAAGAAAGCGGAGGAAGGTATTCCGGTGGCACAGGCTGCCATTGAAGGAGCGGCCATCCGTTTCCGTCCGATTCTGATGACCTCATTTGCATTTATTGCCGGTCTGATTCCGTTGGTAATGGCAACAGGGCCGGGAGCAATCGGTAACCGGACCATCGGTACAGCCGCCGCAGGCGGAATGCTGATCGGGACAATTTTCGGACTGATGATTATCCCGGGATTGTATTACATCTTCGGAACCCTTGCAGAAAAATCCAAACTGGCGAGATATGAAGAGGAAAACCCTTTAACTGAACAGACAGAACCTTATCAACACGATGATAAACATGAAGATTTATAATAAATATATAGCAGCCATTGCTTTATCGCTTGTTTTAGCAGGCTGTAAGGCTCCTATGGCAACCGTTGTAAAAGATGAGGTGAAAGAAAACGTGCCTCAGAATTTTAATCAGGAAGAACAGGCAGATGCCAATACCAACATCGGAACAACGCCCTGGAGGCAGTTTTTTACAGATCCGAACCTGGTCGCTTTAATTGAGACCTCATTAAAGAATAATCAGGAACTGATGATTACGCTGCAGGATATTGAAATTGCACGGAGCGGTGTTCTGGCAAAAAAAGGAAGACTGACTCCTGCCGTTTCCACAGGAATCGGTGCCGGAGTGAAAAAAGCAGGCCGTTATACCAGTGAAGGAGCCGGCGATGCCACCACAGACATCGAGCCCGGCAGGGAAATTCCTGACCCGCTGGGAAATTTTGAAGGCGGCTTAACCGCAAACTGGGAAATCGATATCTGGAAAAAGCTGAGGACAGAAAAAGAATCGGCGGTCGCCCATTACCTTTCTACAGTGGAAGGGAAGAATTTCGTCCTGTCTAATTTGATTGAAGAAGTAGCGGATAATTATTATGAACTGCTGGCGCTGGACAATCAGCTGGATATTATTCAGCAGTATATCAAGCTTCAGCAGAGGGCACTGGAAATCTCAAAAATTCAGAAAGAAGCTGCGGCCGCTACTGAACTGGCTGTAAAAAAGTTTGAGGCTGAACTGGCAAAATCCAAAGCAACGGAATACACCATCCGGCAGGAAATTACTGAAAAGGAAAATCAGATCAATGCCCTATGCGGACGTTATCCGCAGCCGATTGTAAGATCAAAGGAAAGCTTTATGTCAACCATTCCGCAAACCGTTTATACCGGAATTCCGTCTCAGTTACTGGCAAACCGTCCGGATATCAAGCAGGCAGAATTGGAGTTAAAAGCATCAAAGCTGGATGTTGAAGCGGCAAGAAAAGAGTTTTATCCTTCACTGGAAATTTCTGCAACCTTGGGACTGGAAGCTTTTAAGCCTTCTTACCTGGTAAAGCTGCCGGAATCAATGGCTGCAAGCTTAGCGGGGGAACTGGCAGGTCCGCTGATCAACAAAAGCGCAATCAAGGCCAATTTCCAGACGGCAGATGCAAGACAGATCCAGGCGCTGTATGAATACGATAAAACCATTCTGAATGCTTATCTGGATGTGGCCAACCTGATGTCTAAAATTAAAAATATAGACCAATATTATCAGTTAAAGTCTCAGGAAACGAAGTCGTTGGAACAATCAATCGATATTGCGAACCAGCTGTTCCGGAATTCAAGGGCAGATTATCTGGAGGTCCTTCTGAACCAGAGGGATGCTCTGGATGCCAAAATGGAACTGGTGGAAGCAAAACAAAAACAGCTGAGTACAGTTGTTGATATTTATAAAAGCTTAGGCGGAGGCTGGAAGTGATTATAAATCCTTAATGTTTTAAAAAGAAAAGAGGCTGCCCGTAAGGAACAGTCTCTTTTCGATTAAAACTGAAAACTTTAATAAAAACAGGTCATGAAAACCCTTTTCTCAAGTACCTCCATAAATGTAATGCAGGTATGCAATTTAGTTCTGATGGTTATTAATTTTAAAAGGCGTTAGTTTTTATTTTGCATTGATTTCTGAAAAAGCAGCCTTCCCTAAAGAAGTAAATTTCCTGTTAAAGAAGGCGGCAGGATATATGATCGAATCATCATGTTTTTTGAGTGGTTGTTAGTTTTTACCCTTTGGTCTGATTACTGATTTTGCGATGAGGTTTTTATTGTGGTTTTCTCGTTAGTGTTTCCTGCTTTACAAAATTATATCCGTTTATAAATTTCTGTACTGCTGAATCCTGAGTCCAAAATTATCACCTGAGATCGGAATATAAAAATGGTTGTTGTCTTTATTTGTAAATTATGACGTCCTAATTCAGGAATAAGGCAAGTGTAATGTGTTGACAGCCAGATCGTATTTTTGTAAAATAGAAATAATTCTATTCTGTTCATTAATTCATTATTCATTGAGAAAACAAGGGCGATTTTGCGTATTTTTGACCCTATTATTCATGGAATAACTCATTAAGGTGATTAAAAAATTATTTTTTATATTTTTTACAGGATGTTTTAAGCTTTTTCTTGCTCAGCAGTCAGATACTGAACTCGATCAGCTGAGGACTAAGTACGAAGATTTTGAAGAAAATGATGTAAGGGCATTTCCCTTTATCCAGCCGTATATCAATAAAGCAAAGAAGGAGAAGAACTATGCAAAACTGGTTCAGGGATATAAAGATGGGGTATTTTACACTTCCGAAAATAAAGATAAACTGATATATGCCGACAGTACGGTCTGGGCTGCAAACCTGTCCCGTGATAAAGATCTCATGATCATTGGCCATATTGAAAAAGGAGTGGTGTATTATTACCATTATAAAAAATTCCAGCTTGCTCTCAACGAATACCTTAAAGCCTATGAATACTCAAAAAACACCAGCAACGAATTTTTAAAATATCAGAATCTCTATCATATCGGGGTCGTAAAAAGTTATCTTGGATATTATGAGGAAGCGGCTGAAGTATTTACAAGATGTATCGTTTACTACAGGGAAAAAATTAAGACTATTATTAAGTCTCATCCGAATGAAATTTACAATAACAAAAGAGCATATCTAAACAGTCTTCATCAACTGATTATCTGTTACCGGCACCTCGGCAAACATAAAGAAGCAGATGCCACGATACGGAAGGGGCTTTCTGAAGCCGGGAATGATCCTGATTATACTCAGGAAAAAGGATACTTTCTTCTGTCCAAAGGAATTTCCGAATATAGAGATAAGCGATACCGGCAGGCTTTAATGTACCTGAATCAGTCTTTGCCCTCAATGAAAAACAGCAGGGATTTTGCAAGGCTGTCGGTTAATTATTTTTATATCGGTAAAAGTTATCAGGAACTGAAAGACACACATGAATCGATCATTTATTTCCAGAAGATCGATTCTATATTCAACGAATATCAGTTTATTCTTCCTGAACTCAGGGAAAACTATGAAATCCTGATTGATTACAGCAAAAAACACAAAGACCAGACGCAGCAGCTGTATTATACCAATCAGCTTCTGAAGGCGGACAGCATCATGTCAAAAGATTTCAGTTACCTGTCGCCGAAAATCCATAAAGATTACGATACCCGGACATTGGTAGATGAGAAAAATAAGCTGCAGAAAATCAATTATCTGGTAACCGTAATCATCATTGTTTTGATTATCTGGGCGGTCGGACTCATTATCTTATTTGCCAAAAGACACAGAAAAGCCAAAGAAATTAAGCAGAAATACATTTTTCTTGAAGAGAAATTCATGAAAAATCAGGATGTTCCCAAGGAAGAGATCATTCCGGTTGAAGAAAAAAGGAACCTTCTGCACGAAAGTAAAGTGGAAGAGCTTCTGTCTAAGCTGCAGATCTTTGAAGATAAAAAAGGGTTTATCCAGAAAGGCCTTACCATCAGCAAACTGGCATCGCAGCTGGGAACCAATTCCAACTACCTTTCACAGGTCATCAATGAGCATAAAGGCGTTAATTTCAATAAATACCTGAGCCAGCTGAGGATCAATTACATTACCATTTTACTGTTCGAAAACAGGCAGTACCTCAAATATAACATCGAAACCCTCGCAAAAGAATGCGGCATGGCGTCCCGGCAGAACTTCTCTGATCTTTTCTTTGAAATCAACGGCATCCGCCCGACGGATTTTATCAAGAACAGGATGCAGGAGATGGAGGAAAAGGAGTAACTATACTAATACTAGCATTTGTTTATTGTTGTATACAATAGAAAGGACAGCAGAATTAATTTTCATTAATAAGTGATAAATATTATTACTTCTGTGAGATAATTATTTATTTAAATTTGCGCCTTTAAAATTATGCTGACACTTATGATGGATACAATAAATCTTTACTTATGTACATTTTTCTATGTATAAATAATTCATTTAAAATAAATACGACACATTTTGTCGTTTTGTGAAATTACCTTCGCAAAATAATAAGATATCGGATAAATATCTTATCAAAATAAATTAATTAAAATCAATATATTGAAGTCATCTTAAAGTAAAAATTGATAAATGAAGAATACCTCAAGTATTAATGTAAGTAGTTTTTATTAAAATAAACAATTACGAAATTTATTGTATTTACAAGATTGTTGGTTGATTATTAACGCATTAAATTTTCCTGATTCCTGAATTAGGACGTCATAATTTATAAATAAGGACAACAGTTATTTTTATATATCAATCTAAGGTGATAATTTTGGATTCAGAATTCGTTGGTATATTGAAATCCGCATACAAAGCTGGCAGAAACTGAAATAATATGAGAAAATGATAAAATTTGTCGTAGAGAGTAACTATATCAAGTGTAAAAACTAATAGTTACGCAAGAAACATAATGATTCGATTATATCTGCAACTATTTAAGATAAAATTGACTTTATATACGTAGACTTTATTATTAATATTGAGAAGTCAATATCATCTGAAACCATTAATTCGGAGAGTTCTATCTGTAGATAAAGTAATTAATTTCTAGATAAATATTATAAAATAATAAATATCACTTAAGCGAAATAATTATTTTATTTAAATCTGCGCCTTTAAAATTATGCTGACACTTATGATGGATACAATAAATCTTTACTTATGTACATTTTTATATGTACAAATAATTCATTTAAAATAAATACGACACGTTTTGTCGTTTTGTGAAATTACTTTCGCAAAATGATAAGATATTGGATAAATATCTTATCTAAATAAATTAATTAAAATCAATATATTTTAAATTTTATGAAAACAAAATTATTTTCTTTAGCCGTTTTGGCTTCATCACTTGTTTCTGCCCAAGCTTGGAATATAACCGGGAATTCAGGAACTAACTCTGCCACTAATTTTATCGGAACTTCTGATGCCAATGGTTTGGTTTTCAAGACTAATAATATAGAAAGGATGAATGTTGATGCTGTCGGAAAAATTACCTTAAAGCAGCAATCAGATTTGGATCTTTCTTTTGAAACTTTTGGGCGCTTACAGTTCAATACTGATACTACTTCTGACGGTATGCATATTTTTAACAACAAACAAATGTCTGCAGGTGCTGATCTTGTATGGATCAGTTCAGCATATCAGCCTAATGATACAGGTTTATTCAGTATTTCTTCTCCGCCTTCAGCTACTGATTGGTCGAAGCCTGTATTTTCAGTACGATCAAACGGAAAAGTTTTTATGGGAGTAAGATTGAACTTTATGCCGGCTTGCAGTGATTGTAATGAATACCGGCTTTTTGTTCAGGACGGAATCAGAACTGAAAAGATAAAAATTGATATAGCATCCACAAACAATTGGGCAGATTATGTTTTCAAAAAAGAGTATAGGCTTAATACTTTAGAAGAAGTAGAAAAGCATATTGCAGAAAAAGGACATCTGCCGAATATCCCATCTGCTGCTGAAATAGTAAAAACTGGAATTAATGTAGCAGAAATGGATGCTAAGCTTCTGGAGAAAATTGAAGAATTAACATTGTATTCTATTGAGCAAAATAAGCAGATCAAAAAGATTCAGGACGAAAACCTTATATTAAAATCGCAATCAGAAGAGATTAAAGAACTTAAGAAACAGGTTCAGGAATTAATTTCAGCAAAAAAATAATACCATGAAAAGGAAACTACTATCCCTGTTTTCCCTTTTGATAGGCTTCTTAGGGTTTTCCCAGACAGAAGTTTATTTTAAATATGACGAAGCCGGAAACCAAAGATACAGGGGAACAAATTCAGCAGGAAAGCAGGCTGCTAATGAAATTAAAGAAGTGAAAAAAACAGAAGAAGTGAAAGCTATAGCTTCTGTACAGCAGAGCCCGGTGATGGATGAAAAAGCTTTTTTTAAACAGATCAGGCTTTATCCTGTTCCTGTTAATGACTATCTTACCATAGACTGGACAGAGGAAGTGGACGGGCTTATCGAATCCGTTTCGTTGTATCAGCACAGTACGGTGCACTGGAAGTTCCAGCAGCAGAATATCCCCGGCCTTAACAGGAAACTGAAAATCAATATGACCGGCTATGAGTGGGGTGTTTATGTAATTCGTTTTACTTTAAAAGACGGAAGGATATTCAGTAAAAATATTACCAAACGATAAAAAACTTTTAACCGAAATAATTATTCACGAAATGAAAATGAAATTATTTTCATCATTTATACTGTCTTTATGTACTGTCCTGGGCTTTTCACAGACCATACTGTACCAGGCAGAAAGTACGAGCCGGACGGTGCAAGATCCGCAGACGGTTGTTTTAGCTCAAGGCTTCAAGGCGTCAGGAAATGTGTCAAATCCTTTTGTGGCAAAGATCGGCCCCGCGACAGAAAATCCGGGAGGAGGGCCTGCGGATTCTAATGCTGGAGCGAATAATCCCATGGGAACAACCCAAACTACAGACAACAAATTTCAGGACACTAAAGGCGTTATAGAAGTGAATGGTAGCGGACAGCTGCAGTTTACACTGCCCATCCCACTCCCTCCTAGTGCAAACGAAGTAGGTCCGCAGATAAGTTTGGTTTACACAAGCGGTGCAGGAAACGGAATTGCAGGGTATGGATGGAATATTTCCGGACTCTCTGCCATTACAAGAAGTGGCAAAAATATTGAAAAAGACGGCGAAGTAAAAGGAATTAAGCTTGATTATTCTGATTATTACAGCTTAAACGGAGATAGACTAATTCTGAAATCCGGAGAATATGGAAAAGATGGTGCGGTATATACTACCGAAAAATATTCCAATGCAATAATAAAATCAAAAGGAATGGCCTTTTGGGGCACACAGCCTTTGAATAAGCCGGCTACTTTTGAAATTACTTTTGAAGACGGCTCACAGGCTTGGTACGGAGTTCCTCCTGTTCAGACTCAAGTTCCGTTTGACTATTCGATAACTCCTACAGATTATTATCTTACAAGATGGAAAGATGCCCAGGGAAATTATATAGATTATTCTTATGCTCAACTTAGTGCCAGTAACGTAACGGTAATTTCGGCTGTCAAATGGGGCGGAAACGAAAACACAAACACACTGCATTATAATACCATAGGGTTTAATTATGCAGACAGACTTTTAAAGGAACAATCTTTTAGTCATGGGGTTGAGCATGTTCAAAATAATATTTTAAAAGAAATCGTTGTAAGTTCAAATTCTCAATTATATAAGAAATACAGTATTGATTATAAAACGGATTCAAACGGTACAGAATATCAGTTTGTAGATAAAATACGGGAAACCAACTCAAACAATGAAGAAGCCAACCCTGTTACTTTCGAATATGAAGAATCTAAACTTGGCGGATGGAAATCCTCAAAATATGATTATACTGAAGATCACAAAGTAATCGGCGACTTCGATGGGGATGGTAAAATAGATATGCTGAAATATTCTAATGCCGTGAATTACTGTAAGACGTATAATACTCAGATAAATCAAAATCCGAGTGCTAACGAAAATGAAATTTCGTATACAAATTATGATGATACAAAATGTATCGAATGGGTAAATGAGCCCGGAGGTTTTTATCTGTTCAAAAATATTTTTGATGATAATAAACCTGATCAAATTCTTGTTGCGGCAGATATTACCAAAGAATCTCTGGATAATGCATTAGCTATTGTTGTAAAAGACAATAATAATATTGTGAGTTCTAAGCAAAGCATCGTTGTATTCAATAAAAATAAAATTGGAAACACAATGTCTTACGATATGGAGTTTAAAGTGTATACTTTTTCAGACAACAATACTTTAGATTTCCAGTTTACCAGATCTATACCTTACAGCCAGTATGCTGCAGATCCTATGTATACACTGAACGATAATACAGCCATAGAAAATCAAGTAAAAGAAGTAGATATTAACGGAGATGGCCTTTCGGAACTTATAATAGGGTTAAGAGATAAAGTCTGTTATGCCAGCCCTTTTGATCCTTCGCTGGAAAAGTCTGAAGGAAAAATCATCCTTCCGCCAGGAGGAGGAAATACTTGTAATACAACATATAGGTATCTAAGAATCAATTTAGATAAAAATATAAGCAACAACAATTCTTTCACCTCGTTTTCTTTATTCCCCTATACCTCACCTGCCCTGAACAGCTATCTCACAGGCGATTTTGACGGTGACAGTAAAACTGATTTTTTAAGACTTAACAATGGGAGTCCTATCCTTGTAAATTTAAAGGATGACGGACAGAACGTAACAGTTGAGGAAACAAACATGGGTACTACGCCTATTTCCGGAGTATTTGCCGGTGCCGTACTCGGAGATTATAACGGCGATGGAAAGACAGACCTTATGGTACCGAATGCTTATGATTCTTCCGACTGGAGAATGTATACTTCTACAGGTGCTAATTTCAATATGAAATATTACAGTAATTTTGCCTACTTCCAGTCTTCTCAAAACGATCCTAATAATTATGTGCCGTGGTATTCTTATCAAAGATCATATATTGCTCAGGATATCAATAAAGACGGGAAATCAGATTTCCTGGAGTTTTTCTCATTAGTGCAAATAAACCAGTCCGGAGGAGGACAATCAAGATTTTTAATCAATTTATATGAAAATAAAGGATACAAACCTTCCGCTTCGCCAGGTATAGAATTCCAGAAAAAGAAACTGATAAACTATACCAATGCGTCTACGTATGTGGGAAACAACCTTAATGAAAACAGAAGAGGATATCCGTATTGGTACAATACTTATAATACCTATTACAGAACGAGTACGGAACAGTTCACATGGTCTGATGTGAAGGAGCATTTCACGCCTCTGTTTGGAGGTTTCCGGGTAAATGTGTCTGACGAAAATATTCTTGTCTATCAAAAAAGCAAGCTTTTTAAATTTAATTATTATGATGTTTCTAAAGAATCAAGAATAAAAGCAATTACTCAAGGGAAAATAAAAACCGAAATAGATTATAAAGAACTTGACCCAAGCCTCGATTCAGACTTTTATAAGCCTGTAAAAAAAGAAGAATATCCTTATATGGAACTCAACAAGGTATATCAAACTTCTCTTGTTTCTCAGCTTAGAGTCAGCGGAAAAAAACAGGATTTCCGATACCGGGGATTTATTTCTCATCTTGAAGGGAAAGGCATGATCGGTTTCCGCCAAGTTGCGCGTTCGTCATGGTATGCCAATGGCTTCGAAAATACAAAAGTATGGAACGGAACGGAAATGGATCCTTTATTGGACGGTATCCCTGTAAAAGAATGGAGCATTAGAACAAATAATGAGAATCTGATATTTCCGGCAGATATTTCTGTAAATAATACGAATTTATTAAATTTTACTTCTACCGCATATAAAATTGATAAATTAATAAACGGACAAGTGGTTACCACTATACCCCCTGCAGATAAATCTAAGGTGGTAACAGCTATTGCACCGGAATTTTCTACATCAAAAAATTTCTTGACCAATACGGTTACTGCAAAAAGCATTATCTATAATAGTTATTATTTACCTGTAGAATCTATAACCAATGTAAATAACGGTTTTGCAGTATCAACCCTTAAATTTGGTTATATTCACAATCCTGGTGGTATTGGTAAAGATTATTATATTGGCAGGCCCGCAAATAAACTGGAAAGTACAAATGCCTATTCTTCTTCAAATAAAAAAGATCAATATTATACTTATGAAAACAATTTGCTTAAATCTACCTTAACGATTGTAGGAACCGATATTAATAACAGCTTATTAGAAGAGCATAAATATGATGGCTTTGGTAACATGACCGAAACAAAAGTTACCAACGGATTCGATAATCAATCCAGAACCACAAAGGCAGAATACGATTCTCAGGGAAGATTTGTCGTAAAAAATATTGATAATTTAGGATTAGAAACCAATATTGAATATGATAATTGGGGACAAGTTATTAAAAATACAGATCCTCAAGGGAATACTATTGAAAATGAGTATGATAAATGGGGTAAGATTATAAAAACCAAATCTAAGTTTGAAGGCATTACAACCTATCAGTATACAAGATTGGATGGTAATCAGGGAACAAAGTTTACAGAATATAATCCTACCGGTGAACAAACAACTACATATACAAATATTTTAGGGCAGAATTATAAAACTACCACAAAATCATTTGCTCAGGGACAATTTATCTCAAAAATTGTTGAATATGATGTTTTAGACAGAAAAGTAAGAGAAAGCGAAGCTTATTTTGAAGGTCAGAATCCAAGCCAATGGAATACTATAACTTACGACGATTCCGTTTATCCTGCCAAGATAAACGCCACAGCTTTTAATGGCAAGCAAATGTCTACCGTAATCTCAGGAAATACAACCACAATAAAAGAGGAAAACGGCAACGGCAGAACAACATCTAAAACAGTAGATGCATTAGGAAATGTGGTTTCCAGTACAGACAAAGGAGGAACGATTAAGTTTTGGTACAATTCCAGCGGACAGCAGATAAAAGCTCAGTATGCAGAAAATATTGTGACGACATTATATGATGTATGGGGAAGAAAAATAGAATTTAATGATCCGTCAAACGGCATATATAAATATGAATACAACGGGTTTGGACAAATCAGGAAAACAATAAGTCCTAAAGGAACAAAAGAATATATTTATAATGATTTCGGGCAATTAATTTCTCAGAAAGAAATTTCTACAACCGATGGTGGGGAGGCTACCAATAAGAATATTATAATCTCTTATGATGATAAAGGAAGAGTAATCTCCAAATCAGGAACTTCTAAAGGAAAATCTTATAGTTCAAATGTAGTATATGATTCCCAAGGCAGAATAACATCTGCTTCTGAAAACAGTAACGGCAAATACTATCTGAAAAAGGGAATTACCTATGATGATAAAGGAAGGGTGATCTCATACGAAAAAAGCCTTTACTCATCAGGGACAATGACAAAAGTAGACATCGTAAACGTCTATAGTGACTGGAACGGAGAACTCTTTCAGCTGAAAGATAAAAACTCGCAAAAAGTATTGTGGACATTATTAGAAACTAATGCAAAAGGGCAGGTTTTAAGAGCAAATCTCGGAAGATCCAGAATTTTCAACAATTTTGACAGCAATGGATTTTTGACAGGTATTGAGCATCAACGTTGGCTTCAGCTGCAGGGTACCCCAAGTATTCTACAGATTAATTATTCATTTGATGCGATTAAAAACGAATTGAAAAGCAGAAATACATTAGGCGATTTAAACATTACCGAACTTTTTGATTACGATGATAATAACCGGCTGATAAGCTGGACAGATCCTGTAACGAATATTAAACCCCTCAACAGGAATATTTATGATGTCAAAGGCAGAATCTTGGAAAATGATCAGGTAGGAACAATTAAATATGGAAATTCCGCAAAGATTTATCAGCCAACCGGGATGACACTTAATGCCGCAGGAACGCAAAACTATAATAATGATTTAATTCAAAGTATTGCCTATAATGAAAATAATGATCCTGTATTTATTAATGGCGAAAAAGGAGATGTAGCATTCCAGTACGGACTCTCCAGCATGAGACAGAGAGTAACATATGGTGGGAATTTCACTATCGACGGAGATGGAAAATTCACTAAATTTTATAGTGAAGACGGTAGTTTCGAAATTTTAAGAGATAACACGACAGGAAAGGAAAAACACTCGCTTTATATTGGTGGAAGCCCGTATGAAAGCAATATTGTTTATCTTAAAAATTATGACGAATCCACAGGTTCTTATAAGTTTTTACATAAAGACTATTTGGGAAGTATTCTCGCAATTAGTGATGAAGTCGGAAACAAACTAGAACAGAGACACTATGATGCATGGGGCAATTTCACGCATCTTAAAATAGGGAACGGAGCTGTTATTACAGACAAAAATAGTATTGACAATACGGCGTTACTGGTAGACAGAGGATATACCAGCCATGAGCACTTTGCAGAAGTTGGAATTATTCATATGAACGGAAGATTATACGATCCGCTGCTGAGAAGGTTTTTGAATGCAGATGAAAATATCCAGGATCCATACAATACTCAAAATTATAATAAATATGGGTACGTATTGAATAATCCTCTTATGTACAATGATCCCAGCGGAGAAGTATTTCAGTTTTTAATTGTAGCGGGAGTGAGTGTTTTTTGGGCAACCGTACTTACAGGAGCCATCATTTCTTCTGCTATTGCTACATTTTTATATTTGGCAAAATCTTATTTAACACGGAGCTTCAGTGTCGGCGGGTTTCTGAAGGCAGTTACCATAGGCTCCATTACAGGTGCGGTCACCGCGGGATTAGGACAGGTATTTAATGCCGGGACTTTTCTTGCCACTGTCGGGAACGGTGCATTGGCAGGAGCCGGAGGTGGTGCTGTACAGGCAATTGCTAACGGAACAAATTTCTTACAAGGTGTTCTGAAAGGCGCTGTTATTGGAGGGGTTACTGCAGCTGCAATGTATGGACTTGGTAAAATGTTTACCGTAAAAAAAGTAAAATATCAAACCTCCGATGTGAATCCTACGGATACAGATGCTGCAGGCTCTGGAATGGATTATAATAGAGAAAGTACAGACAATTGGATCGATGCAAACTACAAACAGAAAGGGCAGGTTCCACTTCCTGAAGGCTACAAAGGATATAAACTGCAGGCCCCGAAAGGATTTTCAATTAATAATAAAGGACAGTTCCAGATCAAACCGGGATTTGTAAATACCGAAGGCGGAGGTTTGGCATATGCCATTACAGACCCTAATACAAATATTATTTACTTGTCTCCAAGCGCATATAACTCTAATGCCAGGTTTGCATTAAGTTTTTCTCACGAATTAGGGCATGTAGGAATAAATTCAAGCGCTTATTTGTCCAATTTTGCTCATATTCCTATAAAAACGGGGCATGCCTCATTAGATAATCTGGGGCACTTGGCAATTCGCTATAATGAATGGCAGAATACAGCCCAAAATGGATTTAGCTCGAGTTATATGACGAAAGATTTGATGTCGAAAATATCCTCATCTATGAATTTTTTCCAAAAATCAGCGCCAAGTTATCATTGGAAAGTTTGGAAATTAATTGAAGAATTAAAATCTATACAAGTCAGAACTTTTAAATTTTAGACAATGAAAACAATATATTTTATCTGCCTTTTTACGGTACTAAGTTTAAGCTCTTGTCAAAGACCTGATGTGGAATTATCTCCTGTTATCAACACAAAAGATTCTTCCCTTACACTGATTTATAAAAATAACCTATCTAAGGATATAATTATTAATAAAGAATTTGTCATTAAGTCAAATATAAAATCGACTGATAATGCAGGAGATATACTACCTCCGGATCCTTACGTAAGAGATGCCAGATTGACGAATATAATTCCTTATAACAAAAATTATAATGTTGTTCTTAAAGAAAACTTTCCTTTTCTTCTGAATAACGGGGATTATTTAAAATCAATTTCTACGATGAATGATCAGATTATCATTATAAACAAAAATGAAACAATAAAAAAAGTGTACAAAATTAAAGACTATAAACAAGGGGATAAGTTAAAATTATCTTTAAAAAAGGGCTTAGGTCTAACGAACGAAGGCAGTTTTTTTATTTTTAACGATTCTATTAAAATCAATGAAATAAAAATTTTAAATGAATAATTAATAATTAGAAAGAAGCCATTTTGATCATTCAAAGTGGCTTCTTTTATTACTCGGTTTATCAAAATATCTATTTAATAATTCTTTGGGATAATCAATTAAATAATATGAAAATCAAAAAGAGTTCTTACTTTTATCTTAATCTTTTAGGTACAAGAAAACCTGAAATCTACGGTAATAGGCGTATTGATTATTTTTGTGCTGTGTGCTATAGCATTCTGCATACAGATTAATGGTTGTATAGGATAAGGCTATTACTTAGACCACTCATCACATGCATGCAAAAGCTATTCAAAATAATAAATACAAATCCATTATATTTGTTATACTTTACAATCCACCATGAAAAAACTAATCTTTCTCTTCCTTGGTATTCTCCTCCTCCTAATAATTATCATCTTAATCAGAACATTCACCTATCCTTTTAGAAAAGCAAGTACCGGAACAGCTCAGGGCTGGAAAGTAATGAAAGATGATTCAGCGGTACTGAGGTTTTCAGGCGGACTGAAAATTCCTACTGTTTCTGCAGGAGAGCTGGGAGAATTTGATTATTCAACATTTGATACCATCAAAGAATACCTCAAAACATCGTATCCGCTGGTTTACGAACATGCGGAATACACTGAAGTCAATAAATATGGATTGGTATTCAAATTAAAAGGCAGCAACCCGTCTCTGGATCCTATTTTATTCCTTTCTCACACTGACGTGGTGCCTCCGGGAGAAGCTGATGTAAAAGATAAAAGCGAAAATGTTTTCAGGCCGGACGATCGACCTTTGCCTCCTGTTTCAGAAGTTGCGAAAGACTGGGATTTCGGTCCGTTTTCCGGAGCTGTTGCCAACGGAAGAATCTACGGTAGAGGATCCATTGATATGAAAGGGATGCTTTTTTCCCTGATGGAATCCATGAATAACCTGATTAAAAACAGACATGTTCCGCAACGGGATATTTATTTAGCCTTCGGGTTTGATGAAGAAGTGGGCGGACAGCAGGGTGCGGCGAAAATTGCAGCGTATTTTAAAAGTAAAAATATAAAATTCGATGCGGTATATGACGAAGGCGGTCTTATCCTGGAAAAAGGCAGTGTGACCGGAATCCATTCTGATGTTGCGGTAATCGGCTGTGCGGAAAAAGGTTTCCTCTCCGTAAAAATCAAAGTAAAAGGATTGGGCGGACACGCTTCGATGCCTCCGATGAAAAGTGCTGTAGGAAAGGCTGCGGTCATTATGCAGAGGCTGGAATACAACCAGATGAAACCAATGATCACGCCGCTGATCAACGAGTTTTTCACCAATATCGGCGGTTCCATGTCATTTGTAAACAGGATGGGAATCTCTAATCAGTGGTTATTGAAGCCAGTGTTGTTATCTCAGCTGACAAAAAATAATTCTACCAACGCATTGGTCCGTACCACGACAGCTTTAACGATGATGAAGGGAAGCGATGCACCGAATGTCCTTTCTCCGGAAGTGGAATTTGTCGTGAATTTCAGGCTGCTACCTGGCGACACGGTAAATGACGTAAAAAAACATATCGCCGAAGCCACCAAAGGGTTTGAGGTGGAAATAGAAGATCTCGACCAGGTAAAAGAAGCCTCTGCGGTTTCCCCGACCCATACCAAAGCCTTCAGGTTAATTGAAGCGGCAATTAAAGAAATCCATCCCACGGCAGTAGCAACTCCATATCTTACGGTTGGTGCAACAGATGCCTATAAATACCAGATCGTCAGCAAAAATATTTACCGGTTTATGCCGATCAAAATCAATGATGCCGAAAAACAGTCCATTCACAGCACCAATGAATACCTTAGCATTGAAAACTACATGAAGATGATTCATTATTTTGAGTTCATGATGACAAATTACGATAAGCAGTAAGCATTAATCTTTCACTTTTCATTAAAAAAATTAAACTTAAAAATAACACGACAAGTTTTGTCGCATTACCGTATTAGCTTTGCTTCATCAAAAGATCAGAGTTATGGAATTGCCGTTATATTTAAGTTATAAAGAATTTGAGAACCATTATTACGATAACCTTGAAAAATGGTTTGAACAAAATCACAACGCTTCAGAAACCGATTATCTGAAAGCGCTTGCAGACCTGTACAGCCCTTATCTGTATTATAATTTTGCCAATGACAGGCTGCAGCCGGATGCTTCTGTCCAGATAAAGGATTGCTTTTTTCCGTATCAGGAAACCATCGGGATTTCCTTTTGCACTACAGGTTCCGAAGACAGTAAGCCGGCTAAAAATATAAAAAGCCTTAACCATGTATTCGAATGGAAAACCATTACGATGATGGAATATGCCCAACATATTCTGGATAAGATCAATGGGTATCTTTCTAAAAACAAAGAAACTGAACACAAAAATATCCTTGATTTTATCAACCACTGCGAAATTATTACGTCAAGGGACGGAGCAGGATACTGCGTCAATTACAGTCAGCACCAGGCAACCCTTCCTTTTCTGAAAGCGTATCTTCCGGTGTACGGACGCACCGTTGATATTGCGGTGTACCGTGATTTTATATTTTCCATCGTGCAGATAGCAGATTGTATCGACTGCAGATTAAAAGATGTCCGCGCTTTTGAATCAATGATCTGCATAAAATTAAAATCAGAAGCCAGATTTACCGTACAGATGAGCCATCAGTTTCTTACCATGTGCAATTAAATGATCGATCAGATCAATCCATTTTACCACCAATACATTCATATAGCTAAATTGTAGTTTGAAATAAGTTGATTATTTTTTTTCAAACGAAAATCCCGGTCAGATTTGACCGGGATTTTTTATTGATATTATTATTGTTCCTGTTTAAATATAAAGGAGATTATTTTGAATTTTTACGAAATAAGACGACGATCGTATCCAAACCTAACAGGTTTTAAAAACCTGTTAGGTTTAAGCGTATTCATATTCATTTGAATGATATCTGTAAATATTTAAATTTTTCCAGGCCAGCTGTACAGAATACAGCTTAGTGCTAAAAAATAAAAAAGCGTTGAAAATCAACGCTTTTACTTGCAGAGAGGAAGGGATTCGAACCCTCGATACAGTTACCCGTATACTACCTTTCCAGGGTAGCTCCTTCAACCACTCGGACACCTCTCTTTATTCGAGACTGCAAAAATAAGAGAATTTATTGAATTGGCAAATTATTCATGCAATTAATTGGAAATTTCTCCACACAGGCTCTTTGCGAAGTTTTCGGCAAAGCTTCCCGCGTAATTTGGATTGTCAATAAGATGCATTGCTTTTGTAATGGCGCTTTCCGCGGTAATGTCTCTTCCGCTGATGGCCCCGATCCTTGAAAAGATATTGCTGTTTTCATATTTGCCGAACGAAATACCGCCTGAAATACACTGGCTTACCACCACAATCTCGGTTCCGTTGTTCCTGATCTGTTGCAGGGTGTCCACTGTTTTATCACTGCTGAAAATAGTCCCCGAACCAAAAACCTGAAGGATCAGCACTTTCATTTTCGGGATTTCCTTAAAGTGGTTCAGGTTCATGCCCGGAAAAATTCTCCAGAAAATAACATCTTCGGAAATATGGTCATCCACATGGAACTCAATGTTATGATCACGACGGTAAAGGTTTTCTTTAATGATGTTCAGATGTACGCCGGACTGCCCGAGAATAGGATAGTTCGGACTTGCATAAGCATCAAAATACTCAGCCGAATATTTTAAGGTACGGTTTCCCCTCAACAGTTTATATTCAAAATAAATGGCCACTTCCTGAATCACGGCCTCATTTCCCTCATACAGGCTGGCGTAATACAGGCTGGTCAGGAGATTTTCCTTTGCATCGGTCCGCAGATCTCCGATCGGAAGCTGTGACCCCGTTAGGATAACAGGCTTTTTCAGTCCTTTCAGCATAAAGCTCAGCGCGGAAGCCGTGTAAGACATCGTGTCTGTTCCGTGAAGAATCAGGAATCCGTCATACCGGTCATAATTTTTGCGGATGTAGTGGGCAATAATTTTCCATTCTTCCGGCCCCATATCTGATGAGTCGAGCGGTTTTGAAAAAGGATGAACGAACACTTCACATTCCATCAGTTTCATTTCAGGCATTTTCTCAAAAATATTTCCAAAATCAAAGGCGCGGAGGCTGCCGGATTCGTAATCTTTTTCCATCCCGATGGTACCACCGGTATAGATCAACAGGACTTTTCTTTTCATACAGACTTTATCAGATTTTTGTTCCCGGTTCGTTCAGGATCATTCCTCAAAATTACGTTAATTTGCAAAGATTTGAAACAGATGAAACGTTTACAGGAAATTTTATTATAAAGCCTGTCATAGTGAACGTTACGTTTTGCTGCTGAAAAATAGAGATGATCAGATGAAAGATTTAGTACAGACTTTTGAGTATTTAAAACAGTTTTTAACCGAAGAGCGGTTACGGAAAATTGAACATTTTTCACCGGAAAGTTCAGATTTTGTGCTTCCTGTAGTAGAAGACATTTACCAGTTCCGGAATGCGGCAGCCATTGTACGTTCCGTGGAAGCCTGTGGTTTTCATAAAGTGGTGGCGTTGCAGGAAGAATATAGTTTTGAGCCCAATCTCCGGGTGACCAAAGGTGCCGATACCTGGGTTGAGGTGGAGAAAATGCCGAGAACTATAGAGTCTTTTCAGAAAATTAAAGACAGAGGATATAAAATTGTGGTTGTATCGCTGGAAAATAATGCGAAGATGCTGCCGGAATACGAAATTACAGAACCGATTGCCCTGGTCTTCGGAACCGAAATGGAAGGTGTCTCCCAGGAAATTTTAGATTTTGCCGATGAAACATTAGCCATTCCGATGTATGGTTTTACCAGAAGCTTTAATGTTTCGGTAGCAGCTTCAATCTGTATGTATGAACTTAAGCAGAAGCTTTTAAAATCAGAGCTTGATTATAAATTAAACGAAGAAAAACTGCTGAGAATGAAAATCCGCTGGGCAGTAAATTCAATGAGAAGCGGACAGCAGATTTTTGAAAAATACCTGAAGGACTATGATGTTCAGTGGGATCATTAAGGGTAGATAAAAAGCTATTGCACCGGTTTCAATCTTTTATTGTAAATTATAATAATTCCATGCAGCCACAAAAACACCGGCTGTTTCAGTCCTTAATCGCTGATTGCCTAAGGAAACCGCTTTTATATGATGCTCTGCCAAGAATGAAATTTCTTTCTCTGAAAAATCGCCTTCAGGACCAATTAAAAAGGTGATGTGTTCCGGTTTGGGAATTTCTTTCAGTTCAATCCGCTCCAGGTTTTCATGGCAGTGCGCCACGAAAGTATTTTCAGGATTGATGTTTTTCAGGAAATCCTGTAGTTTTACAGAATCATTGATGGTAGGAAAATGAAACCTTAGGCTCTGCTTTGACGCAGCAATCGCCTGTTTTCTGAGTTTATCAATATTAATGTTTTTACGTTCTGTTTTTTCAGTCTGCAGGATAGTAATTTCAGAAATTCCCATTTCAACGGCTTTTTCTACAAAAAACTCAATGCGGTCAATGTTTTTAGTGGGGGCAATGGCAATGTGAAGCCTCGGCGTAAAATCAGGATAATCCGTTTGAATTTCAGAAACTTCAAGGGTTGCTTTTTTTCCTTCAATCATCAGTTTTCCGGAAGCCAGATTTCCTTTTCCGTCGGTTACGTGAATTTCTTCACCGTTTTTCATCCGGAGAACTTTTACAATGTGCTGTTGTTCTTCATCGTTGATGATTGCTTTTCCGTTGTTGATTTCGCCAAAAAAAAGTTTCATACCTTGATATTTAAAGTCTGCCTGAATTTTATTTATAAGTGAATGTTAAAACGTAATTTCATTGTCGCTTAAAAATGCGACACCGGTTTTTATCGTGGTATAAATATCGCCTTCACAATCTCTGTATGAGCACGCATAAATCTCTTCAATCCACTTGTTATTCATGAAAATTAAATTCAGATATTCGTTTTTTCTTAAATTATTTTTAAAGGATAAATAATCTCCTTCTTTGGGTTCGTAAGTAAAACTGAACACATTTTCTGAATTTATTTTCTCTATGATCTCTTCCTTTATATTTTGAACATATCCAATTTCCGAACTTACCATTAAATAATCTTCGTCTTCAGATCCTGTCGCGTCATTCTTTCCTGTAATGGTTTCTAAAACCCAATAATATTTTGAGTTTTTTTTAGACTGCGTTCCCAGTACTTTCTCTTCTAACAGTATTTTCATAAATCGTATTTTGCGGTGGCGGAAGTTCTCAGATCTGTAAATTCCCCTCTTTCAAATTTTAACTGCGCTACCATGGCAATCATGGCCGCATTATCGGTAGTATATTCAAATTTCGGGATGTAGATATTCCATCCCAGCCTCCGGTGGTTGTCCTGCATGGCCTGCCGCAACGCAGAATTGGCAGAAACCCCTCCGGCAATCGCTACTTCTTTTATATTTAAATCCTTTGCTGCCTTTTCCAGTTTAGCCATCAAAATTTCAATAATACAGCGCTGTACCGAGGCACAAAGGTCATTAAGGTTGTTTTTGATGAAATCAGGATCCTTTCTTACTTCTTTCTGGATAAAATACAGCACGGAAGTCTTGATTCCGCTGAAAGAATAATCGTACTGCTCCAGTCTTGGTTTATTGAACGTGAAGGCATCCGGGTTTCCTTCTTTGGCCAGTCGGTCGATAATCGGGCCGGCAGGATAATCCAGGTCAAAAATCTTCCCGATTTTGTCGAAGGCTTCTCCGGCGGCATCATCGGTGGTTTTCCCGATAATTTCCATGTCGAAATAATCCTTTATCAGTACAATCATGGTATGCCCGCCGCTTACCGTAAGGCATAAAAAAGGAAATTTGGGCGGCACAGGATTTGCATCGTCAATGAAATGCGCTAAAATATGTGCCTGCAGGTGATTTACTTCAATTAAAGGAACGTCTAAGCTCATTGCCAGGGACTTAGCAAAGGAGGTTCCTACGAGAAGAGATCCTAAAAGTCCGGGCCCGCGTGTAAATCCTATCGCAGAAATTGCATTTTGTTGTATATTTGCTTTAGTGAAAGATTTTTCAACAACGGGGATGATATTTTGCTGATGGGCACGCGACGCAAGTTCAGGGACAACACCGCCATATTCTTTATGGATTGCCTGATTTGCAGCAATGTTCGACAGAATAGAATTTCCCTTGATGATAGCTGCTGATGTATCGTCACAGGACGATTCAATACCTAAAATTATAGAGTCGCTCATAATAATGGCAAAGTTAGAGAATAATAACGAGAATGAGAACAAAAAGTCAGTAGCTGAAAACCTGGGCGATCAGGTGCAGAAGGCTGTTGAGAATGCCGGAGGTAAGGTAAAGGAGACTGTGAAGGAAGCCTCTGAACTTGCCAGTGATGCGATTAACCATCCGGTAGAAACGGCTGGGGAATTCGGGAAGCAGGCTGTAAAAGATGTTACAAGCTATTCCTGGTGGGCCAGGCTTTTACTCATTCTGTTCTGGCTGAGCCTCGGTCTTGTGGCGGCGGTTTTTGTGATCATCAATCTTCCGGCTACCAAACGCTGGGCAGCTGACCAGGCACTGCAGATTGTCAACAGGGATTTCAAGGCACAGATGTCAACCGAAAGTGTTAATGTGGATTTCTTCGGGGATGTACAGATTAAGGGCCTGAAAATAAAAGACTATAAAGGAGCCGATTTTATTACCGCTAAAGAATTTACGGCCAATTCAGACTGGTTCTCGCTTGCTACCAATATCGGCAAAAACAATTCATTAAGCTTTAATGCCCTTACCCTTAAAAATGCTGATATAAAAGTCATTACCTATAAAGGTGACAGCATTTCAAATTTCATCCGCTTTACCCAGTTGTTTAACAGCGGGAAAAAGCCGGATCCGAATAAACCGCCCTTTCAGCTGAATTCCAGGCTGCAGATTCTGGATTCCAAAGTTTCAATTGTCAATTTAAATTCTCCCGGAGAAAAGGGGAAATGGCTTATGGCTACCAATTTTAACCTTAAAGCCCCGAACGTAAAAGTTAACGGACGGAATATTTCAGCACAGATCAACAACATGTCCTTCACTACCGAAAGATGGGGGAAATCACATTTTGTAGATACGTTTTCAACGGAACTGTCAATGACGAAAGATTTCCTGTTCCTGGAAGACCTGACTTTAAACACAGACCACAGCCTTTTGCAGGGAGATATAAAATTCAATCTTCATGATGACGGTTCCTGGTCAGATTTTGCAGATAAAGTAAAATGGGAAATGGACCTTCAATTGGGCAGCCAGCTCAGCGGATATGACATCAGTTATTTTGTAACCAACTGGGATAATTTCAAGCCTTTTAATATTTCAGGGAAGATGACGGGACCACTTAATAATTTTAAGCTGGACCATTTACTGATCCGGAACCCCGATGTGAATATTGCCACAAAAACAATGAAAATCAACAGGCTGCTGAAAGGCAACTTTCTCATTGAAACAAATAACCTCTCGGCAGATTTTACCTATAAAGACCTGAAAGCAATGATGCCTTCATTCATTGCAACCAAAATGAAGAATTTTGCAGATGATTTCGGAAAACTGAAGTATAACGGAACGGCAAGCGTAAACCCGAACAAAGTCTATATTTCAAGCGGAAACCTGATGACGGGGATCGGGCAGGCAAAGATTACCGGATTTTCCCTGACGGATTACAGTTCTTCCATGCCGAAATACGTCGGGATTGCTGAAGTAAGGGACCTGAATACCTCGGTGATTACCAAAAATAAATCCGTAGGCCTTATCTCGGGCAGGTTTGATGTCAACGGGCAGAGCTTCGATGTGAATACCATGAGGCTGACCACAAAATCCCGGATCACCAGCATTGAGATCATGAATAAGGAAATCAACAATCTTTATCTTGACGGGTTACTGGATCATAAAAAATACAACGGACTTATTACGGTGGATGATGAGCAGGCAAAGGCAGTTGTCAAAGGTTTAATTGACTTCAGCACTTCACGGATTTCCATGAATGTAGATGCTGACGTTAAGTATTTAAATATGAATTATTTTACCGGCAAGCCCGGAAACCAGATCGTAAGCGGAACGGTAAACGGTAAAATGGCCATGTCTTCCCTCAATGATCTCACTTTGGATGTTGAAGCAAACAATATTAATTTTGCTACGGCTACGCAGAAATATTCCATTCCTCATGCAAAAATAAAAACATTTGCCAAAAACGGCGGCCGCGTAATTGACGTAGACGCTCCCGGTGCCGTAAACGGAAAAATTTCCGGAAGATACAACCTGGCAGATCTTGCAGGCATGGTAGAAAACGGGTTGAATAAAGTATTGGTAGGCCCGGCTCCGCGTAAGTTATACAGAGAACAGAACTTTACTTTGAATTTTGATATCCAGCAGGGATTGGTAAGTTATTTTATGCCGGATCTGAAAATTCCCCAGGGCGCGAAAGTGGAAGGGCAGTATGACGGAAATTCAAACAATCTGATTTTAAATGCAGATGCCGCCTCACTTAAATACGTCATGACCAAAGTTCAGGAAATTACGGATGCTGACAAGGCGCTGGCTGCAGCCAACCCGTCCTACACCATAAATGACCGGAACAACATCACCAGAGACAGTGCCATGGTAGACAGTGTGATGGTGAGGATCAATACCGCAAACCTTGATGAACAGATTTTCGCGAAGATCAACAGGGTAGAGTACAATAAAAATATTCTTAAAGACATTACCTTAAGCGGCAGAAACGAGAACAACAGCGTTCTTCACCTGGCTGCAAAATTCAAACACGGAAGCCCGGAAGATGAGCTGGATGATAACCTGAAATCCTATGCCGTCAATGTCAACCAGACCACCAATGCGGGCGGCGACTATGTATTCAGGTTTGACCCCACTGAAGTTAAATTCAACGATGTAACCTGGGCTATTGATACCAGCCCGGAACTCGATCATTCCATTACCTACCGTAAAAAAGAAAAGGATTTCGATATCAGGAACCTGAGGATCTATTCTGACAACAGTGCATTGTTTGTAAAAGAAGCCCAGTTTAAATCTGCCAAAGATTTCTATCTGGATGCGGAAGTTAAAGATTTTGCTATAGAAAAGCTGTTGGAAATGCAGGCAGGCGGAAATACCATGAATATCAAAGGCCTGGCTAACGGGAATGTACAGATTAAAATGGACAAAAGTACCCTGCAGCCTCTGGTGGATATGACCATTGACGATATCATGATGAACGGGAATGACATGGGCGATATCACCATATCTGCAACAAACGGTTTTTCCCTAAATGTATATGATGTTGACATCAAAGTAAATTCTGCCGGCGTTATCGGCAACAACAGCCTTCACGTTACGGGGACGGTCAATAACAACACCGCTTCACCTACCATTGATCTTACAGCTGAGATGAGGGATTTTGATGTGGCTTTTGCCCAGCAGTTCGTTACTACGGTATTCGGGAATTTAAGAGGAAAAGCAACGGGAGACCTGAAAGTCAGCGGAAAGTTCAGCAATCTGGATTACAGCGGTGATATTGCCCTGAAAGGTTTCGGATTAAAGCTTCTGTTTACGGGTGTGGATTATTCATTTGACGATACGGTGATTCCGTTAACAAAGGGACTCGCGATCCTCAACAATATCGAAGTTCATGACGGAAGAACGAATTCCAAAGGCAATATTTCCGGGGCGATCCAGTTTGAAACCATTTCATCACTGGGTGTCAATCTCGTAATGAGAGCAGATAACCTGTTGGTGTTGAATACCACCCAGAAAGATTATGACCTTTTCTGGGGAAGGGTTTACGGACAGGGAGACCTGTATGTGGACGGACCGGTTTCAGCATTAAGCATTTCCACCCCGAATATGAAAGCACTGAGCGGAAGTACCTTTACCTTTAACTCGGGTTCCACTTCTAATGTTGAAGAATTTAAAATGCTGAGGTTCCTGAAAGAAGGAAAAGACGGACTGGTTACGCTTGAAGAAAAGAAAAAATCAGGTGCCAATATGAATATCGATTTCGCACTGGATGTAGATAAAGGCACTACCGTGAACGTTCTGATCGGTGATGACGTCGGAAGCATCATGGTGAAAGGAGAAGCGGAAAAGCTGCGGTTCCAGATGAGCAGGCAGGGCAATATTGCAATGAACGGGACGTATAAAGTAGAAAACGGGACATTTATTTCGAAGGCCATCTTAAATAAAACCTTCCAGATTGAAAAAGGAAGCAGCATCCGATGGGATGGCGATGCCATGAAACCCGCACTTGATATCACGGCCAATTATGTAAGAATGGTTTCCAATGCAGGGGAATACCTGAATATGGGAGGGCTGCAGCCTGTAAGTGTCCTGCTTCAGGCAAATATCACGCAATCGCTGGTAGATCCTAAGGTAGACCTTGACGTAACGGCACTGGATGTATCAAGCCAGGTGAAAGAAACCCTGGCGGCAAAAATGAGCCAGGACGGAGAAAAAGTACTGCAGTTCGGTTCTGTATTGCTGTTAAACAGTTTTAACGTTTCCAGAACCGGCGGGGTAGATGTAGACGTTGCCGGAGTTGCGGAATCTTCAGGGTACAACCTGCTTTTAAAACAGCTGGGCTCCGTACTTAATACCATGAGCAACGAATTCCAGATTGACTTGAATTACGTAAAAGGCGACCAGTATTCCAATATCGGGGACCGGGCGAATGCCGGCGTAAGCTTTGCGCTTTCACCAAGGGTTAAAGTAAAGACCGGGTTGGGGATCCCACTGACCAAAACTGAAAATACGGAAACCAATTACCTGTCCGGTGAAGGGACCATTGAATATGATATTTCCAAGAAGAATGACGGAAGCCTGCTCCTGAGAGGGTACTCCAAACCTTCCAATATCGGCGTGATTAACGGGGCCGGATCAAACGGTACTGCTAATCAGGCGTATGGCGGAGGTATCGTATGGAGCAAGAGCTTCAATTCTTTCTTTAAAAAGAAAGGAAAAGATAAAAAAGTACAGCAGAATAAAAATGAAATAAAAACAGATTCTACAAAATCAGCAGCTAAATAATTGTGATTTTTTAATGATTTTTATCATCCGTGTTAATTATTGTTAATGTTTGATATAATTTTTTTAGTTAAATAATTTTTTTTAAATTTGCAAAAAATACATTGATTTTTTAAGAAAACTGTAATTTAATTAATATGAACTATCAACTGGACGAAATAGACAAAAAAATTCTTGATTTCTTAGTAGAAAACACAAGAATGCCGTTTACAGAAATTGCGAAGCAGATGGATGTTTCTGCTGGAACAATTCACGTAAGAGTGAAAAAAATGGAGGATGCAGGTATTATTTTGGGGTCATCTCTTAATATCGATTATGGAAAGCTGGATTATCACTTTACGGCTTTCATCGGAATCCTTTTGACAAAATCAAACCGCACACAGGAGGTTTTAAAAGAGCTTTCAACGCTTCCTAACGTAATCGAAGCAAGCGTTATTTCCGGGAAATACAATATTTTCTGTAAAGTAAAAGCTAAGAATACGGATGATGCAAAAAGAATTATCTATCAGATTGATGATATTCAGGACGTCATGAGAACGGAAAGTATGATTTCCATGGAAGAATACTTAAGTGATAAAAACAGGCTGATCAACGCGATTTCTATCTAATCCGTCACGCCTTAAACGAATTATATAAAAAGAACTTATGAAATTTCTCATAAGTTCTTTATTTTTGTACCTATGGAAGAATACAGCTATTTTGATGAAGATCCGAAAAAAGGATGGGGATTTATCCTGGCATTTGCCGCTTTAATGCTATTTACAATCATGGGGTTCGGGATTGATCTGGACGAATACCTGCAGCATGAATATCTGAACATCCCGAGATGGTATTTCTTCATTATTTTCACCCTTGATGCATTGATGGCCGTAAGCCTGATCCTGATGTTTTTTTACAGGAAAATTGGGATTTTTACCTTCCCCGCATTTCTGGTCCTGCATTTTTTCATGCATAATTATTATCTTTCAACCTTCCTTTATACAGACGTAACCAATCTTTTCCTGTTCACCGGTTTCGGTATGCTGGCGATTATCCCGAAGTGGAAGTTTTTCAGATAGTTGCTATTTAGGCTTTCAATAGAAATAAAGACCTTATTTTTTAATTAACTTTTTCAACCCATATTGTGATATTGACTTTTGGTTTAGAGGATTAGTACTCCATTCCTCCCATTTTGCTGTATAGGGATTATAACCACATTTTAATGGTTTGGAAATATCAAGACCTTCATTATTGATATGAGTTTGTTCTGTGAAGGCTCTGCAATCTGTACAAATATATCGGAACTCACAGTCTTTGCAAATTTGAATTTTATCTTTACTAAGATTCCAGTATTTTTTTAAATCTCTATGATTTAAGCCCTTTTCTAAAGGTATGTTTTTTATATTTCCAAAAGATTGAGGCATTGCAGGGCAATTTTTAATATTGCCATCTTTATCTATTGATATTTTTTTATGAAGGCAGGAATTGTGATTAATTGCTTCTAAAACTTTAGGCAGGTTAACGTTGAAGTATTTTAAATCAACTTTACCACAAGAATTTAATTTTATTTGTTCTTTAGCAAAAGTTAAGGTGAATTTATATTTATCTTTAGGCCTAAAAGGTGCCTTGTTGCACGAATAAAATACTAAATTGTAAATTCTAGAACAGAAACCATCAATTGTTTCAAAAAACGCTTCATTCAATATTTCAGAATATTTAGAAAATATTTCTATTGAAGTTATAGTGGTATTTCTAAATATATCTTCAATGAATTGTATGCATTTCTGAGATAAAGATTTATTATAATGAATGACAATGTGCTCAGTGCCACAATTAGATAATGATTCACTTATTTGACTTAGAATATGTAAATCATCAATCTCGAGATATGCATTTGTAATTTCATTTGGTATTGAAAAATTATATGAATAAGGAGGGAAATTATTATCCCAAGAATCTTTAGTAATAAAACCGTATTCATTATCCAAAAGAATTTCTACATACTCTTTTAAAAATCCCTGTGATTCTATATCATAAGATTGGGAAAGATTCTCTATTGATTTTTCTTTGAGTTCATCTATAATATCATTAAGCTCTAATGGAAATAATTTTGCTTTATCTCTTTGTAGGTCTGTGATTAAAATTCTTTGAGCTCCCTTTGTAATAAGGATATTACTAAATAGATTAAAATAATTCACAATAATCTGCTAATTGATTTGTATGGTTTAGATCTGAAGAGATATTCAGTTTGATATTTTTCACACTCAACAAAAATGTAAGGCTTGATTTACTTTTTACGGTAATTTTACTTTTTGAAAATTCAATATACTTGAATGTAAGAGGAAGCTTATTTTTTTCTTTTATCTTCATAAGTTTTTAGCAATTTCATAGCCTAAATTATAATTACAATAGAAAGATACATTTCCGAACTGGCCTACAGGATTCACCTCTAAAAAATAAAATTTATTGCCGCTTTTTATAAAATCTAAAGATCCGGATGATAAATCTAGTTTATTCATTAATAGTGAGATTTTTTCTTCCAACTCTTTAGGTAGATTGTATCTTACATTTCTATTAGCCCGTTCCTCATTATATTTTCTATAGTCTACTTTTGTTTGATCATCATTTTGTGAAAAAATTGCCATAGACCAAATTTTACCTTTAAGATAAAATGATCTGATTTCAAAATCTTTTTCAATTTTTTCTTGAAAGAAAGTAATAAAAAAATCTTCATTTTCTTTTTTCCCAACAATAGAAGTATACATTGAGCCATGACTATCTTGGAACTTTAGGATTCCATTTCCGGCAAGAGGTTTAGTAATGGTTTTATTAATTTCCACACAATCCGTATTGTCTGTTAAAAAATATTCGGGGACATCAAATCCTATCTCTTTTGCTGTATCCAATACGATCAGTTTGTTAACATGATAGTTACTTTCTTTATTAATAGGATTTTTCTTTTCTAAGTAATTTCGTACATATTCTTCCAACCAATGTTGGTGCTCATTCATATGTATATTGACCGCCTGATTTTCATATTTTTTTCTGGAAAACTGCAAGCCACCTCTTCTATACCATACTGTCGTGATTTCATCAATAAAAAAACAATTTCTTTTGCTCTGAATATAAATATGATTATTTTCTGATTTTATTTCAAATACTTCATCTTCATGTATTCGGATAAAATTCTTTTTAAGTGCAATAAGCCAACGTATGATTTCATTTGTTGTTCTTTCGTTGTTTTCAGAAATGATTAGTATCATTTTTATTTTTTAAAAAAGTCGGCATTAATTTTTTTACTATGTCTTAATGTTGGCATTCCTATTTTTTTACGGTTTTTATTGATTTGTATACTATCTATTATTCGTGAAGTACTGAAAGTACAATATATACAGTTTTTACCTTCCATATAAGCTCTTTTATCAATCATCTCAGCATAATCTTCTGGAGTACAATCGCCTGCTTTCACATATTCTAAAACCTTTTCTTTGAAATAGGGATAATCAGTATTATCTGTTCCTGCCATATGATTTAAGATATTTCCCATAGGCATAAAAATATCATTATTTCCCCAAAGTCCTATTTTTTGATAAGATGGGAATCCAACATTATTAAATGTCCAAATAAATAATTTCGCATTTTTTCTATCATTAATGCTTTGTTGTTTTTCAAAATATTTAGGCATTCTAAATTCCTGATTTCTAAAAAAAGCTACGGAAAAAGAATCAACTAATCTTTTGTTTAGTCCTTTCTTCCAGTCAGCTACCTTATTTTCTATTTCCAGACTATCAATTCCATACTTTTTATATAAAATAAAAAAATCCTTATCAAGCTGATTATATTTCCAGTTAGGAGCTACTAAAGGTATTAGTTTGTAAAGACTTTCCTTACCGCCAAAGTCCAAATTGTATTTATCTGAAATTATGATATAGGTTTGGTATTCATCGATAAGATGGGAATTATGAGGAGGATACTTTTTAAACAATTTTCGATACATCTTAACAGCGGTAAGCGCATCATTTTTAATACGGTAAATATTATCTATTTCGTTTACTTTATTTAAATAAGTAATATGATTTGAGGTAGAGACCTGACAGGAAAATATAATCAATAAGATGAAAAGGAAAAAAAAGCTTTTATTCATTTCAGTAGACAAGTGTATAACTAATAAAGAATATAATTGGATGAAGATATTACCTGTAAATTATTTATTATATAATTGGACTCAAATTTTTAATTCCAATATTTTAGTATTTAAAAAAATAGAGGAATAGAGAGACAGAATTTTCAAAATAATTTTTTAAATGGCTTATCTTTTATTAATAAAAAACCGTCCTATGTTGGACAGTCTTTTTTAGTTTGTTTTTGTAATAGCCGGATCGGAACAATCGTCAGTCATACACTCTTGGCGTTGAACATGGTTTCCGTCAACATAAGTATCTATGTCAGCACAATTCCATTGGCTGGTAGATGATTGTGACCACATCGTAGTTGTTCCGGGTAATTTTCCACCAAATACTGAATCTAATTCTTTTAGTTTTTTGTTTTCAAAAGAAGCAAATAAATTCTTCAGTCCTTGTAATTTTTTCATTATTTAAAAATTATTTATTTTGTGTCAATATTTACGTCAATAAAATTATTAATATATTTCAATAACTATTGAAATTTAACGATATTTAACTTTAGTGTAATATTAATTTTAGGAGCTTATTTTTGTTTATTATTTAGTTAAATTAATTATTTTGGTTTATAATTTAAATTAATTTATTTTTTTTATGTGTAATTAATAATTTTGTTTTCATTGATTAATTAAAAATATTTATTTTTTAGAACAAACAAAAAAGCATCCGGTCCGGATGCTTTCAGTTTATATTTTAGAAAGAAATCTATTTCTCTAAAATTCTCATCACTGCTTCCTGTACGGGAGCAGAATAAATTGTATAAGATAAAGTGATTATAATATTTGAGTAAAATGAAATAAAATGATTGGTTATCAGGTGCTTAACATAATAAAATAATTTTATCACAAAAAGAAATAGTTATTATATTTGAACACATTAAAGTAAATAATCATGAAAAACTTTAAGAAAACTCTCAAGAGAGTCACTGAGACATGTTAATGGTGGAGATGAATATAATGGAGAAAGTGGAAAAATTTATGGTGGCGGAGGTGGATGTCACTGTCACGGCTGTGGACCATCACCAAGTTTTCCAACTGGATTTCCACCGAGAGATTTTGATGCAAATAGCCCCTCAGACTGTTGGAGAAAATGTGATAATTATAGATCTTCATGCGGATTGTAAATTGCTGATATTAAATTGAAGTTAAAAAAAACATACAGATACAGTAAGAGGATACTCAGTATTCTCTTACTGTTTTTATTCTTTAAAATTTTCAGCCAGCAGATATCTGTCGAAAACAAACATCTTTATCCTTTGGAAATAAGGTATAAAAATCATGTCGTAAAATTAGATAAGGGAGAAAAAAAAGTACTTACAGATAAGGAAATTGACTTTCTGAATATTGAGTTTGATAACGGACGAAAAATAATAAGTAGGGACATTCCGATTTTACTTAATCCCAATGAATCATTAACGATCAATGTTTCAAACAGCATTGATCAAACCCTTGAATTTAAAGGTAATAAAGCTGCATTGCATGATTTGGTCATCAACCAGCAACATTATATTCTTTATAAAAATGTAGTTAATTATCAGGATATTCTGAATAAAAATACCAATACCCGACAACTGATCAGTTTTTCCGAGTTTGTCCTGGCTGATTATCTTACTAAAATTAAAAACCTGAATGCATCCCCGGCTGGTACAGAAGATAAAATATACAAACGTGTAGAAGAATATGCAATTAATGATTGGGTTGCCTCAATGTATCTTGTTCTTACAGGCCAGAAAACCTTAGATCTTAAAAATAAAGAACTGATCCTGTATTATTATAACAGATATATTAAAAAAGAGATTCCGAATTATCACTGTGAATACAAGGTGCAATACAATATCATCCGGGATTTAATACCCTATACGCGCCAACTGAATATAACTTTTCCGGAATATCCTGTAATTGAAAATACAGAAGAGAATAAGATCATACAATATCTTCCGCAAAGCTGTCAGCGGTTTTACTTCAAAAATAACTATAACTATTTCTATGAAATTGGCAGTCCGAAAAAGGAATATTATAAAGGTGTATTAAGAGAAAAATTCAACAACTGAAAATGAAGAAGAAAATTAACTATCTGCTTTTTTTTATATTTCTGTTTAGCGGGATTTTCTTTGGTTTTTCTCAAAACTACCAGGTGCTTTATAAAGTAAGTTTTCATCCACAGAAAGACAAAACAGATCTCAAAACAGAATACATGCGCTTGGAAACCCTGTCTGAATCTAAAAGTATCTTCTATAATTATATAAATAAGAAAGATTCGATAAACAGTAAAAAAGAAGGTCAGACTCCATATTTAAGGTTTACTGTTATCCGGGAAAATAACAGCTGTAAATATTACGGGAACTTTAATGATCTCTATTTTGTTTTCAATGAGGCTTTAAAAACTGACTGGACAATAAATAATAAGACATCTGAATTTAACGGTTATAAAGTTCAGGAAGCTAAAATAGAGCTGGATGGCAGGCAATGGACTGCTTTATTTGCTCCGGAAGTTCCCATTACTTCAGGACCCTACAAATTCTCAGGTTTACCGGGCTTAATATTAAAGGTATATTCTGAGGACGGAGATTACAGTTTTGAAATGGTTGAGCTTACGGGACATACATCCGAAAGTTATTTCCATTCTTTCCAAGCCGGTAAATATACTGCAGTGAAAAAGAAAAAGGGTGAAAAATTTATTTCCAATTTTTTAAAAGAGCCGGGTGCAAGAAATTTTACTTTACACAATAGTTATGGTGATCAGTTTGACTATAGCTTCAGCGGCCAGAAAGACGGTTCTTACAAAGATATGAACGACTATGTAAAAGGCGTTTTTGAAAAGTACAATAACCCGATTGACAGGAAAACTTATATTCTCATTTTTTAGAACAAACAAAAAAAGCATCCGGTCCGGATGCTTTCAGTTTATATTTTAGAAAGAAATCTATTTCTCTAAAATTCTCTTCACTGCTTCCTGTACGGCAGCAGAATCAATTTTATATTTCTTCATCAGCTCAGCTGGGGTTGCAGATTCTCCGAAGGTATCGTTTACGGCAACAAATTCCTGTCGGGTCGGTCTTTTCCTTGCCAGCATTCCGGCAACGGATTCTCCTAAACCGCCAAGGTAATTGTGTTCTTCAGCCGTTACAATCTTACCTGTTTTTTCTACTGATTTCAAGATGATTTCTTCATCCAGAGGTTTGATGGTGTGGATGTTGATTACCTCACACGAAATACCTTCTTTGGCAAGCTCATCGGCAGCCAAAAGAGATTCCCATACAAGGTGTCCTGTTGCAACAATCGTTACATCCGTTCCTTCCTGTAAAAGGATGCCTTTTCCAATTTCGAAAGGCATATCTTCAGGGATGAAAACAGGGACTACCGGTCTTCCGAATCTCAGGTAAACAGGACCTTCAAAATCTGCAATGGCTAATGTTGCCGCTTTTGTCTGGTTGTAGTCGCAAGGGTTGATTACCGTCATGCCCGGAAGCATTTTCATCATACCGATGTCTTCAAGAACCTGGTGCGTGGCACCGTCTTCCCCTAAAGTAAGTCCGGCATGGGAAGCACAGATTTTTACATTTTTATTAGAGTAAGCAATAGACTGACGGATCTGGTCATAGACTCTTGAGGTAGAGAAGTTGGCGAAAGTTCCGGTAAAAGGAATTTTTCCGGTAATGCTAAGTCCTGCTGCAAGGCCCATCATGTTGGCTTCAGCAATTCCCACCTGGTAAAATCTTTCCGGTGCTTTCTCAATAAATTTCTCCATTTTCAGAGAACCGATAAGGTCTGCACAAAGTGCAACAACGTTAGGGTTTTTATCTGCCAGTTCAGCTAATCCTGCACCGAATCCTGAACGGGTATCTTTTTTTTCAGTATATGTAAATTTCATTTTTTTCTAATTATTAATTAAGATTACTTATTACCAATTACTTATTACGTATAATTAATAATCAGCAGGAGCTTCTAAGTATAATTGCTTGAATGCCGTATCCAGTTGTTCGTCATTAGGCGCTTTTCCGTGCCATGAGTGAGATCCCATCATATAATCTACCCCGAATCCCATTTCTGTATGAAGAATAATCACTACAGGTTTTCCTTTTCCGGTTTCTGTTTTTGCTTTTTCCAGCATGGCAATAACCGCTTCAAGATCGTTCCCGTTTTTCTCTTCCAGAACAATCCATCCGAAAGCCTCAAGTTTTGCGTGAAGGTTTCCTAAGCTTAATACATCATCCGTATCACCGTCAATCTGGCGTCCGTTATAATCTATGGTAGAAATAATGTTGTCTACCTTTTTAGCGGCAGCATACATCAGAGCTTCCCAAACCTGTCCTTCCTGCAGTTCACCGTCACCGTGCAGCGTATATACCAAAGAGTTGTCTCCGTCTAATTTTTTTCCTTCCGCTACACCAAGAGCTACAGAAAGTCCCTGACCGAGAGATCCTGAAGCAATTCTTATCCCCGGAAGCCCTTCATGGGTGGTAGGGTGGCCCTGCAGTCTGGAATCCAGCTTTCTGAAGGTTTTCAGTTCGTCAACCGGAAAGAAACCGGATCTGGCCAGAGTAGAATAGAATACCGGAGAAATATGTCCGTTGGAAAGATAGAAATGATCTTCATTTTTACCTTCCATTGTAAAAGAAAGGTTGTAATTCATCACTTTTCCGTATAGTGCCGTAAAATATTCCGTACAGCCTAAACTTCCGCCCGGGTGGCCGGAATTAACAGCATGAACCATTCTTAAAATGTCTCTTCTGATTTGTGTAGTAAGAGATTTCAACTCTTCAATACTTTTACCCATTATTAATAAGATTTATTTGCCCTGCGAATTTACAATTTTTTGCCGGCTTACGGAAATGTAAAATCCGGACTGGAAATCCGGATTTGTTATGTGTATGTAATCTTTAATTATACAACTCTCAGATACTGTTTGTTTTTCACCAGCCACAAACCGATAAACGTAAGCAGCCCGTTAAGGACAATCAGTTCAACACCTATGCGGTAATCCGTGTAATTTGTAACCAGGAAGTTGATCAGATAGGTGAGGAGGGGAGCGAAAAGGGTAACGGCAAGAATTGCATATTTTTTTGAGATCTGGAATCTGGTGAAAATCCCGAATGCAAAAAGCCCTAAAAGCGGTCCGTAGGTATAGCCTGCAATTTCCATGATGAGGTAAACAATGGATTTGTCATTCATCGCTTTGAAAACCATGATCAGGATGAAGAAAACAACCGTGAACGTCAGATGCACTTTCATACGAAGGTGTTTTCTCTCTTTTTCCGTTTTGTTTTTATCTTCATTTAAGTTTAACAGATCCACACAGTAGGAACTGGTAACCGCTGTTAAAGCACCGTCCGCGGAAGGGAATAAAGCGGAGATCAGCCCGATGATAAAAATAACGGAGATCACCATCGGAAAATAACCCTGAAGCGATAATGCCGGGAATAAATCGTCTCCCATGATGTTTTTAATGTTTCCGGCAGTATCTTTAAAGCCGAAAATGTTGGTCATTGTTTCCCCGTTGATCTGTCCGTATTCTGCGCCGTTCTGCAGGGCAAACAGATAAAGCAGGCCTCCCAGGAATAAAAAAGCCAGGTTGACAAATAGCAGCGTTCCTGCAAAGGTCAGCATGTTTTTCTTTGAGTTTGCAAGGCTGTCAACAGAAATATTCTTCTGCATCATTTCCTGATCCAGGCCGGTCATGGCAATGGTAATGAAAATACCGCCTAAAATGGTCTTAAGGAAAAATGTTTTGGAATTAGGGTCGAAATTAATAAAATGTGTATAATTTTTCTGTTCTAAAATCGTGTACGCCTCTCCAAACGACAGGTTCAGGTTCGATAAAATATAAACGATACAGGCAATCAGACTGATGATCATGAAAGAAGTCTGTAATGTATCGGTAATGACAATCGTTTTTACACCTCCTTCAAAAGTATACAGAAGAACCATCAGTAAAAGTACGGCTGCAGTCACCCAGAACGGGACACCGAGGCCTTCTAACAGGAAAATCTGTAAAACATTCACCACCAGGTACAGCCTCGCCGTGGCACCGATGGCCCTTGAAATAATAAAAAATATAGAACCGATCTTATGCGCTTCCACATTAAACCTTTTTCCCAGATAGGTATAAATTGAGGTAAGGTTCATCTTATAATAGAGCGGAAGCAGGATGGCGGCAACAATAAAATACCCGATGAAAAAACCGATCACCATCATATAATATTCAAAACCTCCGTAAATGTATTCGCTTCCGGTCATCTTCCCGACGGTTCCGGGTACGGAAATAAAGGTTACGCCGCTTAAGCTGGTCCCGATCATCCCGAAGGCAACCAGCCACCACTTGCTTTTTTTATTGCCGATAAAAAAAGACTGGTTATCAGAATTTCGGCTGGTGAAATAAGAAATCACCAAAAGACCAGTGAAATAAATAAAAACAAAAAGCAAAAGGGTAGTTCCGGGATTCATTCTTCAATTTAATTTCAGCAAATATAGTTTTTTTCTCTTCTGCTGAAAAAGAAAAAACCTTGCGGCTTTATACCGGAAGGTTTATGTTTTAAAGTGAGGATTAATGTTAATCTGAATCAGGCCTGTGTCTTGTTCACTAAAACATCCTGCAGTTCCTCATGTTTCTGGAAGGTTGCTTTTGCAAACGGGCAGAGCGGGATGATGGCTTTATTGTTTTTTCTGGCAAAATCTACTGCTGCCATCAGCATTTCTTTGCCTACACCTTTTCCGTTATACGCTGCTTCCACTTCAGTGTGGTCAATAATAAACCGGTCTTCCCCGGCCCAGGTATACGTCATTAAACCTGCGGGGTTGCCGTCTGAGGAGGCTTTAAAGCTTCCGCGTTTCTCGTCGTTGCTGTGTTGTATCTCAATCATATGTTGAAAATTTGGTTAATATTTCTATTTCGTTGGTGAGTATTTTGTGAACCGGGCAGGCATCGGCAATGGCTCGGAGCCTCTTTATCTGTTCGTCGTCAGGAGTGATGCCTTCAAAACTGACTGTTCTTTTAAAAATAGTTCTTTTCGTCAGGGGAAAATGTTCCATTTCCACGTCTATGTTTATTTTTTCAATATTCCATCCTTTCCTGTCAATGTACATTCTTAACGTGGCTGCCGTACAGCTCGCCAGGGAAGTAGCCATGATTTCAAAAGGGTTGAAGCCTTTGTTGCCTCCGCCTTTATCCACCGGCTCGTCCGTGATCAGCGTATTTTCGCCTGCGGTGACTTCCGTGTAATAATTTTCTTTTCCTAAACTTGCTTTTACCGATACTGTCATTATTTATCAGGATTGGTTTTGATCCGGTTTTTAAAATTAGCAATTTTATCCTTAACCTCTTCCAGCATTTCAGGATTTATAATGCCGCTCTCCAGGTCAAAGTTTTCGTAAAACTTAGGAAGCGAAAAAGTATCCTGAACATCTGCCCCGAATTGCGGAAAGAATGTCTTCGCCGTATTCATTACATTCCCGCCGCCGTAACTGCCCGGTGAAGTTGACATCAGGAACATCGGTTTATCCTGGAAAACTTTTACGTTGATCCTCGAAGCCCAGTCGAAAATATTCTTGAAGGCTGCAGTATACGACCGGTTGTGCTCTGCCAGGGAACAGATGGTGGCGTCGCACTCTTCAATATGTTTTAAAAACCGGTGTGCTTCATCGGGAAATCCTTTCTTTTCACGGTCTACGGAAAAAACAGGCATATCGAAATCATTGAGATCGATCAGGCTGATGTCCGCGTCCTGAAAATCTTTCAGCACAAATTTAACCAATTCCTTATTAATGGATGTGGAAGAAGTGCTTCCTGCAAATGCTAATATCTTCATTGTTTATTTTAAATTTAAAGCTTACGGTTTGCGGTTCAGGATGGCTCTCGGAAGTGGTACGTAATCCTGTTCGTCACCGGCAACAAGCGGGAATGCTTCATGATTCTGGTCATTCCAGTTTACTTTTGCCTGTTCAATCATTTCTCTGTCTGAATTTACGAAATTCCAGAATATAAAGCGCTCTTCATCAAAAGGCTCGCCGCCGAAAAGGTAAACAGTGCCGTTTTCACTCATATCGAATTCGCACAACTGCGTGTTTTTGGCAATCAGCAGCTGTTTGGAACCGTAAGAATTTCCGTCAGTGGTAACCGTTCCGTCCAGCACATACATGGCAGCTTCGCCATACAGGTCTTTCCCGATGCTGATCTTTCCGGCTTCTTTGGTTTTGATTTCAATAAAAAATAGTTTACTGTGGACCGGAACCGGAGATTTTCTCCCGAATGCTTCCCCTGCAATTAATTTATACCGGATGCCATCTTCTTCCCAAGCCGGGATTTCACTGGATTCAATATGGTGGAAAGAAGGTTCACTCTGTTCCAGGTGTTTCGGAAGGCCTACCCAGATCTGGAATCCGTGGAGCCTTTTATCGGAATGCCTTAGATATTCAGGGGTCCTTTCGGAATGCACCACGCCTTTTCCGGCAGTCATCCAGTTAACGGCACCGGGCTGGATTTCAATGGCACTTCCGATGCTGTCTCTGTGGAAAATAGATCCTTCCAGAAGATACGTCAGGGTAGAAAGCCCGATATGCGGATGCGGCGGAACATCAAGGTTCTGATAATCCTTAAGGTCGGCAGGTCCCATGTGATCAATAAAAACAAAAGGCCCGACCGCTCTTTTTTCGCGGAACGGCAGCAGTCTGCCTACCAGGAAGTTTCCGATATCTGCTGATTTTTCTTCAATAATGAGTCCGATATTTGACATATAATGAGGGTTTTATTTTTAATGTGCTGTTCTTATTCTGAAACTGATGGTGCGTGATAAAAGTAAGAAAAAAGAACAATTAAAACTTAAACGGAATCTTAATAGATCTTTTGCCTGCTGTCGGTTTATCTGTGAGCAAATGTACTGCGGCTTATGATAGGGTGCATTGATGTTTGGTAAGTATTGCATTTATATAAAAAAGCAGCCTCCACTATTCTGTGAAGACTGCTTTATAAATATTGGTGATCTTATCTGAATTCAGACTGGAATTCTTTGAAAGCCTGCCCGAATTTTTCTGTTGATTCAAAATTACTTAATTCATATTCTTCCTGAAGCCCTGTTGTGGTGGTTAGCCTGATGTGCCCGTACCGTACAATCGGGATCTGGTAATTATTTTTGAAACTTTTGTCGCGGGTGCCGTTTTTATTAACCTTAGCCCACGTCTGTCCGATAATTTTAGAGTCTGCCGGAACCGGGGATGTTTCTGTGAAACGGGTATGTGTACACTGGAAGTTTACCTCATTGATCCCGATAATGGCAAAGCTGGTTTCATTGGTGTACATAACGATGAATGCAGGGTAAATATAAAGATCAGCACCATTGGCATTTTTAAGGTACAGTGCCTGGTAATCTGACTGTATATACGGAAGGGATTTTAAGGCGAAATGAACTTCCCGCCTGTTTACTACGGTGCTGGCGGAAGAACGTGCAGCCACCCTGTCCTGGAAATGAGCACTGGTGATATCCCATATTTTGTGTGAAGCAGCAAGCTGCCTGAACGCTTCGTAAAGGTTTTCAAACTTTCTCCTGATCTCAGGATCGAAATCAATGTCAAGATTAACATAGCATTTGTCAATCAGGTCTTTTGTCTGGCTGATGGCGTTTTCCTGGGCTTTAATATCACGATCCGAATTCTGCGGGATCTTTTTATTAATCAGCCCGTACAGTAGGACATAACTCAGGATTTTTTTGGTTTTTGTTACCGAAAGCGTTTTTTTTATTTTGTTGAGGTCAGCCGATAATTCATTTTTCTGCTGTTGGGCAAGAATAATGGCTTCTTTGATGCCCTGCATATTCTGGCTGGTAATTTCATGAATGTCTGCACTGAAAATATTTCCGTCAGAAAAATCAGGTTCATCTACAGGAACTTCCGGTACAGTAAAGGCAGGAACAGGCGCAGGTTGTGGCGGATTACCAGGCAGTTTATAACGGTTTGAAAATCCGGAGATATTGGTACTCACTGCAGTTCCTGATCCGCTGAAATTAATGCTTGCCCCTTTTATCCCGATTGAGGTAGATATTCCCTTTTTACTGAAATTAAGATGAACTCCCGGTATCACTTTGATTCTTTTTCTGTAACTCCAAGCCATGATATTGTTTTTAGATTTAATTTACAGTCAAAAATAGCAACCTCCGCCGTGATTATTTTACGGATTCCCGTAATTTGGGGTCTGGAATTCAGATTTTAGGATATCATTTCTATGAAAATTAATTGGCTATTTAAGCTTGAAGAATACTGGGTTTATTGTTTTAAATCTCTGTAAAAATATAATGGGTGATTTGAAAAACTACCGGTCTCCAGTCTAGCCGTGATTGAACGGCCTGTCTGAGCTCTTTTTACAGAAACGGAAAAAGGAGGGCGTAAAAAAGCGAGTAGTGAAAGCGCGAAACAGCTCCTGAAAATAAAAAAATAGCGTTTGTAATTTATTAATTTTCTTTCGATCTCATATTTTTTCCGTCTGAAATGTGAAGCCTGCGGAACACAAATCCGGAAATGATGGTTAACATTCCCACTGTTAAGAAGGTGTACCGGAACGCATTGTGGATTTCACCCCTGACAAGGTCTGTGTTTTCAAATATTTTTAAAACGATAAGCCCGAATGCAATCCCGAACCCGATGGCAAGCTGCTGGTTGACAGAGATCAGCGAGTTTCCGCTGCTGGTCTGGAAGTTCCGGAGGTCGGCAATGGAAATGGTGTTCATTGAAGTGAACTGGATGGAGTTGAAGAATCCTAAAACCGCAATAATCGGGATGAACCAATACAGGGAAGTATGGATGTCCGGAATGGCTAAAAGACAGATCAATGTCCCGATGATAAAGGTGTTGACCATCAGTGTCTGCCGGTAACCGAACAGGTCCAGGATTTTGATCACATAGGATTTCCCGAACATAGCGGTCAAGGCCATCGGCGCAATAATCCAGCCGGAAGTAACAGCCGACTGTTTATAGGCAATCTGAATCATCAGCGGCAACAGCAACGGAACTGAACTGATCCCCAGCCTCGTGGCCAGGTTCCCGATGATTCCTACCCTGAAAGTCCTTACCTGAAATAAATTCAACGGAAATATGGGGCTGTCATCCGTCTTGGCATGTTTGTAATAATAGTACAGAAACAGGAATCCGAGAATGAAAACAATCAGGACCGGCGTGATGTTCTGGATATTCCCGAAGAGTTCCAGGGCAATCGAAAGCAGGAGGGAAGCTGCTGCGAAAATCAGGAATCCTTTAAGGTCAAATTCTGCACCGGCAGATTTGTAGTTCGGCATAAATTTAACCCCAAGGACAATTCCCAGGATGCCGATAGGGATATTGATCAGGAAAATCCAGTGCCAGGAAAGGTAATCTACCATATAACCTCCTACCAGAGGCCCCAAGACAGGCCCGATCAGTGCAGGAATAATGGCAAAGTTCATGGCCTTTAAAAGTTCATTTTTATCAAAAGTCTTGATCAGGGCTAATTTACCTACCGGCGTCATAAGGCTTCCCCCGACTCCCTGAATAACACGGGCAATCACCAGCTGGGTAAGATTTTGGGACACCGCACAAAACAAAGACCCGAGGCTGAAAAGGATTAAGGAGAAAATAAATACTTTTTTTGTCCCGAAACGGTCTGCCAGGAATCCGCTTGCCGGCATAAAAACCGCCAGGGTAAGCACATAACTGATAATGGCATTCTGCATGTTAAGTGGCGACTCATTCAGGTCTCTTGCAATGGACGGCAAAGAAGTGTTCAGGATGGTAGAATCCAGCATCTGCATGAAAATGGCAGTAGCAAGAATCAGCGGGAGTATTTTTTTTATCCGATCAGATGGGGGTAATGATTGTTGTGGTGATGAAACTATTTCTGACATATGCTTTTCACCGGAGGCCCAATGCTCCGGATTTTATTTAAGTTCAGGGGATAAGATAACCGTTTTTTAAAAGCAATATTTATTCCTTTAACCCTGAAATGGGTATAAAAATAAAGTCCTGTGAAAATTCACAGGACTTTATTTTATTTTCTCGGTTTTTCAACACCTTTCCATTCGTCGCCGGCTTTTCGGTACTGGCTCAGTTCGAACTCTTTAAAATCTTTCGTTTTATATTCGATGTTATCCGTATTCTGTTCAAACGGCATGATGTAGTAATAGTCTGCATCTGTCTTGTCCGTTTTGGTCCCTTTTTTTACGGAAGGCACATATTTTGTAAACTTGAATCCCGGAAGGTACTGCTTCAGCCTTGTATAGAAATATTTGTTTTCTTTTTCTTCAGGAATGATGTCTACAATATTGAAATCATCTTTCGCTTTGTTGATCCACAGGTAGTAGGTTTTGTCTTCGCCTGTATTCCTGTTTACTGAATTGAAGGCAAACAGTTCTTTCGGAACCAGTTCCTTGATCTTTTCCGGGTCAACTTTTGTGTAATATTCACCTTTTAACGGGTCAACATACGTCTCCAGATTGTACATCAGCACGGAGTTGTTGTCCAGGTTTTTATTTTTAAAATACTGGTTTAAGGATAATTCTGCCGTTTCTCTCAGCTCTTTTCCTCTTGCATCCAGTTTTTTAGTCAGGTTCTGAGGGTTTACTTTTTTTACAAATTCATATAAGACCTTTGGCTTTATGTCTTTCAGGTGAGGGTAGGTTTTCAGCTGTTCAGCTTTTACCAGCCAGTAGTACTGCTGATAAAAATCGTCTTTCTCAGCATCCTTCACACTTTTATACGTCATTGCAAGTTTTTTGGAGCTAAGATATTTGCCGAATTTCCCCTGTCCGAAAGCAAAAGTCATGGATAATAAAGCAAATAAGATAGTAATGTTTCTTCTCATTTTTTTATAATTGATATTTTCGTTTTCCAAATATAATTATTTATTAGATAATATTTTTGATTAACGGTTAAATTCTGACAATATTATTAACGTTAATTCAAAAGAAAATCCTGTATCACTACAGGATTGATAAATTTCTTGGTACAGAGCGGGTTGCGAAGCCTGAAATAAGTTTTAAATAATACTTGATTCAGGTCGTCACCGCCGTATAATTATCCTTCTTCACTGTAGGATGTTTCGTGTACTTTTACCGCTCTTCCGCTCGGGTCGTTCATATTTCTGAATGCTTCGTCCCATTCCAGAGCAATCGGTGTCGAACAGGCTACCGAAGGGACGGAAGGCACTGTTGCTGCCGCTGTTTCGCTCGGGAAATGTCCCTCAAAAATAGTCCTGTACCGGTATTCTTCTTTGTTCTGAGGTGTGTTTAAAGGAAACCTGAACTTTGCACTTGCCATCATTTCATCGGTCACTTCTTTTTCAGCAACTTCTTTCAGCGTATCGATCCACGAGTAACCGACACCGTCCGAGAACTGCTCTTTCTGTCTCCAGACAATAGATTCGGGAAGGATGTCTTCAAAGGCTTTTCTCAGTACCCATTTCTCAATTTTCCCTTCCGTCTTGCTGATCATTTTATCTTTCGGGTTGAGGGTCATCGCAATATCCATAAATTCCTTGTCAAGGAAAGGAACACGGCCCTCGATTCCCCAGCTCATCAGGGCTTTGTTGGCTCTAAGGCAGTCATAGAGATGGAGTTTTCCTAATTTCCTTACGGTTTCATCATGGAATTCTTTGGCATCCGGAGCTTTATGGAAATACAGGTATCCGCCGAACAGTTCATCCGCACCTTCCCCGGAAAGTACCATTTTTATTCCCATTGATTTAATCACTCTCGCCAGAAGATACATAGGCGTGGAGGCCCTGACGGTTGTTACATCATATGTTTCCAGGTGATAAATAACGTCACGGACAGCATCAAGGCCTTCCTGAACAGTGAAGTTGACTTCATGGTGAACCGATCCGATAAATTCCGCCGCTTTCCGGGCAGCTGCCAGATCCGGTGAACCCACTAAGCCGACTGCGAAACTGTGCAGTCTCGGGTACCAGGCTTCCTGCGTATCGCCGCTTTCTACTCTCTGTCTTGCAAATTTTGCCGTGATGGCGGAGATAACAGAAGAATCCAGTCCGCCGGACAGTAAAACGCCGTACGGGACATCGCTCATCAGTTGTCTGTGAACGGCATCTTCCAGGCCTTTCCTGATTTTTGCAATATCAGTTTCATTGTCTTTTACATGATCGAAACTTTCCCAGTCCCTTTTGTACCACTGCTGAAGGCTGCTGCCGTCTTCACTGTAGACGAAATGCCCGGGAAGGAAGATCTCAATGGTTTTGCAGACGCCTTCCAGTGCCTTGAGCTCTGAGGCTACATAATAGTTTCCGCTCCTGTCCCATCCCTGGTAAAGCGGGCAGATTCCCATGTGGTCACGGGCAATAAGGTAAACGTTGCTTTCAGTATCATAGAGGGAGAACGCAAAAATACCGTTCAGTTTTTCGATGAAATTCTTTCCGTATTTCAGGTAAAGGGGGAGGATCACCTCGCAGTCAGACTGGGTCTGGAATTCATAATCCGGAAACTCTTCTTTCAGTTCCCTGTGGTTATAAATTTCTCCGTTAACGGCCAGGACTATTTTTCCGTCTTTTGAGAATAGCGGCTGCTTTCCTGAAGTAGGATCTACAATGGCAAGCCTTTCATGGGAAAAAACCACGTTTTCATCCTGAAATACTCCGCTCCAGTCCGGCCCCCGGTGTCGGATCTTTTTAGACATTTCCAAGACCTGCGGCCTTAGTATTTCGGTTTTCTGTTTGGCATCAAACAAGCATACAATTCCACACATTTTATTAATTATTTTAAACAAAATTATATTTAAGGTTTAAAATAAACAACTAAAATTTTTAATAAGTTTAAATTATTAACTAATTAATTGTTTTGATAGTATAATTTAAATTATTTGTAATAATAAGAGAGGTTTTAGTTAAATTTTTTCACCCCAAACAGAGTAATTTTATATATACGGAATAAAAACGAGATAATTAATAATGTATGTTAATTAATTTAAGGAAATTTTATCTTTACTTTGTGGCTCGAAATAATTTTTTTTCATCATTTGTGTTTTTACCTTCTCGCCATTCATTTTGCGAGAAGGTTTTGTTTTATTCGGAGCCTAACAGAATGCCTGAAACGTTCCATGAACTGAACATGGTTTCCTCGCGTTCACCCTGAGGAATCTTTACCTGAATGGTATGTTTACCTGCTTTTAAATCCCCCAGCGGAATAAAGTTTGGATTGGTAATTGTTCCCGGGCACCAGTTGGACCGGCTCAGGTCTGAAGATGACAAGCCGTCCTGGAAATTACCGGATGCAGGGTTGTACAGACGGTAAGACCCGCAGTCTGTTCTCCACGGAACAAAAGAGAATGCCATTTTCCCGTCAAGAAAAATAGAATTGGCCTTGGGAATAAATTCGTCGCCGTTTTCCCAGCCTCCGTGGCCGGTGGTGATGTATTTCAGCTGAGCATTTTTCAGGTCTTTTTTTAACGTGAATTCTACCCATAATCCTTTATCCTTATCAAACATGGTAGAGTAATCCTGATCCGCCATTTCCATGATATTGAGGGTGTTGAATAGAGGAATGACCGTGTTATTTCTGTTAACCGTCTGCCCGCTTTTATGGATGGTGATTTCCAGGCTTACCTGATGGCCGCCTTTGTCGTAATTGCCGATAAATGTACCGATCCACAGTTCTTTTTCGCTCAGGGCGGGTTTCAGATCGGTGATATCCTGACGGTACGGGCTTACGGTCTGCCAGCTTTTGTCTTTCATCTGGATGTGGTTGAATTTATTAATCCCGAACGCTGTGAAAAACCGCATCATTTCAACGGGAGGATTGTAATTCTCCGTTGTGGCTACTCCGTAATATGGCTTTCCGTTTCCGTTCTCATATGCAGGAAGCGTCTTTACCCCTTTTTCCAGTCCTTCAAAAAAAGACTGCGACCTATCCTGTGGAATAAAGAAAACGGTTCCGGTCCTGTCATAGGCATCACCGTTGGACTGCTGTTTCAATTCAGCAAAAATATTTTCGCCTTCCGAAATTTTAGGAAACCTGATCTTTTTCAGGATAATGGTTCCGTTGGCAAATCTCTTTATAACTGCATCAGATTTAGAACCTTCCGAGAAGTTAATGGTTTCGTTTTCAAAAACTTTCAGGGTAGTGAACCTGGTTTTCCACAGAAGATCCCTGTATCCCAGCGGATCAGTAACAGTAACCGAGTTTTTAAGGATGGCGTCAATTCCTGTTTTCTTCACTTTTTTAATTGCCGTTGCGGTTATAAGTGAATTTTTATTCCTTTCAATTTCTAAGACAAACCCTAAATTCTGCCCGATGCCTGAAGGTCCGCCCTGGATTTTCAGATCATTGGTGTACCAGACTTCAATGGTATTTGAATTGATTTTGGTAACGGCTTTTTTGCAGTTGTACCCTAAGATCTTTTTGGTTTCGGCGGTGAACTCAAAAGTCTGTTTCCCGACAGATTCTGCATCGGAAGTTGAAATGATTTCATTGCTTTTTAAAAATGCGTAGGAAATTATGGTATTGGACGGCTTTTCAATTTTTGTTATTTCAAACGGGAAGTCTGCCTTCTGTTCCCTGATGCTGTTATTTAAAATGAAATTTTCTTTTTCACTGGCCCATACCAGCGTGGGAGACTGGTCATTCAGAATTTTTCCGTTGTATGAACTGATGTACTGAACTTCATACGTCTGTGCAGAGCCCAGGAACGATAATAAAACAGATAAAGCGAATATAATTCTTTGATGCATAATGAATAATGATGATTCCTGCAAAGATAGATTTTACTTTTATATGATCAGCGGTGTGGTTACGGGAATGTAGATCTTCAGCTGCAGTCATAATAAAAAACTACCCTGAAAACAGGGTAGTGTATATTTAAATAAGTAAGTTTTTTTGTTTTGTTATGAAACTCTTTCAATCAAAGCCATGTAGAATCCGTCATAGCCTTCGCTCGGCATTACTTTTTCGTCTTTAACCATTTTGAAATTAGGATTGTTTTTGATGAATTCTTCTACCTGCTCATTGTTTTCAGAAGGAAGGATGGAACATGTGGCATACACCATTTTTCCGCCTACTTTCAGCATTTTAGAATAATCCTGGATAATCTGCTGCTGCTCTCCTTTAATCCTGTCGATAAAATCCTGGTCGATTTTCCATTTGCTGTCCGGGTTTCTTTTCAGTACGCCCAATCCTGAACAGGGTGCATCAATCAGTAACCGGTCTGCTTTGTCATGAAGCCTTTTGATTACTTTGTTGTCAGAAATCATCCGGGTTTCAATGTTATGGGCACCGGCTCTTTTCGCGCGTCTCTTCAGCTCTGCCAGCTTCCATTCAAAAATATCCAGAGCAATGATCTGGCCTTTGTTTTTCATTAAAGCGGCTAAGTGAAGGGTTTTTCCGCCGGCACCGGCACAGGCATCAATTACCCTCTGTCCTTCTTTTACATCCAGGAAATACGCTATTTTCTGTGAAGAGGCATCCTGTACTTCAAACAGTCCTTCTTTAAAAGCGGTGGTAAGGAATACATTCTTCTTTTCTTCCAGCTGAACTGCATCCGGATAATTTTTTACAGGATAGCATACGATATTTTCGTCAGAAAGGTCTGATACAAGTTCTTTCGGGGTAGTTCTCAGTGAGTTGGCTCTTAAAACGGTGGGTGCCTGCTCATTTAAAGCGTGCATTTCTTTTTCCCATTTCGGCCCCAGTTCTTTCTCAAGCGTTTCGGCCAGCCATTCCGGGATAGAATGTTCAATCGCTTTTGTAGGAACGGTATTTTTCTTAAGCTTTGTAAGGATATCGGCAACTTTAATCCCGTCAAATTCCTCAAATTTTTTATAATTTGTTTTGCTCCAAAGCAGGTAGGCCATCATGAGCTTATAGATGTTATTCGGCTTCACACCTTCTCCCATGTAATATTCCAGACGTTTTTTCCAGCGGATGATGTTATAGAAGATCTCAGAGACCACTGCTCTGTCCTGGCTGCCCCATTTTTTGTGGGCTTTTAAAAGTCGTTCAATTACTTTATCGGCATATTTATTTTTTTCGAAGAAGGTTTCCTGCAAAGCATCGTGGATTCCGATGGCTAAGTTTCTGTGAATAAGTTCCATAAAATTGGGTTCTGCTGTTTTGAATCTGCAAAAGTACGAATTTAAGTTGATAATTTTAAGTTGTGCATTTTTGAGTTTTATGCTGGATGGTATTCCCCTGTGTGTTCATCCGGGCTTCAATACCTCCATCTTCGTGTTTTCTTACCCACTTTAAAATATTATCTTTGCAAAAAATTAAAAATATGAGTGATACTGTACTTTGTCCGAAATGCGGTTCCGAATTTACCTATCCAAGCGACAATATGATGGTGTGTTCCCAGTGCTTTTATGAATGGAACCCTGAAGAGGCAGCCGCTGAATCATCAGCTTCAGGAAAAATTTTAGACGCCAACGGCAATGAGCTGCAGGACGGGGATTCTGTAGTAGTGGTTAAAGACCTTCCTGTAAAAGGAGCTCCGAAGCCTGTAAAAGCTGGAACGAAGGTGAAGAACATCAGGCTGAGACCGGACAGCGACCATAATATCGACTGTAAAATTGACGGTTTCGGATCTATGGCACTGAAATCTGAATTTGTAAAAAAAGCATAACCAGATTTACATATCTAAAAAAATCTGTCTGAACATCAGCACCTCACATATTATTAGTAATTTGGCCCTGTAAACATGAATTACCGCAGGGATGAAAATACTGATTGTTGAAGACCATAAAGAACTGGCTTCCAATATTACAGACTACCTCAGAAAAGAGGATTATATCTGTGAGGTTGCTTCCACAAAAGAAGAAGCCGATGAGAAGATAGATTTTTTTGAATATGACTGTATCCTCCTGGACCTGATGCTTCCTGACGGTAACGGACTGGAGATCCTCAAGGAAATAAAACATAAAAAACTGGCCTCAGGCATCATTATCATTTCAGCAAAGGATTCCCTGGATCATAAGCTGGAAGGCCTGGATGAAGGGGCTGATGACTACATTACAAAACCTTTTGCCCTGCCTGAACTTCATGCCCGCATCAAAGCAGTATTCCGGAGAAAGACACCGGAAGTAGACCATGCCCTGGTTTTCAACGAAATAAAAATTGATCTGGAATCCAAGGAATGCAGGATAGACAGCCGGCCGGTTAATCTTACCAGAAAAGAACTTAACCTTCTCATCTTTTTCATCAGCAATGAAAACAGAATGCTCTCCAAGCAGGCCATAGCAGGCCATCTTTGGGGAGACTATACCTACAGCATAGATAATATTGATTTTGTATACCAGCATCTGAAAAACCTGAGGAAGAAAATAACCGATGCCGGCGGGAAAGATTATCTCCATACAGTCTACGGGCTGGGCTATAAATGGCAGGACCTATGAACCTGAGCTACCGTTTTGCCAAAGCCTTTACCATTCTTGTCTTTGCCGTTCTTCTCCTGGGTTTTGCTATTCTGTATTACGCTTTTGAGCGGACCACAATGCGCTCTGCCATTGTAAAAATGGAAGAGCTGAATGCTTACGTGGCAGGCAGGCTTACCAAAGAACCGCAATATGACTACCTTACCTTTCACCGCAAACAGACGCGGGTATTCCTGCAGCCGGACAACAGTTCCGGTAAAAAAGAACAGGTTACTGAGGAAAAATACATCTGGAACAGAAGCCTACAGTCTTATATCAACAGGATTTCGGTAACTTCTTTTTTCGTGATCCGTGGGAAGCCTTATATGATTACAAGCGTGCGGTACATCACCGTAATTGAGAAGCGGTTTCTCCTGAGTCTTCTTATGGTTGTGGCCTGGATTATGGTGTTTCTCGTTATCCTTACCATCATCATCAGTGTCTTGGTATCCAGGAAAATTCTGGATCCTTTTTACCATGCCCTTGAGGAAATCAAAAAATTCAGTATTAAAGATAAGCAGCCGATGCAGCTGATGGATACCCATACTTATGAATTCCGTCTGTTGAACGGCTTTTTGGGCAGAATGTCCGAGAGTTCAAAAAAAGATTATTACCTGTTGGAAGAGCTTACGGAAAATACTTCCCACGAGCTGCAGACACCGCTTGCTTCCGTAAAAGGAAAGATTGAGCTGCTGATGGAAACCGGTCTCAATGAACATCAGTTTGCCACGCTCTCTGCCATGAATGATGAGCTGGACAGACTTTCTTCCATCAACAAATCGCTGATCCTCCTGGCCAGGCTGGAGCATTTTGAAAAGGAAAATATTGGATCTGTTAATCTGTCGCAGATTTTATTGGACCGGATTGCCTATTTCGAAGATGTTTTCGCCTTTAAGCATCTACAGATCCGCACTTATATTGAGCCTGATGTAATGGCGGTGATGGATAAAAGCCTGGCTGTTATTGTCCTGGATAATCTTTTAAGCAATTCCAAAAGGCATAATTATGAATATGGATGTATTGATATTACGCTTACTTCATACCGGCTGGTGATTTCCAATACCGGGAATCCGCCGTCAATTCCGGAAGAAGAAGTTTTCAAGAGATTCAGCCGCGGAAATCCGGATCAGAATTCAATCGGGATAGGATTGGCATTGGTGAAAAGGATTTTAGAGATTTTCGGGTATGGAACAAGCTACAGATTCTATCAGGACAGGCATATCGTAACAGTTGAATTTTAAAATTAATATACTGTTAACCAATGTCTTGATTATTTTATTTATTTTCTTAACTCATCTTCAGAATTTCTTCAGAATTTCTTTTTTCATTAGTCGGAAACAAAATATATGGATAAAATACGATTGATTTTCCTGTTTTTCGCTTTCCACTTATCATACGCACAAGACAGTGTTGCCATAGACAGGAAAGAAGAAAAAACATTTCCGGAAAGGCATAATCCGCTGGATATCGGTGAGCTTAAAATCAATCTTAATTCCAAAGGAGACCGGTGGCTCAGGTTTGGGATCAACAGCCAGATCTGGCTGCGGAATATAGAAAACAATCCCGGGACTCTGGTTAACGGGATCCCGCAGGAACAGACTGCCGATGTAGGAATAAGAAGAATGAGGCTTGTACTGCAGAGCCAGGTAACACCTTTTTATTCTGTTTTCCTTCAAATGGGGATCAATAACCAGACGTTTATTTCCGGCGGTGGCAGCGGAACCGGTGCTAACGGTGCGGGTAAAAAACCATCCCTGTTCTTTCATGATGCCTATAATGAACTGGCTGTTATTCCACGTGTAAACTTTAATACCGGAAAACCCAATGAAAACAGCCTTTATATTGGAGCCGGACTTCATTCCTGGAATGGAGTCAGCAGGCTGACCAACGCCAGTACCACTAAATTTTTAGCGGCGGACCTGCCCATTTTTAATTTTCCTACCATAGAAATTGCCGATCAGTTTGCCCGGCAGATGGGGGTCTTTATTCATGGTGATTTTAAAAGGGTCAATTACCGTTTCAGTGTGAATAAGCCTTTTGCTACCAGCAATGCACCACAGGTAGGAGGAATAGCCGTAGACAATAACCGGAGCGGCAAGCTTTCGTATGCAGGGTATGCTTACTACCAGTTTTTTGCAAGGGAAGCTACGGTTACCTCTTTTTTATCAGGCAATAACCTTGCGAAAAATAAAATTCTGAATATCGGGTCAGGTTTCTACCTTAATAAAGAAGGGACACTCAGCCAGCCGGAAGCCAATGTTTTTGAACCTCATGATGTTTCCGTATTCGGGGCTGATGTATACAGCGAAATTCCTGTGGGAAATAAAAATAAAGAAATGGGGCTTACTTTATACTCCGTATTTTACAGGTACAACTACGGCCCCGATTATATCAGGATGAGTGGTCTGATGAACCCCGGAACCGCTGATGCTTCTTTTACGGGAGCAAGAGCGCTGGAAGGCCCGGGAAACAACAGGGTGCTTATGGGAACAGGGAATATCTTTTTTCTGCAGGCAGGATTTGTGCTTCCCAAATTCAGCACGGTACTGAAAGTTCAACCGTTTGTTAACTACACGCTTAAAGATATGGATGCCTTACAGCAAAAAGGCAACTATTATGATGTGGGGACAAGTTTTTACCTGTACGGGCAGAATACCAGGATAGCCATCCAGTACAGCAGCCGGCCATTATATAATGCAGCATCCGAAAAAGTTTTCGACAGAAAAGGGGAGCTGATTATTTTATTTAATATTGTTCTTTAATTAAACTAAATAGATATGAATACAACACACACACAGCCCCTTACCACCGCACAGAGGATCAAGGCCATTGTAGGCGGGTCAGTAGGGAATCTGGTAGAATGGTATGACTGGTATGCGTATGCTGCCTTTGCCATTTATTTCTCAAATTCATTTTTTCCGGATTCGGACCTGACCGCACAGCTGCTGAATACCGCAGGGATATTTGCTGTAGGCTTCCTGATGCGCCCTGTAGGCGGATGGCTGTTTGGAAGTATTGCCGATAAAGTGGGACGAAAAAAAGCAATGACACTTTCTGTTCTGCTCATGTCTTTCGGTTCACTGCTTATTGCCCTTACGCCTACCTATGAAACCATCGGTGTTCTGGCGCCCATTCTTCTGCTGGTTGCGCGTCTGGTGCAGGGATTAAGTGTGGGTGGCGAGTATGGGGTTTCCGCAACCTACCTGAGCGAAATGGCAACCGAAGAACGGAGGGGATTTTATTCAAGCTTTCAGTATGTAACCCTGATCGGCGGACAGCTGATCGCTTTGGGAATTCAGCTGGTCCTGCAGAAACTTTTACTCACGGAAGCCCAGCTTGAAGACTGGGGCTGGAGAATCCCTTTTGCCATAGGTGCTGTGCTTTCTGTCATTGCCCTGTATCTGCGGTCAAGCCTTCACGAAACCGAAGCCTTCAAAAACAAAGAAGATATGGTGAAAGATAAAAAAGGGACGGTGAAAGAACTGTTTAAGCATCCGCAGGCACTGCTTACCGTTGTAGGCCTTACCTTGGGAGGAACCCTGGCTTTCTATACCTATACTACCTATATGCAGAAATTCCTGGTCAATACCGTGCATCTCAGCAAAGAACAGTCAACACTGATTTCCTTTATCTCTCTTTTTATCTTTGCCTGTTTACAGCCTGTTTTCGGAGGTCTGTCAGACAGGATCGGAAGAAGGCCGCTCCTGCTGGGCTTCGGGATTCTGGGAACCGTCTGTACCGTCCCGCTGCTTACGGCGCTGAGTCATACTACCTCTATGTGGATGTCTTTCCTGTTGATTATGATTGCCCTGATTATTGTAAGCGGGTATACTTCCATTAATGCAGTGGTGAAGGCTGAGCTTTTTCCTTCGGAAGTAAGGGCGCTGGGCGTAGGATTACCGTATGCGTTTACCGTTGCCATCTTCGGAGGAACGGCAGAATATATTGCACTCTGGTTTAAACAGCTTGGCGTGGAACATTATTTTTACTGGTACATTACCCTGTGTATTTTCTTCTCACTGCTGGTGTACTTCAGGATGAAAGATACCAAAGCCAATTCAAAACTTAATGAAGATCTGTAAGAAATACAGGTTAGAAAAAACAAAAATACTCTGAAATTCATTTCGGGGTATTTTTTTGTCTCTGAAGGCGGTATATGTGCATAAAAAAAAGGAAAAGATTGGACAGGGTAATCTTTCAAGAAACTAGATTGCAGAACTGCTAATTTTTGTCTCAGGGGCAGAAAGAGAATTAACCAAAAGTTTCCTTATGCTGTGGAAGTACAAATGTAAGAAAAAGTTTTTTAGACTGATTCTTATATGTATACTTTTTTTATTAAAAATTATCTATAAATATAAGGAGATCTTATAGTTAGCTTCTATCATCTGAAAACAAATGTATCATTGCTATTATTGAATTTATAACGGTTTAAATGAAGCCCTGATTGTTCCGGACAGTTTTTCATCCGTATACATAATGAGTTCCTTGTTTTTCATGTTCACTTTATTCCAGTAATGGTCTCCGGCGAATCTGCTTTCTGAAACTTCAGCCTCAATACCATTTTCGGCAATGTGTATTTCTTTGGGATAATAGGAAAATTTAGGAAGCTGAAACTCCTTCATTTCGCTTTCACTGAAAATATTCACTTCCCCGAAAAGTTTTGCCACATACGGATTGTACGGATTCCTGAATGTTTCTTCAGGATTATCCTTTTGGATCAGCCTTCCGTTCTGCAGGACAATAATCCGGTCCAGCCACGGAATAATATCCTGTAGCTCATGGGTGGAGATCACCAGCGAAATATGATGCTGCTTTACATATCTGAACAGTTTTTCACGCAGTTCTATTTTTCTCGGGAAATCCAGGTTGCTGAACGGCTCATCCAGAATTAACAGCTTAGGAAGCACGGAAAGTGCCCGGGCAATAGCAACGCGTTGCTGCTGGCCGCCGCTCAGGTATTTGGGAAGGACACCGGAAAATTCTTCCAGACCTACCACTTCCAGAAGTTCGGCAACGGTTTCTTTTTTCTTTTTTAAATTGATATTGGAAATAAACTTGCCTACATTTTCTGCTACCGTAGCGTAGGGCATCAGGTCAAAATTCTGAGCCACATACTTCATGTCTACCTCTCCCGGCACCAGGTTTCCTTTCGGGCCGGACAGCTTCTGGCCGTTAAAAACAATATCACCGCGTTCCCAGTCCAGAAGCCCGTAAATCAGACTTAATAAAGTTGATTTTCCGCAGCCGCTTTCCCCCGCAAGCGCAATGATCTTACCTTCTTCAAATGACAGATTCAGGTTCTGAAACAGAGGCTTTTCCGGAGAATATGAAAAGTATAAATTGTTTATTTCTAATAGCATCATACAAATGTAGTGAAATGTACTGTTTTTAGGAAACGATCAATTTTTTTATTACCTTAGCGGGACTATTGAAATTTTATAAATTATGAAAAGAAAGCTGTTTTCACTTTTCGTTCCGGTGCTTTTCGCTTCGGCCGTGGTCATGTCCTGTAAAAAGGAAAAACCTGTAACCGGCGAAAGCAGTGAAGTGACCACCACCAAAGAGGGAAACCCGTTTATTGTGGATACGCTGAACAGCAGGGTAGAGTGGAAGGGATATAAAATTTTTAAGTCTGAAAGCACAAGCCATTTCGGAACCATCAAATTTGAGAGCGGTGACGTCACGGTAAAAGACGGAAAGCTGGAAAGCGGGAAATTTGTTGCAGATATGAATTCTCTGACCTCTGAAGATTTGAAGAATGATGCTGAGCAGTCAGAAAAACTGAACGGGCACCTGAAAAGCGGCGATTTCTTCGGAGTAGAGAAATTTCCTACCGCTTCTTATGAAATTACGAAGGTAACCCCGTCTGCGGAAGGCGACTACAATACTTTGCTGGACGGTAATTTAACCATCAAAGGGATTACAAAACCGGTTCAGTTTAAAGCCAATGTATCGGTAAAAGAAGGTGAGGTAAGCATTGCTACCGAGCCTAAAGATATCCACCGGGAAGAATTTGATGTGAAATTCAAAGCTCCGGCTGAAAACGGGGTAATTAAAGATGATATGACCCTCCAGATCAACATAAAAGCTTTAGAAAAAAAATAATTTTATTTAAAGAAAATAAGTCATTGAAGTCTGCCCCGGTAAGTGGGGCAGATTTTTAACATTTTAAGGAAAGTTATTCCGCCGGAAAACTGTATTTTTGCAAAACATTTTGAAAGGGTAAAACAATGATAGAAAAGATAGAAGAATTACTCGTTGAGGTAAATGGCTTTCAGGCAACATCTAAAGAAGACATTGAAAACTTCCGGATCAGGTATAATGGTAAAAAGGGGATTCTGAATGATTTTTTTGAAAAATTTAAAGAAGTTCCGAATGACCAGAAGAAAGATTTCGGACAGAAGATCAATACGCTGAAGCAGGCTGTCAACACAAAGCTGGAGGATTTAAAAAATGCTTCTGCCTCTTCCGTTGTCATTGAGAAAGAAGACCTTACAAGACCTGCCTTTCCATTGGAATTAGGTTCCAGGCATCCGATTAATTTAGTAAAAAACAGGATTATCGATATTTTCAAGTCTATCGGTTTTGCGGTGGCAGACGGCCCTGAAATTGAGGACGACTGGCATAACTTCACCGCTCTTAACCTTCCGGAATACCACCCGGCAAGGGATATGCAGGACACATTCTTCATCGAGCAGAATCCGGATATCCTGTTGAGAACGCATACGTCTTCGGTGCAGATCCGTTATATGGAAGAAAACCAACCGCCGATCAGGATTTTATCTCCGGGAAGGGTGTTCAGGAATGAAGCGGTTTCTTCACGTTCACACTGTATCTTCCACCAGATTGAGGGATTGTATATTGATGAAAATGTAAGCTTTGCAGACCTTAAGCAAACCATTCAGTTTTTTACCACGGAACTTTTCGGTAAATCTAAAATCAGGTTGAGACCTTCTTATTTCCCTTTTACGGAACCCAGTGCTGAAATCGACGTATACTGGGGCCTGAACTCTGAAACAGATTACAGGATTACAAAAGGAACCGGTTGGTTAGAGATCATGGGCTGCGGAATGGTAGACCCTGCCGTTCTTAAAAATGTAAATATCGATTCTGAGAAATATTCCGGATATGCTTTCGGGATGGGGATTGAAAGAATTGTGATGCTGCTTTACCAGATGAGCGATATCAGGATGTTCTTTGAAAATGACATCAGAACATTGGAGCAGTTTAAAACTTTATAACTGATTGTATCAAATAAATTCAGGATCCTGTAAAATATAATTTACAGGATTTTTTTATTACTTTTAACAGCTGAAACAGTACACAAATGATTAAGAAAATATTGAAATTCAGATTCAGGAGAATTGTTCATTATTCATTGATTGTCTGTATTCTCTTAATACAGCTCCTGATTGCCGCTTTTTTTTATAATGAATTCATCACCGGGAAAAACATAAGCTTCATTGAAAAGCAGCTGAAAGAAATCCATTCACTTGAAAATTTAACGGATAATTCAAGGAAGGACCTGCTGGAGGCCCAGGGGTATTTTCAGCAGTATGTAATTACTGAAGACCATGCTTTTCTGGAGTCTTATTTTACCTCTTTACGGAAGCTCGGCAAAAACCTGGACAGCATCAGCCACTATAAAAACAAATATCCAAGACTTCAGCACAGAGCAGCCTCACAGAAAAAAGATTCTTTGCAGATTAAAAAGCTGCAGTCCCTTATTGATTCTACTTACGAATATTCTGTGAAATCAGATTTTAAGGTAGGAAATAATATGCCTGAGCTTAAAAAATACAACCTGGACTATAATTTCGATAAATTTAATGTTGAGACCAAAACCTATTCTGATACCATCAAGAAAAAAGGCTTTTTCGGACGCCTGGGAGACGCGATATCCGGAAAGGAAAATGTCCGTAAGGAAAGCACGGTAATCACCGTAAAGCAAGGCCAGATCCCCAGTTCAGCAAATATAAAAGCGGAATTCGACAGTATTATTAATCTGGTTAACCATCATTATACCGGAGAAGTAAGGAAAATCCAGGTTACGATGAAAGAAAGGCAGAATGATGACGGAAGGTTTTATAAGATATTCAGTAATCTGCTCGTATATGGCAATGGCCTGATGAACATTTACGAAGTGGCCATCAAAGATTCCAAAACGGATCTGGAGAAAGAATATAACAAGCAGAATTCAAAATACAGCAGGATCAGGATGTATCTGGTATTCGGGGCCATGATCCTCATGTTCATCGTTTCCATATTAATCATGCTTCTGACCAGAATAGCATTTGTATACGAAAGAAAGCTGAAAGCGGCCAATGATCAGATCAGTGAAAACCTGAATTTTAAAAACAGGATCCTGGGGATGTTGAGCCATGAGCTGAGGTCGCCGCTGAAAATAATCGGTATTTTTATCAGCCGGATCAATAAAAAAACGCAGGACGAAAGCATTAAAGAATATTTGAAATCCATAAGCTTTACCAACAATACGCTGCTGATGCAGGCCAACCAGATTTTAGAATATACCAAAAACCAGCATGTTGAAAATAAACTTGTCCTGTCGGTTTTTAATCTCAAAAACGAAATACAGTCGATATTAAATTCCATTGAACCTTATATCGAAACCCGGAACAATGAATTGGTCATCCAAGAAGACATAAACCCTGAACTTGTGGTCTGGTCAGATCCCACTAAGATCAACCAGATTTTCATGAATATCCTGGGCAATGCCAATAAGTTTACCGAAAACGGGCGCATCAATGTTACCATAAAAACAACATCCGTCAGTGAAAATATTGTTTCTTTACACACGGAAATAAGTGATACCGGTGCCGGGATTTCACCGTCTGACCTCAGGAATATATTTGAGCCTTATTATCAGGGCATCCTTTCAGAAGATGTGGAAAACCTGGGTGCAGGCCTTGGACTCAGCTTATGCAAAGAACTGGTAGAGCTGTATTCCGGTACGATATCGGTGACAAGTGAAGTGAATCAGGGGACAACCGTTATTTTTTCTCTTAATTTAAATGTATATGAATCAGTCAGATAACAAGCCGGTCAGTTTTTTACTGGCAGATGATCACAGCCTTATCAGGCAGGGTATTGTATTCCTGCTGGAGGATCTTGGTTTTGATTATGAAGTTTTTCATGCCTCCAACCTTCATCAGTTAAAAGAATGCATAAAAGTGAATCCTGTAACGATTGCCATTATAGATGCCCATTTTCCGGATGGGAACAGCCTTACTGTTTTGCCTGAGATTATAAAACTGAGCCCGAAGACCAAAATTCTGATCTTTACCGGCATTGATGAAAACGTACATGCGCTCAAGTTTCTTGATGCAGGTGCCCACGGCTTTTTAAGCAAACTGAATGAAGAAGACGAAATCCGGAATGCCATCCTGAGAATAAAAGAGCATGGTGAATATGTCTCCCAGGCAACACAGGTGTTGCTGATGGGTTCACTGCATAACCGGAGCCTCATCAATCCCCTTTTATCGCTTTCTGCAAGGGAACGGCAGATCGCAGAACTGTATGCCGAAGGCTACGGGAACCTGGAAATCTCCAACCAGCTGAATATAAAACAGAATACCGTAAGTACGCTTAAAAAAAGAATATTTGAAAAACTTGGTATTGAAAATATGGTAGAGCTGATCGTACTCGTTAAAAACCATCAGTAGCAGTAATTTTCACGTTATGTTTCCATAACTTCCATCAGAAGAGCCTTTAACGGTCAGTTATGCTTTATCAAATTTATAGTCTGTAGAAAAACATCTACAGCCCCGCCGATATATATCTAAGCCTTATTGTATGAACGTTGTATGCTTATTGATATCTTTGTATCACTATAACAACTGTTAATCAACGGTATCCAAAGCCTTTAATTCTGAAACACAAATGATGAGAAAAATAATCAGAATTAAAAATATAAAAACACAAGTGATAAAAACAGGATCTTATTACAGGGCTTAACGGCTCTGTGATAGATACTGAATTAAAAAATGCTTTGAGTCGTTGACAGCCTTAAAAAAATGCCTGCAGGTTTTTCCGCAGGCATTTTTCTTTAACAATAAATACGGTTCTGTTATTTGGTGAATCTCAGAGGATATTTTACGTTTTTAAAATCGTCAATACTGGCTTTTAAGGATCCTACTGCCAGTTCTGCTTTCAGAAGCATAGGAATATGGTTAAGGTCATTTGAAACCCACATCACCACGCCTTCTTTCGCCTTGAAAACCCTTCCGCTTTTTACGGACGGAATAATTTTCAAACAGTTGATGGTACCGAATTTAGTGCTCAGGTTTTCAGTTCCTGCCACCTTAAGCTGGAAAGCAAACATTTCATCATCGATCCAGACATTCATATTGATTACATTTCCCACTTTGAGCTCAGCGGGGCTTTTACTTCTTAAATAATAGAAACACGACAGCATATCCTGGACGCCTCTCACAGACTTAATTACTTTTGATCCGTTGGCCGGTGTTTTTTTATCGGTTAATACCAATGTATTGTTGTCATGGTTAAATGCCGTTTCCAGATGCTGGCGGTAGTTTCCTTCCTTTACATTCCTGATATAATAGCTGGGAAGCTGCGTATTGATGTTGATATAGCTCTCATAAACATCTTCAACCTTAAAAAATGCCTTTACCGCTCCGGTAGTCTGCCCCGTTCCCCTTACATGCAGGTGCGGAGCCCCTCTGTAGGTTGTTTTCTGCGCTTTCAGGTTTGCGGTTCCGGCATTCAGGAACCCGTAGTGGATCCGCAGGGTGATTGATTCGCCATCTGCAATATTGTTGATCTGCCCGGAGCCGAGAAAGAACATCAGGAGGGTTAATACATTGAATAATTTCTTCATAACTATATTTTTTATAATAAGGTTGCCTGTTGTTAGATTAAAAAAAATGAGAAAGGTTTGATAAATCTCAGTTTTTTATTTAGACTGAATTAAAAGGCTTCGCATTAAAATTAGTAAATTTGCAGCCACAAGTATAATTAAATTATCTTATAATTATGATAACTACCGATATATTGATCATAGGAGCCGGTCCTACCGGGCTTTTTGCTGTATTTGAAGCAGGTTTACTGAAAATGAAGTGCCATATCATCGATGCACTTCCGCAGCCGGGAGGTCAGCTGGCGGAACTTTATCCTAAGAAACCTATTTTCGATATTCCGGGGTATCCTTCTGTAAATGCAGGAGAGCTGGTAGATAATCTGATGGAGCAGATCAAACAGTTTCAGCCGGGCTTTACCCTTGGTGAAACCGCTGTTTCCTATACCAAAGTAGACGAGGAATGGTTTGAGGTGGTAACCAACAAAGGGACGGTTCACAGATGTAAAGCCATCGCCATTGCGGGTGGGCTGGGAACTTTTGAGCCCAGAAAACCAACCATGGCAAATGTTGCAGATTATGAAGAAAAAGGCCTTGAATATTTTGTAAAAGAACCTGAACATTTCAGGAATAAAAAAGTAGTCATTGCGGGAGGCGGAGATTCTGCCCTGGACTGGAGTGTTTTCCTTTCCAATGTAGCCAGTGAGGTAACGCTGATCCACAGAAGAAATGAATTCCGTGGTGCTCTGGATTCCGTAGAAAAAGTACAGGCCCTTAAAGACCAGGGGAAAATAAAACTGATTACACCGGCTGAAGTTACAGCCATCAAAGGTGACGGAAAAGTAGAAGCCATTACCGTAGAAATAGACGGGCAGGAAGCTTTTGATATTGAAACGGATTATTTCATCCCATTATTTGGTCTGACTCCAAAATTAGGCGAAATTTCTCAATGGGGACTGAATATCGAGAAAAATGCAATTGTTGTTAATAACGCTTTGGATTACCAGACTAATATTGATGGAATTTATGCCATCGGGGATATCAATACCTATCCCGGAAAGCTGAAACTGATTCTTTGCGGATTCCATGAAGCGACTTTAATGTGCCAGAGTGTCTATAACCGCTTAAACCCGGGTAAAAAATTTGTGTTGAAATATACAACGGTGAGCGGGGTAGACGGTTTCGACGGAAGCAGAAAAGAAGCGGAGAAAGCCGTTGTGAAAAAAATTGATTAAATTTGTTGCCGGTTACGGGCCGTCAGTTAACAGGCTCTGCCATCAACGATAAACAATCAGCAGGAATGAACGATATAAATATAAAAATCACCGATAGGGAAGGGGTTACTCACGATGTTGTTGCGCCAACGGATATGTCCATGAATTTAATGGAAATCATCCGTTCTTATGAATTGGCGGAAGAAGGTACCATCGGGGTATGCGGAGGAATGGCGATGTGCGCTTCATGCCAGGTCTATGTAATCAATGATCCCGGACTTGAGCCGATGGGTGATGAAGAAGATGCCATGCTGGGAGAAGCTTTCCATGTAGAAGCAAACAGCAGACTGGGATGCCAGCTGCATATCGCTGCGGAAATGGAAGGCCTTGAAGTAGAAATCGCTCCTTATCCTTAGAAATTCTTATTTAAACGATATAATTTAAAAACTCCTGAAGATTTCTTCGGGAGTTTCTATTTCTATTTTGAGATTAAGAACTTTTTTTAAACCTCCTCTTTAGAAATCCACTTTCCAACCGTTGGAGCCTGATAATTTCTCATCATTTCCAATAACTCATCAATTGTATTGCTGATCAACAGCATCTCCCGGTTGATCTGTTTCAAAAATCCTTTATCCACCATGGTCTGTACCAGTTTAATCAGGTTGTCATAAAATCCGTCAATATTTAAAATCCCGATTGGCTTTTTATGCAGTCCGAGCTGTGCCCAGGTAATCATTTCAAAAAACTCTTCCAGCGTTCCGTAACCGCCGGGAAGGACGATCACGCCATCGCAAAGGTCATTCATTCTGGTTTTTCTTTCATGCATGGTTTCTACCAGGATCAATTCTGTAAGTTGGTTGTGGGCAATTTCCTTGGACTGTAAAAAGTGGGGAATAACACCAACAACCTTTCCGCCTTCGTTTAATGCTCCGTCGGCAACAGCACCCATCAAGCCGACGTTGGCACCTCCATAAATCAATTGGATATTTTGTTTTGCCAGGGTGCGGCCGAGCAAGGCTGCCTGTTCTTTGTAGACATCATCCGAACCGAAACTCGATCCGCAGAATACGGTAATACTGTTCATAGTTTTATAAATGTTTTAAATTTTTCTCTTAGCCGGAGATTGCCTGTTTGAGAAAAATGATAAATTTCAATACACTCATTTGTTATACGGTAATAGATCGTGTTGAATTTGAGAATAATTGCTTTGTGGATATTCTGACTTTGGAAACAGGTAAGGGTTATGAGAAATCGTTTCGGTAAAGCTTTCTATTTTGCAAGCTTTTTTATTTCCTTATCAGTGAAATTATTCTGAAGATATGCTATCGTATCTTCCAGTCCGCGTAATTGAAGTTGGAGTCCAAAAAATATTATAGCCATTTTTCATATAGAGTTCTGGCTTCGGAGTGGGGTTTCAGTTCATTCTGATCAGCTTCCGAAATACCTTTTTCAATCGATTTTTTTTCTTCATCTGAAGTTGAATCCCACCAGTCTTTGGTTTCCTCCTTTCTGAACTGTATTAATTTTTTAATCACAGAATCATCTTCCAAGGTTGATAACCATTGGATTAATTCAAGTTTTTCATTGAGCGTTTGTATCTTCATTCCATTAATCCTTATTTCAAATTTATAAATTTTATATGAATTTCATATTTAGATACTGATAAAATCCGGCAATATTTAAAAAAAAATATCCAAAATCAAAACGACCTTGGATATTCAATATAATAATTTTATATTTTTATTTTAAAGGAATATTTGCTAAAATTTCTTTCGTAAAACTCCAGAACTTCTGTGTGGAAGAAATATTGGCTTTTTCGTCAGGGGAATGTGCTCCGCGGATGGTCGGCCCGAAGCTTACCATTTCCATTTCAGGATAGTTGGCTCCGATGATTCCGCATTCCAGGCCGGCATGGCATGCTACAACATGAGGTTTTTCAGTAAACTTTTCCGTATATATTTTCTCCATCAGCTGGACGATCTCAGAACCCGGCTTTGGCTTCCATCCCGGATAAGAACCGCTGAATTCCGTGTTCATTCCTGCCAGTTCGGCTACCGATTTCATTTGTTCCGCCACCGAATCTTTTGAGGAATCTACGGAAGACCTTGAAAGATTCAGAATTTTCAGGCTGCCTTCTTTCAATTCAACTCTTGCCACGTTGTTTGATGATTCCACCAGGTCTTTTACATCCGGACTCATTCTGTACACCCCATTGTGAAGAGATTTCAATGTTAAAATGATTTTCTTTGAATCTGCTTCAGAAATTGCCTGCTCAGAAGATGTTGAATTTTCAATATTAATCTGGAGATTAGGCTCTACCGTAGCAAATTCTTCCAAGATTTCTTTTTTCAGGCCTTCTGTTATTTCTTCAATAAATTCCTGGGCATTTCTTAAGGAAGCAACTGCAACCCCTTCTCGCGGGATCGCATTTCTTAATCCACCACCGTCAATAGAAACCAGCTGGATATTTTCTTTTTCCAAAGCTTTGTAAAGCAGTCTTCCCAGAATTACATTCGCATTTCCGAAACCTTTGTGGATATCCATTCCTGAATGGCCTCCCTGAAGACCTTTCACTTCAAACCTCACAATCTGGCCTTTAACGTCTTCTTTCTCATAAGTTTGGGTAATCGTAACATCCACTCCTCCTGCACAGCCGATATCGATTTCATCGTCTTCTTCCGTATCAAGATTTAACAAAATCTGTCCGCTTAATTGTCCGGGTTTTAAGCCTAAAGCTCCCGTCATTCCGGTCTCTTCATCAATCGTGAAAAGAGCTTCCAGATCAGGATGGGCAATATCCTTGCTTTCCAGAATCGACATAATTGTAGCCACTCCCAAGCCGTTATCCGCTCCCAGGGTCGTTCCTTTTGCCTTTACCCAGTCTCCGTCAATTTCCATTTTGATCCCTTCTGTTTCAAAATCAAAATTCACATCGTTGTTTTTCTGACAGACCATGTCCAGATGAGATTGCAGTACAACCGATTTGCGGTTTTCCATGCCTGCAGTGGCGGGTTTTTTAATAATGACGTTCCCCACCTGATCAACAGTGGTTTCCAGTCCTAAATTTTCACCGAATTCTTTGATGAAGGCAATTACCCTTTCTTCTTTTTTTGAGGGTCTCGGAACCGCGTTCAGCCTGGAGAAATTTTTCCAGATGATCTGCGGTTCAATAGTGGATAGTTCCATGAAATTTTATTTTTATCAAAATTACGAAATTAAAAATGCTCCCGTCAAACGGAAGCATTCTTTTTATTGTTCAGTTCAGGCCAGTGGTTCTGTAATCCGATAGTAAAATGGCTGTTAACATCCGCATTCACCGTAGACAGGCACGGTTTCTTTGGTGCCGTCCGGTTTTTCAATGGTCATTGAACCTTCAAATATCAATGCTTCTTCGCCTTTTACCTTCTTTCCTTTTACGGAGATCTTGTAATCGCCGTTTTCTATTTCTTTGTTCAGTTCTTCACCGGATTCCATATCACTGGAAGAAATCAGGTTCATGGCTAACCTTTTCCCGTCCAGTTTCATATAGGCGGTTTTTCCTGCATCATCGGCATAAATGTACTTTTCAGCTTCAAAATCGGCCCTGTTTTTTGCAAAATAACAGGAACATTCTTTAATCTCCTGAGGAAAAGGGAAACTTTCCACCAGGATTGTCCCGGAAGATGGCTCCGTTTTCATGCTATCCTGAACAGTCTGTACAGAATCTGCAGGGGTTGTATTCTGAGTGGTTTTCTGTTCTTTTTTACACGAAACCAGCATCATGGCTGAAGCAAAAACGATTATATATTTCATTGTTTTAGCGTATTGTATTATCTATCCCCTTGATCTTTCAAGAAGTGTCATCATCAGTAAAGAAAGAATAACCAGGCTTTCCTGTTCATCATCAATATCAATGAGCCTGTCCAGCTGGAATCTCCTCCCGAAAAATGAAGGCATCTTTTTTAATTTAAAATATTCCTTCCCGTCCATTCCTCTCACGGTGTATGCAGGATTAAGAAAATAGCCGGTAAACATACCTATAACCGGTATTTCGCTCACCATTCCATCAAGGAATTTGGTCCAGGCATTATCTTCTGTGATAGTGAATCTCGGCTCGTCGGCAGCATCCAGAACGTTATAGGTGGATTTCCAGAAAGAACGCATTCCTTTTCTCGCCAGCCTTCCGAAATTTTTTGTGTTGATGGCATCTTTAATAGAATAGGACGCATTAAAATCAATCCATTGGTTGGCCTGGATCCTGAAAAGTTCTTTTGTTTTGCTTTCATCATTGAAAACAACAACATCTTCTTTCAATTTGAACATTTTCTGGCGGACATACGCTACATAATTGCCGTTTTTATCCGTAATGTTGAAATCACTGGCTAATGTTGTGATTTTAAATTTAAAATCCAGCGGATAATTTAAATTGTTAAGTACCATTAAGTTTATTTTCAAGTTAATATTTAGTATTCAAAGATAACGGTTTTTTAACAGTTATCCATGATGGATGATGAATTATGAGGTATGATATCTGATAATGATTACTGAAAATCCGGGAATGTAAATCTGCATGGATATTCAATTGCGGATCCGCTTAAAATTGACTGTTGAGTATTCATTATTTACAACTTTAATTATTATTTTTGCGTAATGGATTACCCAAGTAAAGTGTTGGCAAAAGCGGTGGATGAAATTTCGGGGCTTCCCGGAATCGGCAGGAAAACGGCCCTCCGTTTAGCATTACATTTATTAAAGCAGCCCAATTCCAGAGCAATGAGCTTAGGAAATTCCCTGATCAGTCTGGTGAATGACATCAAATACTGTAAAGAATGCCATAATTTTTCTGATTTTGAGGTCTGTGAGATCTGCAGCAATGAAAAAAGGAGTGATGAAGTCATCTGTATTGTAGAAGATGTCCGCGACGTAATCGCCATAGAGAATACCGGGAAATACAATGGGAAATACCTTATTTTGGGCGGGAAAATTTCTCCGATGGAAGGGGTTGGCCCCAATCAGCTGAATATTCCGAGCATTGAAAAAAAACTGAATGCAGGAAAAGTAAAAGAACTTATTTTTGCTTTAAGCGCTACAATGGAAGGGGATACAACCGCTTATTACATATACAAGAGGTTTAAAAATTTTAAAGTGAATTTTTCCAGCATAGCAAGAGGGATTTCCGTAGGAGACGAACTGGAATATGCGGATGAGATTTCTCTGGGAAGATCTATTATGAACAGGCTGCCTTACAGTGAGGGAGGTTCTTAATCAAAGTAAATGACCAATCTTTCATGAAAACTACAGCCTTATCAAATACCTATCAGCAGTTTATTAATAGTTTCAGTATTTTCTTTATTTATTTTGCGGTCAATTCCCTGTTTATTATAAAATATGGTGAGCATTATAATATGATACTTCTAGCCGGATATTTATTTTTGATGTTCGGGCTGGGGATTTTTTATATGAGAATAAATCTGAAAGACATTTTTTATAAATCAGCATTTTGGATCAGTGTCAGCATATTTTTCCTTTTTAGCATATATCTTAATTATAAAGTTGACGGAAATTCTTTAAATGTAGACCGCTGGTCTGCTATGGAAGTCGGAATTAAGGCTGTTTTCAGTGGACAGTATCCGTATAATATTCCTGACCATATGGGGCAGGAGTCGTCTAATCTTCCGGTGCTTATGATGTTTGGGATGCCTTTTTACATGCTTTTCGGAAGTGTAGGTTATCTGCAGTCTTTCAGTTTCTTACTTTTTTCATATTTAATTTATAAAATTTTTGAAGATTACAGACAAAGGCTGGCCGTACTGCTGTTACTGCTTCTCTCACCAGGTTATTTATGGGAAGTTTATGTAAAAAGTGATCTGTTTTCCAATTTTATTGTCGTGGCAGGCTTTACTTATCTGATCTGGAATAAATTTTTGGTAAATAATAATTTAAAGTCGGGAACAGTTTCATTTTTTACAGTTCTGATCTTATTGACCCGTCTTTCTACCGTTATCCCACTGATTATTCTGTTATTTAAAAAATTCTATCATTTTTCATCTAAGGAAAAAGTAATTTTCATCACTGTTTTTATTCTTGCAGGATCCGGTATTGTTTATCTTTTTTTTCATAATGCCCCGGATTTTAATGTTATCATACATCATAACCCCCTTATGATTCAAAGTACAAAACAGCCTTTACTACTAAGTCTCTCATACATCCTGCTGGCTATCATTATATCGTTCAGAGTGAAGACGTTTTATCAGGTGATGGCCTGGACAGGGATATTGCTTTTTATCTGTGTGTTTGTTCCCTTTATCCTGTTTTTTATAGAATATGGATATACGGATATGATTACAAATTCTTTTTTTGATCTCAGCTTTTTCAATATGAGCATGCCGTTTATCATGCTCGCTTTGGGTTTAGGAATTTTTAAAAATAAGTATAAAGAAGGATGATGGTTTCTGTGATTATTCCCATGTACAATGCTGAGCAGTCCATTACTTTTGCATTGGATTCTGTAAAGGAACAGACATTTCCACAGAAAGACCTGGAAATTATTATTGTAAACGATGGTTCTACAGATAAAAGCAAGGAAGTGGCGGAGAATTATTTTAGAGAAAATCCCCGGATGAATATTATTTTGCTTCATCAGGAAAACGGAGGCGTGTCCCGTGCCAGAAATGCAGGTCTGAAAATGGCAAAAGGCGATTATATTGCTTTACTCGACGCAGATGATGAATGGCACCAGGCTAAAATTGAACGCCAGATACGGTATTTTGAAAATAAAGATCCGGAAATTGACTTTTTAGCAACCGCAAGAAATAACAGCCTTCCTCTTTTCCCTTACCGTATAAAAAAAGGGCTTGCGAAAATCACTTTCAATAAGCTTCTGATCAGGAATGAAGCCCAGCCCTCAACGGTGATGTTCAGAAAAAAAGTCCTTGAAAATACCGGTTACTTTGATGACCATCAAAGATATGCGGAAGATGTTAATTATTGGATGAAGATTTCATTTAAGAACAAAATGTATATACTAAGTGAAAGTCTGGTGACCGTTGGTAAAGGAAAAAGAAGTTTCGGGGTTTCAGGCCTTTCTGCCAATCTTCCGGAAATGGCGAAAGGGTTTAATAAAAATCTGAAGGAAATGTACACTTTAAAAAAAATAAATTATCTTCAATATATCGTATTAAAGCTTTTTTATAAGGCAAAATATTTACTTTTGCTGTTTCGGACATTTTATTATAATCTAAATAAAAAAGGAAAATAAACATTTCAAAAACTCACATGAAGATACTCGTTACTGGAGGAGCCGGTTTTATAGGAAGTAAGCTGTCTTTAGAACTTAAGAAGAAAGGCTATGATGTTACTGTTTTAGACAATCTTTCTTCTCAGATCCACGGGAGAAATCCCGAAGAAGATTCTCCCTTGTACAGAAGTATCGCAGGTAAAGTAAACTTTATAAAAGGTGATGTGGCAGATATTGCAGATTGGGAACAGGCAATTGAGGATCAGCAGGTAATTGTACATCTTGCCGCAGAAACAGGGACCGGGCAGTCTATGTACCAGATTGAAAAATATACAGATGTTAATGTCTCCGGGACGGCAAAAATGCTGGACCTCCTAGTCAATAAACCACACAACGTAAAAAAAGTAATCATTGCTTCTTCCAGAGCAGTCTATGGAGAAGGGAAATATCTGCACCCGGAATTGGGGCTGATTTATCCCAAGCCCAGAAATGTGGAGGAAATGCGGAAAGGAAATTTTGAAATCATTTATCCCGATGGGCAGCTGCTGAGAGCTTTACCGACAGATGAAGAGTCAAAAATACATCCAACCTCCATCTACGGTATTACAAAATATACCCAGGAACAGATGGTCATGACGGCATGTTCTTCCATGGGGGTTGCTCCGGTAGCCGTACGGTTTCAGAATGTGTATGGGGAAGGCCAGTCTTTATTGAATCCGTATACTGGGATCTTATCAATTTTTTCTTCACAGATCCTTAACGGAAATAATATTGATGTTTTTGAAGACGGAAACGAATCCAGAGACTTTATCCATGTTAACGATGCCGTAAAGGCAACAGTGCAGTGTATTGAAAATGACGCGGCAAACGGAGAGATTTTCAATGTTGGTACGGGTGTTTCTACATCCGTGACAACTGTAGCGGAGAATCTGAAGAAATTTTACAATGTTGATTTTGAAATAAATATATCGGGACGCTTCAGGTTAGGAGATATCAGGCATAATTTTGCAGATATCAGTAAAATTAAATCCAGACTGGGCTTTCAGCCGAAAATATCCTTTGAAGAAGGAATGTCAGAGTTTACCCATTGGGTATTACAGCAGAATATTCAGGATGTGAGATTTAAGGAATCATTAGAAGAAATGAAAGTAAAAGGACTTTTACAATGATCAGTTTAGAGGGCAGGAAAATACTTTTTTTATCAGTCAGTTTTTTTAAATACGAAAGAGCAATTGCAAAAAGACTTTCTGAAATGGGTGCTGAAGTAGACTTTTATGATGAAAGGCCTTCCAATTCCAATCTGTCAAAAGGGATTATCCGTTTTAATAAAAAATTATATCATTTAAAAATACACCAATACTATAACCGGATTCTGAATGAAATTCAAGGAAAAAAATACGATTATTTTTTATTAATAAAAGGGGAGGCCACACCGGCTTTTTTTCTTGAGAAAATAAAGGAAAGCAACCCGGGAATGGAAATGGTTTATTATAATTTTGATCCGTTGACAGAATATCCTCATCTGATTTCCCATCTTAAGTATTTTGATAGAAAGTTTACTTTCGAATATAACGATTCAGTGGTTTATAATCTTAATTTCAGGCCTTTGTTTTATCTTGATGAATATAAGAATCTGAATCAAAATTCCCGGTCATCAGAATATGACCTTGTTTTTATCGGGAGCGCCCATACAGACCGCTATATTGTAGGTGAAAAAATTAAAGGCATTGCAGATACACTTAATCTGAAATCTTATTTCTATTATTACGCTATGGGAAGAATTGCTTTCAGGCTTAAAAAAATGATCGATAAAAACTTGCAGCAGTTTGATATGTCGAAAGTAAGCTTCAGTAGGCTTACCCATGACCAGATTATAAGTTTCTACAAAAAAACAAAATCTGTTCTTGACATCAATAAACCTTTTCAGGAGGGCTTAACAATCAGGACTTTTGAATCGTTGGCGTCCGGAATAAAACTGATTACAACCAACTCAGACATTAAGAATTACCCATTCTATCATCCGGACAATATTTTGATCATCGACAGGAAAGATATCAGGCTGCCTCTTGATTTTTTTGCTACTGATTTTATAAGATTAGATAAAGAAGTGCTCCATAAAATGTCCCTTGATTCTTTTATAGACTGTCTGTTCGGGCAACATCAGAATGATTACTGGAATTCTTTTAGAAACAATAAATAAAAACAAAAGCAATAAAAAGATTATTAAAACAGCAAAAGCAACTCAAACGAGTTGCTTTTGCTTTGGGTATGTAAAAATATTATTTGCTTATTTAATCGGTGCAGGCGTCTGGGTGGCCGGTGTAGTCGTAGAGGCCGGAGCTGCAGACTGTGTTGCCGGAGCTTCTTTCTTTGCCGGTACCGGAACGGGTGCAGCCGATGGCTTACCTGTAATCACTACGCTTAAAAGGATAAGAACAATAATTGTTGCTCCTAAAGTCCAGGTTGCTTTTTCCATGAAGTCATTGGTTCTCTGTACCCCGAACTGTGCCGAAGAAGCACCTCCGAAAGTACTGGAAAGACCTCCGCCTTTAGGGTTTTGAGCCATAACGATGATAACCAGTAAAATACTCGCGATCATTACAAGAACCATCAATAGTATAAATATAGAATCCATTAATTTGATATCTTTTAGAATGGGCAAATTTAATCTTTTTTTACCGAACAGCAAAAAAAGATCTCACCAAATGTTGTTAAAAAGAAAAAGCAGCAAATCAGGTTGCTGCTTTTTCCGTAAATATGATGTTTTTATTTAAAATCAGTGTCTTTCGCCTGATTCACTTCATAAGATTTTACATTCATGGTCATGTCCATTCCCATTTGGTTTACAGAGATGGTGTACGGCATTTTAACGCCTGCTACATCCTTATAATCAGAAAATACGGTAGGAACGGTTATGGTCTGTCCCTGTGCCTTCACGGTTTTTGTTTCTCCGGTTTTCAGTCCTGTTTTTACGCTGTAATAGTAAGTCGTGTCATTTCCCTTTACCACATAAGAATCTTCTCCGCCTACTTTTTCAATGCCTGCCACTTTATAATCAGCAGATTTTGCAAAACCCAGCTCCTCGAAAAGCTCCGTATTTTTTTGTTTCTCAGCAATCTGTTCTGCTTTCATAGGCACTTTCTGCCCCATCTGCTCAGAAAATCCTGTCTTCCCGTCAAATACCTGTTTCTGAACCACCTGTCCCATTGCGGTTACCGTAGTCAGTTCTTTTCCGCCCTGTGCCTTAACCATTTTCAGGTCAATATTCTGGCCCTGCATCGTCATGGAAGCAGTCATTGAGTAAGAAGAGATTTTATTAAGATTTGCTTTTCCTCCGATTGCATCAATGTATTTGTCTGCAATAGAAGCTACCGTTACATTGGCATCCATTTTTTTCGCTGACGGTTTTGCAACAGGATTGGCATCTGTGTCGTAATATTTTACAGGGTAACCCAGTTTTTCCAGTCCTTCAGAAATATCAGATGCTTTTCCAGCGATAAAGATTCTGCTCTGGTTAGGTAAAATATTTGTTTTTACAGCATTTGAAACATCAGCAGCCGTTACTTTATCAATAGACTTCAGGTAATTTGTGTAGAAATCAGCCGGAAGGTCCTGGACTTTCTGGTTCAGTGCGAATCTCGCGATGGTCTCAGGTTTTTCCAGAGACATGATGAAATTCCCTTTCAGCTTAGCCTTTGCATTTTCAAGCTCTTCAGGTTTTACCGTTGAGATCGCGTTAAGCTCATTGATGAATTCTTTTACCGCTTTATCCGTTACTTCATTTCTTACGCTTGCAGTGGCAGAGAACTGCGGAGAATATTTGCTTGCGCTCATGTTGGAATAAGCCCCGTACGTAAATCCGTTTTTCTCACGAAGGTTCATGAAAAGCCTTGCTTCACCACCTCCTCCAAGGATGTAGTTGGCAATGGTAGCAGGGAAATAGTCTGCATCTTTCATTTTCAGCGCGTTCAGGTTGTTTAGTGATACAACAGACTGTACAGCAGTAGGAACGTCCACTACATTGATCTCTGTTTTACCAACATTTCCGGATGGTTCTAACGGCATGATAGGCGTATTTGCCTTTTTCCAGCCACTGAAAGCCTTTTCAATCATCGGCTTCACTTTATCAAATTTTACGTCCCCTACAATTACCAGATATGCATTGTCCGGAGCGTAATATTTTTTATAGGTATTCTGTACATCAGCCAATTGGATTTTATTGATGGATTCAACCGTTTCAAATTCTCCTCTTGACGTATTTTTCCCGTACATCAAAGCATTGGAAACCCTTGAAGCGATAGCCGATGCATTTTTTTCTTCAGATTTCAACCCTTCGATTGCTCTTTCCTTGGAATTCTGTATTTCCTCAGCAGAAAATTTAGGATTGATAATCGCATCCGCCATTAAGCTTAAAACCTGAGGGAAATATTTGGAAAGTGAGCTGGCAAAAGCACCGCCTGACGAGAAACCTAAGTTAGCACCAAGGTAATCAACTTTTTTGTTGAAGGCATCTTTGCTCATGTTGGTAGTTCCGTTTTCGAACTGTTCAGCCATGATTTGGCTTACACCGGTTACGGTTCCTTCATTATATGGAGGCCTGTCCATGGAAAGATTGGCGCTTACCCTCGGCAGTTTGTTGTTTTCCACCACCATTACCGTAAGGCCGTTGCTCAGCTGGAAGGTTTTTGGCTTGGCAATGTTGATCGCAGGCGTCGGGCCCGGTTTCGGCATTGCATTAAGATCTATTTTTTGTGCTGAAACCATTCCCGCGAAGAAAAATGCTGCAGCTATATATGTTAATTGCTTTTTCATTTGTAAAAATTTAATTTTTAATAATCATTGAACTTAAAAGTCTCGGCTGATTACTTTTTTTCAGGAACGTAGTTGATGATGATTCTTTGGTTGGAATTAAGATACTTTTTGGCTGCATTCTGAAGATCCTGTCTGGTGATAGATCTGTAAATGTCAATCTCTTTATTGATTAAATTGGTATTCCCCATCAGTACGTGGTTCGTTGCCAGTGAAGCCGCAATTCCCTGAATGCTGGAGTTGGCATTAACGAACTGGTTTTCATACTGGTTCTGAAGTTTCTGGTAGTCTTCTTCAGAAATTAAGGTCGTCTGAAGTTTCTTGATTTCAGTATCAATGTCAGCCTGAAGCGTTGCCTTGGAAGTCTGTCCCATCGGGATCGCGAAGAATGCGAAGATTCCGTAATCTTCCAGCCCCTGATTGAATGCTGCTACCTGAAGTGCTTTTTTATCCTGGTCAACTAATTTTTTATATAGTACAGAAGATTTACCGCTGCTTAAATAAGAAGATAACATATCCAATATATACGCATCTTTCTCCTTATTGCCCGGAGTTCTGTAAGCGAAAATATATGCCGGAAGCTGAATGTTCGGGTCTGTAGCCGTTACTTCTTTTTCCTGGCTTATCGGAGCCTCTTTTGGAAAATCTTTTGGATAAAGAGTTCCTTTAGGAACACTTCCGTAATATTCCTGGATCCATTTTTTTGTCTGCTCAGGCTTGATGTCTCCTGCAACCACTAAAGTTGCATTATTAGGAACATAATATTTTTTATAGAAAGCCTTGAATTCTTCTAATGTTGCAGAGTTCAGATCTTCCATAGAACCTATGGTAGGCCAGTTGTATGGATGGTTGGTAAATAAGTTTTTTTGAATTGTCGCAAAAAGAGGCCCATAAGGCTTATTGTCGTAACTTAATCTTTTCTCTTCCTTTACAACTTCTCTCTGCGTATCCACACCAATCTGGTTGATCACCGCATGTCGCATTCTTTCAGCTTCCATCCAAAGACCTAACTGCTCGTTGTTGGAAGGGAATGTTTCGTAGTAATACGTTCTGTCATTCGTGGTGTTGGCATTATTTACTCCGCCATTTGCAGCAACAATTTTCATCCAGTCGCCTCTTTTAATGTTAGGGGTTCCTTCAAATAAAAGATGCTCAAAAAAGTGAGCAAAGCCTGTTCTTCCTTTTACTTCATCTTTTGCACCTACATGGTACATAACACCTGTGGTAACAACCGGTGCAGAATTATCCTGATGAAGAATTACGTGAAGGCCGTTCGGCAGGTCATATTCTTCGAATTTAATTTGTTGCGCATTCAGAGCCATCCCGAAGAAAGCTGCAGCAGCAACAGAAAGAAGTCGCTTTTTCATAAAGTAGAAATTGTTTTGTCAATTAGTTCCAAATTTACTTTAATTGTTACAAATAATAAAGAAATTTTAATAATTCAAAAAGCCGTACTAATAAATACGGCTTTAAAATTTAAAATATAAAAATGATCTAACAAGTCTGAACAATCATATTGGGTGCTCGTTTATCTCCTAGGTCTATGACAGAGTCATAAACACATCCCATGCCTGCACCGCCGCTTAATGGTTCACAACTGCTGCAGTGATGCATAGAAATTACCTGGCCTGATGAACAGGTCATACCGCACACGTTATCACCTGATCCTCCTGTTAATCTTCTCAAATCATTTCTTGAGAGTTTTTTTAAATTTTTCATGACTAAATATTTTTGTATGATTGAAGTGTAAATTTATGAATTTATTTAATTATATGATTAATATTTATTTTTTTATAGTTAAATAGCTGTTTTTGATGATAATTTAATAATATGATTTAAGGGTTTTGTACAAAAATATTTTTAAATTGTGTTTAATTAATTGATTTATTTTTAAGTAAATGATATATTGGCGGATAAAGTTTTTTAACTGATTAGGGATTGTATTTTAAAAAGCCGATCTAATAAATATCAATTATAACTTTATAGTTTAAAGATAGATTGTTTTACAACGTTAAAAATTAAAGAATGAAAAGCTTTTTACAGCAGAATGTTTCTCAGGATTCCCTTATTACCCTTTTTAGCCAGGCCCCTGTGGCAATGTCCCTGTTGATAGGTGATGATTTTACCATTCACAGTGCCAACCCGCAGATCCTGGAACTCTGGGGAAAGGATGATACGGTGATAGGTAAATCGCTGTTTGAAGTTCTTCCGGAAATACAGTCTCAGGGGTTTGTGGAAATCCTTCACAGTGTATACCGGAACGGAGAAATTTTTAAAGGAAATAAATGGCCTGTTTTTTTAGAAAAATACGGCGTGTCTGAAGAGCATTTCTTTAATTTTATTTATGCTCCCGTATATAATGATGACAGGGGAATTATCGGGGTAAGCATTGTCGCCACTGAAATTACAGACCAGGTGATCTCAGAAAAAAAGCTGAAAGACAGCGAGTACCGCTTTGAATCGCTTATTAAAAAATCAGACTATTCTATCGCCATCTACAGTACAGAAGAACTTTTTATAGAGTTTGCCAATGAACCGATGTTTAAAACCTGGGGTAAAGATGCTTCCGTCATCGGGATGAAGCTTGAAGATGCGCTTCCCGAACTGGAAGGGCAGCCGTTTATAGGGATTCTGAAAGATATTTTCAGGACCGGTGAAACCTATACCGCAAAAGAAGACCGGGTGGAGCTGATTGTAGACGGGATCCTACAGACTTTCTATTACAATTTTTCTTACAAGCCGCTTAAAAACCCAAGCGGTGAAGTATATGCTATCCTGAATATGGCCGTAAATGTTACGGACATCGTAATGGCAAGGAAAGAAGTACAGGAAAGCGAAAAGAAATTACGCGATCTGGCTGATTCGATGCCGCAGTTTGTATGGACGTGTGACCATAACGGGCAGATTACGTACATGAACGAAAGCTGGTACAGATATACAGGGTTCACGGAAAATCAGGACCAGACTCAGTTGGTAAAAGCAATGATGAGGCCGGAAACTGTTGGGAAAGTAGATCAGGCATGGGAAGAATCTGTGCGTACATCCAGTCCTTTTGTTATGGAATATGAACTTGAAGATCCCAAACAGAAAGGGAATTACAGGTGGTTTCTGGGAAGGGCTGTCCCGAACTTCGGGGAAAACGGGGAAGTAAAACAATGGACGGGAACCTTTACCGATATCAATGAAGTCAAGCAGCTGGAAACCCAGAAAGACAATTTTCTCGGTATTGCCAGCCATGAGCTTAAAACACCGCTCACCAGCCTTAAATTATACACCCAGTTCATCAAAACGAATCTGCAGAAATCAGGAGATTACAAAAATGCAGATGTTGTGAAAAGGATGGACGGCCAGATTGACCGCCTTACGGAACTGATCAATGAGCTGCTGGATGTTACCAAAATCCAGAAGGGACAGATTCAGCTCAATGAATCTTATTTTGATTTTGATCAGCTTGTGGATGAAGTGGTGGAAGAGCAGCAAATGACCTCAAGGCATAAAATGGTCGTAAGCAAATTAAAAGTAGGCGAAGTTTTTGCAGACCGGCACCGGATTTCACAGGTGATGGCCAATCTCATCAGCAATGCCATCAAATACTCGCCGGATGCTGATGAGGTACACATTTCCTCATCGTTAGAAGGAGACCGGGCTAAATTCTGTGTCCGTGACTTCGGGATCGGGATTCCGGCTGATAAACAGTCGAAAGTTTTCGATCAGTATTACAGGATCAGCGAATCCAGAGCCCATACATTTCCCGGTTTAGGACTTGGGCTTTTTATTTCCTCCGAAATTATAAAAAGAGCCGGAGGGGAAATTTCTGTTTCTTCTGTTGAAGGAGAAGGGTCTGATTTTTGCTTCAGAATCCCAAAGAATAAAAATTAAAAAATTACCATGTCTAGTTCTGCAAAAATAATGGTGGTAGATGACAGCCCTGCAATTGTTGACTCGATTGAAATGATGCTTGATTTTGAAGGATTTGAGGTTGATAAATTTTACAAAGGCTCAGAAATGTTCAGTGCGCTGGATCCTGACATGAAACCTGATGTAATCTTAATGGATATGTGGCTGTCCGGTGAAGACGGCAGGGATTTTTGCAAACTGATTAAGACAGATGAAAAATTAAAAGATATTCCTGTACTTATTATGTCCGCAAGCCGCGGCCTTGAACAGTCCGCTCTGGATGCAGGTGCCAATGAATTTATTGCCAAGCCTTTTGATCTCGGAAACATGGTAGACCGGATCAGGTTTTACCTTAAATAAACAATTTATCTACAGTATTTTTGCCGTTTTTTCTCTAAGAATCCTTTGTACCGGTAAAGGATTAATTTAACACTATTTACCTTCCCGCCGGATTTGAATTCTCCATATAATACACTAATTTTGTATTCCTAATTTTTTTTGCAGTATGGAGGATTATTTGAAAGGACTGAATGAATCACAATTTGAAGCTGTTACCACGTTACAGGGGCCGTTAATGGTTCTTGCGGGTGCAGGTTCCGGGAAAACACGTGTGCTTACGATGCGTATTGCCCATTTAATTACAAATGGAATTGACCCTTTCAATATTCTGGCGTTAACTTTTACCAACAAAGCGGCAAAGGAAATGAAGGAGCGTATTGCAAAAGTGGTGGGGCACAGCAATGCCAGAAGCTTATGGATGGGGACTTTCCACTCGGTATTTGCAAGGATCCTCAGAAATGAAGCCTATTACCTGGGATATCCTTCCAATTTCACCATTTATGATCAGCAGGATTCCCTGAATGTCATCAGGAAAGTTTTGAAGGACATGAACATTGATGCAGACCTGTATAAACCCAAAAAAGTCCAGGCCAGGATTTCAACGTATAAAAATAACCTGATCACCGTAAAAGCATATTACAATAATCCTGAACTTCTTGAAGCAGATGAAAAAGCCAATATGAAATTCATCGGCCAGATCTACCAGAGATATGTGGACCAGTGTTATAAAAACGGGTCAATGGATTTTGATGACCTGCTGTTGAAAACCAATGAGCTGTTAACACGCTTTCCCGAAGTACTGGCAAAATACCAGGACCGTTTCAGGTATATTCTGGTGGACGAGTACCAGGATACCAACCATTCCCAGTACCTGATCGTAAAAGCACTGGCCTCAAAATTTGAAAATATCTGTGTGGTTGGAGACGATGCACAATCCATTTATTCATTCCGTGGAGCCAATATTTACAACATCCTCAACTTTAAAAAAGACTATCCGGATGCCGTTACGGTTTCTCTGGAGCAGAATTACCGTTCTACCCAGAATATTGTCAATGCTGCCAATGTAGTGATTGCCAAAAACCTTCAGCAGTTCAAAAAAAATGTCTTCAGTGAAAATGAAGAAGGCGAAAAAATCAAAGTATACCGCTCGCTGTCTGATGCCGATGAGGCTAATTTTGTGGCAGGAAATATCTGGGAAACCCGGAACCGCGAACAGAGAAGATACAGTGATTTTGCCATCCTGTACAGAACCAACTCGCAGACCAGGGCTTTTGAAGATGCTTTGAGGCGTAAAAATATTCCCTATAAAGTATACGGAGGGCTTTCTTTCTACCAAAGGAAAGAAGTGAAAGACCTTATTGCCTATCTCAGACTTTTGGTAAATGAAAATGATTCCGAAGCACTGATGAGGATTATCAATTATCCGGTAAGGGGAATTGGAGATACCACACAGAATAAACTGATTGTTTTTGCAGATGCCCATAATGTTACCGTTTCTAATGTGCTGGACCATCTTCCTTCCTATGCCCCGCAGTTAGGGCTCAATAACGGAATATTAAATAAGCTGAATGACTTCTGGTCGATGATCAAAGCATTTCAGGTACTCTTAAAAACAGAAACGGCTTACAACGTTGCCATGGAAGTGGCCAAACGCAGCGGGCTGATTAAATTTTTAAAAGACGACCAGACACCGGAAGGCATTTCACGGGTGGAAAACGTCCAGGAATTAATGAACTCCATGCAGGGATTCATTGAAGAGCAGATGCAGCTGGAAGACGGAGACCCGAGCTTACCCAATTTTCTTGAAAATATCGCGCTTTCTGCCGATACGCAGAAGAAAGATGATGAAGAAGAAATGGTTTCATTAATGACGATTCACCTTTCCAAAGGGCTGGAATTCCCGGTTGTGCATTTGGTTGGGCTGGAAGAAAATCTTTTTCCGAGCTTTATGAGTTCCACAACCAGGGAAGATCTGGAAGAGGAAAGACGGTTGTTCTACGTAGCGTTGACCAGAGCGGAAAAGCAGGCCTTTTTCTCTTATGCGGTCTCAAGGTTCCAATGGGGAAAAATAACCGATGCCGAGCCGTCAAGGTTCTTAAGTGAAATTGATGACCAGTATATTGAATTTGTAAATCCGGCCATTGAAAAACGGTTCATTAATAATGCAGGGCTGAGGTCAAATATTTTTGATGAGCATCCTTCAGAACTCAAAGGATTCAAAAAAGTTGAAAAGAAAACCATTGAGCGGGGTGAAGGGTCAAAACCTATTGCTGAGCCCAGAAAATTAAAACCGGTAAGCACGGCGAAAATAATCAACCCAAGCGGTGCTTCTTCACAGGACATCGAAGTGGGGGATAAGGTAAGGCATGACCGTTTCGGAGTAGGGGAAGTGACTTTCCTTGACGGGACTGATCCTCAGAACATCAAGGCTAAAGTAATTTTCCAGCATGAAGGAGAAAAAAACCTGATTCTGAAATATGCTAAGCTGACTAAAATTTAAGGTATTGCAGGAAGCAGAAAAGTAATTTTAATATAATTTCCCGCACATTTCATAACTCAACAGATTTTTCTGTGAGAATTGTGAAGTCTGCGGGAATTTTTATTGATAACCGTCAGGTGAAAAAAACACAAATTCGTATATTTAAATAAATAAATTCCATTATGAAAAGGATTCTGGTATTTTTAATCATCACACTGTGTTCCGTTCCGCTTTTTTCCCAGGAATACCGGACAGAGAATAACATTCATTATTATGATGAAAAAACCAATAAAGCAGATGTTTATATCAATGAAAGATGTGTTCTGGATGTCTATGTCCCGAAAAATATAAAAAACTTTCCGACGGTTATCTGGTTTCACGGCGGAGGCATCACAGGCGGGCAAAAAGAAATCCCCGAGGAGTTAAAAAATAAAGGAATTGCCGTTATCGGCGTCAACTACAGGCTTTCACCCAAAGTAAATGCACCGAAATATATTGAAGATGCTGCCGCCGCAACTGCCTGGGTGTTTAAAAATATTAAAAATTACGGAGGCCGCGAAGACCTGGTTTTTATCTCGGGACATTCGGCAGGAGGATATCTGGCTTCCATGGTAGGACTGAACAAAACCTATCTGCAAAAATATGGTATTGATGCAAATACGCTGGCCGGTATCATCCCTTTCAGCGGGCAGATGATCTCCCATTTTACCGTCAGAAAAGAAAAAGGAATTGACGAGCTGGATGCCCGGATTGATGATTTTGCACCGCTTCATTTTATCAGGGCCGATGCACCGCCTTTACTCCTGATCACGGGAGACCGGGAAAAAGAACTGCTCGGCAGATATGAAGAAAATGCCTACATGGCCCGAATGATGAAGTTGAAAGGCCATAAAGAAACAACATTATATGAGCTTCAGGGTTTCGATCACGGCGGAATGGTCCAGCCGGCTTTCCCTTTGCTGCTGAATGAAATGAAAAGAGTACAGAAGCTGAAAAAGTAATTATCAGAGACAAAATCAAATAAATTCAGGAATTCTTAGATGAATTAGACCGGCATTTATAATCTCAAAAAATGATAGAATGAAGTTAAAAGCAAAAGTGACCATCCGGCAATATTTAAAAATATTATTCAGCTTAACATATTCAAAGCCCATAATGATATTTCTTGTCTGTTTCGCGTTATTACTCGGGCTTTGGGTTGCGCTTTACCATTTAAATATTTTAAATCTTCCGGAACCTGTAATTTATCAGTATATCACTTTACTTTTAATTGCTGTGATTCAGCCGACTGTGATATTTACTACAATTCTAAGAAATTATTACTCGAGCAATCATCTAAGGGAAACGCTGGATATGGATTTAACCGAAGACGAGATAAAAATCAGAGGCGAATCCTTCTATATGGAAATTCTCTGGTCGAAAATCTATAAGATAGTTGAAAAGAAAAATTGGTTTTTAATCTATCAAAACAATTTATCCGCGATTTTGATTCCTAAAAAAGAGCTGTCGCCAGCGCAGATAAAGCAAATTCAAGAAATTTTAGGATCAGTAAAAACCATTAATTAAACTTAAGCAGAAATATAATCCCTTCCTGTTTTAAGGAAGGGGTTTTATCATTGATGTAAATTAATTTAACAAAATCTGGTTAATTTAATATATTTGCAAATAGAATCTTCTAAATGAATAATATTTACTACTCAGTGCTGTATTTTATTGAAAAATTTACTATTAACATATGAGAATTTATGCATATAGTAATTTTCATATTAGTTTATCTCCACCCATTATTACATTATATTCCAATCATAACCAATCTTAGACTTAAATGAAAAGTATTTTCATACTTTATAATTTGGCATACACAACGATGAAAATTTTCTTACAGATGCAGCAACGCGCACGGGATACAAAAAGTTTTGTATTTTCTCTGCCCTTATTTCTTTGTTTTATATTTCCGAATAGCGGAAAGGCCCAGACCAGGGTAATTGTAAATCCCGGACTTGAGTTTGGGGTAGCAGCCTCTACTTTTGGCCAGTATGATTCTAATTTCGGTTTTGATACAACTTTCGATGCAGGTTCAGCGGTTACTTCACCGTGGTATACTTCTCACCCTACCCAGGCAGGAGTCTGTGAACCGGGAGGTTCCGGAAACTGCCATCCTATTGAAATATGGGGTACCGGATATAAAAGTGTACCTGCTACCCAGGGATCTAACTTTGTAGAACTGAATGCTTATGTAAACTCCATGATCTACCAGAATATGTACCTTGTCAATGGCGATATTATCACCTATGACTTCAGGCACCGGGCAAGGCTGGACGGATCTGAACAGGCAGCC
>Ga0265798_10000294_pt1 | contig 90326 bp, 84 predicted proteins | sample P3T30metagenome_FD_192430 | JGI IMG/M metagenome (GOLD analysis project Ga0265798, IMG submission 192430) | Plant litter microbial communities from East Loma Ridge, Irvine, California - P3 T30 | ecosystem: Environmental > Terrestrial > Plant litter > Unclassified | place: USA: California... | reverse complement strand
CTGCTCAAGTGGACTTGAAGTCAAGGACAAATCGATGGACATCGCGGAAGTCATGGCACCTACCGGCCTGCCGGCATCGACGCTGCGCTATGACGAAGAAAAGCGCCTGATCGCTTCGACCGGCCGGCGCGGCCTGCGCCGCGTGTTCGCCACCGCTGTCCTGGAACGCCTGGCCCTGGTCGCCCTTGGCCGCGCCGCCGGTTTTTCATTGGACGAGGTCAAGGCCATGTTGACGACGGACGCTAGCCTCGCCATCGACCGCGGCGGCGCGCAAGCGGGTTGCTCCGGCGCGCAGCTGAGCGGCGCAGCGGCGCACAGGCGGCGGATGGGTTACTATCGGCCGTCCCCGGCGGCGTCGATCCTGCCCGCCGGTCTTTTTCGATCATGCCGCCCGGCGGCGCAGCCAGACCATGTTTTCGATCATCCTGAACGTCATCGGTTCCCTCTTCCACTTCTACGCCGCTCAGCGCATCCACCGCGTCGGCCCGATCCGCAACCGCATTCCGGCGCGCGCCTGGTGGGCCGGCGCGATCCTGGTCTGGATCGTCTACCTGTGGGGCGTGCAGTTGGGCGACGAGGCGATCGACTGGCGCTGGTGGCCGGGGCAGTTCGCGCTGACCTGGCTCGGCGTGCTGTTCCTGATGACCCTGTGCCTGCTGGTGGCCGACCTGCTGACCGGCTTCGGCCTCTGGTGGCGCAAACAGGCGCCGCGCCTGCTCGGCATCGCAGCCGTGGCCGGCGTGCTGGTGAGCGCCTTCGCCATCTTCCAGGCGGTGCGCGCGCCGGCGATCAGCGAATACGAAGTCACCCTGAAAAACCTGCCGAAGGAACTCGACGGCATGGTGCTGGTGGCCGTGTCCGACCTGCACCTGGGCGCCCAGCGCCGTTCCGACTGGATGGCGCAGCGGGTGGAACAAATCAATGCACTGAAGCCGGCGGCGGTGCTGATGGTCGGCGACCAGGTCGAAGACGAGCCACTTGGCGAGCCGCAACTGGCGGTTGTGCTGCAGCGTCTGAAGGCGCCGCGCGGCGTGTGGGCGGTGACCGGCAACCACGAGTTCTATGGCGATGTCGATACCACGATTACCGAGTTCACGGCCGGCGGCGTACGCTGGCTGCGCAACGAGCAGGTCGAGCTGGCGCCGGGGCTGATGCTGGCCGGGATCGACGACATCGGCCGCACCATGCGCGGCGGCGGCGCATACCTTGGCGGGCTGGACAAGGTGGCGCCGCGCGACAGCGGCGTGGCGACCATCCTGCTGTGCCATATTCCGGCGACGCCGATCGTCGACGGCGCGGCCGCGCGCGGGGTCGGCCTGATGCTGTCGGGGCATACGCATGGCGGCCAGATCTGGCCGTTCAACTACCTGGTGCAGCGCCAGTTCCCGCGTTATATCGGCGCGTACAAGGTGGGGAAGATGGACCTGGTGGTCAGCCGCGGGGCGGGTGGCTGGGGGCCACGCATGCGGCTGTGGCAGCCGGGGGAGATTGTGAAGTTGACGCTGCGGTCGGGTGCTTAGCTCCCGGGAGTGAGGGGCAAGATCATCGTTGCGATATGGCCGGGCCGCCTCTCGTGGCCCGGTCCACCCTGCATTCAATCGGCGTCGATCGCCGTGGCCAGGGCTGCACGGGCCAGCAGGCGTGTCGAGTCGAGCGTGGGCAGGCGCGAGTTGGTGTGGTTGATCACCAGCGGAATCTCCGTACAGCCGAGCACCACCGCATCGCAGCCCTCGGCGGCCAGGCCCCCGATCACGGCCTGGAAGCGCGGCAGGGCCTCGGGCGTGGCCTCGCCGCACACCAGCTCGTCCATGATGAGGCGATTCATGTCCGCGCGTTCCTCGGGTGGCGGGCGTACGCATTCGATGCCCAGCGGCGCGAGCCGCTCGGGATACACCTCGCTCTCGACCAGCCAGCGCGTACCGAGCAGGCCAAGCTTTCGGTAGCCGCGCGCCTGCGCCTGGGCGGCGACGGCGTCGACGATGTGCAGCCAGGGCAGCGGCGAGCGCGCCGCGATCAGCGGCAGGGCCTGGTGGATGGTGTTGTCCGGGCAGATGAGAAAGTCCGCCCCGCTGCGCGCCAGTTTCTCGGCCGATGCCAGCATCAGTTCACCCACGCCCTGCCAATCGCCGGCATCGAGGCGGGCCACGTAATCGGCCAGCGAATGCGTATGCATGCTGATTTCCGGGTGTGCGTGCGGCCCCATCTGCTGCGCACCTTCGATGCAAATGGTCCGGTAGCACAGCGCTGCCCCTTCCGCCGAGCAGCCGACAATTCCAATGTGTTGCGTCATCCCGAATCGCTCCCAAAAATCTTGCGCCGCGGGCAGGTCGGCTTTCGTAGGGTGGGCCGGGCCGCGCTAGGCGCTTGAGCCCACGCGGTACAACACCCGATCAGATGCGACAACGCGCCCGGGGAACTATTGTCCCCAGGCGCATCGCCTACCCGCGCATCGAAACACGGGCATGTTTGCCGTTTGCTACGCGATCAGCGATTGCCCGCCCCGTCATCCGCTTCCTTGGCGCCACGCGCTTCCGACTGCGCCTGCTGCTCATCCTTCTGCCGATTTCCCGCGCCGTTCCCGCTCAGGCTGCCAATCCCGGCCATGCCGGTCTGGATCTCGCCCTTGCCCTTCGGATTCTGGAAGCCTTCGGCTCCGCCCTGTTCATCGGCGCCGGAGGCCAGCAAGTCATCGGTGCGGCTGTCCTGCTGGCTACTGCCGGCGTCGGTGCTGCCCGACATGCTGCCGATATCGCCGGTCCCGCCGGTGCCCATGCTCCCCGCGCTGCTGGTGCCGTTCTTGGTAATCTGGTCCCACGAGCGGCCTTGCACGTCCTGCTTGTTGTCTTTCGTATCCATCGTGATCTCCGTGTCGTTACTGTGATGTCGATACTAACAAGCCAGCAGGACGCCGCAATAGGTACACGGGCGATGGCTTTGTAGGACTAGCCGCACGGGGCCGCTTTCAGCCCGCCGCCTTGTCGCTCGGAGCGGGAATGCGTTCCAGTTGCAGGCGCGCCAGGGTCGGATACAGAGGCGGGCTGATCAGCCGAGACACGAAACTGGCCACCAGCGCGCAGCTCATCAGGCTGAGCACCATCGCATGCCCGTTCACCATTTCCATCACGATGATGAAGGCGGTCAGCGGCGCCTGGGTGGCGGCGGCCAGGAAGCCGACCATGCCCAGCGCAATCAACGCCGGCACCTGGGTGTGGAAGACCAGCAAGGCGACGTCGTTGCCGAGCGCGGCGCCGATCGCCAGCGAAGGCGCGAAAATCCCCGCCGGCACCCCGGACCAGGTGCTGAGCCAGGTGGCCACGAACTTGAACAGCACATAGGCCGGGTGCATCAGCTCGCTACCCTCGACCATCGCGCGCGTCGATTCGTAGCCCGAACCAAAGGTGGCGCCGCCGCTCACGACGCCGATCACCGCCACCGCCAGCCCGCAGACGGCCGCGAACAGCACCGGACGGCTGCGGCGCAGGCGGCTCATCGGGTCCTTGCCCTGCCCGCGCAGCGAGGCCAGCAGCAAGCGCGAGAACACGCCACCGGCAACACCGGCCAGCAAGGTCAGCACCAGGCCGGGCAGCAGCAGGCTGAAATCGAGCTGGGCCACGCGGATGATGCCGAAGTAAGTGGCGTTGCCGTACACCGAGACGGCCACCATGCCGCCGAGCACGATGGCGGTGATGATCAGCCCGCTGTTGCGCTGCTCGGGCGTGCGCGCGAGTTCCTCGATGGCGAACACGACCCCGGCCAGCGGCGTATTGAAGGCGGCGGCAATCCCGGCCGCGCCGCCGGCCACCAGCAAGCCGTGCACGTGGATGCGGCGCAGGTCGGGCACCAGGCGGCGCGCCTGCAGCATCACGCCGGCGGCAATCTGCACCGATGGCCCTTCGCGCCCGAGCGACAGGCCGCCCAGCAGGCCGCCGGTGGTGAGCGCGATCTTGGCCAGGCTCAGGCGCAGGGACACGAACAGGCCGCGCGTGGCCGGCCCCGAATCGAGGGCCGCCATTACCTGCGGAATCCCGGAGCCGGCCGCGCCGGGCGCGTATCGCCGGGTCAGCCAGACGATGGCGGCGGCCAGCAGCGGCGTCCACAGCAGCGGAAACCACCAGCGGACGGTGCGCAGGTCCTGGAAAATGCGGAAGGCATGTTCGGCGAGCGCCGTGAACGCGACGATGACCAGGCCGGCGGCGACGGCCAGCGCCACCACCACCGCCCTTGCCCACCAGGTGCGCCAGTCGGAGAATTCGGTGCGCATCGCGAGGCGCCAGTCGTGTCCGCGCCCGCCCTTGGGTGGATGCGGCGGATGCGGCTGGGATGGATCTTGCTGTTCCGGTGGCGTGGCGCCCGGATCGGTCGGTGTCATGTAAAGCTCGGTCGGAAATAAAAAAACGAGCCCGCAGGCTCGCTTCCCAGATTACGCCTGCTCGCGGATTATCGCAACTCCATTTGTGCAAATAGAGTTGCCATAGCGAGCTGATGCGTCTGCAAATCCGTGCTTACTTGTCCTTGAGCAGCACGCGGCCCGACAGTTTGATGGTGCCCTGGCCAGTGGCCATGTCTTCGCCGCCATTCAGTACGCCGCCGCCGGTGATCTTGGCGTATTTGCCCGTGCCGCCGGTCACCTGGAAGGTCGCGCCCGAGAACACGAACTGGGTGCCCTGGCCGGTTGGCACGAACTGGCCGCTGTAGTTGGCGAAGATCTGGTCGCCCGAGGTCGTCATGACGATGAATTTGCCGCCGCTGAAGTTGAACAGCGGGCCGATCGGCGTGATGCAGTCGGTGCCGATGAAGACGACCTTGCCCATGAGCGCGCTGTTGCCATGGCCGCTGATCGTGCCGCCGAATTTCGACAGGCAGCGGCTTGCCGGGCCGACTTCCTCGACCAGCACGCCTTCGATTTCAAGCGGCTTGTAGACCCAGCCGCCGGCAGCGGCGTGCGCGGAAGCAGCCAGCAGGACGGAAGCGGTCAGCACGCGCAGGGGGTTTTTGAACATGAGCATCTCCAGAAGTGGTGTGTAAAATCTTATAATAGCGATCTTGCAAATTTCGCAGCGCACGCTCAAGCCTGTTTGCGTGTGCATGGCGGGCTCATGCAACGGGCATGAAATGGTGCGCTGGCGAGCCTGCCGTGCGCCTTTCGGCGCCGCGCTGGCATATAAGGTAATCAACGAATCCGATGGGAGAACTCATGCGTGTCGCCACGTTCAACGTCAACGGCATCGGCAGCCGCCTGCCTGCCCTGCTGCAGTGGCTGGAAGAAACCAGGCCGGACGTCGCCTGCCTGCAGGAGCTGAAAGCGCCGCAGGAACGCTTTCCGCTGGCGGAAATCAACGCCGCTGGCTACGGCGCCATCTGGCACGGGCAAAAGAGCTGGAACGGGGTCGCCATCCTGGCGCGCGGCGTCGATCCGGTCGAGGTCACGCGCGGGCTGCCGGGCGACCCGAGCGACGAGCAGAGCCGCTACATCGAGGCGGTGGTGAACGACATCGTGATCTGCGGGCTGTACCTGCCGAACGGGAACCCGGCGCCGGGGCCGAAGTTCGACTACAAGCTGGCCTGGTTCGAGCGCCTGATCGTGCGCGCCGCCCAGTTGCTGGAAACCGGGGCGCCCGTGGTGATTGCCGGCGACTACAACGTCATGCCGACCGAGCTCGACGTGTACAAGCCGGAGCGCTGGGTCGACGACGCGCTGTTCCGGCCCGAGACGCGCGAAGCCTTCCACCGGCTGGTGGCGCAGGGGTGGACCGATTCGCTCAGGACCATGCATCCGGGCGAAGTGATATATACCTTCTACGATTACTTCCGGAATGCGTATGGGCGCAATGCCGGGCTACGCATTGACCACTTGCTGCTCAGCCCCAGCCTGGCGCCGGCCCTGGTGGCCGCCGGCACCGACCACGCGGTGCGCGGACGCGAGAAGCCGAGCGACCACGTACCGACGTGGGTGGAACTGGATCTGGCGAAGATCGCGAAATAAGCGCCTGATAATGGATCGGCTGGCATACCGCTCACCACGGGATACCTTACCGGCCGGGCTTGATGACGACTCAACGATTACCGCGATCCGCCAGGAACTGCTGCGCACGCGGATGCTGCGGGTTGGTGAAGAATGTTTCCGGCGTCGCCTTCTCGAGTATCTTCCCCTCCGCCATGAACCAGATCCGGTCCGCCACATCGCGCGCAAAGCCCATCTCGTGGGTCACGCACACCATGGTCATGCCCTGCCCGGCCAGCTTGCGCATTACCTGCAGCACTTCGCCCACCATTTCCGGATCGAGCGCGCTGGTCGGTTCGTCGAACAGCATGATCGGCGGCCGCATCGCCAGTGCCCGGGCGATCGCCACGCGCTGCTGCTGGCCGCCCGACAGCTGGTGCGGATAGGCGTCGGCCTTGTGCGCCAGGCCCACGCCATCGAGCAGCTCCAGCGCATACGCGCGCGCTTCGGCCTTGCTGGCGCGCTTCAGGTTCACCGGCGCCAGCATGCAGTTCTCCAGCGCCGTCAGGTGCGGGAACAAATTAAACTGCTGGAACACGAAGCCGATCCCCGCGCGCAGCGCATTCACATCCAGACCGCGCGCATGGATGTCGCGGCCGTCGACGGCGATGCGGCCGCTGTCGATCTCTTCCAGGCGGTTCAGGGTGCGGATCAGCGTCGACTTGCCCGAGCCCGAAGGCCCGCACACGACCACCACTTCGTTCTTGCCGACGGTTTCGGTCACCTCGACCAGCGCGTGATACTCGCCGTACCACTTGTTGACTTGTTCCAGAACGATCATCGTTCGACTCTCTTTACAGCGAAATGGGCGCTACCCGGCCGCCTTGGCCGAGCCGGCGCTCGAGCAGGAAGGCCAGGCGCGACAGGCCGAAGCACAGCACGAAATAGGTCAGCGCCAGGATGATGTACACCTCCACCGCCTTGGTGAACACCAGGGTGTTGACCTGGGTGGCGATGAACGACACTTCGGACAGGCCGATGATGTAGCCGAGCGAGGTCGCCTTGATGGTCGACACCAGCTGGTTCACCAGCGAGGGCAGCACGTTCTTCAGCGCCTGCGGCAGCAGCACCAGGCGCAGCGCCCCGAAGTAGCCCAGCCCCAGCGAGCGCGCGCTTTCCATCTGCCCCTTGGGCAGCGCGCGGATGCCGGCGGCGACGATCTCCGCCAGGTAGACGGCGTCGAACAGCACCAGCGTCATCAGCATGGTGGTGGCCTGGCCGGTCTTCACGCCGGTCACGGCGGGCAGGAAGAAGTAGGCCCAGAACACGACCAGCAGCAGCGGCACCGCGCGCACCACCTGCACCAGCGCGGTTACCGGCCAGCGCACCGCGCGGTAGGGGCTCACGCGCGCGATGCCCAGCGCCAGGCCGAGCGGCATCGCCAGCAGCAGCGCCGCACCCGACAGGAGGATGGTCAGCGTCAGGCCGCCCAGCGGCCCGTTCGGGTATTGGCCAACGAGGAAGTACAGCCAGTATTCCTGGATCAGTTCGAGCATGCCGTCTCCTTACGCCGTGCGCACCGGGAAGCGGCGCCCATACAGCTGCGCGGCCAGGGAAATCAGCAGCGACACCGTCAGGTAGGCCAGCGTCGCGAACGTAAACGCCTCCACGCTGCGAAAGCTCGCGGTCTCCACGCGCGCGGCCTGGTACATCATTTCGGCGGCGCCGATCACGGTGGCCACGCTGGTGTCCTTCCACAGGTTCACGGTCTGCGACAGCAGCGGCGGCACGGAGATACGAATCGCCTGCGGCATCAGCACCAGGCGCACCGCGGCGAAGCGGCCCAGGCCCAGCGAGCGCGCCGCTTCGAGCTGGGCGGCCGGCACCGCGCGGATGCCGCTGCGGATGTCCTCGGCCATGTGCACGCCCGCATACAGGCTCAGTGCGATCACGGCGCATATCGCTTCCGGGTTGCTGTCGTAGAGCGCCATCTTGAGCGGCTCGGGCAGCAGCTCGGGAAACGCGAAATACCAGAACAGCAAATGGGCCAGCAGCGGCACGTTGCGGATGCTTTCGACGACCACGGCGCCGATCGCCTGCAGCAGCCGGCTCGGCGAGCTGCGCATCAGCGCCAGGAGCGCGCCGAACGGCAGCGCCAGCACGAAGCTGGCGGCCGTCAGTTGCAGGGAGAGGATGAGGCCCTGCACCAGCCAGTCATGGTACTGGCCGGACTGCAGGATGCCGGGATCGAAGAACGTCAACGCCGACTGCTCAGATCTTGTCGGTGCCGATGGTGAAGGCGCGCTTGGCCATGTTCGGGCGAGTGCCGGGGCCGTACCACTTGTTGAACAGCCCATTCGCCGCGCCGCTGCTTTCCAGCTCGCGCAGGGTGGCGTCGACCACGCCTTTCAGGCTTTTTTCACCCTTGCGCAGGCCGAGGGCGATCGACTCGGTGCCGATGCTGGTCGGCAGGATGGTGAAGTTCTTCGCCGCCGCGCCGAGCTTGCCGTAGTCGGCCAGCAGCGAGGATTCGTCGTTGACGTAGGCGACGCCCTTGCCCTGCTGGAGCGCCTGGAAGGCTTGCTGGGTATTTTCGAAGGTGACCACGTTCGCGGTCGGCACGGCGGCGCGGATGTTGGTTTCCTGGGTGCCGCCGCGGACGGTGACCACCTTCCTGTTCGACAGTTGCGGCAGCGTGCTGATGCCGCTGGCCGCGCGCACCATGACCTTCGAGCCGGTGACGAAATGGGTCAGCGCGAAGTCCACTTGCGCCTCACGTTCCTTGTTGTGGGTGAGCGAAGCGGCCAGCACGTCGACGTGGCCTTGCTGCAGCTCGGGAATGCGGGCCGCGACCGACAGCTGCTTGAACACCGGCTTGACGCCGATCTTCCTGGCGACCGCCTTGGCGAGGTCGATCTCGTAGCCGACCAGTTCACGGGTCTTCGGATCGATGAAGCTGTTCGGCTCGTCCGTGCCAAGCACGCCGAAGACGATCTCGCCCTTCTTCTTGATGTCGGCCAGCTGGTCGGCGTGCGCGGCGGCGGCAAAGCTCAGCTGCGCGGCAAGCGCGGCTGCAATGGCGATGAAAGTACGGCGATTGCCCATGAATTCTCCAACAGCGAAATGACAAGCCGTCGAGTATACGGCATGTCCAGTTCTGCAAGAACGATCGATTTCCCATATAAACATGCACCCCTGCTATAAGCGGGGCCGCACCCATCGCGCCGCCGGCAAGGGCTGGCGCGCTGCTATACAATCGAGATCGCGCTGCGTTCTCGTCGGGCGCAGCCAGTTTAATTTGGAGAAATCATGTCGGGCTACAGCATCAACATCGAACAAAAAACGCTCGCGGGTGACAACTTCCGCGAAGTCCTGTACACCACCGAACGCAGCCAGCTGGTCATCATGACCCTGCAGCCGGGGGAAGAGATCGGCCTCGAGCACCATACCGGCCACGACCAGTTCATCCGCGTCGAAGCGGGCGAAGGCGTGGCGCTCCTGGATGGCGAACAGCACAAGCTCGAAGACGGCGTGGCCGTCGTGATCCCGGCGGGTACCGAGCACAATGTGATCAATACCTCGCAGACCGAAGCGATGCGCCTGTACACGCTGTACACCCCGCCGGAACACCCGGACGGCATCGTGCACGCGACCAAGGCGGAAGCGGACGAGTACGAGAAGACGCATCACGCGGCGTGATGCGCGAGCGCGCCGCCGGCTGCCCCGACGGCGTGCTTTGGCAGGGTGGACTCCCGAGGTCACGCGGTACAGCGAGTGCCTCCACCTGCTCATTCAACGGCTGAGCAAAGCCAGCTGCACCCTCTCGGACGCCCTCTCGCAATCTTCGGAATCAGCTGAGGCACCGTCCGACAGTTCCTACACCCGCATCGCCGTCTCTCCTATTGCCCCACACCGCGAGCGCGCTACCATGGGTCATCGACATGCAAAGCGGGAGGCCAGTATGGGTGAAAACAAAGGCAAAGGTACGAAAGGCCGCAACTACGACGAGCTGAGCGGCGTCGGCACCAGCAGTGCCGGCATTACCGGAACGACCGGCAACCTGAACAACGGCGACCACGATGGCGGCATCGGCAAGCCATCCGCGCGCGACAGCGGAAACCGGGCTGGCAACATGCAGTCGGCCGAGGCGGATGACGCCTACGTCACGCCGGCGCTCGGCACCGGCAGCCGTTCGGGCGCTGCCGCCGGAAACCAGCAAAGCGGGCTAGCGCGGAGTCGGCAGTCGACGCTGCGGCAGTCCGGCGCGCAGCAGTCTGGTTCCAGCCAGTCGGGTTCGCAGCAAAGCAGTTCCCTGCAGTCCGGTTCCCAGCAGTCGGGGTCCCAGCAATCTCCATCCGGGCAATCCGGATCGCAACAATCCAGCACGCTGCAACCGCAGCGCAGCCTGGACCAGGACGTGATGGGCAAGGAGAATTGAGGTAACGGCGGCATCCTGCGCCGCCATGACTCCGACCGGCGCAGGCGCTGCGGCACACACCGCACGCCTGCGTATTCTTGCGCTCCAGCCCAACATCCGCGCTGGACGGCGCCCACCTCACACCCTGCCCCATGCGAATACTGCTGCGCAGCCTGCTGCTGACCGTCCTCGCCGTCGGCGCCTACGCGCTGTTCGGCCCCTACATCAAGAACGCCCTGTACGCGATGCGCCTCGCTGCCCAGCCCGTACCCACGGCGCTGCCGGTGCCGGTGCGCGGAGTCGCTGCGCGGTCACTGAGCGACACCTGGGGCGGCGCCCGCAGCGGCGGCCGCAGGCACGAGGGCATCGACATCTTCGCCAGGCGCGGCACGGCGGTCACCTCGTCGACCGAGGGCGTGATCCTGCGCATCGGCACCAACAGGCTGGGCGGACAGGTCGTGTGGGTGCTCGGCCCCGGCGGCCAGCGCCACTACTATGCCCACCTCGACCGGTATGCGGATGTCGAGGGCGGCCAGCGCGTGCGGCCCGGAACCATCCTCGGCTATGTCGGCACCACCGGCAACGCCGCCGGCACGCCGCCGCACCTGCACTACGGCATTTATGAGCGCGGCGGCGCCATCAATCCGTATCCGCTGCTGCGTGCACGCGCCGTACGCTGAGTGTGCGCCGCCAACGCGGATAGCGCGGCTGTGATGTAATGAAGGCTCGCCACCCGACAGGAGAATCCGATGCCCGAGCAGCCAGCACCACGTCCCGCCAATCCCGGCGAGCTTGATGAAGACACCCTCGCCTTCGTGCGCCGCGTGTTCCAGCACGCGCGCAGCGGGGAAGCCGGCGCGCTGGCCACGCTGCTGGCACAGGGCCTGCCGCCGAATTTGCGCAACGAACGCGGCGACAGCCTGCTGATGCTGGCCTGCTACCACGGCCACCTGGACGCCGCGCGCGTGCTGCTGGAACACGGCGCCGACCCGGAACTGCTGAACGACGCCAGCCAGACCCCGCTCGCCGGCGCCGCCTTCAAGGGCGATCTGGCGGTGACGACCCTGCTGCTCGACAGCGGCGCCGAGGTCGACGCCTCCGGCCCGAACGGCAAGACCGCGCTGATGATCGCCGCCATGTTCAACCGCGTCGACATCGCGCGCCTGCTGCTGGCGCGGGGCGCTGATCCTTTCGCCGTCGATGCAGGGGGCATTTCTGCCTTGGCCGCCGCCGCGAAAATGGGCGCCGAGGATAGCGTCGCCCTGCTCGCGTCGATCACCGAAGAACGCTGAGGCAGTTTTCATGCTGACGTTGACGTTGACGTAGAGGTTGTGAAAAAATCGTCAGGGCAAAGGATACGGCCTACCGGCGCCGAGTCGAAGACAGTACGAGCGTCTGGCGAGACGACGCAACGCCGCCATGGCGATTTTTTCACAAGCTCGCAGGGTGGGCACGGGCCGCGCAAGGCGCCCCGTGCCCACCCTACGGACGCTGCCTGTACGGCTCGAGATGCGGCGCGATGGCATTGCGGCCAACAAGCGGCGCGCGGACGGCGGAGCCGCCGCCCGTGGCCCGGCCTACCCTACGGCTCAACCGAATAAGCGGACGTCGTTCTACAATGGGCCTAGAACGCCCCCACATAATTCTCCGCCAGCGCGGTGCGCATCGCACGCGACGCCACCACGTTCTCCAGCTCCGCCCTTTGCACCTGCCGCTCGAACGGCGAGGCATCGGCGAACGTGTGCAGCATCCTGGTCATCCACCACGAAAAATACTCCGCCCGCCAGATGCGCTTGAGGGCCGTCTCCGAATACCCGTCCAGGCCCTCTTCGCTGCCCTGCTTGTAGAAATCGTCCAGCGCCCGCGCCAGGATCGTCACATCCGAAATCGCCAGGTTCATCCCCTTGGCCCCGGTCGGCGGCACGATGTGCGCCGCATCGCCGGCCAGGAACAGCCGCCCGGCACGCATCGGCGCGCACACGAAGCTGCGCATGCCGATGATCCCCTTCTGGAAGATGCGCCCTTCGTTCAGCTTCCAGCCATCGTCGTTCTCCAGCCGACCGTGCAGCTCGGCCCAGATGCGGTCGTCGGACCAGTTGTCCACGTGGTCCTTCGGGTCGCACTGGAAGTACAGGCGCTGCACCGTCGGGGAGCGCGTCGACACCAGGGCGAAGCCGCGTTCGTGCTGGGCATAGATCAGTTCCTCCGACGACGGCGCCGACTCGACCAGGATGCCGAACCAGCCGAACGGGTAGGTCCTCTGGAAATCCTGGCGCGTCGACGCGGGAATCGCCGGCCGCGCCACGCCATGGAAACCGTCGCAGCCGATCACGAAGTCGGCCACGATGCGCTTGCCCTCGCCCGCGTGCACGAAGCTGACCGACGGCTGCCTGCCGTCCGTCCCGTGCAGCGCCACCTCGCTCGTCTCGAACAGGATCTGGCCGCCGGCCGCCAGGCGCGCCGCCACCAGGTCGATGATCACCTCGTGCTGCGGATAGACGGTGATCGCCTTGCCCGTCAGTTCGCTCAGGTCGATGCGGTGGCGGCGCCCGCCGAACGCGAACTCGACGCCATGGTGCAGCGCACCTTGCTCGCGCATGCGCGCGCCGACGCCGGCGTCGTTCAGGATGTCCATGCTGCCCTGCTCGAGCACGCCGGCGCGGATCGTCGCTTCGATCTCGAGGCGGCTGCGCGACTCGAGCACGACCGACTCGATGCCGTGCAGGTGCAGCAGGTGGGATAGCAAAAGGCCGGCCGGACCGGCGCCGATGATGGCGGCCTGGGTGCGCATGGTGATGTCTCCGTTTGTGTTTTGTGTCAGGACATCCTAGTGCGCGTGCGGCCGAATAAGAATGGATGAAAGCCGAAAAAACTTGTACTATTTTTTCATTACCTCATGGATGACCGCTTCCCGCCATGCCCTCACCCCATCATGCGCTTCCGGCCAGGATCCCGCAATTCGCCCTGTATGGCGAGCTCACGCGGGGCCTCGACACCGAAGGCGTGCACATCGAGCTGATCGAAACCCGCAGCCGCAAGTACGACTGGCACATCGACACCCATACCCACGCCGGCTTGTTCCAGGTACTTTTTTTACTGGGTGGGCAGGTACGCGCGCACATCGACGGGGTCTTGTGGGAGTGCGCGGCGCCGGTGGCGCTGACCATCCACCCGGCCCTGCCGCACGGCTTCGACTTTTCGGAAGAAGCGCATGGCTATGTGCTGACGATCGACCAGGACATGCTGTTCGCGGCCGCCGGCCACGAGGGCGATTTGTTCACGCCGCTCTTCGTGCAGCCGCTGGCGATCGGGCTCGAGGGCGTGCCCGACACCTGCGAGCGCATCGAGGCCCTGCTGCGCAACCTGATCCTGGAGGCCGCCTGGCCGCGCCAGGGCCACACGCTGATGCTGGAATGGCTGGCGCGCAGCGCCCTGCTGATGCTGGTGCGCGTGCATGCCGAGCGGCGCATCGCCGACACCTCGGGACGGGGGGATTTCGAGCTGTTCAGCCGCTTCCGGGTGGCGGTGGAGCGGCACTACAAGGAGCAGTGGCAGGTCGGGCGCTATGCCGAGCTGCTGCGGGTGGCGCCGACGCGCCTGAACCGGCTGTGCCTGAAACTGTCGGGGAAGTCGGCCTTCGAGATCACGCAGGACCGCTTGATGCTCGAAGCTTGCCGCAAGCTGACCTACGTGCCGGCCGGCGTGGCGAGCATCGCCTATGAGCTGGGCTTCCAGGACCCGGCCTACTTCAGCCGCCTGTTCAAGAAGCTGATCGGGGTGACGCCGAAGGCCTTCCGCCAGCAGACGCAAGCCGCTGCGCACACGACCGGCGCGGCGGCTTGAGAATCATCCCCGGCCCCCGCGCATCAGGAAGACGCGCAGGGGGACCTGGATTACCAGCTGTAGCCAGCCTTCAGGTAGTAGAAGCGGCCGTTGAAGCCGTTGGGCGCCCACACGCTGTACGGCTGGGTGCCGTTCACGTTCAGGTTGGCCAGCGAGGTCACCTGCGCCGGATAGCGATTCGTGACGTTGTCGACGCCGGCCGTCAGGCGCCAGCCATTCGCCACGCGCACGCTCGCGGCCAGGTCGAGCACCCACTGCGGATCGTAGTCCTGGTCCAGCGCCGGATCGTTTTGCGGCACGGTGAATTCGCCGTAGCGGGTCACGGTGGCGCGGCCGTTCCAGGCGCCGCGCGTGTAATCGCCGGACAGGCTGAACTTGTCCTTCGGCGAGCCGACGGTCAGGCGGTTCACGGTCTGGCGGTCCACCAGCAGCAGGTTTTGCGCCGACAGCACGGCCGGCGTACCGGCCACGCGCTTCACTTCGTTGTCGTTGTGGTTGTAGGCCATGGTCAGGTCGGCGCGCCCGTACTGCTGCAGGTTCAGGCGGTAGGTGCTGACCAGGTCCACGCCCTTGGTGCGGGTATCGACGGCATTCGTGAAGTAGCGCGCCGCGCCCACGTACACGCCTTGCGCGGCCAGCGCACTCGACAGCGCCGGCGCGTTCGCCAGCTGCAGGTTCGACGAGAACACGATGCGGTCGTCGATGTCGATGCGGTACAGGTCGAGCGTGGTGGTCCAGTTGCGGTTTGGCTGCCACTGCGCGCCGATGCTCAGGTTGCGCGCCTTTTCCGCTTTCAGCGGCTGCGCACCGAGGGCGGTGGCGGCAGCGCTGGCCACCGGGAAGGTGCCGGTTTCGACCAGCGCGCTGGTGCCGTTCACGAGCAGCGTGTTGGTGGTGGTGATGGTATAGAACGACTGCGCCAGCGACGGTGCGCGGAAGCCGTTCGAGGCCGTGCCGCGCAGGGCGAACTGCGGCGTGAATTCGTAGCGCGCCGAGGCCTTGGCCGAGGTCGTGTTGCCGAAGTCGCTGTAGCGCTCGTGGCGCACGGCCAGCGCGCCGGACAGGGCGTCCGTGATGTCGCCTTCCAGGTTCAGGTAGAGCGACTTGTTGTTGCGGGTGTTGCTGCCGGCATTCTCCGCGCGGAAGCCGGAGTAGCCCTGCGCGCCGCTGCCGAAGTAGGAGTTCGCTTCGCCCGCGCCGATGCCGTACTCTTCGAAGCGCGCCTCGGCGCCCAGGGCCACCGTCAGCGGGCCGCTCATGAACGACACCGGGATGTCGCGCGCGACGTCGAGATTGGCCAGTTTCTGGGTCGAGGTCAGGCGGCCGGCATAGAAGCTGGTCGGGCTGGTGGCGCCCAGGCTGTAGTTGACGGTGTTGTCGATGTCCAGCGTGAAGCGGTTGCGGCCGTAGTTCAGGCTCGCGTCCCAGCGCCAGCCGGCCAGGTCGCCGCGCAGGCCGGTCACCAGCGAGGTGTCGACCGATTTGCTGTCGAGCAGCGGGCTGAAGCCCTCGGGATACAGGCTGGTGCGCAGCGTGGTCTGCGTGTTGTCGGTAAACGCGGTGCGGAAGTTCGCCGCCGACGAAGTCTTGCGCTCGCCGTAGTTGGCAAAGGCGTACCAGTCGACGTTCTCGTTGATGCGGATCTGGCTGTTGGCGAACAGCGTGCGTGGCTTGCTGTCCGGGTCGCCATAGCGCTGGGTCACGGTGCCCTGGCGCGGGCCGGCCGATGGACGCGGATCGGCGAACGCGCGGTTGGTGTAGTCGCGGTCGGCCGCTTCCACCGCAAGGCGCACCCAGCCATTGTCGCCGAGCGCGAAGCCGGTCGAGCCGCGCACGGTGACCTGTTCGCCGTCGCCCTTGCCGTACTGGCCATACACCAGTTCCGCCTCGCCGCCTTCGGCGCCCTTTTTCAGGATGATGTTGACCACGCCGGCGATCGCGTCCGAGCCGTACTGGGCGGCGGCGCCGTCGCGCAGGACCTCGATGTGGTCGATCGCCGCCAGCGGGATCGCGTTCAGGTCGACCGGGGCCGAGCCGCGGCCCAGGGTGCCGTTCACGTTCACCACCGACGAGCTGTGGCGGCGCTTGCCGTTCACCAGCACCAGGGTCTGGTCGGGCGACAGGCCGCGCAGCTGGGCAGGACGCACCGCGTCGCTGGCGTCGGCGCCGCTCGGACGCGGGAAGTTCATCGACGGCAGCAGGCGCGAGAGCACGGTGGCCAGTTCGCCCGAACCGGTGCCGAGCAGCTCCTTGGCGCCGATGACGTCGACCGGCGACTCGGTTTCCAGGGTGCGGCGGTTCAGGGAACGGGTGCCGGTGACGACCACGGTCTGCATCTGGCCGGCGGCGTCCTGCTGCTGGGGTGCCGGCGTGGTTTGTGCGTAGGCAAGCGGCGCCAGCGAGGCGACCAGGCCGAGGACCAGGACGGCGCGCGCCGGATTGGCTTGGGAGTGTTTCGAGCTCATGGATTCTTTCTTTTCCTGGATGGGCGTGGCAGCGCCATGGCTGCCAGGGGGAAGCAAGCGTAGCAGGCAGGCCCTTGCATTACCAATAACGAATACGCTTATGCTTATGCGTCGAATGGAAAGTATGCATGCGCGCCCCTGGCGCGGGCGCACGCCAGGGAGATGGCTGAGCGGCCTCTTCGCTGCAGCTCAAGCGTGGAGCCTGGTAATGGATTGATCGCTACGCTGCCGGAGCCGCGCCAGAAAAAAGTTCGACAATGCCGAGGTCTTCCCCGGCCCCGACGCCGCCAATGCACACCGAGGGCGCCCCGGTGTCTGCTGAACATGGCGCGAACATGCGTGCATCCATCGCCGGCTACGCATGGGGGGCGGAGCGCCTGCAGCTCTACAACGATGCCTATGCCCCGCGGGCCGCTGGATTCGGCCGCCACCTGCTCAAACCGGTGGACATCCGGCAGCTGCTGCCGATACCTTCGGACTTCAAGGGCGCCCGGTTCCCGCGGCCACGCGCGAATTCACAGCAGCGCGCCCAGCTCCACCTGGATCTTGATCATCGCCGGCAGGCAGCGCTCGACCATCTGCTCCACCGGCAGGCGGCCCGCATGCACGCTCACATTCATCGCCGCCACCACCTCGCCGCGGAAGTTGCGAAGCGGGACGGCGAGCGTGCGCAGCCCCAGCTCCAGCTCCTGGTCGACCACTGCGTAGCCCTGCACCCGCGCCCGCGCGATCTCCAGCGCCAGGCGCTCCTTGTTGACGATCGTGTGCTGGGTGATCTGCTCCGGCGCCGCCCGCTCCAGGAAGCGTGCGATCTCCTCTTGCGGCAGGCTGGCCAGCAGCATGCGGCCGTTCGCCGTGCACCAGGCCGGCACCCGCGTACCCGGCTGCAGCGTGGCAGACACCAGCTGCCCGGCGCTGACCGCCGCCACGCACACCAGCTGGTCGTGGTCGAGCACGCCGACGGAAGCGGCCTCGCCGAGCGAGTAGGCGAGCCTGTACAGCAAAGGCTGGGCGATGCGCGGCAGGCGCGCCGAGTGCAGGTAGGACTGGCCCAGCCGCAGCACGGCCGGCGTCAGCGAAAACAGCTTGTTCTCGTGGCGCATGTAGCCGAGGTGGGTCAGCGTGATCAGGTAGCGGCGCACGGCGGCGCGGGTCAGGCCGGTGGCCGCGGCCACCTCGGCAATGCTCAGGCGCGCGCGTTCCTGGTCGAAGGCCTCAATGACCTGCAAGCCTTTTTCGAGCCCGGCGACGAGGTCGCGTGCGAGCGGTGCTGGGGATTCCTGGGTCATGGAGAAGATAATCGGCGATTTGTGCGAGTATCGCACAAAGTGTGCGCTGGGCGATCATCGTCATCGCCTTGCCGCTTGTGGGGTCGTGCAGGATTGACTACGATTTTTGGCACCACAAGATCAAGCGAAGGAGACACGCCGTGAAATTCGACCCCGTCGAACCGGGCACCTGGCCGGAACTCATCTATCCCCCGTATAAATCCACCGTCAAGCGCGGGCCGCTGCAGCCGAACCTGCGCATCGAGGCGCCTGTGCCGGTGTCGCAGAATATCGTGGCCACGCCGCGCATCCTGCTCCCGCACGACGCCGACCTGACCGCGCACGGCGAAAGCGAGCCGCTGGGCGAAAAAATCGTCGTCAGCGGCCGCGTGCTCGATGAAGACGGCAAGCCGGTGCGCAATTCGCTGGTCGAGGTCTGGCAGTGCAATTCGGCTGGCCGCTACTGGCACAGCCGCGACCAGCACGCCGCGCCGCTCGACCCGAATTTCTACGGCCTGGGCAAGATGCTCACCGACGACGACGGCCGCTACCGCTTCGTCACCATCAAGCCCGGCCCCTACCCCTGGGGCAACCACGACAAGGCCTGGCGCCCGGCCCACATCCACTTTTCCCTGTTCGGCAACGTGTACGCGCAGCGCCTGGTGACCCAGATGTACTTCCCGAGCGACCCGTTGTTCGGCTACGACCCGATCTTCCAGAGCATCCCCGACGAAGCGGCGCGCCAGCGCCTGGTGTCGCGCTTCAGCCTGGAGCAGACGGTGGGCGCCGAAATGCTCGGCTACGAATTCGACATCGTCCTGCGCGGACGCGACGCCACTCCGATGGGCCTGTAAGGAGACGACCATGGATAACATCACTGCAAAGATCACGACCTCGCAAACCATCGGCCCTTTCTCGCACGAGGCCTGGAAGTGGGCCACCGACGCCGCGCAGCCCGGCACCCTGAAGATCGACGGCCCCAGCATCCTGGTCAGCGGCGTCATCTACGACGGCGACGGCAACCCGATCAACGATGCCCAGCTCGAAGCCTGGATGCCGGATGGCGCGGCCATCGAAGCGGAGCAGGCGATTCCCGGTTTCCGCCGCGTGCCGAGCGGCGCCGACGGCGAATTCAGCATGCGCGTGCCGCTGGCGCAGCCGGCCACGCGCGGCGAGCCTGTCATGTATGTGACCGTGTTCGCACGCGGCCTGGTCAAGCACCAGTTCACTGCCGTGTTCCTGGAAGACGACAGCGGCCTGGCCCAGTCTTCCATCCTGAACCAGGTGCCGGAAGCGCGCCGCGCCACCCTGCTGGCGCGGAAAACCGGAGACGAGCAGTATCATTGGGACATCTGGATGCAGACCGAGAAGGAAACCGTCTTCTTCGACTATGCCTAAGTTTTAGCCACAGGAGCTTCAGTGAGTGTTTCGATCTTCGACAGTTTCCTGACCACGCCCGACATGATCGCCGCCTTCGACGACGCGGCGCTCGTGCAGGCCATGTTCCGCTTCGAGGCGGCGCTGGCGCGGGCCCAGGCCGAGGAAGGCCTGATTCCGCCAGGCGCGGCGACGGCGATTGCCGGCGTCTGCAATGCCCAGCTCTACGACATCCCCGCCCTGATTGCCGCCAGCCGCCGGGCCGGCAGCCTGGCGATCCCGCTGGTGAAGGAATTGACCCGGACCGTGGGCCTGTACGACGAGGCGGCGGCGCGCCATGTGCACTGGGGCAGCACCAGCCAGGACGTGATCGACAGCGCGATGGTGCTGGTCACGCGCGACGCCCTGCAACTGCTCGACGACGGCCTGCACGACCTGTGCGGCCACCTGCTGCACCTGGCCGAGGCGCACCTCGCCACGCCGGTGCTGGCGCGCACGCTGCTGCAGCCGGCCCAGGTGACGAGCCTGGGCTTCAAGGCGGCCGGCTGGCTGGCGCCGCTGGTGCGGGCCCGCACGCGCATCCGCGAGGCCGCCGCGCGCGCCCTGCAATTGCAACTGGGCGGTGCGGCCGGCACCCTGTCGGTGATGGGCGAGGCCGGCGACGCGGTGGCCGAACGCATGGCGCGCGCGCTGCACCTGAAAGTGGCCGACGCCGCCTGGCATACCCAGCGCGACGAGTGGGTGCGGCTGGGCATGGAGGTCGCGGTCCTCACCGGCAGCCTGGGCAAGCTGGCGACGGACCTGAGCCTGATGGCGCAGGGCGAAGTCGGCGAACTGGCCGAACCTTCCGGCGGCGGCCGTGGCGGCTCCTCGGCCATGCCGCACAAGCGCAACCCGGTATCGTCGATGATCACCATCGCGGCTGCACGGCGCACGCCCCAGCACGCGGCGGCGCTGCTGGCCTGCATGAACGGGGAGCACGAGCGCGGGCTCGGCAACTGGCAGGCGGAACTGGCCGAATGGCCGCAACTGTTCCTGTCGGCGCACGGCGCCCTGCGCGCGCTGGACGAAGCCTTTGCCGGCCTGAAGGTCGACAGCGAACGCATGCTGGCAAATATCCACGCCCTGCACGGGCTGGTGTTCGCGGAAGCGGCGTCGAGCTACCTGGCCGGCGCCATCGGCCGTCCCAAGGCGCACGCGCTGCTGGAAGAACTGAGCGCGCGCGCCGCCAGCGGCGGGCGCGGCCTCGACCAGCTGCTGCAGGAAGCGGTGCGGGACGATCCTGCGCTGGCGTCGCACGTCGATCCCGGCAAGCTGGCCGCGCTCTTCGACCCTGTTGCCGCCGCCCTGCCCGCGCGCCGCCTGGCCGAGCGCCAGTTGCAGCGCTTGCGCGCCGACATGGCCGCCTTCGACAGCCACCATCCATTTCACGAGTGATTAAATAACCATGAGTTTCGATCCGATCGACCACGATTTCGAACGCGGCCTGCAGAACCGCCGCAACGTCCTGGGCGACGCCTGGGTGGACCGTTCCCTCGACAAGGCGACCGGCTTCAACGCCGACTTCCAGAATTTGATTACCCGCTTCGCCTGGAACGAGATCTGGGGCCGGCCCGGCCTCGATCACAAGACACGGCGCGCCATCGTCCTGTCGATCACGGTCGCGCTCGGACGCTGGGAAGAATTCGAACTGCACGTGCGCGCCGCCTTGCTGGGCGAGGAAGACAGCCGCCTGACGCCCGACGAGATCAAGGAAATCCTGATGCAGTCGGCCATCTACGCCGGCGTGCCGGCGGCGAATACGGCCTTCACGCACACGCTGGCGATCCTGCGCGAGGTGGGCGAACAGATCGGCTACAGCCTGGAGCCGGCCGCGCCAGGCGATGCGCGCCACAGCGGCATCGGGCACGAAGGCCGCACCGCATCCGCGCCGGTGCTGCACTACAGCGTGCGCGAGCCACGCAACGGCAAGGCGCCGCGCCACACGGTGGTCCTGAGCCATGCGCTGGGCTGCGACCTGACGATGTGGGACGCGCTGGCCAACACCCTGGCGGTTGATTGCCGCGTGATCGCCTACGACCACCGCGGCCATGGCAGTTCCGACGCGCCGGACGCCCTGTATGCAATGGCGGAGCTGGCCGACGACGCCGCGCGCCTGCTGCGCGAGCTCGATACCGGGCCGGTGGTATGGGTCGGCCTGTCGATGGGCGGCATGGTGGGCCAGGAGCTGGCCCTGCGCCACCCTGCCCTGGTGCGGGCGCTGGTGCTGGCCAATACCACGGGCGGCTACCCCGAAGCGGCGCGGGCGGTGTGGGAACAGCGCATCGCCACCGTGCGCGAAGCGGGCATCGAGGCGATCGCCGACGCCGTCATGGGACGCTACTTCGACGAGGGCTTCCGCGCGCAGAAGCCCGGCACCGTGGCCCGCTTCCGCCGGCGCGTGGTGAGTACCGATGCGGTGGGTTACGTTGGCTGCTGCAATGCGGTCGGCAAGGTCGATACCACTTCGCGGCTGGCGGCGATCAGCGTGCCGACGCTGGTGATCGCCGGGGAGCTGGACCAGGGAACGCCAGTGGCGATGGCGCAGGCGCTGGCCGATGCGATTCCGGAAGCGCGCCTGGTGGTGCTGCCGCAGGCATCGCACCTGAGCGCCATCGAGCAGCCGCAGGCTTTCCAGGAGGCGGTGGCCGGCTTCGTTACCTGGCTTTGATCCGGGCGGCTGGCGTGATGCTAGGATGACGGGACCTTCTTTTTACCCAACGGAGCGGTCATGGTCCTGCATCCCCGGCACACCTATGTACACCTCGCGCCCGACGGCGCCGCCCGCACGTTTTCCGCCGAGGCCTTCTGGCAGCTGCCCCAGTCCGCATCCGAGGCGGACGGCGGGGGATGGCTGATCAGTGAATACGAATTCGTCGAGGATTGGCCGACCTGGGAGATGCATCCGGAGGGGGACGAATTCGTCTACCTGTTGTCGGGCGCCGTCGAGCTGCTGCTGGAACGCGGCGACACGATCGAGCGCATCCCGGTCAAAGGCGCCGGCGCCGTTGTCATCCCGCGCGGCGTCTGGCACACCGCCAGGGTCCGCACCCCAAGCCGCATGCTGCACGTCACCCGCGGCGCCAACACCCGGACCCGCCCCCTGTAGGGTGGACACCCGTGTCCACGCTGTACGGCACCCGCGAATCGGAACATCGCCCGGTATGGTCCAGCATCGTGCCCGGTGACGCGCTCGCGGGCGACAACTTGCTGCCGCTGGTGCAAGGACGAACCCGTAACCGCGTGGGCACGGAGTGCCCGCCGTACGGGATACGTTTCCGGTTCCTATAAATCCAATACCAGCAGCGGCGTCTTCGCCCGCGAACAGCACGGCATGAACTGGCCGTTCGCGGCCTGCTCCTCGTCGGTCAGGTACATGTCGCGATGATCCGGCACGCCCTCGATCACGCGGGTCAGGCAAGTGCCGCACACGCCCTCCTCGCACGAGTAGGGAATCACCACGCCCTGCTCTTCCAGTATCTTGATGACCGTCTTCCCGGCCGGGATGGTAAAGGTTTGCCCGCTCGACGCCAGCCGCACATCGAATGCACCGTCCCCACCCGTATCCACCGCGGCCGCACCGAAGTACTCCACATGCAGCTGCGCCGCCGGCCAGCCCAGCGCCCTGGCCGCTTCCAGCACGTACGCGATGAATCCCTGCGGACCGCAAACGTAGACGTGGGTGCCCTCTTCCGGCCGCGCCAGCAGCGTCGCCAGGTCGAGCTTCTGCCCCGCATCGCCGCTGTCGTAATGGAACTGCACCTGCGCCGCGAACCCGCAAGCCGCCAAGCGCTCCTTGAACGCCGCCTTCTCAGGCGAACGTGCGCTGTAGTGCAGCTCGAACGCCGCCCCCTTCGCCGCCAGCGCCTCGGCCATCGCCAGGATCGGCGTCACGCCTATCCCGCCCGCCAGCAGCACGCTGCGGCGCGCCTCGACCAGGGGAAAATGGTTCTTCGGTTCGCTGATCCGCAGGATGGAACCCATTTCCACATGATCGTGCATGGCCTGGGAACCGCCGCGCGAATCCGCGTCGCGCAGCACCCCGATCTGGTAGCGGTGGGTTTCGCCCGGCGCGTTGCAGAGCGAGTACTGGCGCACCAGGTTCCCGGCCAGGTGGACGTCGATGTGGGCGCCGGCCTCGAACGGCGGCAAGGGCCGGCCGTCGATGCGCACCAATTCGTAGCTGCAGATGCCGTCGGCTTCGCAGACCCGGTTCGTGACCTCGACCTCGATGGTGTTCATGCCGCCGCCTCCTGCGTTTGTTCGCGCGCCAGCCAGCTGTCGATGATGCGGCGCGACTGCACGCCGCCGGCGTCGATGTTCAGCATCAGCAGCTTGCGCTCGGGGTGGCGCAGGATGTTCTGCTGCTGCAGTTCCAGCATCTCGCGGTCCTCGCTGAATATCTTGCCTTGCCCGGTGCGGATCGTGTCGGTCAGCGCCGCGTCGTCGGGCTTGAAGTTGCGCGCCATGCCCCAGAAATACCAGTGCGAGGTCTCGGTTTCCGGCGTGATGAAGTCGACCACGATGCTCGACGCCTTGTGCTGGGCCGGCGCGTGGTAGCCGCCATGGCCGGCATGCGCCACGCCGACCTCGATCATCACGTGGCTGGGTGCGTTGAAGCGGCAGATCTGCCAGCGGTCGACCGGCACGTTGTCGGCCAGGCCGTTGCCGCGCAGGGCCGCCTGCCAGAACGGCGGCGGCAGGATGTTCTCCATGAAGCGGCTGGTCACGACCTGCTCGCCTTCGAGCCTGGTGGTGACCGGCGCCTCGTCGATTTCCTTCTGGCCGATGCTGGATGCGTGGACGTAGGTCTCGTGGGTGAGGTCCATCAGGTTATCGACCATCAGCCGGTAGTCGCAATTGATGTGGTACAGGCCGCCGCCATAGGCCCACTCGGGCTTGTCGGCCCATTCCAGGTGGTGGATGGTGGCCGGGTCGGCGAGTGCCTTGTCGCCCGGCCAGACCCAGATGAAACCGTAGCGCTCCTCGACCGCGTAGCTGCGGATGCAGGGAAAGCCGCGCACGCGCTGGCCGGGCATGGCGATGGCTTTGCCTTCGCAGCCCATTTCCAGGCCGTGGTAGCCGCAGACCAGGTTGCCGTCGCGGACGAAGCCGAGCGACAGCGGGGCGCCGCGGTGCGGGCAGAAGTCTTCGACGGCGGCGGCCTTGCCCTCCTGGCCGCGATAGAAGACGATCTTTTCGCCGCAAATCTGGCGGCCCAGGGGTTTGCCGTTGATTTCATCGGGGGTGCAGGCGACGTACCAGGCGTTTTTGGGGAACATGCTTGTCTCCTTGTGTGTTTTATCTTCAGTGTACTGAATATAGAAAAAAGTATCACGCGTTTGCGGGACAAAGTAAACTGGGATTTCCGACATTTCGATGGTGCAGCGCACCAGATTTAGATGGGAAATATGCCTACAGAAAAAGCACGCGAGAGCCAGGGCACGATGCGGGATTTGTACGAACATCCCGGCCACTTGCTGCGCCGGGCACAGCAGATTTCGGTGTCGCTGTTCTACGATGAAATGGGGGATGAGCTGACGCCGGTGCAGTACGCGATCTTGAGCCGGCTGGCGGAGCATCCGGGGATCGACCAGGTGTCGCTGGCGGGACTGGCGGCGATCGATACCTCGACCGGGGCGACGGTGTGTGCGCGGCTGGAGGAAAAAGGTTTATTGGAGCGGAAGGTGTTGCCGCACAATCGGCGGCAACGGGCCTTGACCATGACGGTGGCGGGGGCGCGGCTGTTGCAGGCGCTCGTGCCGGGGGCGCAGCGCTTGCGGGATCGCTTGCTGGCGCCGCTCGATGGGCAGGAGCGGGAGCAGTTCATGGCCTTGTTGGGCAAGCTCGTCCGTGAGAACAACGATCAGAGCCGCGCGCCGTTGACGTTCTAGGGTGGGCACAGGTGCCCACCCTACAGGATACGTCCCAGGCCGGGATCGACAATGGATACGTGCCGGACTTGCGGTGGCAAGACCCGGGCACGGCTCATTACTCCACGCCAGGATCCTTGAACTTCTCGACTTTGTCGAACTCGACGTTGTAAATCCCCCCATCCATCTGCCCGGCCTTGCGGATATACACGGTCTGTACGATGTCGCGCGTTGCCGGATCGATCGACACCGGTCCGCGCACGCTGGTCCACGACAAGCCCTTCATCGCCTCCACCAGCTTCGGCCCGGTGCTGTCGCCGTTGGTTTTCTTCAGCGCCGCGTACAGCAGCTGCATGCCGTCGTAGGCGCCGACGGCGTGGAAGTTGGGTCGCATGTCCTTGTTGGCCTTGGTGAAGGCGGCGACGAAGGCCTTGTTCTCGGGCGACGGGTGGGCGGCCGAGTAGTGGTGGCTGCTGACCACGCCCAGGGCGGCGGGGCCGATGCTCGGCATCAGGTCGTCGTCCAGGACGTCGCCGGTGGCGATCAGGCGGATGCCGGCGGCGGCCAGGCCCCGGTCGGTGAACTGTTTCAGGACGGCGGCGCCCTCGCCCGACGGCACGAACACGAAGACGGCGTCGGGTTTCGCGTCCTTCACGCGCGCGAGGAACGGCGAATAGTCCGGATTGCGCAGCGGTGCGCGCAGCGAGGCGACGATCTTGCCGCCGGCGGCGCTGAAGTCCTTCACGAAGACCTTCTCGGCGTCGATGCCGGGGCCGTAGTCGGACACGAAGGTGACCACCGACTTGATCTTGTTCTTCGCCGCCCACTGGGCCAGCGGCGCGGTGACTTGCGCCAGCGTGAAGCCGCTGCGCACGATGTAGGGCGAGCGCTGCGGGATGACCGAGGTGGCGGCGTTCATGACGATCATCGGGATCTTCGCTTGCGTGGCGACCGGCGCCGCGGCAAAGGCCAGCGGGGTCAGGCCGAAGCCGGCCAGCACCTGCACCTTGTCGCGCGCAACCAGCTCCTGGGCCAGGCGCTTGGTGACGTCGGGCGAGACGCCGCCGTCGTCCTTGAGGATGATCTGCACCTGGCGCCCGGCGACCGTGCTGCCGTTCTGCTGGAGGAAGAGCTTGACCGCCGCATCGACCTGGCGGCCGGTGGAGGCAAAGGGGCCGGACATGGGGACGATCAGGCCGACTTTCAGGGGTTCGGCCGCGTGGCCTGCGCCGGCAGTCAGGCCGGCCGAGAGCATGGCGGCGCCGAGCAGGATATGGCGGCGGGTGGTGTTGGCTTTGTTTGACACGTTGTCTCCTCGTTTTTATATGTTCGCCCGCTGCGGGCGTTAAGAAAACCAGTACAGCTTGATGGGTAGGGTGGGCGCCCCGTGCCCACGCGTGACGCCAGGATATCGTTGGCCAAGACGACGCCGACAATGATCGACGTTCACTACGTCATGCAACGGCTACCAGCCGATCCAGCTTCTCGCCATCCGCCAGCAGGCTGGCGCTGTCCGAGTCATGCACGATCCTGCCGCGGTCCAGCACGATGGCGCGCGCCGTCAGCGACAACGCCAGCCGCGCATGCTGCTCGACCACGATCACCGACATGCCTTCGTCCGCGACCAGCCGCCGGATCACGCGCACCAGCTCCTGCACGATGATCGGCGCCAGCCCTTCCATCGGCTCGTCGAGCAGCAGGATGCGCGGGTTCGTCATCAGGGCACGCGCGATCGCCAGCATCTGCTGCTCGCCGCCCGACAGCTGGTTGCCCATGTTGGCGCGCCGTTCGTGCAGGCGCGGGAAGATCTCGTAGACCTTGGCCAGGTTCCACGGTCCCGGCCGCGCCACCACCGTCAAGTGCTCCTCGACGGTGAGCGAGGGGAACATGTGCCGTTCCTGCGGCACCCAGCCCAGCCCCGAGCGCGAGCGCTTCCAGGTAGGCACGCGCGCGATGTCGCCGCCGGCCCAGCGGATCGCGCCCTTGTGCAGGCGGGTCAGCCCCATCAGCGTCACCAGCAGGCTGGTCTTGCCGACGCCATTGCGGCCCAGCAGGGCCAGGCTGTCGCCCTCGTTCATCGCGAACGACACGTCTTCCAGCACGATCGATTCGCCGTAGCCGGCGGTCACGCGGTCCAAAGCAAGCAGTTCAGGCATGTTCGGCCTCCCCCAGGTACACTTCCTTCACGCGCGGATCGGCCGCGATTTCCTCGGGCGTGCCCTCGGTCAGCACCTTGCCGCCCACCAGCACCGTGATGCGGTCGGCGAAGCGGAACACCAGGCCCATGTCGTGCTCGATGAAGAGCACCGTCACGTCGCGCGGCAGGCCGGCGATGACCTCGAACAGCTCCTTGCTTTCCAGCGAAGGGATGCCCGCCGCCGGTTCGTCCAGCAGCAGGATGCCCGGCCTGGTCGCCAGCGCCAGCGCAATCTCCACCAGGCGCTGCTTCCCGTACGCCATGCTGCGCGTGATGCTGTTCGCCTCGTTGGTCAGCTTGAGCGTGGCCAGCAGCGCCATCGCTTCCTCGACCACGTCGGCGTGGTTCGCCACCGTCTTCCACCACACCTTTTGCAGGCCGCGCCGTTCGCAGATGGCCAGCATCACCGATTCCAGCACCGTCATGCCCGCGAACAGGGTGTTGATCTGGAAGGTGCGCGTCATGCCGCGCTTCACGCGCTCGTGCTGGGCCAGCCGGGTGATGTCCTCGCCGCCCAGGAACACCTTGCCGCTCGATGGCGGAAAGCCGCCGGTGAGCAGGTTGATGAAGGTGGTCTTGCCGGCGCCGTTCGGGCCGATCAGCGCGTGGCGCGCGCCCGGCTGGAAGCTGAGCGAGATATCGGTGTTCGCCTTGAAGCCGCCCCACTGCTTGCAGAGGCCTTCGGTACGCAATGTCATGGTCATGCTGTCTCCTTGCGTTTGATGCGTGCGACGATCTTTTCCAGTCCACCCAGGATGCCGCCGCGTGCGAACAGCACGATCAGCACCAGCAGCAGGCCGATGTAGAACTGCCAGTAGGTCGGGTCGAAGCCCGAGATCTTGTCTTGCGCGATCATGAACACCGCCGCGCCGACCAGCGCGCCGTACAGGCGCCCGGTCCCGCCCAGCACCAGCATGATCAGCAGTTCCGCCGAGCGCGGGAAACCGAGTACATCCAGGCCGACGAACTGCGTGGTCTGGGCCAGCAGCGCACCGGCGATGCCGGCCACCGCCGCACCCAGCGTGAAGATGGCCACCAGGCGCCGGTCGACGTTCGCGCCGATGGCCGGCATGCGCCGCCCGCCTTCGCGGATGCCGCGCAGCGACAGGCCGAAGGGGGAATTCACCACCCGCCGCATCACGACGAACAGGATGAACAGCACGCCGAAGCTGTACCAGAAGGCGGTCTTGCCGACCAAGTCGAATTCGAAAGCCCCGAACAGCGGCTGCATCACCATGCCCGACAGGCCGTCGACGCCGCCGGTGATGAAGGCCGCCTTGTTGGCCGCCTCGAACAGCATCAGGCCGATGCCGAGCGTGACCATCAGGCGCGCCAGGTCTTGCCCGCGAATGACGAGGAAGCTGACGATGAAGCCGGCCACCGCGGCGACGATGGCGGCAGCGAGCAGTCCGGAGAGCGGCTCGCCCCAGCCATGCACCGACAGCAAGCCGGCCGTATAGGCGCCGAGCCCGAAAAAGGCGGCGTGGCCGAGCGAGACGATGCCGGCATAGCCCAGGATCAGGTCGAGCGACATCGCGAACAGGCCGACGATCATGATCTGGCTGATCAGGACCAGGTAGTCGGGGAAGAAGAAGTAGGACGCGACCGGCAGCAGCCAGAACACGATCTCCAGCGCCTTCCAGCGGTCGTTCGGCAGGCGCAGCGTGGCGTGACTGACCGCCTGCGCGTCGACGGATGGGGAGTCGGCCGCGCTTGCCTTGGCTTTGAGGGCCGTCGTCGAATAGGCGTTCATGCTTTCCTCCGTACCAGGCCAAACGGGAACAGGATGAGCAGCACCACCATCAGCGTGTAGATGACGAAGGCGCCGACTTGCGGCACATAGTATTTGCCGGCGACGTCGAACACGCCGAGGATGATCGCGGCGATCAGCGGCCCCTTGATGGAACCGGCGCCGCCCACGGCCACCACCAGCAGGAAGTAGACCATGTACTTGACCGGGAAGCTCGGGTCCAGGCCCAGCACGTCGATGCCGAGCCCGCCGCCGAGCCCCGCCAGGCCCGAGCCCAGCGCGAAAGTGAGCGAGAACACGCGGCTGACGTTGATGCCCAGGCCCTCGGCCGCCGTCTGGTTGTCGACCGAAGCGCGGATCTGGGCGCCGAAGCGGGTGCGCTCGATCAGCAGGTAGAGGCCGAAGGTAATCAGCACCACCACGCCGATCAGGAACAGGCGATAGGAACCGAGGTCCAATCCCAGCACGTGTACCTGGCCGCGCAGCCAGTCCGGCAAGTGCACCGGCTGCTGGGTCGGTCCGAACAGGAAGGTGGCGCCGGCCACCGCCATGAAGGTGAGGCCGATCGAGAACAGCACCTGGTCGAGGTGGGTGGCCTTGTACAGCCGGCGGTACAGGGTCCGTTCCAGCACCAGGCCGGCCACGGCCGCCGCGACAAACGCCAGCGGCAGCGTGGCCAGGAAAGGCAGGCCGAGTTTGCTCAGCAAGGTGACGCAGACATAGCCGCCGACCATGGCGAAAGCGCCGTGGGCCAGGTTGATGAAGTTCATCATGCCCATCGTGACCGACAGGCCGACGCTGATGAGGAATAAGAGCGCGCCATAGGCGATGCCGTCGAATAGCACACCGATGAAGTTGCCGATCATGGCCGCCTCCCGGGTACACAAGTTGTATACGTCATGTTTGTCTCCTGCTTCTCTTCTAGTGAATCACGCGCTCAGACGCGTTCGATGACCATGGCGATCCCCTGCCCCACGCCGATGCACATGGTACACAGCGCATAGCGGCCGCCGGTGCGGTGCAGCTGGTACATCGCGGTGGTGACCAGGCGCGCGCCGCTCATGCCCAGCGGGTGACCGAGGGCGATGCCGCCGCCGTAAGGATTCACCCGTGGATCGTCATCGGCCACGCCGAGTTCGCGCAGCACCGCCAGGGCTTGCGACGCGAAGGCTTCATTGAGCTCGATGATGTCCATCTGGTCGATGGTCATCCCCAGCTGGGCCAGGAGCTTCTTCGACGCCGGCGCCGGACCGATGCCCATCACCCGCGGCGGCACGCCGGCGGTGGCCATGCCGACGATGCGCGCCTTCGGCGTCAAGCCGTACTTCGCTGCTGCTTCGCCGCTGGCGATCAGCAGCGCGCAGGCGCCATCGTTCACGCCGGACGCATTACCGGCGGTGACGCTGCCTTCGGGATGCACCACGCCTTTCAGCCTGGCCAGGGCTTCGAGACTGGTCTCGCGCGGATGCTCGTCGTGCTCGAAGGTGAGATGATCGCCTTTTTTCTGAGGAATCGGCACCGGCACGATCTCGTCGGCGAACAGGCCCTCTTTTTGCGCGCGCGCCACCTTCTGCTGGCTGGCCAGGGCAAAGCGGTCCTGGTCTTCGCGCGACACCTTGTAATCCACGGCCACGTTCTCGGCCGTCTCGGGCATCGAGTCGGTGCCGTACAGGTGCTTCATCTGCCTGTTCGGGAAGCGCCAGCCGATGGTGGTGTCGTAGATCGTGGCCTGGCGCGAAAACGCGGCATCGGCCTTGCCCATCACGAAAGGCGCACGCGTCATCGATTCGACGCCGCCGGCGATCATCAGCTGCGTTTCGCCGGCCTTGATGGCGCGCGCCGCGATGCCGATGGCGTCCATGCCCGAGCCGCACAGGCGGTTCACGGTGCTGCCGGCGACGTCGGCCGGCAAGCCGGCCAGCAAGGAGGCCATGTGCGCGACATTGCGGTTGTCTTCGCCGGCCTGATTGGCGCAGCCGTAGATCACGTCGTCGACTTGCGTCCAGTCGACCGATGGATTGCGCGCCATGAGTTCACGCATGGGGATGGCGCCGAGGTCGTCGGCGCGCACATCCTTCAGCGATCCGCCGTAGCGGCCGATCGGGGTGCGGATGGCGTCGATGATCAAGGCGTCGGTCATGCTGGGTCTCCCGATTCCGGCGGCAGCAAGGGCGCCGCGGTGACAGTCTGCAGGTCGAACAGGCTCAGGCCCGGCGCCATTTCGCGCACGCGCAGGCCGTGCGGGGTGACGTCGAGGACGGCCAGGTCGGTGTAGATGCGGTTCACGCAGGCCACGCCGGTCAGCGGATAGGTGCATTGCTGGACCACTTTGCTCTCCCCCGTCTTGGTCTGGTGGTCCATCATCACGAACACCTGCTTGGCGCCGATGGCGAGGTCCATCGCGCCGCCCACGGCCGGAATCGCGTCCGGCGCGCCGGTATGCCAGTTGGCCAGGTCGCCGTGCTGCGAGACCTGGAAGGCGCCCAGCACGCAGATGTCGAGGTGGCCGCCGCGCATCATGGCGAACGAGTCGCCGTGGTGGAAGTAGGCGCCGCCGGTGAGGATGGTGACCGGCTGCTTGCCGGCGTTGATCAGGTCTTCGTCTTCCTCGCCTGGAGCCGGGGCTGGCCCCATGCCGAGCAGGCCGTTCTCGCTGTGCAGGAAGACTTCGCGGTCAGCAGGCAGGTAGTTGGCCACCTTGGTCGGCAAGCCGATGCCGAGGTTCACATAGGCGCCTTCATGGATGTCCTGGGCCACGCGCGCGGCGATCTGGTCGCGCGTGTAGCGGTTCTGGATAGTCATGCGGCCTCCTTGACGACGCGCTGGACAAAGATGCCCGGGGTGACGATGACCTCGGGATCGAGTTCGCCGAGAGCGGCGATCTCGTTCACTTGCGCGATGGTGGTCTTCGCTGCCATCGCCATGATCGGGCCGAAGTTGCGCGCGGTCTTGCGGTAGACGAGGTTGCCCCAGCGGTCGCCGCGATGCGCCTTGATCAGCGCGAAGTCGGCGTGGATCGGGGCTTCCAGCACATAGTGGCGGCCGTCGATCAAGCGCGTTTCCTTGCCTTCGGCGAGCAAGGTGCCGTAGCCGGTGGGCGTGAAAAAGCCGCCGATGCCGGCGCCGGCGGCGCGGATGCGTTCGGCCAGGTTGCCTTGCGGGGTCAGTTCGAGTTCGATCTCGCCGGCCCGGTACAGGGCGTCGAAATGGTGGGAGTCGGTCTGGCGCGGAAACGAGCAGATGATCTTGCGGACCCGCTTTGCCGCCAGCAGTGCGGCCAGGCCGGTGTCGCCGTTGCCGGCGTTGTTGTTGACGATCGTGAGTTCACGCGCGCCCTGCGCGATGAGTGCATCGATCAGCTGCGCCGGCATGCCCGCATTGCCGAAGCCCCCGATCATGACGGTCGCCCCGTCGTGCACGTCGGCGACGGCACGCTCCAGCGATTGGTAGGTTTTGTCGATCATGTCTCCGCCTTGGGGCCGATCCGTCCGGCCCACTTGAAATGATGTTGCCGTTGTTCGATAATCGAACTATTGTTTGATTACCGCCCAACGCAGTGTAGTGGCAGCCTGGCCGAAAGGTCAAGAAAAAAGACCAATCGAAGCGAGGCCGCATTCCTTTGCCTGCATTACAATCCCGCCATGACAAATATTGCAACGACAAACAGCAGCGAAGCCGACAGCCCCGACGTACCGGAAGCCGGCGAAGACCGCGAACTCAGCATCGCCGAACAGATCGACGCGCTGACCGATCCCAGCTTCATGACCTCGCTGGCGCGCGGCCTGGCCGTGGTGCAGGCCTTCAGCGACTCGCGCAAACCGCAGACCATCGCCCAGGTCAGCCAGAAGACCGGCATCCCGCGCGCGGCCGTGCGGCGCTGCCTGTACACGCTGCAGCAGCTCGGCTACGTCGAGGCCGAGCACAACAACTTCTCGCTGCGGCCCAAGGTGCTGACGCTCGGCTACTCCTACCTGTCGTCGACGCCGCTGACCGTGTCGAGCCAGCCCTACCTGAACAACATCAGCCGCGAGCTGGGCGAATCGAGTTCGCTCGCCGTGCTCGACGACGGCGAAGTGCTGTACGTGGCGCGCGCCGCCACCACGCGCGTGATGTCGGTGGCCTTGAACACCGGCAGCCGCCTGCCCGCCTACTGCACCTCGCTGGGCCGGGTGATGCTGGCCCACCTGGCGCCGGAAGCGCTGAACGCCTACTTCGCCAAGACCCGCCTGCGCCCGATGACCGACAAGACCGTCACCACGCAGAAGCGCCTGCGCGAGATCCTGGCCGGCGTGCGGCAGAGCGGCTACGCGATCAACGACGAAGAGCTGGAACTGGGCCTGCGCTCGATCTCGGTGCCCGTGCGCGGCGCCTCCGGCCAGGTGGTCGCAGCCCTGAACGTGGGCGCCCAGGCGGCCCGTGTCAGCGTCGAACGGATGCAGGCGGAGTTCTTGCCGGTGCTGCTGCGCGGGGCGCAGGAACTGTCGGTGTTGCTGCCGTAACGGTTCTTGACGTTCGTAGGGTGGACCGGGCCGCCACACCTACGTGACGCGTTTCAACATGCGGGCGCCGCCCCGGTGCCGTAGGGTGGGTTCTCGAACCCACCAGGCAGCGCCGTAGCCGGTCAGTCAGAAGTGGTGGCGTAAACCGAGCATCACGCCATTCTGGGTCTTGCCCACGCCGACCGTGCCGCCGGCATCCAGCGCGACGGCCGATGCGCCGTCGTTGTCCATGCGGCCGATTGCCGTGTAGAGCACCGTGCGTTTCGACAGCGCGTAGTTCAGGCGCGCGACCAGCATGGTGACGTCGTCGTCGGAATTCCGGGTGTTGCGCGCCGCCGCCTGGACGTCGAGCACGAAGTTGTTGATCGGGTGGCTGACGCCCAGGTACCACAGCAGCGACTCGGTGCGGCCGGTGGCGGCATTGGTTTCGCGGTCGATGGCGCCGCCGCCGATCTTGGTGGCGCCCAGCATCAGGTAGCCGTTGACGGTGGTGCGGATGTCGGTGTTCGACGGCGACGTCAATCCGCCGGCGGCGCCGGTGTTGCCGTTCAGCCGGTCGTAGGAGGCGTTCAGGCCCCACTGCTTGTTCTCGTAGCCGAGCAGCGCGGTGTACTGGCGGCAGGCCTTGGAGTTGCCCGCGACTTCGCCGGCGCAGTTGGTCGCGGCCGGGCCGCCGGCCGCGGAGCCATCGCGGCCGAAGCTGTAGGTGGCGCCGACCACGAAGCCGTTGAAATTGCCCAGGTAGCCGATGGCGTTGTCGCTGCGCGCATTCGGCAGGTAGGGGTCGATGCTGCCGATGGCGAACAGGTGCGGGCCAAGGACGTCGGTCTTCAGGCCCGAGATATAGGTCATGTTGTTCTGGCGGCCGAGGGTGAGGATGCCCCACTCGCCCTTCACGCCGACCTGCGCAGCGCGCCCGAAGATGCGCCCGCCCTGCTGGGCGGTGCCGGTATCGACGGCCAGGCCGTTTTCCAGCACGAAGAAAGCCTGCAGCCCGTTGCCCAGGTCTTCGGTGCCCTTGAAGCCGATGCGCGAGGGGAAGGAGCTGGTCAGCGATGGAATCTTGGTGTTCGAGTCGCCGGCCGCGTTCACATTCGTCATGTGGGCGACGCCGCTGTCGACGATGCCGTAGATCTGGACCGAGGTCTGGGCGTGGACGGAGGCGGCAGCGAGGCCGCACACCAGCGCGGCTGCGCTGGACAGGATTTTCTTCATGTTGTCTCCAGAGTATAGTTGTGTGGCGTGTGCGATTATCGAACAAGAGGTTGTTAATCGAACGCTGAAACGATACTATTGTTGTCACGGAACCTTGTCAACACTATGCTTGAGTGATCGTTGAGAAGGTTGCGGCGAGGCGACCACGGCGCCGGGGTCCAGCCCGACGACAAGCAAAGCCCACGCAGGCAAGACACGCAGACCAACCATCAGGAGACAAGCATGCAATCCAAGACCATCGCGGCGCTCGCCGTGGCCACCGCCTTCGCCACCTCCTTCGCCGCACCCGCGGCCTGGGCCCAGGACACCATCAAGGTCGGCGTGATCGCCTCCTTCTCCGGCCCCTTCGCCGACTACGGCAAGCAGATGCAGGGCGGGATCAAGGCCTGGATGGCCCAGCACGGCGACACCGTCGCCGGCAAGAAGATCCAGATCATCTACAAGGACACCACCGGCCCGTCGCCGGAAATCGCCAAGCGCCTGGCGCAGGAGCTGGTGGTGCGCGACAAGGTCGACTTCCTGGCCGGCTTCGGCCTGACGCCGGAAGCCCTGGCCGTGGCCCCGATCGCGCAACAGGCGAAGAAGCCGATGATCATCATGAACGCGGCGACGTCCATCATCACCACCAAGTCCGACTACATCGCGCGCTTCTCGATGACGCTGCCGCAGATCTCGGCGCCGATGGGCGACTGGGCGCTGAAGAACAAGATCAGGAACGTGGTGACCGTGGTGGCCGACTACGGCCCCGGCATCGATGCCGAGAAGGCCTTCAGCGACCGCCTGGTGAAAAGCGGCGGCAAGATCGTCGAGGCGATCCGCGTCCCGCTGCGCAACCCGGAATTCGCGCCCTTCATCCAGCGCATCAAGGACGCCAAGCCGGACGCGGTGTTCGTGTTCGTGCCGGCCGGCGAACAAAGCATCGCCTTCATGAAGGGTTATCGGGAACGCGGCCTGGCTGCTGCCGGCATCAAGGTGATCGCCACCGGCGACCTGACCGACGACCACGTGCTGCCGGCAATGGGCGACAACACCCTGGGCGTGATCACCACCTTCCACTACTCGGCCGCGCACAAGTCGCCCGAGAACGACACCTTCCTGAAGCGCTTTGCCGCCACCAACCCGCAGGGCGGCCGCCCCAACTTCATGGCCGTTGCGGCGTATGACGGCATGAATGCGATCTACCAGGTCAGCAGCAAATTGGGTGGCAAGATCGACGGCGACAAGGCGATGGCCGTCCTGAAAGGCATGAAGATCGCCAGCCCGCGCGGCCCGATCTCGATCGACCCCGCCACCCGCGACGTGGTGCAGACGGTCTACGTGCGCAAGGTGGAAAAGGTGAACGGCGAGCCGTACAACATCGAGTTCGACCAGTTCCCGAACATGAAGGATCCGGGCAAGCAATAAGCCGGCAAGACAGCCGGGGCCAGGTCTGGCATTCGGACACGAGCCCGGCTGCAGTCGCCCTGGCCCGCCCTGGCGCGCCGGGGTTTCAGCGGCGCGCGGCTGGCGCGGGCTTGCCCACCGTGGTCACCAATACGGGCAACGACCACGCTCCACCCGGCGCCACCAGCCTGCAATCGCCGGTCGTGCCTTCGCTGGTATGCACGAAGCGCCTGCCATCCCAGGTCCAGGCGTCGAACGACCAGCAGTCGCCCAGGCCGCGCCCCTTCTGGGACGCCTCGATGGTGCCGCCCGCATAGCCCGACCCCGCGCTCGTCACCAGCTCCGGCGCATACGGCGGCGCGGCGTTGATGACCCAGTAGCTATCGCCCTGGTTATAGGCCGCGCGCCAGCACGGCATGGACGCCAGCAGTTTGCCGCCCGAGAGGCGCTGCAGGCTGATCTCGGCCGGGACCCCGTCGGCGTCGACCGCATCCGAGCATTCCTCCATCTGCCCTTCCAACGCCTTGCGCAGCAGCGCGAGCCTGTCCCGCGACAACGCGACCGCCGCATCGTCCACGGCCGCCGCCACCACCACCGGTGGCGGCAAGGCGGGCAAGGCGCTGCCTTCACCCTTCGCCCCCTTGCGCACCAGGGCGCCGGGGGTGCCGATGCGGCCCTGGAATTCGTCCATCTTGAGCAGTACCGCCGCCGCGCCGGCATCGGACAGGCGCCAGATATGCGTACCGTCGGTCCATTCGATCCTGCTGACACGCGTGAGCGCGGCCAGCAGGGCCTGGGTCTGGCTCGGCGCGAGATCGGCCGTCCTGCCTCTTTTGTCCATGACGACCTTGCCGTGCGCACGGCCATTGACCTTCATGGTCAGCGCCAGCGTGGGCGGCAGCGGCGCGGCCGGCTGGCTGTCCTCGTAGCTGCCGATCTGCAGCGCGGCCGTCACAGGCGTATTCGGTCCTGCCTTGCGCGTGAGGAGCACCGAGACCCGCATCGGCTCGGCATTCCCGGCGCTCTCCTCGCCGCTGTTGTCGGCGTAGTAGCCGGCGGCGCGGCAGGTGCGCGTGTTGTCGCAGGCGATTTCCCAGTCGCCATAGGCGAACTGCAGACCGGGGAGGTCGGCGGCCCGGGCAGGCGCAATCGATGCGACGGCCAGCAGGACCAGCGGCAAACAGAGCGATGCGGTTGTTTTCATGGTTCGGGCGGACAGTTGACAAGCGAACCCAAGTTTACGTTGATGTTGTTTCGACGGCAAGTTTTCCGCGCGAGGTCAGCATTGCGCAGCAAAACAAAGCGCAGGCCTGTGCGGATGACTTATCCATTACAGCCGAGGCCGTGCCCGAATGTCCGAGCCCAGCTGTGCGGTCAACCGTGCCCGCCGCCGTGCTCGAGCGGTGTAGCATCGCCCCATCGACTAACCGAATACGAAAGGACTCATAGTGAACCAACGCTATCGACCGATCACGCGCCTGGGCCTGGGTGGCACCGGGCTGGGCGACATGTACCATACCACCACCGACGAGGCGGCAATGAGCACCGTCGACGCTGCGTGGGAAGCGGGCATCCGCTACTTCGACACCGCGCCGCACTATGGCGCCGGCCTGTCCGAGCACCGCTTCGGCCAGGCCCTGCGCCGCCGCAAGCGCGAGGAGTACACGCTGTCGACCAAGGTTGGCCGGCTGCTGGTGCCGCACGGCCCTGGCGAGATCGCGGCGCCTTTCGTCGGCTCGCTGCCCTTCAAGCGCGTGCTCGACTATACGAGCGATGGCGTGCGCCGCGCGGTGGAAGACAGCCTGCAGCGCCTGGCGCTGGGTCACATCGACATCGTCTACGTGCACGATTTGTCGCCCGACGCCCTGCCCCAGGCCGAGTTCGAGCATCACTTCGGCATCGCGGCAGGCAAGAACGGCGCCTTCGAAGGCCTGGTCAAGCTGCGCGAGGAAGGCGTGATCAAGGGCTGGGGCATGGGCGTGAACACCATCGAGCCCTGCATGCGCGCGCTGCAGCAGTCCGACCCCGACATCTTTTTGCTGGCCGGCCGCTACACGCTGATGGAGTCCACACCGCTGCGGGACTTCTTCCCGCTGTGCGAGCAGCGCGGCGCCAGCGTGGTGCTGGGCGGGCCGTTCAACTCCGGCTTCCTGGCTGGCGGCGAACATTACGACTACCAGCCGGCCAAGCCGGAACAGCACGCGCTGCGCGAACGGCTGCGCAAGGTGGCGGCCGAGCATGGCGTCGACTTGCCGGCGGCGGCGCTCCAGTTCGGCCTGGCGCATCCGGTGGTGGCCGCGACCATCCCCGGCGCCAGCAGCCCGCAGCACCTGAAGCGCAACGCGGCGCTGATGGATATCCAGATTCCTGCCGCGTTCTGGGAAGCCCTGCTGGCCGCAGGTTTGCTGCCGCAGGAGGCACCTGTGCCGCCCCGCAAGCCGGTAGTGTAAGCTGTAGCACAAGTTCGATAAGCCGCCGCCCCTCCTTGCAGGCGCGGGGCATTGCCGACTGCGCGGCACAGCGCAGCGGCACACCATAGACAACAACAGGATATGGAGACAAACATGCAGCCCCTGCCCAGCTACGTCCATGGCGCGCACGATGTGCCGCTCATCGGCGAAACCATCGGCGACTTCCTCACCCACATCGCGTCACGTTACGCTGACAACGACGCCCTCGTTGTTCCGCACCAGGAGGTGCGCTGGACCTACCGCGAATTCGACCAGCGCGTGACGCGCCTTGCCGCCGGCCTGCTGGCGCTGGGCCTGGAGCCGGGCGACCGCGTCGGCATCTGGTCGCAGAACTGCGCCGAATGGGTGCTGGTGCAGTTCGCCACCGCCCGCGCCGGCCTGATCATGGTGAACATCAACCCGGCCTACCGCCGCTCGGAGCTCGAATACGTGCTGGGCAAGGTGCAGTGCGCGGCGCTGATCCTGGCGCCCGTGTTCAAGAGCAGCGACTACATCGGCATGGTGCGGGACGTGGTGCCCGAGATCCTGGATGCGGCGCCCTCGCAGCTCCGGTCGAGCAAGCTGCCGCAGCTGCGCCATGTGATCCGGCTGGGGAGCGATACAACGCCCGGCATGCTGAACTTCGATCAGCTGCTGGCCGAGCCAGGCGCCGCGCGGCTGGCGCAGCTGGCCAGTCTGGGTGCGATGCTGCAGTTCGACGACCCGGTGAACATCCAGTTCACCTCGGGCACCACGGGTTCGCCCAAGGGCGCCACGCTCACCCACCACAATATCCTGAACAACGGCTTCTTCATCGGCGAGGCGATGAAGCTGACCCACGCCGACCGCCTCTGCATCCCGGTGCCGCTCTACCACTGCTTCGGCATGGTGCTCGGGAACCTGGCCTGCGTGACGCACGGCGCGACCATGGTCTTCCCGGGCGAAGGCTTCGAGCCGCAGTCGGTGCTGGAGACGGTACAGCGGGAACGCTGCACCGGCCTGCACGGCGTGCCGACCATGTTCATCGCCCTGCTCGACCATCCGGATTTCGCGCAGTACGACTTGTCGACGCTGCGTACCGGCATCATGGCCGGCTCGCCCTGCCCGGCCGAGGTGATGAGCCGCGTGATCGAGCGCATGCACCTGTCCGAGATCACGATCGCCTACGGCATGACGGAAACCTCGCCGGTCAGCTTCCAGAGTTCGACCGACGACCCGGTGCACCTGCGCGTATCGACCATCGGCCGCGTGCACCCGCACCTGGAAGTCAAGATCGTCGACGCCGACGGCCGCATCGTCCCGCGCGGCGTGAAGGGCGAACTGCTCACGCGCGGCTATTCGGTCATGCTCGGCTACTGGGCCGACGAGGAGAAGACCCGCGAAACCATCGACGCGGCGCGCTGGATGCATACCGGCGACCTGGCGGTGATCGACGAGAACGGGTTCGCCGCCATCGTCGGCCGCGCCAAGGACATGGTGATCCGCGGCGGCGAGAACATCTACCCGCGCGAGATCGAGGAATTCCTGTACAAGCATCCGAAGGTGCTCGACGTGCAGTGCGTCGGCGTGCCGGATACGAAGTTCGGCGAGGAGCTGTGCGCCTGCATCATCCTGCGCCCCGGGATGGAAGCCGACGCCGGCGAGATCCGCGCCTTCTGCCAGGGCCAGATCGCGCACTACAAGATCCCGCGCCACGTGCGCTTCGTGACGCAGTTCCCGATGACGGTGACCGGCAAGATCCAGAAGTACCTGCTGCGCGAGCAGGCCGCGACCGATCTCGGGCTGGCCGGCTGAAAGGACCTGGCATGGTACGCGCGCTCTGGTACGGAATCGTCAGGGAGCGCTAGGGTGGGCGCTCCGTGCCCGCCCTGGGTATCAAGCACCCGGGCCAGAATCGATTAAAGCCCCTGCACACTCAAGGCCCGCACCGCCCCCCGCAACTGCGCCTGCAAGGTCGCCCTCGCCTCCTCATCCAGCTCGGCAAACATCAGCCCCTCCAGCTCGGCCACCTGCGCATCGCAATCGGCCAGCACCGCCTGCCCCGACGCCGTCAGGCTGATCTGGATGATCCGCCCGTGCGCCGGATCGGGCGTGCGCGCAATCCAGCCTTTCCCCTCCATCTGCTTGACCATCTCGTTGGCCGACTGCGGCGACACCATGGTGCGCGTGGCCAGCTGGGCGTTCGACAGCGCGCCATGCGCCCGGAATACCGACAGCGCCGTGTACTGCGGCACCGACAGCCCGCAAGGCGCCAGGCTGTCGCGCATGCGCTGCTTCAGGATGTGGTCGAGGCGGCCGACGAGGTAGGCCAGGCTGGCCGGTTTCGAGGACTTCGGGACGGGCGATAATTTTTTTGCAGTGTTCATAAAAAGTGACTTGTCATGCCGATCGGGCCCGTATAGTATAAGCCACATATCAGGCGGCCTGATAACAAATTGATCAAGAGGAGACATTGTATGTCCAAATACGAAGCACGCTGGCAAACCGTCAAAGTGGATGTCGAGAACGGTATCGGCTGGATCACCCTGAACCGTCCGGAAAAGCGCAATGCCATGAGCCCGACGCTGAACCGCGAGATGATCGACGTGCTGGAGACCCTGGAACTCGACGACGATGCCCAGGTCATCGTGCTTACCGGCGCGGGCGAGGCCTGGACCGCGGGCATGGACCTGAAGGAATACTTCCGCGAAACCGACGGCAAGCCGGAAATCATGCAGGAACGCATGCGCCGCGACTGCTCGCAATGGCAGTGGAAACTGCTGCGCATGTACAGCAAGGCGACCATCGCCATGGTCAATGGCTGGTGCTTCGGCGGCGCGTTCTCGCCACTGGTGGCCTGCGACCTGGCGATTGCCGCCGACGACGCCGTGTTCGGCCTGTCGGAAGTGAACTGGGGCATCCCGCCGGGCAACCTGGTCAGCAAGGCCGTGGCCGACACCATGGGCCACCGGAATGCCTTGCACTACATCATGACCGGCGACACCTTCACGGGCAAGGAAGCCGCCAGCATGGGCCTGATCAACAAGAGCGTGCCGAAGGAGCAGTTGCGCACAGCCGTGATCGAGCTGGCCAATAAACTGCTGGAAAAGAACCCGGTCGTGCTGCGCTACGCCAAGGTGGGCTTCAAGCGCGCCCGCGAACTGACTTGGGAGCAAGGCGAGGACTACCTGTACGCGAAAACCGACCAGTCGAATTACCGCGACCCGGAAAAAGGCCGCAAGGAAGGCCTCAAGCAGTTCCTGGACGACAAGACCATCAAACCGGGCCTGCAAACCTACAAGCGGACGCAATAATTCGACTTAATAACGCGGCTCATAAATAAGAGCACGCATTCAGAACAAAACAATAATAATGGCGGCGGCCCTGCTTGGCAGACGGCCGCCTTCCATCCAAACATAACAGAGGAGACCTCTGATGTTCCAGACCGATCTGCTGATCAATGGGGAGTCGCGTCCCGCTTCCAGCGGCGCCAGCTTCGAGCGCCGCAACCCCGCCACCGGCGACGTCGCCACCCGCGCCGCCGCCGCCGCCTTCGACGATGTCGACGCCGCCATCGCTGCCGCGCAAGCCGCCTTCCCGGCCTGGTCCGCCCTGCAGCCGGGCGCCCGCCGCGCGCTGCTATTAACAGCCGCCGACAAGATGGAAACGCTCCGCGGCCAGTTCGTCGAAGCCGCCGTCGAGGAAGCCGGCGGCGCCCCCAACTGGTACCAGTTCAACGTGACCCTGGCCGCCAACATGCTGCGCGAAGCCGCGTCGATGACGACGCAGATTGCCGGCGAAGTGATCCCGTCCGACGTGCCGGGTTCGCTGGCCATGGGCGTGCGCCAGGCCTGCGGCGTGGTGGTCGGCATCGCGCCCTGGAACGCGCCGGTCATCCTCGGCACGCGCGCGGTGGCCATGCCGCTCGCCTGCGGCAATACCGTGATCCTGAAAGCCTCCGAACTGTGCCCGGCCCTGCACCGCCTGATCGGCCAGGTGTTCGTCGACGCCGGCTTCCCACCGGGCGTGGTGAACGTCATCACCAACGCACCCGATGACGCCGCGGCCATCGTCGAACGCCTGATCGCCGCGCCGGCCGTGCGCCGCGTGAACTTCACCGGCTCGACCAGGGTCGGCCGCATCATCGCCCAGACGGCCGCCAAGTACTTGAAGCCCGTGCTGCTGGAGTTGGGCGGCAAGAACCCGGTGGTGGTGCTCGACGACGCCGATCTCGACGCCGCCGTCGAAGCCGCCGCCTTCTCCGCCTTCTTCAACCAGGGGCAGATCTGCATGTCGGCCGACCGCATCCTGGTCGATGCCAAGGTGGCCGATGCCTTTGTCGAGAAGCTGGCCGCAAAGACCGCCACCCTCAAGGCCGCACGCGCCGACGCGCCGCTGGCCGGCATGGTCGACCCGGCCGCCGCCCTGCGCGTGGACGCCATGCTGCAGGATGCGCGCACGCGCGGCGCCAAGGTCACGCAGGCCGGCGAAGGCGTCGAGGGCAACATCATGCAGCCGGCGATCGTCGACCGGGTGACGCCGGAGATGCTGGTCTACCAGGAAGAATCCTTCGGCCCCATCGTCTCGGTGCTGCGCTTCGAGAGCGACGAAGAAGCGATCCGCCTCGCCAACGACAGCGAATACGGCCTGTCGTCGGCCGTGTTCAGCCGCGACATCGGCCGCGCCATGGCGGTGGCCCAGCGCATCGAATCGGGCATCTGCCACATCAACGGCCCCACCGTGCACGACGAGGCGCAGATGCCGTTCGGCGGCGTGAAAGGCAGCGGCTACGGACGCTTCGGCGGCAAGGCGGCGATTGCGGAGTTCACGGACCTGCGCTGGATCACGGTGCAGACCACCCCGCGTCACTTCCCGATCTGAACGGCGGCCGCCATGACACTATCATCGATTGTGGAAGGCGGCGGCGGCAACGCAGGTGACGCCACCAGGATGCGAAAGGTCGAGCTCGGACATCCCGAGGTCGCCGCGTACCAGGCCGATGGCGCCTGGCACGTGGACGCCGTCACGCCGCTGCAGCCCGTGCCCCTGCGCTTTACCGACCGCCTGGCCGAGGGTGCGCGCAACCATCCCGAGCGCACCCTGGTGGCGCGCCGCGGGCCGGATGGCGAATGGATCCGCCTGTCGTATGCGCAGGTGCTGGCCAGCGCGCGCCGCATCGGCCAGGCCCTGCTCGACCGCGGTTTGTGCGCCGAGCGCCCGCTGGTGATCCTGTCGGGGAACGACCTCGAACACTTCCAGCTGGCCCTGGGCGCGATGTATGCCGGCGTACCCTACTCTCCGCTGTCGCCGGCCTACTCGCTGGTGGCGACCGAGCCGGACAAGCTGCGCGATCTGATCGAACAGCTGACGCCAGGCGCCATCTACGCCAGCGACGGCGCGGCCTATGCGCGCGCCATCGACGCGGTGCTGCCCGATGGCGTGGAGCTGATCCTGGCCGAGGGCGCTGTGGACGGCCGCGCCGCCACGCGCTTCGCCGACATGCTGGGGACGGAACCGACCAGTATCGACGCCCGCAACGCCGACGTCGGTCCGCATACCATTGCCAAGTTCCTGTTCACCTCGGGCTCGACCAGGAAGCCGAAAGCCGTGATCACGACCCACGGCATGTTGTGCAGTAACCAGCAGATGCTGCTGCAGACCTTCCCCTTCCTCGGCATCGACCCGCCCGTGCTGCTCGACTGGCTGCCCTGGAACCACACGTTTGGGGGCAGCCACAACGTCGGCATCGTGCTGTACAACGGCGGCACCCTGTACATCGACGATGGCCGCGCCACGCGGCGCGAGTTCGAGGGCACGCTGCGCAACCTGCGCGAGATCGCGCCGACCGTCTACTTCAACATCCCGGCCGGCTGGGAGATGCTGGCCGAGGCGCTGGAACGTGATGCCGAACTCGCCGCCAACTTCTTCTCGCGCGTGAAGCTGTTCTTCTGCGCCGGCGCCGGGCTGTCGCAGGCCTGCTGGGACCATCTCGACCGCGTCGCCCTGCAGCGCACCGGCGAAACCATCCGCATCATGACCGGCCTGGGCATGACCGAGACCTCGCCGTCCTGCACCTTCGGCACCGGTCCGATCATCAAGGCCGGCTACGTCGGCGTGCCGGCGCCCGGCTGCAAGGTCAAGCTGGTGCCGATTGGCGACAAGCTCGAAGCGCGCTTCCACGGTCCGCACGTCACCCCGGGCTACTGGCGCGCCCCGCACCTGACCGCCGAGGCCTTCGACGCCGATGGCTACTACTGCACCGGCGACGCCCTGCGCTTCGTCGATCCGGAGCAGCCCGCGCGCGGCTTCATGTTCGACGGCCGCATCGCCGAGGACTTCAAGCTCAGCTCCGGCACCTTTGTCAGCGTCGGGCCGCTGCGGGCACGCGTCATCAGCGCGGGCGCGCCCTATGTGCAGGACGCGGTCGTCACGGGCATGAACCGCGGCGGCATCGGGCTGATGGTGTTCCCGCGCCTGGACCACTGCACCGAACTGGCTGGCTTGCCCGCAGGTTCTCCGGCCGGGGAGGTGCTGGCCAGCGCCGCGGTGCGCGGGCACTTCGCCGCCCTGCTGGACACGCTCAACGCCGGCGCCAGCGGTTCGTCGAAACGCATCGAACGCCTGCTGCTGCTGGCCGAGCCGCCGTCGATCGATCACCGCGAACTGACCGACAAGGGTTCGATCAACCAGGCGGCGGTATTGAACCGGCGCGCGGACCTGGTCGACGCGCTGTACGAGGGCAAGGCGGCAAACACGATCGTAGCGGCATAGAGCAGTCAAACAACAACGACATGGAGACGACATGAAACTGAAGACCCTGGCCTGCATCGGATTGGCATTTTCTTTCGCGGGCGGCAGCGCTGCCGCCCAGGACGACACCATCAGGATCGGCGTCATCGCCGCCCTGACCGGACCCTTCGTCAACATCGGCAAGCCTTTCGAAGACGGCATCAAGACCTACATGAAGCTGCACGGCGACACCGTGGCCGGCAAGAAGGTGCAGGTGATCTACCGCGACGATGGCGGCAGCAACGTCGAGCTGTCCAAGCGCGCGGCGCAGGAGCTGATCGGGCGCGAAAAGGTGCACTTCCTGATCGGCTTTTCATTGACGCCGAGCGCGCTGGCCGTGGCCCCGGTGGCGACCCAGGGCAAGACCCCGATGATCGTCATGAACGCGGTCACCACCGGCATCACGGCCAAGTCGCCCTACATGCTGCGCACCTCGATGACGATGCAGCAGATGACCGAACCCTTCGGCGCCTGGACCGCGAAGAACAAGATCAGCAACGTGTATTCGCTGGTCACCGACTACAGCACCGGGATTGACGCCGAGGTGAAGTTCGCCAAGGGCCTGCAGGAAGGCGGCGGCAAGATCGTCGGCTCCTCGCGTGTACCGCTGGCCAATCCAGATTATTCGCCTTTTGTCCAGCGCGTGAAGGACCAGAAGCCGGACGCCCTGTTCTTCTTCGCGCCTGGCGCGGAGGACGGCGCCAGCCTGCTGAAGGCCTTCAGCGACAAGGGCCTCGACAAGGCGGGCATCAAGTTCCTGGGCGTGGGCGACATGACCAGCGATTCGCCGACCCTCGAGGCACTGGGCGACCGCGCGCTGGGCGCCGTCACGGTGCTGAACTATTCCACCGCGCTGGACAACGAGGCGAACAAGACCTTCCTCAAGGCCTATGCCGACGCCAACCCCAACCGCCCGGCGCCGACGTTTGTGACCGTGGCCGCCTACGACACCATGGGCATGATCTACGAGACCGTGCGTAAGCTGAACGGCAAGGTCAGCGGCGACGCGGCCGTCAAGACCCTGTCGGGGATGAAGTGGAACAGCCCGCGCGGCCCGATCAGCATCGATCCCAGGACGCGCGACATCGTGCAGAACATGTACATCCGCGAGGTCAAGAAAATCAACGGCAAGCTGGTGAACCAGCCGATCAGCGTCCTCAAGGACGTGATGCCGGACTAACAGCCTTTCCTTGCAGTGCAGGCCTGCCGCAGCCCCTTCATCGGGCTGCGCGGGCCGGTTCGTCCCGACGTTTTGCAAATCCAAGCGGTTTCACGACAGGAGACACCACGCATGAAGATCACGCACATCACCGGCCTGGCCACGGCCACCGCCCTGCTGGCCCTCTCGGGTTGCAGCGACAACGACCACGGCGATGTTCCCGCTACCCCGGCGCCGCCACCGGCGGCCCAGCTGCCGCAACTGAGCCCCGCCGTGGGCGCCACGCTCACTGCCTGCACCGAGCTGGCCACCCGCATCAACCTCCCGGACACCACCATCGGCGCCGCCAACGACATCGCCGCTGGCACCCTGGCCATCGCCGGCAAGCCGGTCGCCGCCCATTGCCAGGTGCTGGGCCAGATGTTCCGCCGCGTCAGCCCAGTGGACGGCAAGAGCTATGCCATCGGCTTCGAGATGCGCCTGCCGCGCAACTGGAACGGCCGCTTCTTCTACCAGGCCAACGGCGGCGTCGACGGCAGCGTGGTGACGGCCACCGGTCCGGTGGGCGGCGGCGGGCCGCTCGATCACGCGCTGAACCAGGGTTTCGCCGTGATCAGCTCCGACGCCGGGCATGGCGCACCGACGCCCTTCTTCGGCATCGACCCACAGGCGCGCCTCGACTATGGCTACCAGGCCGTCGGCAAGCTGACGCCGATGGCGAAAAGCCTGATCCAGGTCGCCTACGGCAAGGCGCCCGACCGTTCCTACATCGGCGGCTGCTCGAACGGCGGCCGCCACACCATGGTGGCCGCGGCGCGCTATGCCGACCAGTACGACGGCTACCTAGCCGGCAATCCAGGCTACCGCCTGCCGCTGGCGGCGCTCGCGAACATCGCCGGCGCCAAGACCTACGCCGCATTGGCGTCCACGGCGGGCGACCTGAGTACCGGCTTCACCGCGGCCGAACGCACGCTGGTGTCGAACGCGGTGCTGGCCAAGTGCGATGCGCTCGACGGCGCGGCCGATGGACTGGTCCAGGACACCGGCGCCTGCCAGGCGGCCTTCAGCCTGGAGCGCGACGTGCCGACCTGCGCGGGTACGCGCGACGGCAGCTGCCTGAGCGGCGCACAAAAGACCGGCATCGCGGCCTTGTTCAGCGGGGCCAAGACCGAAAGCGGCGCCACCATCTACACCAGCTTCCCGTATGACGCCGGCCTGGGTACCGGCGGCTGGGCCAGCTGGAAGTTCGGCGCGCCGATCGACCGCGATTCGGGCGCCGCCGCCTTCATCTGGGCGGTGCCGCCGGAAGACCCGGCTAGCTTCAACGGCCGCGACTTCGTGCTGAACGCGAACCTGGCGAGCCTGCTGGCGCGGGTGAATGCGACCAGCGCCACCTATACCGAAAGCGGCACGGCCTTCATGACGCCGCCCGACGGCGCCAACCTGGCCAGGCTGAAGAACCGCGGCGCCAAGATGCTGGTCTACCACGGCACCAGCGATCCGATCTTCTCGAGCGACGACACCACGGCCTGGTATGCGGCGCTGCGCACGGCGAACGGCGGCGACGCTGGCAACTTCGCACGCTTCTTCCGCGTGCCGGGGATGAACCACTGCTCGGGCGGGCCGGCGACGGACCAGTTCGATATGCTGACGCCGCTGGTGAACTGGGTCGAGAAGGGGCAGGCGCCGGAGAGCGTACTGGCCAGCGCGCGTGGCGTGGGGAATGCGGGTGGCGTGAATGCGGACCTGCCCGCGGCGTGGCCGGCCGCGCGCACCCGCCCCCTTTGCCCCTATCCCAGGGTCGCGCGCTACAAGGGCAGCGGCAGCGTGGAAGATGCCGCAAGTTTCAGCTGCCAGTAGGGTTCACGACGGGCGGACACGCAGCGCTACTTGGTCACCGCCAAGACGGTGCGCCGCCCGCCCTTGAAGGTGTACAAGGTGATCGTCCCGTCCCGGATATCCCCGCGCGCATCGAAGGCAATCGGCCCGGTCACGCCCTTGGTCTCGATCCTGGCCAGCACGGGCAGGTATTTCGCAGGCGCGCTCGACCCCGCCCTGACCATGGCCTCGGCCATCGTCATCACCGCATCGTAGGCGTACGGCGCGTTGATCTGCACGTCGATGCCGAAACGCTTCCTGTAGTCGGCGCGGAACTTGTCCATGCCGGCCTTGCCGGCTGCGTCGACACCACCCGCTTCGGCGCAGAACACCTGGCCGTCGGCCATCGCGCCGCCGGCCAGCTTGTGGATCTCGTCCGAGCAGATGCCGTCGCCGCCCATCATCTTGACGTTCATGCCGAGCTGCTTCATCTGGCGCAGCATCGGTCCGGCGACGGCGCTCATGCCGCCGAAGAAGACCAGGTCGGGCTTGGCCGCGCGGATCTTGGTCAGGATGGCATTGAAGTCGCTGGCCTTGTCGTGCGTGAACTCGCGCGCGACGATGGCGGCGCCCTGCTCGCGCAGTCCTTTCGAGAATTCGGTGACCAGGCCCTGGCCGTAGGCGGTGCGGTCGTCGATCACGGCCACGCGGCGCGCGCCCATTTTCTGCACGGCGTAGTGGCCCAGCGCCTGGCCCAGCTGCACGTCGTTGGCCACCACGCGGAAGGCGGTGTTGAAGCCCTGCTTGGTGTAGACCGGGCTGGTGCTCGACGGCGAGATTTGCGGGATGCCGGCCTGGTGGTAGATTTTCGAGGCGGGAATCGTGGTGCCCGAGGTCTCGTGGCCGACCACGCCGTTCACGCGGCCGTCGACCAGCTTCTGGGCCACGCTGGTGGCCTGCTTCGGGTCGCCGCCGTCGTCCTCGGCCACCAGCTCGAAGCGCACCTTCTTGCCGCCGATGGCCACGCCGCGCGCATTCAGGGCCTCGATTGCCATGCGCGCACCGTTCTCGGTGTCCTTGCCGAAGTAGGAAACCGGGCCGGTGACGGCGGCCGAGTGGCCGATTTTCACGACTTCCTGGGCGGGGGCGAGTCCGGCAACGGACAGGAGGGTGGCGGCGATGGCGTACTTCTTCATGGGGTCCTTGTCGATCGGTGATGTGGCGTGCGGCGCGGGCCAGGACGACGGCCGCGGCCAGGCAGGCGTGGGCGAGGAGCCACACGTAGAAGCCAGGGTGAACGGTCTCGCTGCCCCGCAGCGCGAAAGGCGAAACTATAGCAAGGATCAGGCCGCACAGTATGCTGGCGACCAGCCGGCGCGGCAAGCCGCTCCTGCCACGTAGTGGCCTTCCACGGCCGGCAGCAGCATGGCAAGGCAGAGGAATACCTTCCGGGCACGCGATGTGTCGATTTTCATGCCTGCGGTACGCCGCCAGGGTCGCTGCACATGTACACGGCGACGGCAGGATAGCTTGCCAGCGCCATGCGGGCGCCCTCATCGCCGCAGGCCCGTTCGACAAAGCCCAGCCTTTCCCAGAACGGCTGCGAGTCCTGGACCGACACCAGCGCGCAGCGCCCCAGCCCCATGCCGGCCGCGAGCATCTGGAGCCGCTCGGCCAGCCGCCTGGCGATGCCCAGCCCGGCCGCGGCCGGCGCCACGGACAAATCGTGGATGTAAAGGGTATCGCCACCCTCGTCGACCTCGAACACGGCGCCGAGCGGCGTCACCGCACCGGCCGCACTGCGGTAGGCAAACGCATACCCGCACAGCGCGCCATCGCGCATCGCCACCAGCGTCGTCCCTCCCGCCGCCTGCATGCGCGCCAGCACAATCGCACGCGGCTCCTGCATGGCCGGCGGATAGCAGGCCGCCTGGACGGCCAGCACGGCGTCGAGGTCATCCTCGCGGATGGGACGGATCAGGATGGGAGCGGGCGTGGTCATGCGCTGGCGTATCGAAAAGGAAACCATCCTAACGCCAAGCCCATCATTTGCCCAGACGTGGCGAACTTGCCGCGCGGAATTTTGTTTCCGCACGGTTTGACACGCCCGGGGAGCCCCCGCCCAGCTTCCGGCATACTGAAGTTTCGTTTGCCAGCCCTGGACGAAAGACGACCATGACGACCTCGCAACCACCGCGCACGCCCTCGCAACACATCGAGGAACTGCCCTTCCGCACCCTGCTCTACCGTTTCATGTTCTTCGACTGGCTGTTCAAGGACGTCGGCGGCGCGCGCACGGCCATCGAGCGCCATGCCGCCTTCCAGCACAACCGGCGCATGAGCATCTACCTGCCGGTCTACCTGCGGCGCTGGTCTTTTCTTACCGCCTTCGACTTCGCGCTCGGCTTCCTGCTTGAACGCGCGCTGCAGGCGACGCTGCTGTCGGCCTGGTTCTTTACCTGGAGCTGCGTCACGGCTACCGGCATGGTCATCATCACCGTCGCATGGATTTTCCTGACCCAGCCGCCAGCGTCCTGAATGGCGTCAGCGCAACACATAGTCAAAACCGAGGGTTGACACCGAACTATATTCGGCCTACAGTCCTATCAATGTCTACCCAATTGCATCTGCTAACTGTCCTACCGCTCGCTGGCGCGCTATCGCCAGCGTCGCACCTACTACGCGCTTAATCGCCGTCCGAGTCCGGCCACCATCGCCGGAACCTTGATAGTAGTCACAGGAAAGTTGTACGATGCCAGTCTTCCCGAATTCCCCGCTGAACCCCATTTGCCAGGATCGCCTCCTGCCAGCCGGCGCGCGCGCCGCGCTCATCCTACCGATCGGTTGCCGGGCCTAGCGTTCCGTGGCCCGTCCGGCAGCCTTCGCCACACCCCGCCAAGCACGGCGCAGTCCATCTACACAATGCAGGAGTACCGATCATGTTGACCAATCCATCCGCCAAATACCGCCCCTTCGCCGCCGTCCCGCTGGAAAACCGCCAGTGGCCATCCAAGGCCATCACCAGGCCGCCGGTCTGGATGAGCACCGACCTGCGCGATGGTAACCAGGCCCTCATCGAGCCGATGAGCGTCGACAAGAAACTGCGCTTCTTCCAGGCCCTGGTCCAGATCGGCCTGAAGGAAATCGAAGTCGGCTTCCCGTCTGCCTCGCAGACCGACTTCGATTTCGTGCGCATGCTGGTCGAGGATGGCCACATTCCCGACGACGTCACCATCATCGTCCTGACCCAGGCGCGCGATGAGCTGATTCGGCGCACCGTGGACTCGGCCGTCGGCGCCAAGCGCGCCATCGTCCACATCTACAACTCGGTGGCGCCGGTGTTTCGCCGCGTGGTGTTCGGCATGGAGCGCGAAGAGATCGTGCAGATTGCCGTCAACGGCACCCGCCTGATCAAGGAACTGGTCGCCCAGCACCCGCAAACGCAATGGGGCCTGGAGTATTCGCCGGAATCCTTCTCCACCACCGAACTCGATTTCTCGAAGCAGATCGTCGACGCGGTCAGCGCCGAATGGCAGCCGACGACGGACAACAAGATGATCGTCAACCTGCCGTCGACCGTGGAAGCGAGCACGCCCAACGTGTACGCCGACCAGATCGAATGGATGTGCCGTCATTTGAACCGGCGCGAGGCGCTGGTCATCAGCGTCCACCCGCACAACGACCGCGGCACCGCCGTGGCGGCGGCCGAACTGGCCGTGATGGCCGGCGCCGACCGCGTCGAGGGCTGCCTGTTCGGGAACGGCGAACGCACCGGCAACGTCGACCTGGTCACCCTCGCCATGAACTTGTACACCCAGGGCGTGCATCCGGGCCTGGACTTCTCGGACATCGACGCCGTGCGCCAGCTGGTCGAGGAATGCAACCAGCTCCCGGTGCATCCGCGCCACCCTTACGCGGGCGACCTGGTGTTCACCGCCTTTTCGGGCTCGCACCAGGATGCGATCAAGAAGGGCTTCGCCAAGCAGCAGCCGGATGCGATCTGGGAAGTGCCCTACCTGCCGATCGACCCGGCGGACCTCGGCCGCAGCTACGACGCCGTGATCCGCGTGAACAGCCAGTCCGGCAAGGGCGGCATGGCCTACCTGATGGAACAGGAATACGGCTTGCAGCTGCCGCGCCGCCTGCAGATCGAATTCTCCCGCGTGGTGCAGCAGCTGGCCGACAGCAGCGGCCGTGAAATCGCGGCGAGCGACATCCACGCCCTGTTCCAGCGCGAGTACCTGGAACACGACACGCCGTACCGCTATGTGTCACACCGCATGAGCGAAGACAGCACGAGCGAGCAGCCGGTGCGGATCGAGGTCACCGCGATGCAGGACCGCGTGCAGTCGGTGCGGCATGGCGCCGGCAATGGACCGATCGACGCCTTCGTCAACGCGCTCGGCCTGGACATCCGCCTGATGGATTACCACGAGCATTCGATCGGCTCGGGCGCGAATGCGCGCGCGGCCTGCTACGTCGAACTGCGCGTGGGGAATGGCGCGACGCTGTTCGGCGCCGGCATCGACAGCAACATCGTCACCGCCTCGTTCCGCGCGGTGCTGTCGGCGGTGAACCGGCACATGGCGGCGCAGGCCGGTGCGCAGGGAGCGATGGCCGCCTGAAAGTGATCACGAAGAAGGCCGGCGTCGGCATTCCCCCAAAGGGGATGTCCGCCGCCGGCCCGGTATCGATATAATTGGGCTCAGCCGTGCATTGGCGCGGCGCGTTCACCTTCCGGAAAGCCCATGAAGAAAGCCTTGCTGCCTTTGCTCCTGCTCGTATCGGGCGCCGCCCTCGCCGACGACGCCGCCGTCCTGAAATGCCGTACCCTGCCCGACACTGTCCAGCGCCTGGCCTGCTACGACGCGATGCCGGTCGGCGCCTCGGTCGCCGCCCAGGCCCCGGAACAGCGCTTCGGCATCGATCAAACCGTGAAAGCGGCGAAAGCAGAGAAGCCGGCCGAACCCGAGCAAATCGAAAGCAGCATCGCCGGCGACTTCGATGGCTGGAGCGGCAACGCGACGTTGAAACTGGCGAATGGCCAGGTATGGCGCATCACCGACAATAGCCAGGCCGTGCTGCCGCTGATGCACAACCCGAAGGTGCGCATCAAGCGCGGCCTGATGGGCGCCGCCTACTTCTTCCAGGTCGAGGGCCAGAACAGCACGGCGCGCGTGCGCCGCGTCGAGTAACAAGCACGCCGCCCCATGACCAGGAGCGAAGCACGGCGCGGGGCGATCCTGCGCACGGCCACCGAGGTCTTCCACCAGACCGGTTTCGACCGCGCCTCGATGTCCGACATCTGCACCCGCGTCGGCTACTCGAAGGCGACGGTGTACGCCTATTTCAAGTCGAAGGAAGAACTGCTGGTGGCGATCGCCGTCGACGCCGCGGAGGCCGAATTCGAGAACGCACGTGTTGCACTGCTGGATGCGCCTCCCGCCATCGGCGCGGCGCTCGAACACTTCGGACGCCGCTACCTGGCCCACGCCTGCGCACCCGAATCGATCGCCACCCGGCGCCTGATGCTGGCCGAAGCCGGGCGCGCCGGCCTGGGCAACCAGTGCTACGACCTCGGCCCGGGCCGCGTGATCGCCGCCCTGGCCGACCTGCTGCACGGCGCGATGGATGCCGGCACCATCAAGGAGGCCGGCAGCGAACTCGCCGCGCGCCACCTGAAGGCGCTGCTCGACGCCGAATGGAACGAGCGCCTGCTGTTCCAGGCGATCGAGGCACTGGGGACGGACCAGGTGGCCGCCGCCGCCGAACGCGCCGTGGCCGTCTTCACGGCCGCCTATGGCCGTGCCGGCAAGCGCGCCGCGCATTGAATCGCCGTGCCGCCCATGAACCGCATCTGCCTGGCCTTCCTCCTCGCCCTCGCCACCGTGCATGCCGGCGCCGCCGACCTGGCCAACGGCCAGCGCCTGTTCACGGCGCGCTGCGCGTCCTGCCACAGCGTCGGCCCCTCGGCCAGCAATGGCTTCGGCCCGCATCTGAACGGCCTGTTCGGACGCCGCGCCGGCAGCGGCCCGGGCTACGCCTACTCGCCGGCGATGAAGCGTTCGCCCATCGTCTGGTCGGACAAGACCCTGGCTGCCTTCATCGACGCCCCGAGTGACGTGGTCCCCGGCACCAAGATGCGCTTCTGGGGCATGAGCAATCCAGAACAGGTGGGGGACCTGCTGGCGTACCTGCGCAGCCAGCAGCCGGCCGCGGCGCCGGCGCCAGTCCGGAAATGAACCGCATGTCCAGGCCTGTCTCCCACGCTGTACGGGTAAGCCGCGCGCGGCGCGCCATCTCCACCATCTTCCTGCTGAACGGCGCCGGCATTGGGGCCTGGGCCGTGCACGTTCCCACGGTGCAGGCGCGCGGCGGTTTCGATACGGCCACCCTGGGCCTGCTGCTGCTGACGATCGCCGCCGGCGCCATGGTCGCAATGCCGCTGTGCGGCGCGCTGATCGCACGCTACGGCAGCCGGCGCCTGACGCTGGCGTCCGGTTTGCTGTTCCCGCTCACCATGCTGGCGCTGATCGCGGCGCCGTCGCCCCTGTTGCTGTTCGTGTGCGCCCTGTGCTTCGGCGCCGCCAACGGCACCCTCGACGTGGCGATGAACGCCAACGCCACCGAGGTCGAAAAGGCGCGCGGCCTGCCGACCATGTCGTCGTTCCACGGCTTCTTCAGCCTGGGCGGCCTGTTCGGCGCGGCGCTCGGCGGCCTGATGCTCGAGCTCGGCGCCGGCAACGGCCAAGGCGCGGCGCTGCTCGGCGCGGCCATCGTGCTGGCCATGCTGCTGGTGGCGCGCAGCGTGCTGTATGTGGCGCCGGCGGCCGACGATCACGGCCCCGGCCTGCGCCTGCCGCGCGGCCAGTCGCTGTATCTCGGGCTGCTGGCCCTGCTGTGCATGGCGGTCGAAGGCGCGCTGGTCGACTGGAGCGCGCTCGTGCTCAGGCAGCGGACCGGCGCCAGCGCGGCGCAGGCGGCGCTCGGCTTTTCGCTGTTCTCGATCACGATGGCGGCCTGCCGCTTCGCCGGCGATGGCCTGGTGCTGCGCTTCGGCGCGCGCGGCGTGATGGTGGCGGGCGGGCTGGCGATGGCGGCCGGGGTGCTGCTGGCGGTTGCGACCGGCAATTATGTGCTGTCGGCGCTCGGCTTCGCATTGGTGGGGCTGGGGGCGGCGAACGTGGTGCCGGTGATCTTTACGGCGGCGGCGCGCACGCCGGGCATGGCGCCTGGGGTCGGGCTGGCGACAGCGGCGACCGTGGGGTATAGCGGGCTGTTGCTGGGGCCGCCGGTGATCGGGTGGATCGCGGCGCATGCCGGGCTGGCGGTGGGGGTGGGGTCCTTGGCGCTTGCGGGGGTGGTGATTGCGGCGAGTTCGAATAGTGTGCGTGGGCTCGTCGCATGATCTGACGAAGCCGTGGCGACGGACATTTACTCGGCGATGCCGCCCGCCAGATTCGCCCGCACCCGCTGCAACAATGCATGCAGCTGCTCCCGCTCCCCTTCGCTGATCCCTTCCAGCGCCACATCCGACAACGCCGCCCCGACCTGGTGCAGGCGTTCATGCAGCGCCAGCCCCGCCTCGCTCAGCCGCAACCGCGTGCTGCGGCGGTCGGCCGCGTCGGCGCTGGCGTCGAGCAGGCCGCAGTCGCGCAGGCCCTTGATCAGACGCGTCAGCTGCGCCTTGTCGCGCCCGGAATGGGCCACCAGGTCGCTCAGCGTGGCGCCGGGTTGACGCGCAAAGAAGCGCAGCACCTTGCTCTCCATATGCGTCAGTTCATGCTCGCCGCCGGCGAATGCCCGAAATTGCTGGGACCGGTACAAATGCATGATCGAATGGATGGCATCGAACACGTCCCCGACCGTTCCCGACGGTTTTTGGTTGACTTTATCAACTTGTTTTCGCATAATAGGTGACATTGTCAACCAATCTCAATGAAAGTGCGCATCATCATGGAACAGCTACAACGCAAGACCGTCCAACGTGTGCGCCATGAATTGCGCATGCGCGAAGTGACGGTAGCCAGTATCGCGCCGGCCGGCGAACACTTTGCCAGCATCACCTTCCAGGGCGAATCCCTGGCCGATGTCGTCTCGCTCTCGTTCGACGACCACGTGAAGTTCATGTTCAACGACGGCGCCGGCAAGCAGGTGCGGCGCGACTATACGCCGCGCCGCTACAACGCGCAATCGCGCGAACTCACCATCGAGTTCGCCCTGCACGGCGACGGCGCCGCTTCGAACTGGGCGCGCAATGCGCAACCCGGCGACGCGGCCATCATCGGCGGCCCGCGCGGCTCGATGATCGTCCCGCCGGACTTCGACTGGCATTTGCTGGCCGGCGACAGCACGGCCCTGCCGGCCATGCGCCGCCGCCTGGAAGAACTGCCGGCCGGCGTGCGCGCCATCGTCATCGCCTGCGCCGCCGAGGGCGACCGCCTGCCGTTGGGCAGCGCGGCGCAACTGGACGTGCGCTGGGTCGCCAGTGAAGATGCGCTGATCGCGGCTGTGCGCGCAATCGACATCCCCGCCGGCGAAGGTTTTGCCTGGGGCGCGGGCGAAGCGGCGGCGATGCGGCGCCTGCGCGCGGTGCTGGCCGAGGAAAAAGGCATCGCCAAGGAAGCGATGCGCGTCTCGGCCTACTGGAAGCAGGGTGTGGCCGACCACCACGAGAACCTCGAGTAAGTTCGAGTAAGTAACGGCGCCTTAGCGCTTGCGGCCGTGCAGCGCCTGGCGCGAGCGCTTTCTTTCCTCGGCCTTCTGGAAGCGGCGCAGCGCGTCCTCGCCGTCGGGCACCAGCTTCGGCACCGCCTGCGGCTTGCGGTGTTCGTCCACCGCCACCATCGTGAAATAGCAGCTGTTCGCGTGGCGCACCGTGCGCTGCTGGATGTTCTCGGTCACCACGCGGATACCGACCTCCATCGAGCTGGTGCCGGTGTAATTCACCGATGCCAGGAAGGTGACCAGCTCGCCGACGTGGATCGGCTCCAGGAACATCACCTGGTCCACCGACAATGTCACCACGTAAGAACCCGAATAGCGGCTGGCGCAGGCATAGGCCACGCTGTCGAGGAATTTCAGGATGGTGCCGCCGTGGACGTTGCCCGAAAAATTGGCCATGTCCGGCGTCATCAGGACCGTCATGGTCAGTTCGTGGATCGGGCGTCCGTGTTGGTCGTTCATGTTGTTTGCCTGCAGAGCAAGTGGTCAAGAAACCATTGTAGCGGGATTGGGCGCGACTTTCCTATCCGCAATATCCCTGACGGGGGCGAAGCTTGCACTGCCTTCGACCGCCACCCGGCCCCGGCACACCAGCGTGAACGCGCCTGCACCCGGCGCATGCAGCATCTGCACGGTCGAACCCAGCGGCGCCGGTGCGCAAAAGCGTACGTCGACAGCAGTCACCCTTTCCCCGTCGGCTTCCAATAACGCGAGTGCCGTGGCCACCGAATGCATGCCGTGGATGATGGGCGCGCGCAGCCCGAACAGCCGTGCCAGTGGCCGCGCCAGGTGGATCGGATTCCAGTCGCCGGACACCCGGGCATAGCGGCGGCCATCCCGGTTCGACAGCCGCCAGCCGCCGAATGCCGGCAATGCCGGGGCCGCGGGCTGCTGCCGCGCCAGGCCCTCTTTTCGCCCGGCCACTGCCAGGTACTTGCTGGCGCAGTCAAAGACGCGCCGGTCGCCATCCCAGGCCACCGTGTCGAGCACGCAGAAGCGCGCGCCGGACCGCGTCGGCGCCGCGACCCGCACGCTCGTGACGAGCCGGAGCGGCGTGCCCGGCGCCACCGCGGCATGTTCGACGATCCGGTTCTCGGCATGCACCATGCCCAGCAGCCGAAACGGAAAGCGCGGCGACAGCATGGTCGCCAGATGGGCACGCTGCGCCAGCAAATAATGCGCGCTCACGGGCAGCGAACCCGGCGCGAAGCCGAGCGCCGCGTTATAGCGCGCCAGCGCCGCCGGCCCGGGCGCCGCGCAGGCGAAGGCCGTGGCCGGCACGTCCGGCGAGGCCTCGCCCGGCCCGCACCGGACCTTGCGCTTGAACAGCGCACGGAGCAGCAGCACAGGCGCTGCAGGCAATGGCGGCAGATGGAACAACGAAACACTCCTTCGGGGCGGAACCAAATTATAGGCAGCCAACGCGGCCATTCCGGCAATGTTGACGCTTTCAAAATGGCAAATGCAACAAACCCGGCGAATTGTCCGATAATAGCGGTTTTGCGGGCGGCACGACCCTCACCCGCCGTTTTCTGGAGACTGTATGAACAAAGAAGGCCAATCGACGCTGTCGATCGAAAAATGCTTGATTCCCCTGCCGCCGGCCGAGCGCTCGGCGCTGCTGCAAAACCCCGGCTTCGGCCGCGCGTTCAGCGACCACATGGTCACGATCCGCTACACCGAAGGCAAGGGCTGGCATGACGGCAAGGTGGTGGCGCGCGCCAACCTGCCGCTCGATCCGTCGACCATGGTTCTGCACTATGCGCAGGAAATCTTCGAAGGCCTGAAGGCCTACCGCCTGCCGCAAGGCGGCGCCGCCCTGTTCCGCCCGGACGCCAACGCCCGCCGCTTCGCCAACTCGGCGCGCCGCCTGGCCATGGCGCCGCTACCGGACGAGCTGTTCCTGGAATCGGTGCACGCCCTGGTCAGCGAAGACCGCGACTGGATCCCGGAAGCGGAAGGCTCGGCTCTCTACCTGCGCCCATTCATGATCGCCACCGAGGCGGCGCTGGGCGTGAAGCCGGCCAACGAATACCTGTACTGCGTGATCGCATCGCCGGTAGGCTCCTACTTCAAGGCCGGCGCCGCCGGCGTGACCCTGTGGGTCTCGGAAAACTACATCCGCGCCGCGCCCGGCGGCACCGGTGACGCCAAGTGCGGCGGCAACTACGCCGCCAGCCTGGCGGCCCAGGCCGAAGCGATCCGCCAGGGCTGCGACCAGGTGGTCTTCCTCGACGCCGTCGAGCGCAAGTACGTCGAAGAGCTGGGCGGCATGAACGTCTTCTTCGTGTTCGAAGACGGTTCGATCCAGACCCCGCCGCTGACCGGCACCATCCTGCCGGGCATCACCCGTGACTCGCTGATCACGCTGGCGCGCGACCTGGGCATGACCGTGCGCGAAGAACCGTACTCGATCGACCAGTGGCGCGCGGATGCCGCCAGCGGCCGCCTGACCGAAGCCTTTGCCTGCGGCACCGCCGCCGTCGTTACCCCGATCGGCAAAGTCAAGGGCAGCAACTTCGAAGCCGCCATCGGCAGCGGCGGCGCCGGCCCGGTGACCACTCAGCTGAAGGCAGCGCTGCTCGACATCCAGAACGGCCGCGCCGACGACAAGCACGGCTGGCTGCAGCGCGTGTTCTAAGCAGCTGGCGAGCGCTTCAAGGACGCGGCTCTTCGCCGCGTTACCGCCTCCTGCCGGCTGCGTGCCGCCACGAGGCTCTTTCTCTCTCTTTTTTCCCATGCTCAAACTCAGCCTCGATGCCCTGTTGACGGTCGATACCATCGCACGGCGCGGCTCGTTCGCGTCCGCGGCCAAGGAATTGTTCCGGGTACCGTCGACGATTTCGTACACGGTCGCCAAGCTCGAGGAAGACCTCGGCGTGCAGCTGTTCGAGCGCTTCGGCCCGCGCGTCACGCTCACCGACGCCGGCGAAGAGCTGCTGAAGGAAGGCCGCTACCTGCTGAAGGCGGCGGGCGACCTGGAACGGCGCGTCCGGCGCGTCGCCTCGGGCTGGGAAACCGAATTCAGCATCGCCATCGACTCGATGCTCGACCCGGCCGCGCTGATGCCCGACATCGAGGCCTTCTACGGCGTTGCCGACCAGACCCGTTTGCGCCTGCTGAAGGATGCCTTGTCCGGCACCTGGGAAGCCTTGCTCGACCGCCGCGCCGACCTGCTGGTGGGCGCGGCCGGCAGCGGCCCCGCCGGCGGCGGGTATGGCTCGCTGCCGCTGGCGACCGTGTCGTTCGTGTTTGTCGTCGCGCCCGGCCACCCGCTGGCCGCGGCCGAGCGGCCGCTGTCGAAAGCGGACTTGAGCGCCTACCGCGCCGTATCGGTATCCGATTCCGCGCGCCAGCTGCAGGCGCGCACGGTCGGCCTGCTGTTCGGACAGGACACGCTGGCCGTGCCCGACATGCAAACCAAGTACGACTACCAGCGCGCCGGCCTCGGCTTCGGCTTCCTGCCCGAAGCCTGGGTGCGCGACGACGTGGCCGAGGGCCGCTTCGTGGTCAAGGCGGTGGACGAGCCGAAGCCGGACGAGACCCTGCACCTGGCCTGGCGCACCGGCGAAGAAGGCGCCGCCCTGGCCTGGTGGAAGGCACGCTTGCGCGAATCCGACACCATCGCCGGCATGCTGCGGCGCGGACAGTGCTGATCAATATTTCCGCCATCCCCAGGAACGTTTAACGGCGCCCCCGGTCCAATCGCATGAGCTGACAAAAACCTGCGAAAGGACGCACATGGCTACCCATCAAGGCAGCAGCAGCGGCAGCACCGTTACCACGGCCGACGGCACGGCGATCTACTACAAGGACTGGGGCCAGGGAACGCCCGTGGTCTTTTCCCACGGCTGGCCGCTGCAGGGCGACGCCTGGGAAGACCAGATGCTGTTCCTGGCCGAGCACGGCTACCGCGTCATCGCCCACGACCGCCGCGGCCACGGCTTGTCGAGCAAGCCCTGGGACGGCGACCACATGGACACCTATGCCGACGACCTGGCCACGCTCATCGATGCGCTCGATTTGCAAGACGCGGCGCTGGTCGGCCACTCCACCGGCGGCGGCGAAGTCACACGCTACCTCGGCCGCCACGGCACAGCGCGCGTGGCCAAGGCCGTCCTGATCAGCGCCGTGCCGCCGCAGATGCTGCGCACCGATACCAATCCCGAGGGCTTGCCGCTGGAAGTGTTCGACGCCATCCGCGCAGGCGTGCTGGCCGACCGCTCGCAATACTTCAAGGACCTGGCTCTGCCCTTCTACGGCTACAACCGGCCCGCGGCGACGCCCTCGCAAGGCGTCATCGACACCTTCTGGCTGCAAGGCATGCAGTGCAGCATCCGCAGTGCGCATGCCTGCATCGCGCAGTTTTCCGAGACCGACTTCACGGCCGACCTGGCGAAGATCACCATCCCGACCTTGCTGATCCACGGCGAAGACGACCAGATCGTACCGATCGGCGCCAGCGCGCGGCATGCGGTGGAACTGCTGCCGCAGGCCAGGCTGATCGTGTACGAAGGCGCGCCGCACGGCATCCCGACCACGCACAAGGACAGGATCAACGCGGACTTGCTGGCCTTCCTGCGGTCCTGAGAAAGAGGCAATGCCGTCGCCATGCGCTTCGCATGGCGACTGGATGATGGCGCCACATCACCAAAAGTATGGCGGGCCCGGCGACATCTCTTGCTAGAATCCGACATCTGCTTCTCGTGAGGTCCTCCATGCCAAACTTGAGAATCCCTTCGCATATGTCAGGTGAGCAGTACATCACCAAGGCGGCACTGATTTCAGACCCCGGCACCAGGGTGCTGCTGTTTTCCGGCACCGATATGCTCATGAAGGATTACAAGCGCGAGGCGGAACATCGAGGCAAGACGATGCTCGACCTGTATAACGCGCGTACAGCGGGGTCCGGCGTGGCAGCCTGCGTCAGTTTGGAGGAAATGAAAGCGAGCATCGAAACGCAACAGAAAACCAACCTCGCGCGCATGTATGCGTTTCTTCGCGCTGGCATCCAGAACCCCGGGCGTGTCACCATTCACAATGGCGAGGGGCCCGCGCCCACTCCCGAAACGCGCGGCTCCACCTCCGCCGTCGCCGATTTTTACCGCGAGAACCCGGACGCCGCATCGCAGCTCCGCGAGACGCTATTCGACGATGCCGCGGTTTCCTCCCGCACGAAGGCGCTCATTCGAGAGTGGTACCGTGACAAGGGTTTCGGATTTGGAGCGAAATACTGCCTGTTCTGGGGCCGCAAGTCCGGAGAAATATCAGGCGCCGGACCGTACCTGGACACGAACGAGATCATGCTCGGCCAGATGATGATTGCCATACGGCACAAGGATCCCGAGCGCAAACTGGTGGTCATAGGCGACCCGGTCACGGTTCCCCAACTGCTCGACGGTATCGCCGTACCGCGTTTCGACATCGACCTGACCAAGTATTGGGACGGCGATTTTCCTGGCGGCCGCGATACGTCGGCCCAACTCTACTTTATCGACCAGATCAGGACCCACAACCCGGACAGCATCAGCATTGGCACCAATAGCGGGATATTGGAAATCCCGCATTTGCTGGGAATGAAAACGCTTTACCTGGAAAACAATCACCTGCATCTGCGGAAGGGGCTACGCTGGCAGCTACTGGCTGCCAATTACGGCAAGTCCGCCAATCCCTCAGAAGAACATAGCTTGCGTATCCAGTTGGCCGCGGTTCAAAAAAAGCAAGGCCGCGATACAACTGCGCTCGTGGACAAATTGAGGTTTATCGAAACGCGCAAGGTTGACGTGCTACATCAGATACGCCCCGGCTTGCAACGCTTCTCAACCAGCACTGCCACAGAGTTGTGGGTCATGCGCAAGTCCGTGTTCGACGAGATCAGGCGCTGGCTTACAGCACCGCTCATCGTATCGCACGCCGCAAATCCTCGGCACGATGCCTTTCTTGACCTGGTGGTGCGTGCTGCGCTGGCAGATGCGAACGAAGTACAGCCAAGCGGGCAGCAACGCCCCGCATGGACCACCATCCACGCGGTCAAGACTGAATGGGAGGAACTGCATGCTGCGCCATTCAATGGCTCCGTTTTCAAGCAGGCTGCGGCGCTAAGGCAAATGGCATCCACCATGCGAAACCAGCATGGCCTCACGCATCAGGAACAGGCGCAATTCTGGGAGACCTTCAACCACGCTTATATCCATACGCCCGAATCCACGCCGGCGCCAGACGCAATGGCCGGTTACCGGGGCTGGCTGCGCGATACCGAAGACATCTGGGCCTATGTCAGGAGCCGTCCTTTCTGAACCCGGCCACAAGGCGGAGCCATGACAGCCCCGCCCCCTGTGCTTAATGCGGCAGGTCGAACAGCAGCACTTCCGCGTTATCGGCGCCATTGAGCACGATTGCGGCTTCGTCGTCGACCCGCACGGCGTCGCCGGCTTTCAGCGCGATGCCGTTCACGCTCAGCGCGCCCTGGGCCACGTGCAGGTAGCCGATCCGGCCCGCCTGCAGCGGGAAGCTGACTTCGTCGTCGCCGCTCAGGATGCCGGCGTACAGTGCCGCGTCCTGGCGGATCGTCACCGAGCCTTCGCGGCCATCGCTGGAGGCGACCAGGCGCAGGCGGCCCAGTTTCGATTCACGGCCGAAGTGCTTTTCCTCGTAACCGGCCGCGGCGCCGACCTGGTTCGGCTGGATCCAGATCTGCAGGAAGTGCACCGGGTCGGTCTTCGAGCCATTGAACTCGCTGTGGACCACGCCCTTGCCTGCGCTCATGCGCTGGACATCGCCGTAGCGCAGGACCGAACCGTTGCCCATGCTGTCCTTGTGTTCCAGTGCGCCATCGAGAACGTAGGAGATGATTTCCATGTCGCGGTGGCCATGGGCGTCGAAGCCGCGGCCGGCTTGCACGCGGTCTTCGTTGATCACACGCAGCGGACCGATGCCCATGTGAGCCGGGTCGTGGTAGTGGCCGAACGAAAAGGTGTGTTTCGAATCCAGCCAACCGTGGTTGGCGGCGCCGCGTTCTTCGCTTTTACGTACTTTCAACATGATCTGCTCCTTGGTTGTGGGCCGTTCGAACAGTTCGAACATGTGCGCCAGACTTTCTTATCGCTTGTCGTCTCGTGCTGTGGCCGCGTTGTCGATGGAGCCATTATGCGACGCCCGGGTGGATGCAGAAAGCGAGTAGTTTGCAGGCCTATCGTCGAAATTTTCGAACGGTGCTTACAAGCGCTTATTTCTCGGCGTCAGCCGCGCCGCCATGGCTTCGCCAATCGCATGGAAGTGCCCGCCCGCCACGTGGTGGATGCTGCGCCACGCCGGACCCGCTTCTTCAAACGCCCAGTGCCCGTTGCGGAACACATGGTCGTCGGCCCAGGCGGCCGTCACCTCGCCGATGAACGAATCGTAGGTTTGCTGGTTGTGCGGCTCCGGCACCAGGCGGCATTCGAGCCGGGCCGCGCAGCCGGCCACGTAAGGCATGCCGCTCGCGCCCAGGCGCATCAGCGCGAAGTCGAGCGCGCAGGCCCAGGCCGCGGCCATGACGTTGTCGATGCCGGCGTGGTGGGCCGACACCAGGACCGTCGGGCCGTGGGTCAGCAGGCGGTAGGCTTTTTCGAGGGGGACGGGCTGGATGTGCTGGTTCATTCCGGGGTCCTGGTTCGGGTCATGGCGTGGCCGGCGCCGGCGCCGGAAAGGCTAGCGCTTCAGCTGCGGATGCGCGGCAAACAGCGCCTCGATCCAGGCGCAGAAGACGCGCAGCTTGGGTGCGGCCATCTGCCCCTTGGGATAGACCAGCGAGACCGGCATCGCCGCACACGGGAATTCGACCAGTAGCGGCACCAGCGCGCCGCTCTGCAAATACGGCTCGACCTGGTAGCTGGCTGCCTGAACCAGCCCCAGGCCCTGCAGCCCGGCGCAGACATAGGCCTCGGCGTCGTTCACCGCCACCGGCCCCTCCATTGCAAAGCGGCGCACCTCGCCGTCGACCGCGAAGTCCCAGTCGAAAGGCCGTCCCGTTCGGCCCGAGAAATGAACGACAGTCACGTGGCCATCGAGGTCGGCAACCGTCTCCGGCCTGCCGTAACGCTCCAGGTAAGCCGGCGCGCCGCAGGTAACGAAGCGCATCGTGCCAACCTGGCGCCCGATCAGCGCCGAATCTTCCAGCGCGCCGACGCGCAATGCGCAGTCGATGCCGTCGCGGTTCAAGTCGGCCAGGCGGTCGCTCAGGCCGATCACGAGTTCGACCTCGGGGTACAGCGCGTGGAATTCGGCCACGCGCGGCATGACCAGGTTGCGCCCTAGCGCCCCCGGCAACTCAACCCGCAGGCGGCCCTGGGGCGGCGCATCCAGGGTGCGGAACGGCGCTTCGGCCGCATCGAGCGCACCCAGGATCTCGACGCAGCGTGCGTAATAATCGGCGCCGTCGGTGGTCAGCGAAAGGCTCCGCGTGGTGCGCTGCAGGAGCTTGCGGCCAAGGTAGGCCTCGAGGTTCTGCATGGTCGCCGTGAGCGAGGCACGCGGCAGGTTCAGGGTTTCGGCCGCGCGCGTAAAACTGCCGGCCTCGACGATGCGCACGAACGTCTGCATGGCTTTGATGCGGTCCACGACTGCCCTCCCTCAGCAATACGGCGATTGTTCAGATAAGACGAATTGTAAGGGAGGCTGAGCAGCTAATTATCTTTCGCCCAAGCTTTTCTAGAATGGACGCATCACATGTCCATCCCACAGGAGTATCCATGAACCGCCCCGCCTCACCCAGCGGCGACATCGCGCCCGGTATGGTGCGCCTGCTGGCGCTTGCCGCCGGCCTGATCGTCGCCAACCTGTATTACTCGCAGACCCTGGTCGGCCCGATCGCCGCCAGCACCGGCCTCTCGCTCGACGCCGCCGGCCTGATCGTCACGCTCACGCAAATCGGCTACGCCCTCGGCCTGGTCTTCATCGTGCCGCTCGGCGATCTGCTGGAAAACCGCAAGCTGGTGTTCTGCCTGCTGCTGGGCACCGCCGCCGCCCTGGCCGCGGCGGCCATGAGCACGAGCGCCTGGCTGTTCCTCGCCAGTTCGCTGGCCATCGGGCTCGGTTCCGTCGCGGCCCAGGTGCTGGTGCCGTTTGCCGCCCACCTGTCGCGCGAGGAAACGCGCGGCCACACGGTCGGCAAGGTGGTCAGTGGGCTGCTGCTCGGGATCATGCTGGCGCGCCCGGCGGCCAGCCTGGTGGCCGACCACGGCAGCTGGCACACCGTGTTCGGCGCCGCCGCCCTCATCGTGATGGTGCTCGCCTTTGTACTGCGCACCCGCCTCCCCGAGCGCAGACCGGCGCACAGCATGTCCTACGGCCGTTTGATCGCTTCGCTCGGCAGCCTGTTCACCGGCACGCCGGTGCTGCGCCGCCGCGCCGCCTACCACGCCGCCATGTTCGGCTGTTTCAGCCTGTTCTGGACCGTCACGCCGATGATGCTGGCCAGCCCGGCCTTCCACCTGTCGCAGACCGGCATCGCCATCTTCGCCCTGGTGGGCGTGGCCGGCGCGGTGGCCTCGCCGGTGGCCGGCAAGCTGGCCGACCGCGGTCATACGCTGCCCGCCACCGCGGTCGCCATGCTGCTGGCGATCACCGGCTTCGCGCTGCCGCTGTTCGCCCCCGAGTCGCGCAACGTGGCGCTGGCCATGCTGGTGGTCGCCTCGATCGTGATCGACATGGGCGTGGCCGCCAACATGGTGCTCGGCCAGCGCGCCATCTTCGGGCTGCCGGCGGAAGTGCGCAGCCGCCTGAATGGCCTGTACTTCTCGCTGTTCTTCGTGGGCGGTGCGCTGGGCTCGGCCTCGGGCGCCTGGGTGTTTTCGCAGTACGGCTGGCACGCCGCGCTGTTGCTGGGCATGGCCTTCCCGGCGGCTGCCCTGCTCTACTGGGCGGGTGAACTGATGGCCAGCACCCGGACCGTGCGCGAGCCGGTGTAAAGAACCTGGGTCAGGCGAAGCGCGCCAGCTCCGCTTCGCTGAAGCCCGCGCGCCGGCGGGCTTCGATGTTGAAGGGCCCCTTCAGCACTGGCGCCTTGTAGCGCACCGTCAACGCATCGTAGGTGGCCATCGGCTCCAGCCCCTGCTGCGCGCACAGGGTGAAGAACCAGCGGTTGCCGATCTCCACATGGCCTTCTTCCTCGACCAGCAGGATGTCGAGGATGGCGGCCGCCGCCATGTCGCCGGCCTGGGCCAGTTTCTTGCGCAGCGGCGGGATCGCATCCAGGCCGCGCGCCTCCAGCGTGCGCGGCACCAGCGCCATGCGCGCCACCACGTCGCCACTCGTCTTCTCCACCATCTCCCACAAACTGTTGTGCGCCGCGAAGTCGCCATACGCATGGCCCAGTGTGGCCAGGTGCTTCGAGAGCATGTCGAAGTGGGTGGCTTCTTCCTTCGCCACGCGCAGCCAGTCGGTGTAGTAGGCGTCCGGCAGGTTCGGAAAGCGCCACAGCGCGTCGAGCGCCAGGTTGACGGCATTGAACTCGATGTGGGCCAGCGCATGCACCAGCATCGCCCTGCCCTCGATTGTCGCCATCGAACGGCGGCCCACCTGCAGCGGCGGCACCAGGTCGGGTCTTGCCGGACGGCCGGGGATGCCGGGCGGCTGCGCCAGTGTGGCGGCGCTGTCGACGGTCCAGTGCCCGCCGGCGTGCTGCTGCGCCAGGTCGATCACCATGCGGACCTTGGCCGCCGGGTCGGACGCCAGCAGGCAGTCCAGCGCGCGGGTGCGCAGCTCGATGGGGGGATGGGTATGAAGCGACTTCATACACTTTCTCTATATGTTTAGAACGAGCCGCGCAGTTTAGCGCATTGCGCCCGGGTCTTGCTCCGGTATTTGCCCCGGCAATGCCGCCTTATGCGAAAAACACATAGGCATGGCCGAAAAGCTTCCTTCACACGTGCAGGGTCGCGCCAGTAAGGTAATCCCACTGATGACTTCTCTTAAAAAATAACCATGATCAAGAAAAAACTGCTGGTCCTGCTCGCCGCCGCCACCCTGCTGCAACCGGCCTTCGCCGCCGACGTCACCCTGCTCAACGTGTCCTATGACCCGACCCGCGAGCTGTACCAGGACGTGAATGCCGCCTTCGCCAAGTCGTGGAAAGCCAGGAGCGGCGACAACGTCAAGATCAAGCAGTCGCACGGCGGTTCGGGCAAGCAGGCGCGCTCGGTCATCGACGGCCTGGAAGCGGACGTGGTGACCCTGGCCCTCGGCTACGACATCGACGCGCTGGCCGAGAAGAACCTGCTGCGCAAGGACTGGCAGACCCGCCTGCCGCACAACGCCTCGCCCTACACCTCGACCATCGTGCTGCTGGTGCGCAAGGGCAACCCGAAAGCCATCAAGGACTGGAACGATCTGGTCAAGCCGGGCGTGGCGGTGATCACCCCGAATCCGAAGACCTCGGGCGGCGCGCGCTGGAATCACCTGGCAGCCTGGGGCTACGCCCTGCGCCAGCCGGGCGGCAACGAAGCCAGGGCCAAGGAGTTCCTGACCAAGCTGTATAAAAACGTGCCGGTGCTCGATTCCGGCGCGCGCGGCGCCACCACCACCTTCGTGGAACGCGGCATCGGCGACGTGCTGATCGCCTGGGAAAACGAAGCCTACCTGGCGGTCAGGGAACTCGGCCCGGACAAGTTCGACATCATCACCCCGTCGGTCAGCATCCTGGCCGAGCCGCCGGTGGCGATCGTCGACAAGTTCGCCGACAAGCACGGTACCCGCAAGGTGGCCGAGGCTTACCTGAACTTCCTGTACACCGACGAAGCGCAGGCCATCATCGCCCAGAACTACTACCGCCCGGCCACCCCGAAAGCGGCCCGGCAGTACGCGAAGAACTTCCCGCAGGTGAAGCTGTTCACCATCGGCGACGTTGCCGGCAACTGGGCGAATGCACAGAAGACCCACTTCGCCGACGGCGGCGTGTTCGACCAGATCTACCAGCCGAAGTAATCGCCTTGCCGCTTGTCCACGGACGAGCAATCCGGGCGATAATCGCGCAGTTACCGAGTAATTGCTGCGTGATCGTCAAGCGATTATCGCCTGGAGAATGACCTTGTACATCCCCGCCCAGTTCGCCGAATCCCGCCCCGAGGTCCTGCACGACCTGATCCGCCGGCATCCGCTCGGCATCCTGGTCACGCATGGCGCGGCGGGGCTCGATGCGCACCACATTCCCTTCGAACTGACTACGCCGGCGGACGGCCCGGGCATCCTGGCCTGCCACGTGGCGCGCGCCAATCCGGTGTGGCAGGAACTGGCCGATGGCGCCGAGGTGATGGTCATCTTCCGCGCCGCCGACGCCTATATCTCTCCGAACTGGTACCCGTCCAAGCATGAACGGCACAAGCAGGTGCCGACCTGGAACTACACCGTGGTCCATGCGCACGGGCGCGTGCGGATCGTCGACGACGAGCGCTTCGTGCGCGGGATCGTCGCGCGCCTGACCAGGACCCATGAAGCGTCGCAGCCGGCGCCGTGGAAGATGGGAGACAGTCCGCGCGAATTCATCGACGGGCTGCTGCAGGCGATTGTCGGCATCGAGATCGAGATCACGCGGCTGGAGGGGAAGGCAAAGCTCAGCCAGAACAAGGATGCGCGTGATGTGCAGGGGGTGATCGATGGGCTCGGCGCGGTAGGCGAGAACGATGTCGCGGCGGCGATGGCCGCGGCTTCGCCCCACAAGCCCTGACGGGCGCGGCCTCGCCAGTTGCAAGCGCTACGCGCCTCCTGATGGCGGCGCGCCATCAATCCGCGCGAAAGCCCTGGCAACGAGTTCCTGCACCGCCGGGCACAGTGCATCCCACCCGAACTCCTCCAGATACCGCTGCAGCGCTGCGGCTTCCTCGGGCAGCAGCACCACGCCGATCACCGCGGCAACGGCTACCTCCTGCGCATTCCAGGACTTCAGGTGGGTATAGTTCTCGGCGAGCGTGTTCAACGTGGGGATGATCTCGGCCGGCGCGCGCGGCGTGCGAATACGCGGCGGTGCCTTCTTGAGCAAGGTGACGGGAATCGACGAGGCAGCTTCATTGCGCATCAAGCCGACCGCCTGCGCTACCAGTGCGGACACCTCGTCGCATGTGCCCTCATCGACGCCATCTCCGATCGAGACGTCGACGCGATCGAGTTGATCGGCTTGCTTCACGTACTCGCAGGCCCTGAAATACTGGCCCCGCAAATAAAAGCTGAGCCGGCGATCCGGATAATCCGAGTAGTGGAATGGATGGGGAATCATGGCGCTGCACGCGGCGGTGTCATGGATCAGATCGCGGCCGATGGGATTCAGGCTGTCCGATGCACGCAAGCTTGCCGGAAGGCGCAGCGCCTCGAATAGCTGTTCCGTACACAGCGCCTTTATACAACCCATTCCCATCCTTTCCAGCGCATTGCCGCCGACCCGTCTGATAGAAAATCAGCGCTTCCCGCTATTGAGCGCCTGGAGCAGCTTGAATGCCTCATGCTGGATCGCCGGTTCCGCCGCCGCCAGTTCCTTGCTGGCCTGGACATATTCAGGACGCTTGCGCTCTTTCTTTTCTTCCGGCGACACGGCGCCCGACATGCCCGGCATCATGATCTGCGGGCCGCTGTTGTACTTCTGCTGGATCAGTTTTTTACCGTAGGGCGTGTTATAGAAACGCGTCATCTCGGTTGCCGTCCGGGCGGAAATCACGCCCGCCAGCGATGGGGCCAGGCGGCGATGCACTTCGGCCGGCGGCATGCTGTCCAGCTTGGCGTTGACCGCCTTGCGCTGCGCGTCGGTGGGAAAACGCGTGCGCGCCGCCACGGTGCGCAGTTCGTACTCCGCATGCATCACGCCGAGCAGGTCCTGCACGGCCTGGACGTGCGCAGGGCTCGCGGCCGCGGCCTTGGGCGCCGGTGCCGCGGTGGCGGACATCGCTGGAGCGAGGACGAACAGGGACAGGCTGAATGCGGCTTGGACTACGAACTTCATATAGGTCCTTTAGGTGAACTTGTGATTACGTCGAGATAGCGCGCAGCGAGTATATACCGCTGGGCTGCCGCGGAATCTCGCCAATTATTACAGCGAACATACTATTTCTCTCGCGTCGGTGATGCACTGAAGCAGGCGCGACCTGCTTCGCCATCCACCGCCACCCGGTCACGCCCGCCGCGCTTGGCCGCACTGCGGGATGGTGGCCGCGATATTGGACGCCAGCGCGGCCAGCACCGCCGTCTCCACGCGCGAGCCGCGCAGTTCCGGAAAGACCTCGAACAGCGAGCGCTCCAGCACCCCGCGTACCCGCCTAGCCGGAACGCGCCGTCATCCATCCATTCCACAGCACGATGCGCTGCGCTGCGTCGAGCACGGCCAGGCCCCCCTACTTCGCCGCTCGCATCCGCGCCCGGTCGAGCGGCAGATCGCGCACGCGCACGCCCGCCGCCTGCGCCACCGCATTCGCCAGCGCCGCCGCCGCCGGGCCCTGCGACGCTTCTCCGGTCCCGAGATACGGCGCGCCGGGCCGGTCGATCAGGTGCACTTCCAGCTGCCGCGGCACCTGGTTGAAGCGCAGGATGGGATACCCGGCCCAGTCGACGGTCTGCACCCGCCGCTCGTCGAAGCGCACCTGTTCCAGCAGTGTCCAGCTGGCCGACTGGATGATGCCGCCCTCGATCTGGTTGCGCACGCCGTCAGGGTTCACGATCTCGCCGCAGTCGACGGCCGCCACCGCGCGCAGGATGCGAACGAACCCGGTCTCGCGCGCGACCTCGACTTCCAGCGCAATCGCGCAGTAGGCGGCCAGGTTCTTGTAGCGCGCAAAGGCGAAGCCGCGGCCGCGCCGCGCAGCCGCCTTGTAGCTGTTCCAGCCGAATTTGGCCGCGGCCAGCTCCACCACGTCGATGGCGCGCGGGTCGTCCAGGTGGCGCAGGCGGAATGCCACCGGGTCGGCATGCGCCGCCTGCGCCAGTTCGTCCATGAAGCTTTCGATGGCGAACACGTTGCAGTAGGCGCCGAGCGAGCGCAGGGCCGAGGTGCGCAGCGGCGCGTCTTGCTGGAAGCGGTGGATCACGCGCGCATTCGGCAGCGCGTAATAGGGAATCGCATTGCGGTCGCCGCCGCCTTCGGGCTGGGGAATCGGCTTGCCCGGCGGCGGCGTAAACGCGCGCGCAAGATGGGTCGCGGCCAGCAGGTTGCCCGCCTTGCCCGGCCGGTTATTGTGCGAGGGGCTGGTCACCGCATAGTCCCAGCTGGCGATGCGGCCGTCCGCACCGAGCGTGGCGTGGGCTTCCACCAGCATGGCCGGGCCGATCGGCTCCCAGGCGTGTTCTTCCTCGCGCATCCACTGCACCCGCACCGGACGGCCGGGATAGCTGCGCGCCAGCAGCGCGGCGTCGGCGGCGACATCGTCGGCCGCGTTATGGCCATAGCAGCCGGAACCCTCGACGTGGATGCAGCGGATGGTTTTCTTGTCCACGCCCAGCAGCTCGGCCAATGCCTCCCGCAGCGGATACACGCCCTGCGAATGGGTCCACACCGTGTACTGGCCGTCGACCAGCTGGGCCAGCGCGCAGGATGGGCCGATCGAGGCGTGCAGCTGCCAGGGCCGGGTGTAGGTCGCACTGACGGTGCGCCCGCCGGGCTGGTTCGCCCCGCGTTCGAGGATGGGCATGGCCTGCGCCGGCCGCGCGCGCACCTCCGCCGGCACGTCGCGCGTTCCGGGTAGCGAAGCCGGCAGGTTCCAGCGCGCGGCCCGCGCCAGCGCGGTCGCCGCCTTCACGGCGCGGTACTCGCCGTCGGCGATCACGGCCAGGTAGCGGCCGTCGCGCACGACCTTCAGCACGCCGGGCAGGCGCGCGACGCCGGCCGTATCGGCCGACAGCAGCTGCGCCGCCTGCGAGGGCGGACGCACCACGCGCGCGTGCACCATGCCCGGCAGGCGCAGGTCCTGCACGTAGGCGCTGCCGCCGCTGATCTTGGCGGGGATGTCGACCCGGCGCAGCGCCTTGCCCGATACCGTGTGCGCGGCGCGCGGGCGCAGCGGCGCCTTGCCGTCGGCGCGCAGGTGCAGCCGGCGCCCGGCCAGCAGCTCGCCGTAGCTGGCGCGGCGCCCGCCGGGCGCGTCGAACACGCCGTCGCGCAGCGCCAGGTCTTGTTCGGCCACCGCGAAGCGCTCGGCCGCCATGCCGGCCAGGATGAAGCGCACCTGGGCCGCCGCGTGGCGCAGGGCGGTGCCGCTGTCCTGCATCGAATGGCTGCCGGCCGTGTAGCCTTCGTTCGGCGTGCGCGCGGTATCGGCCGTCACCAGGCGGATGCGGCCAGGATGCACCTGCAGCTCTTCCGCCGCCACCTGCAGCAGGGCCGTCTTGATGCCCTGCCCCAGTTCGGCCTTGCCGGTGAAGACGGTGACGGCATTGTCGGCGTCGATGCGGATCCAGGCGTCCAGATACGGTTCCTTGGCCAGGCTGCCGGGCAGGCCGCCGTCCTTGCCCTTGCCGTCACCCTGGGGCCAGGCCGGATGCATCGCGAAGGCCAGGGTCAGGGCGCCGCCGGCACGCAGCAGCCCGCGCCGGCCCGGGTTCGGGAGCAGCGCGCTCACGCCGGTCCTTTCGCCTGCCCCTTGCCCAGCCGGCCGGCGGCACGCCGCACCGCGCGCAGGATGCGCATGTGGGTGCCGCAGCGGCACAGGTTGGGCATCATGTGGCGGCGAATCTGCTCGTCGGTCGGGGCCGGGTGCTGGTCGAGCAGCGCCTGGGCGCGCATGATCATGCCGGCGATGCAGTAGCCGCACTGGGCTGCCTGCTCGTCGATGAAGGCCTGCTGCAGCACGCCCGGCTGTGCGGCCGTGCCCAGGCCTTCGACGGTGCGCACCGGCCGCGCACCCACCACCGACACCGGCACGATGCACGACATCACCGGCGCGCCGTCCAGCATCACCGTGCAGGCGCCGCACTGCCCCAGGCCGCAGCCGAACTTGGCGCCGTTCAGCGCCAGCTCGTTGCGCAGCACGTAGAGCAAGGGCGTATCGGGATCGGTATCGACCGTGTGGCGCTTGCCGTTGACTTGCAGTTCAAAGCTCATTGCTTGCCTTTCCGGACCCTGTCCGCAAGATCGGGCCAGTCGGCCTGGGCGGCGCCATAGCGGCGCAGGTAAGCCGCCAGGGCCACCGTCTGTTCATCGGTGAGGATGGCGCCGAAGCCCGGCATCCAGCGCGCCGGCTCGCCATCCGGCGGCGCGATCCCTTCGCGCACCAGGTGGAGCAGGCTGCGCGGGTCCGGGTCGTACAGGGCCACGGCCTGCTGCAGCGGCAGCGCCGTGCCCGAGCTTTCCGCGCGCCCGGCGTCGTGGCAGCGCGCGCAGGCGTTCGCATACACCTGGTGGCCGAGGCGCATGCGATCGAGGTCGGGATCGTCCGCCTTCGGCGCCGGCAGGCTGCCGGGCCGGGTCGCCGGCGTGGCGCGCGCCGGCGCTTGCACCAGGTAGCTGTGGATATAGGTGGCCAGCGCTTCGACGTCGGCCGGGTCGGCCAGGCGCAGGTTCTCGGCCACGCCCTGCATCGGCCCGCCGGCGGCGGCGTGGCCCGGCGCGATGCCGGTGCGCAGGTAGGCTGCCAGGTGTTCGCGCGTCCACGGCAGCGGCGACGGCGACTTGGCGTTCAGCGCCGGCACGTACCAGTCCTCGGCTTCGCCGCCATCGAAGAAGCGCTTGTCGTCCGGCCCGCCCAGGGCGGTGCGCGGAGTATGGCAGGCGCTGCAATGCGCCAGCGCGTCGGCCACGTAGGCGCCACGGTTCCATTGCGCCGATTGCTTCGGGTCGGGACGGAACGGTGCGCCATCGAGATACAGCAGGTTCCAGAAGCCGACCAGCGGCCGGAAGCCGAAAGGGAAGGTCATGTCGTTGGCGCGCGCCGCTGCGGCGAGCGGCGGACGGCTCATGAAATAGGCGTACAACGCGCGCACGTCGTCCTGGCCCAGGCGGGCGTAATGGTTGTAGGGGAAGGCTGGATACAGCAAATGGCCGTCGCGCGAGACGCCGTTGCGCATGGCGCGGGTAAAGGCTTCTTCGCTCCAGCCGCCGATGCCGGTGCGCGCATCGGGCGTGATGTTCGTGCTGTACACGGTCCCGAACGGCGTCTCGATGGGAAAGCCGCCGGCGAATGGACGTGCCGGATCGACGGTGTGGCAGGCCGCGCAGCTGCCCAGCGCCGCGACGCGGGCGCCGCGCTCCACCAGGCCAGGCTCGAAACGGGGCATGACCGTGGCCGGCGCCAGCGCCGGGCGCCACATGACGGCCACGGCGGCGATGCCCAGCAGGGCGGCGCCCAGCAACAGCCAGCGCCAGAAGCGCCGCCGGCGCCCAATTCCTGTCATTACCGCTCCCGGTTCGTGTCGTCTGGCGTGATTGTCGAGCGCCCGGGCGGCAGTGGTCTGTTCGCTCGCGCACGCTTTGGCCGCCCTTGCCTCTCGCCGTTCGAACCCCATCTGGTGACGATGAACGATCGCCCTTCCCTCGACAGCGTAGGCCACGACTTCCACCCCGCCGTGCGGGCCTGGTTCGACGCCAGTTTTCCGGCCGCCACCGAAGCGCAGCGACGCGCCTGGCCGCAGATCCAGGCCGGCCGCGCCACCCTGGTGGCGGCGCCCACCGGCTCGGGCAAGACCCTGACCGCCTTCCTGGCCGCGATCGACGCCCTGGTGCGCGACAGCGCCGTGGCGCCTTTGCCCGACGAAACCCGGGTCCTGTACGTATCGCCGCTGAAGGCGCTGTCGAACGATATCCGCGTCAACCTGGAAGGCCCGCTGGCCGGCATCGGCGCCCAGCTCGATGCCATGGGCGATCGGGCACACGGCATCCGCACGGCGGTGCGCACCGGCGACACCAGCACCGCCGAGCGCAACGCCATGCGCAGGCGCCCGCCGCACATTCTGGTGTCGACGCCGGAATCGCTGTACGTGCTGCTCGGCTCCGACAGCGGCCGCGCCATGCTCAAGACCGTACGCACCGTGATCGTCGACGAAATCCACGCCGTGGCCGGCAGCAAGCGCGGCAGCCACCTGACGCTCAGCCTGGAGCGCCTCGACGCCCTCTGCGCGCTGGAAGGCCGGCCGGCCCCGGTGCGCATCGGCCTGTCGGCCACCCAGAAGCCGATTTCCGCCGTTGCCGATTTCTTGGTCGGTTCCGCCGGCCGGCCCTGCGCCGTGGTGGACGTCGGCCATGTGCGGGCGCGTGACCTGGGCCTGGAGCTGCCGCCGGTAGCGCTCGAAGCGGTGATGCCGAATGAAGTCTGGGAGCGCGTCTACGACCGCATGGCCGAACTCGTGGTGCTGCACCGGACCACGCTTATTTTTGTCAACACGCGGCGCATGGCCGAGCGCCTGGCGCGCCACCTGGGCGACCGCCTGGGGGCCGGGCACGTGGCCGCCCACCACGGCAGCCTGGCCAAGGAATACCGCCTGGACGCCGAGCAGCGCCTGAAGCGCGGCGAGCTGCAGGCGCTGATCGCGACCGCCTCGCTGGAGCTGGGCATCGACGTCGGCGACGTCGACCTCGTGTGCCAGGTCGGCTCGCCGCGCAATATCGCCGCCTTCCTGCAGCGCGTGGGGCGCTCCGGCCACTTTGTCGGGGGCACGCCCAAGGGGCGGCTGTTCCCGACCTCGCGCGACGACCTGGTCGAATGCGCGGCCTTGCTCGACTGCGTGCGGCGCGGCGAACTCGATGCCCTGCGCATCCCGCAGGCGCCGCTCGACGTGCTGGCCCAGCAGATCGTGGCGGAAGTGGCCTGCCAGGAGTGGAGCGAGGACGCCTTGTTCGCGCTGGTGCGCCAGGCCCGCCCCTACGCCGGGCTGCCACGCGAGAAGTTCGACGCCCTGCTGCGCATGCTGGCCGAAGGCTACACCACGCGCGCCGGCGTGCGCGGCGCCTACATCCACCGCGACGCCGCCACCCGGTCGCTGCGCGGACGCCGGGGCGGCAAGCTGGCGGCCGTCACCTCGGGCGGCACGATCCCCGAGAATGCCGACTACACGGTGCTGCTGGAGCCGCAAGGCCTGTCGGTCGGCACCGTCAACGAGGACTTCGCGGTCGAGAGCCTGGCCGGCGACGTCTTCCAGCTCGGGAACACGTCCTACCGCATCATGAACATCGAATCCGGCCGCGTACGGGTGGAAGACGCGCATGGCGCCGCGCCGAATATCCCGTTCTGGCATGGCGAGGCGCCGGGACGCAGCGACGAATTGTCGCAGGGCGTGGCGCGGCTGCGCGCGGAGGTCGAGCGCCAGCTGGCCGCCCCCGTCGGCAAGGAGGCCGTGGACAAGGATGCCGTGGACAACAGCGCCGCCCTCGACCGCGCGATGGACTGGCTGGGCGAACACCTGGGCCTGCAGCCGGATGCCGCCGGCCAGATCGTCGATTACCTGGCGCGCGCCCGCTCCGCCTTGGGCGCCCTGCCGACCCAGGACACGCTGGTGATGGAACGCTTCTTCGACGCGTCCGGCGGCATGCAGCTGGTGATCCACACGCCGTTCGGCAGCCGCATCAACCGCGCCTGGGGCCTGGCGCTGCGCAAGCGCTTCTGCCGCAGCTTCAACTTCGAGCTGCAGGCGGCGGCCACCGAGGATGCGATCATCCTCTCGCTGTCGACGACCCACAGCTTTCCGCTGGACGAGGTCTGGCGCTACCTGAAAGCGGCCAGCGCGGAACCGATCCTGGTCCAGGCGCTGCTGGACGCGCCGCTGTTCAACGTGCGCTGGCGCTGGAACGCCACCACCGCCCTGGCGCTGCCGCGCTTTGCCGGCGGGCGCAAGGTGGCGCCGCAGCTGCAGCGCATGAAGAGCGACGACCTGCTGGCCACCATCTTCCCGGACGGCGCGGCCTGCCTGGAAAACATCGCCGGCGAGCGTGAGCTGCCTGAACACCCGCTGGTCGACCAGACCCTCGACGATTGCCTGCACGACGCCATGGACAGCGAGGGCTGGCTGGCGCTGCTGCGGCGCATGGAGAATGGCGAGGTGCGCCTGCTGGCGCGCGACCTGCCGGCGCCATCGCCGCTGGCGGCCGAGATCCTGAATGCCCGCCCCTACGCCTTCCTCGACGACGCGCCGCTGGAAGAACGCCGCACCCAGGCGGTCCTGAACCGGCGCTGGAGCGACCCGGCCTCCCCGGACGACCTGGGCGCGCTGGACCTGGAGGCGATTGCCGCCGTCGCCGAGGAAGCCTGGCCACGCGCCCGCAACGCCGACGAAGTCCAGGAAGCGCTGGTGGCCCTGGCCTGCATCGCCCACGACCAAGCCGCGCGACAGGAAGCGTGGCCGGAATGGCTGGACGCGCTGGCCGGCGCTGGACGGGCGACGCGCATGCGTGGACCCGGCGGCGTGGACTTCTGGGTGGCGCTGGAGCGCCTGGACTGCGTGCAGGCCGCCTATCCCGACGCCGTGGCCGACCCGCCGCTGCTCATCCCAGACAGCCATCGCGGCAACGACGGCGATCCCTGGACCCGCGCTGCGGCGCTGGTGGAAGTGGTGCGCGCGCGCCTGTCGGGCAGTGGTCCGCAGCCGCTGCCGGCGATTGCCGCCAGCCTGGCGCTGCCGGACAGCAGCGTCGCCATCGCACTGGCCCAGCTGGAAAGCGAAGGCTATGTGATGCGCGGCCGTTTCACGCCCGGGGTGCAGGTGGAAGAATGGTGCGAGCGCCACCTGCTGGCGCGCATCCACCGCTACACCATCCGCCGCCTGCGGCGCGAGATCGAGCCGGTGGAGCTGCAGGACTTCATGCGCTTCCTGTTCGACTGGCAGCACCTGGCGCCGGGCACACAGTGGCAGGGCCAGCACGCCCTGCCCCAGCTGCTGGCCTTGCTGGAGGGCTACGAGGCGCCGGCCGGCTCCTGGGAGCCCGATTTACTCGCGCTGCGCCTGCCGGACTACTCGATCCTGTGGCTGGACGACTTGTGCCGCGCCGGCAAGGTGGTCTGGACCCGCATCGACGCGCCGCGCTCGGCCGCGGGCGGCCCGGTGCGCACCACGCCCATCGTGCTGCTGCCGCGCCGCCAGGTCGGGCTCTGGCACGGCCTGCCCCAGCCCGCCGGGCCGCCCGCGGTGTCGCCGCGCGCGGCCCGCGTGCTCGAAGCGCTGCGCAGCCATGGGGCCATGTTCTTCGACGAGCTGCAGTTCGAGGTGCGGATGCTGCCGGTGGAGCTGGAAAATGCGCTGGGCGAACTGGTCACCATGGGCCTGCTGAACGCCGACAGCTTTGCCGGCATGCGCGCCATGCTGTTGCCGTCCAGCAAGCGCGCCAGCAACGACCGCAAGCGCCGCCGCGGCGCCGGTCCGACCATGGAAGAGGCCGGCCGCTGGGCCCTGGTGCGGCGCGCCGAGGCCGAGGCGCCAGCCGACAGCACGGCCCCGCCGCGCCGGCGCCGGCTGGCCCCGGAAACCCTCGAACACGTGGCCATGACCCTGCTGCGCCGCTACGGCGTCATGTTCTGGCGCCTGCTGGAGCGCGAGGCGGGCTGGCTGCCGTCGTGGCGCGAGTTGTTGCCGGTCTACCACCGGCTGGAGGCGCGCGGCGAGATCCGCGGCGGGCGCTTCGTGGCGGGCTTTTCTGGCGAACAATTCGCGCTGCCGGAGGCGATTCCGGTGCTGCGCGAGGTGCGGCGCCGCCCGCACGACGGCGCCCTGGTCACGCTGTCGGGCATCGATCCGCTGAATCTCTCCGGCACGCTGCTGCCCGGCGACAAGGTGCCGGCGCTGGGCGCGAACCGCATCCTGTTCCGCGATGGCTTGCCGGTGGCGTCGATTGTCGGGGGCAAGATCATCTACCCGTCGCATCCGGGCACGGAGCGCGACCTGTTCCACGCGCACCTGGTGGGGCGGCGCTAGCCGCGGTTTTCCCGCAGAACTGGCCTGGTTTCAAGGAAGGCGTGGCCGATTTGACCGGCGCGATGCAGGCGCCAGGGAGTCCGAACTCGGCGAACGGGGCGCGGTCGAACTGGCATTGACACGCTACTCCGCCCTTGCCACGACCATGGATCCTGTCGATACCGCACGCATCGCCATCAGGGCCGCCGCCGAGCCGGCCGGGCCGCGGCCCACCATCGGCCTGCGTGCGGCCGTCGCGCTGATCGTCGGCGTCGTGATCGGCGCCGGCATCTTCAAGGCGCCGGCCATCGTCGCCTCGCTCAGCCCCAGCGCCGAAGCCATGTTCGGGCTGTGGCTGCTGGGCGGCCTGGTGTCGCTGGCCGGGGCGCTCTGCTATGCCGAGCTTGCCACCACTTATCCGCACGCCGGCGGCGACTACCATTTCCTGCGGCGCGCCTACGGGCCCCGGGTCGCCTTCCTGTTCGGCTGGGCGCGCTTTTCCGTGATCACCACCGGCTCCATCGCCCTGCTCGGCTTCGTGTTCGGCGACTACCTGCAGCAGGTGCTGCCCTTCCCGCTCGGCCCGCCCGGCGCCGGCCCCACCTTCTACGCCTGCGCCATCATCGTCGCGCTGACGCTGGTGAACCTGCGCGGCATCGGCGCCGGCGCGGCCACCCAAAGCTGGCTCACCCTGCTCGAAGTCGGCGGCCTGCTGCTGATCGCCGGCGCCGCGTTGTTCCTGGCCGACCCTGGCCAGGCGCACGGTGTCGCCCAGGCAGGTGCGGCGCCGGACGCCGGCCCCGCCTCCTGGGGCATGGCCATGGTCTTCGTACTGCTGACCTATGGCGGCTGGAACGAGGCGGCCTACATCAGCGCCGAAGTGCGCGACGGCCCGCGCAACATGGTCAAGGCGCTGACGCTGTCGGTGCTGCTCATCACCACGCTCTACCTGCTGGTGGCCTGGGCCTGCTGGCATACGCTCGGCCTGGCCGGCATGGCAGCGTCCGAAGCGCTGGCGGCCGATGTCATGCACCTGACGCTGGGGCCGGCCGGCGCGCTCGCCATCGCCCTGCTGGTGGCCGTCTCGGCGCTCACCTCGATCAACGCCACCATGATCGTCGGCGCCCGCACCGGCTACGCCATGGGCTGCGACTGGCCGCGCCTGCGCCGGCTCGGGCGCTGGGACGGCGAACGCGGCACGCCGGCGGCGGCCATGCTGGTGCAGGGCGCCGCGGCGCTGCTGCTGGTCGGCCTGGGCGCCGCCTTCGGCAGCGGCTTCAAGGCCATGGTCGAATTCACGGCGCCGGTGTTCTGGCTGTTCTTCCTGCTGGCCGGCGTGTCGCTGTTCGTGCTGCGCTGGCGCGAACCCGACCGGCCGCGGCCGTTTCGGGTGCCGCTGTTTCCACTGCTGCCCTTGCTCTTCTGCGCCAGCTGCGCCTGGATGCTCTGGTCCAGTCTGTCGTATGTGTTCAGCCAGACCCTGGGCGGCGTGAACGCGGCCTGGATCGGCGTGGCTGTGCTCGCCCTGGGCACCCTGCTCCTGCCCCTGCTGCGCGGTCCGCCCGCCGGGGCGGGCCCTTCCGCCCCACCCTGACCTGTACCAGGAGAATCCCGATGACCAGCTCAACCAGCCGCCGCCAGCTCCTGCTCCTCGGCGCCGCCACCACCGGCCTCGGCCTGCTGCCCCTGCGCGCCGCCGGCGCCGGGCGCGCATCCCGCTTAGCCGCCAATAGTGAAGCCGGCATCGGCGCCGAAGGCGAAGCCAGGACGGAAGCCGCAACGGACTTCGCAACGGACGCTGCGACCGACGCCGCCACGGCGGCCCGGCTCGACGTGCCGTATGTGCCCACGCCCCAGCCGGTCGTCGACCGCATGCTGGCCCTGGCGCGGGTCGGCAAGAACGACGTGCTGTACGACCTCGGCTGCGGCGACGGCAGGATCGTCGTCACCGCCGCCAAGCAGCTTGGCGCGCGCGGCACCGGGATCGACCTTGACCCGGTCCGCATCGCCGAGGCGAAAGACAATGCACGCAAGGCGGGCGTGCAGGACCAGGTCAGCTTCAAGGTCGGCGACCTGTTCGAGGCCGACCTTTCGGGGGCGTCAGTGGTCACGCTCTACCTGCTGCCGACGATCAACACCCGGCTGCGTCCGCGCCTTTGGCAGCAATTGAAGCTTGGCTCGCGCGTGGTTTCCCACGCCTTCGACATGGGGCCGGAATGGCCGCCGGAGAAAACCGCCACCGTCGACGGCCGCTCGCTCTATTACTGGACGATTACCGGGGCGCAGAAGCGCAAGGCCCGGGCTTGACGCCTGAGGACCCTGGCCGCTCCTGGCGGCTCCTGGCTGGCCCTGGCTGGTCCTGGCGGCGCCGCGCTGATGGTGGCGCCTGCCGGACCGGGCGCGCGCACCACGCAGCGCACGGTAGCGACGCTGTTTGCACACACGCCGAATCCGTGTACACTTGAATGCGAATCATTCTCATTCAAGGCGAAGCTTGTCTGGCTTGCCGGCCCCAGCGAGGGACCGGCGCCGATCACAGCCATCGCCCACGCCAAGGATCCGTATGTGCGACAAACACAGCTTGCTCGACCCCGCCAATGTGCAGTTCCAGACCCAGCAGAGCTCGCGCCGACGGCGCATCTGGGAACTGTCCCGGAATTGCCACTGCCCGCTGATCGGCGTCGCCCTGCCGCTGGGCACGCTGCGCAAGCTGGTCGAAAAGGTCACCGGCGGCGCGCTGCTGCATGACGATTACGAGGTCCACGTCGGCGCGGTCAACGATTGCACCAGCCGCAACCGTCTGGCCGAGGCCGTGCAAAAGGAGCTGGAGCGGCGCTATGCGCAAGTGATCTTCCGCTTCCGCAGCGCCCGCACCGCTGCCCAGGTGGCCGAGCTGTGGGAGGCCGCCGTCAGCGCGGGCGACGTGGCCGGCGCCTTCTGGGCCGGCCTCTCGCACCCGGCCTGCGTGCCCGCGCTGGAAGAAAAGATGTGCCGCGATATCCACATGGTCCAGCACCAGGCCGGCGCCTGCGCCCGCGCCGACATCGGCAAGTACAACGCCCTGCTCGGCGACAAGGCCCGGCTCGAGGGTGAGTTGGCCCGGCTCCAGGCGCGCTGCAACGCCCTGCTCGCGGAAAAGAAGGGCGAAGCGGACCGCTTCGAACACGCGCTGATGCAGGCGCGCGCCGCGACCATCGCGCGCGATACCGAGGTCCACAAGCTGCGCAAGGAGCTGGCCCAGCTGCGCTCGGCCATTCCCGAGCTGGAAACCCGCAAGGGGCTGGCCAACCAGCTGGCGCGCATGGAGCTGCGCGAGGCCGCCCTGCGCGGCCAGGTTGCCGAGCTGAAGGCCAGCCGCGCCGCCGTCATGGCGCGCGCGAACGAGGCTGCCATGCCTTTACCCGCGCCCGCGCCGGAGCCTTCAATCACCCCGGCCACGATCCCGATCCAGCTGGTCAATCAGAGCGTGCTCTGTGTGGGCGGACGCAGCGGCAACATATCCTTCTACCGCAAGATGGTGGAACAGGTCGGCGCCCAGTTCGCCCACCACGACGGCGGCCTGGAAGACAGCAGCAACCAGCTCGACGCCAGCCTGGCCGCGGCCGACCTGGTGATCTGCCAGACCGGCTGCATCAGCCATGGCGCCTACTGGCGCGTGAAGGAATACTGCAAGCGCACCGGCAAGCGCTGCGTGTTCGTCGACAACCCGAGCGTGTCGAGCCTGGCGCGCGGCCTGCAGGAAATTGGAGCGGAACCAATGCTGGCAGACCACGAAGAAGCGCCCGTCCTGGCCGGAGAAGCGTGCAAGGCTTAAGCGTTTGAAACCTTGGTCGTGCGGACCCGTGGCTGGCGCACCGGCCTGGTTTGGCGCCGCGCAAACGAGGCCGCGTTCAATTCGAATGCGCTTGGATGCCCACCTCCCGTGGCGTAGAGTTCAGCCACACAAACCGGACGAGAACGCCATGTACGCAAGCAGCTGGAACGACCTGTCGACGCTCGGAGTGAGCGCCCTGAAACAGATGGACCGCTCGCGCCAGGCGCGCGGGCAATTGCTCGAACGCGCAGGCTATGGCCCGCGCGAAACCGCCTTCACCATCCTGCACACCGAACCCGGCCTCAAGCTGCGCAGCTACGGCGGCGCGCCCGGCGGCCCGCCCGTGCTGCTGGTACCGGCGCCGATCAAGCGCGCCTATATCTGGGACCTGGCGCCGGACATCAGCGTGGTGCAGCGCTGGCGCGAACACGGCTACCGGGTCTACCTGGCCGAGTGGGCGCCGCTGGCAGAAGTGCGCGACGCCGCCGATCCGCGCACCGGCTCCGGCAATGAAGCGATCGCGGACGCGGTTCCCGGCGCGGTTCCCGGCGCGGTTGCCGGCGCGGTTCCCGACGCCGGAAGCACATTCGGCCTCGCCGACTACGCCGACCGCCTGCTCGCCATCTGCCGCGAACAGATCCGCAAGGACAGCGGCCAGGACCAGGTCGTGCTCGCCGGTCACTCATTGGGCGGCATCCTGGCCGCCATCCACGCCTGCCTGTACCCCGAGGCGATCGCCGCCACCGTGCTGCTCGAAGCGCCGCTCGGTTTCCACCCCGCCTCCGACTGCTTCGCGCCGCTGGTCCGCGCCACGCCGGATGCGCGCCGCATCGCGCATGCCTTCGGCCAGGTGCCGGGCAGTTTCCTGAACATGATGAGCGCCGCCGCCGAGCCCCGGGCATTCGGCTGGGAACGGATCCTGGACCGCACCCTGTCGCTGTCCAGCCCGCAGGCCATGAACAGCTACATGCAGGTCGAACGCTGGACCCATGACGAGTTCGCGCTGCCTGGCCCCCTGTTCGTCGACCTGGTGGAGTCGCTGTACCGCCACGACGCGCTGACCCAGGGCCGGCTGGCAATCGGCCCGCGCGCCATCGGCCCGCGCGACCTGCGCACGCCCCTGGTCAGCGTCTTCGACCCGCGCAGCAAGCTCATCCCGCCAGAATCCGTGAAGCCCTTCCACGAGGCTGCGTCCAGCGAAGAAAAACTCCTGCTGGAATACAGCGGCGACATCGGCGTCAACCTGCAGCACGTCGGCGTCCTGGTCGGCCGCAACGCCCACGCCCGCATCTGGCCCGCCATCTTCAACTGGCTCGACGCCAACAGCCGGGGTCCGGTCTGACATTCAGACACGAGCTCGGCCGTTAACGCGGCAACAGGAATAAACGAAGCAGCAAATAACAAGCGTGCCCCGGCGTAGCCCGCCTGTCCAGAACGCCCGGCGCCGGGCCCGGCAGCGTAGAATCGCGCTTTTGCCCGGTGTCCGCGCATGACCATCCAAACCAAGCCGCCCGCCCCGCTGCCGGACTCCTCGTCGGCCCCCCTGCCAGCCGCGCATGGCGCCGCTCCGCATCCCGCCGCCCCCGACCTGGTCCTCGGCCTCGAAGACCGGCCGACAATGTGGGTTGGCATGCTGGCCGCCCTCCAGCACCTGCTGGCGATCATCGTCCCCATCGTCACGCCCGGCCTGCTGATCTGCCAGGCGCTGGGCGTGCCGGCGCGCGATACCAACCTGATCGTCTCGATGTCGCTGGTCATCTCCGGCATCGCCACCTTCGTCCAGTGCCGCCGCATCGGCCCGCTGGGCGCCGGGCTGCTGATTGTGCAGGGCACCAGCTTCAACTTCGTCGGCCCGCTGATCGCCGGCGGCGCGCTGATGGTCAAGCAAGGCACGCCGGTGGAAGCGGTGATGGCCGCGATCTTCGGCGTGGTGGTGGCCGGATCCTTCGTCGAGATGGGCGTCTCGCGCATCCTGCCTTTCGTCAAGCGCATGATCACGCCGCTGGTCACCGGCATCGTGGTGCTGATGATCGGCCTCACCCTGATCAAGGTCGGCTTGATCAGCATGGGCGGCGGCTTCGGCGCCATGGCCGACGGCAGCTTCGCCAACGGCGAGAATTTGCTGCTGTCCGGCGTGGTGCTGGCGATCATCGTGGTCCTGAACCGCATCCGCGTGGTCTGGATCAGGAGCAGCGCCATCGTCATCGCCCTGGCCGTGGGCTACGCGCTGGCCGCCTGGGTCGGCCGGCTCGACTTCTCCGGCATGCGCGAGGCCCCGGCCTTCCAGATACCGCTACCCCTGCACTTCGGCCTCAGTTTCTCATGGTCGCTGTTCATCCCGATGATCGTGATCTATCTCGTCACCTCGCTCGAAGCGATCGGCGATGTCACCGCCACCAGCAAGATCTCCAAAGAGCCGGTGGAAGGCCCCGTCTGGATGCGCCGCATCAAGGGCGGTGTACTGCTGAACGGCGCCAATTCCCTGCTTGCCGGTATCTTCAATACCTTCCCCAGCTCGATCTTTGCCCAGAACAATGGCGTGATCCAGCTGACCGGCATCGCCAGCCGCCACATCGGCGTGTGGATCGCCCTGTTCCTGGTCGTGCTCGGCTTGTTTCCGAGCGTGGCCGGCGTCATCCAGGCCGTGCCGGAACCGGTGCTCGGCGGCGCGGCGATGGTGATGTTCGGCGCGGTGGCCGCGGCCGGGATCAACATCCTGGCCAGCGTGGCGCTCGACCGGCGCGCGCTGCTGATCATCGCCGTCTCCCTGGCGCTGGGACTGGGCGTGTCGCAGGTGCCGGAATTCCTGGTGCACATGCCGGCGGCCCTGCGCAACGTGCTCGAGTCCGGCGTTGCCACCGGCGGTATCTGCGCCGTACTGCTCAACTGGTTCCTGCCCGACAGCCACACCGTCAACAGCGCCCGCGACAGCGCCGCGCACTGACGCGGCCCTGTCCGCCTCCAGTGATTTCCTCTGATCTGCTTATCGACCCTAAGTAATTTTACGTAGATACTTCAGGAATGTACTATTCAGTGGTAAAATACGCTTCGACGGACCGATACGGCCCGCCTTTTACTTACCAACCCATTGGCGGATAACATGAAAACCACTTTACTGATTCCAGCACTACTCGTCTCCCTCCTGGCCGGCTGCGCCTCGACCAACCCCATGGCCTCGAACGATCCGGTACGCCAGCGCGTCCTGGCTGAACTCGAACAGGCCAAGGCCGACGGCTCCTACCCGGTCACCGAAGCGTATTACGCCAACCTGCCGTTGCCGCAAGAGAAGCAGCGCCAGCGCGTCGCCCAGCAAAACGCTGCGGCAGCCAAGGCAGCACTGGCCTCGGTGGAACATACCGGCGCGACGGCGGCTCCCTGATACCGGCGGGTACAATCTTCGCTTTTCTTCTCTGCAGGAGATCTTGATGAGCGACTTTGGCCCGACCGATCAACGACTGCGCCGCGTGAAAGCCCGCATGCCCGATTTCGCGGTGGACGCGATGCGCCTGGTGCGCATGACGAACCACCTGCAGAAGACCTTCCGCGACCGGACGAATGCCTTGTTGAAGAAGTTCGACCTGGCCGACCCGAGCTACACCGTCCTGGCGATCCTGTATGGCAGCGTCGATGAAACGGCGAGCGCGTCCGAACTGAGCGAGACCTGCCACGAAAAGCCGGCCAACCTGACCCGCGTGTGCGACGACCTGGTTGCCCGCGGCCTGATCGCGCGCCGTCCGAAGCCGGGCGACCGCCGCGCCGTGATGATTTCGCTGAGCGACGCCGGCCGCGCGCTGATCGAGCAGGTGATACCGGAGGTATCGAACATGGTCGGCGACGCGACTGCCGACTTCGCCCCGGACGAACTGCGCCAGCTGTCGAGCCTGTATGCGAGGCTGCTGGCGAATTTGAACGGGCGCATGTGACGCCGATCCGGCGACGCCTGTGCCCGGTGTTTCACCCGCTGCCAGGCAGTGGGATTGTGTAGTACCAGCTTTTGGATGTAGAAAATAACGTCATGCGTAAATTACTTGTAGTCCCCATGGCCGCTGCCGTCTCGGCCGCCCTCCTCGCTTCCTGCGGCAAAGCGCCGGCAGCGTCGGCCGAACAACCGGTCGACGTGGTCCTGATCGGCGCCGGCGTCATGAGCGCGACCCTCGGGACCATGCTCACCGAACTGCAGCCCGGCCTGAAGGTCGAAATGTTCGAACGCCTCGACAAGGTCGCGGCTGAAAGCTCGGACGCGATGAACAACGCCGGCACCGGCCACTCCGCCTTCATGGAGCTGAACTACACGCCGGAAGCCAAGGACGGCACGATTCAGACCGGGAAAGCCGTCGACATCAACGAACAGTTCGAAGTGTCGAAGCAGTTCTGGGCCTACCAGGTCAAGCAAGGCTACCTGCCCGATCCGCGCGCCTTCATCAACAACGTGCCGCACATGGCCTTCGTCTGGGGCGACGATAATGTGAACTACCTGCGCAAGCGCTACGCCGCGCTGCAAAAGGAAAACCTGTTCAAGGGCATGCTGTACAGCGAAGACCGCGCGCAGATCCGCGAATGGGCGCCGCTGACCATGAATGGCCGCGATCCGAACCAGAAGGTGGCCGCGACCCGGATGGACATCGGCACCGACGTCAACTACGGCACCCTGACCCGCACCATGGTCGATAACCTGACCGCCAGGAAGGGCATGGACCTGCACCTGCGCACGCAGGTCGAGGACATCAAGCGCGGCGCCGACGGCATCTGGAATGTCACCGTGAAGGATCTGTCGACCGACAAGCTGCAGACCGTGCGCGCCAGGTTCGTGTTCATCGGCGCCGGTGGCGGCGCGCTGCCGCTGCTGGAAAAAACCGGGATCCCCGAAGTGAAGGGCTACGGCGGCGTGCCGGTTGGCGGCCAGTTCCTGGTCACGACCAATCCGGCCCTGGTCAATGCCCACCTGGCCAAGGTGTATGGCAAGGCCTCGGTCGGCTCGCCGCCGATGTCGGTGCCGCACCTGGACACCCGCATCATCGACGGCAAACGCACGCTGCTGTTCGGACCGTTCGCCACCTTCTCGACCAAGTACCTCAAGAACGGTTCCTGGATCGACATGCCGGCCTCGCTCACGGCCAGCAACCTGCGTCCGATGCTGCAGGCGGGGATCGACAACATCCCGCTCACCAAGTACCTGATCGAGCAGGTCATGCTGACGCCGGAAGACCGCCTGGCCAGCCTGCGCGACTACCTGCCGAATGCCAAGATGGAAGACTGGACCCTGGCCACGGCCGGCCAGCGCGTGCAGATCGTCAAGGACAGCAAGGATGGCGGCGTGCTGCAGTTCGGCACCGAAGTCGTCGGTTCCGCCGACGGCAGCGTGGTCGCCCTGCTCGGCGCCTCGCCGGGCGCCTCGACCGCCGCGCCGATCATGCTGAAAGTGCTCAAGCAGTCCGCCTTCAAGGACATGCTCGAGACCCCCGCCTGGAAGGCGAAAATGCTGGAAATGGTCCCGTCCTACGGCCAAAAGCTCAACAGCGACCCGGCCCTGGCCAACCGCATCCGCCACTACAGCAGCGAAGTGCTGGGCCTGAAGGCCATTACACTGGACGAGCCGGCAGCGAAGGCTGTCGCGCAAAAATAATGCCCTGGTAGGCAAGCAGCTGCTGCACCGGAAACGGCGTCGTGATCACGGCGCCGTTTTTTTTACGTCCATGTGATCCGCACCGGCGGCAGACTGCCGGTAGCGCGGCGCCGGACACACCGGCGGCGCAGCGCTCGCCGCGTACGCCGCGCGCAGCGACTGCGCCTGCGCGTCTTCCGCGATCGACAGCATCCGGTACAAGCGCCCGTCAGGCCAGCCATAGGCCCAGCGAAAAGGCGACGGCAGCCAGGGCATGCCGCCGATGCGCACCGCGCCGTACCCGCGCCAGTAGGCCTCGTCGTGGGCCAGGCAGCAGTCGCACCAGTCGGCCTGGCCGATGGGAGCGCGGTCGGGGAACAGACTGCAGGCGTCGCTGCTGAACGGCGCCATGGCGGACGTGGTGCTGGCCGTGCCGGCGCAGCCAGCCAGGACACGCAGGCTCGCCGGCAAGACGGCGCGCCGCCATGCGGATTGGATGGAAAGTGACATGGGCCGCAATCCTAGACGAAATTTCTGGCCCGGATTTCTAATTTTCAATTATTATCAGACAACACCCCAGACCGGGCAGCGGAACCACGAGGTCCGCTTCGCCGCCTCTTCCGCATCGCCGACCCGGCTGTGCAAAGCGACACAACCCGCCGTGCGGTTTCGCACAGCAGAACGCTGTTGGCTACGCCTGCACAGAGGCGTGTACGCATCGTCTCGCGATTGTGTTCCCTGCGAGACAAAAAACTACTCTGTAGCCGACGATTACCGCGCACCGACTAATAGTTGTTGACAGTGTTGTCACATGAAAATAGAGTTTCACTATAGACGGCTGAGTTCCACCAAGAGAAACCGCGCCGCTATGCAAACCAGTGCAATTGGCCTCGCCGGGGTCAA
>Ga0265798_10000293_pt1 | contig 90366 bp, 83 predicted proteins | sample P3T30metagenome_FD_192430 | JGI IMG/M metagenome (GOLD analysis project Ga0265798, IMG submission 192430) | Plant litter microbial communities from East Loma Ridge, Irvine, California - P3 T30 | ecosystem: Environmental > Terrestrial > Plant litter > Unclassified | place: USA: California... | reverse complement strand
AAGCGAAGAGATGCGTAAGAACGAAAACATTTTCCTTATGGGAGAAGAGGTTGCGCAATATAACGGTGCTTATAAAGTTAGTCAAGGTATGCTTGATGAGTTTGGTGATAAACGTGTTATTGACACCCCAATCGCTGAGCTAGGTTTTACCGGTATTGGCATTGGTGCTGCAATGAATGGATTGATTCCGGTTATTGAGTTTATGACCTTCAACTTTTCTCTTGTAGCGATCGATCAGATCATCAACAGTGCTGCAAAGATGCTTTCTATGAGTGGTGGTCAGTTCTCCATCCCTATTGTTTTCCGTGGACCAACAGGTAACGCGGGTCAGTTAGGTGCACAGCACTCCCAAAATTTTGAAAACTGGTATGCGAACACACCTGGACTAAAGGTTGTTGTTCCATCTACACCATATGAAGCTAAAGGATTGCTAAAACAATCTATCCTTGATCCGGATCCAGTGATCTTCATGGAATCTGAGGTGATGTACGGTGATAAAGGTGAAGTTCCAGAAGAGGAATACTACATCGAGATCGGTAAAGCGAACGTGGTAAAACAAGGTACTGATGTAACCATCGTTACTTTCGGTAAAATGTTAACCCGTGTTGTTAATCCGGCAGTTGAAGAATTGACCAAAGAGGGTATCAATGTAGAGGTGATCGACTTACGTACCGTTCGTCCGATCGACTATGCAACCATCATTGAGTCTGTTAAGAAAACCAACAGATTGGTTATCGTTGAAGAAGCATGGCCATTGGCATCTATCTCATCTGAGATTGCGTTCAATGTTCAGAAAAATGCTTTCGATCACCTGGATGCTCCGGTATTGCGTATCACTTGCGCTGACGTACCGCTTCCATATGCACCTACTTTAATCGCAGCAAGCTTGCCTAATGCAGAGCGCGTAATCAAAGCGGTTAAAGAAGTTATGTACGTAAACAAATAATATTCTTAAAAACTAAGATAAAGAATCCCGTTGGCGAAGAGCTGCGGGATTTTTTTGTTTTAACCATTCCGACATGAGTCAACATTCTAACATCATTGCTGCGGAGCTTGGACTAAAGCCGCAACAGGTTAATGCAACCATCACCCTTTTAGATGAGGGCGCTACTGTTCCTTTTATTTCCCGTTACCGTAAGGAGATGACGGGGAGCCTGGATGAGGTGCAGGTTGCGGGTATTCGCGACAGGTTCCAGCAGTTGCGTGAACTGGATAAGCGCCGGGAAGCGATTCTGAAGGCGTTAACGGCACTGGACAAACTTAGTCCGGAGCTGGAGCAGCAGATCAATGCGGCAACTACCATTACTGAGATCGAAGATCTTTATCTGCCCTACAAACCTAAACGCAAGACCAGGGCTTCCGAAGCGCGTAAGAAAGGGTTGGAGCCTTTAGCACTAGCACTTTTGGAGCAGCAGGTGAATCCGGATACAGAAGCAACCAAGTTCATCAATGCGGAACTGGGTGTAAGCAGCACCGATGATGCATTAGCTGGTGCAAGAGACATCATTGCGGAGATCATCAATGAGCATGTGGAAACCAGAACCACCATGCGCGAATACTTTAAACAGAAAGCCACCTTCAAGTCGACGCTGGTGAAAGGCAAGGAAGAAGAGGGTATTAAATATAAAGATTACTTCAACTGGGAGGAGCCTTTGAAATCGGCACCTTCGCACCGGGTACTGGCCATTCGCCGCGGTGCGCAAGAGGGTTTCTTAAAGCTTGATATCATGCCACCTGAAGATGGTGCGATCACCATTCTCGAGCGTCAGTTCATCAAGGGAAAGGGCGCTGCGGCGGCACAGGTGAAGCTTGCCATTGCAGATGCTTACAAGCGCTTACTGGGGCCTGCAATGGAAACGGAAATCCGGAATGCCGCCAAGGAGCATGCCGACGAAGAAGCCATCCGCGTATTTGCGGAGAACGCCAGGCAATTACTTCTTGCTGCACCAATGGGGCAGAAGCGTGTAATGGCCATTGATCCAGGATTCAGAACGGGTTGTAAAGTGGTTTGTCTGGATGAGCAGGGCAAACTGCTGGAGAACACCACCATCTACCCGCACACCGGGCAGGGCAACGTGGCGAAAGCTGCTGCTGCGCTGAAGGACCTTTGTGCAAAGCATAACGTTGAAGCCATTGCCATTGGCAACGGAACCGCAGGCCGGGAAACGGAAACCTTTGTTCGTGGCCTGCATTTAGAAAATGTCGTGGTTGTAATGGTCAATGAGAACGGAGCTTCCATTTACTCCGCTTCAGATGTGGCCAGGGAGGAATTCCCTACTCAGGACATTACCGTGCGCGGGGCAGTGTCTATCGGCCGCCGCCTGATGGATCCATTGGCAGAGCTGGTGAAGATCGACCCGAAGTCCATTGGGGTGGGGCAGTACCAGCACGATGTGGACCAGCAGAAGCTGCAGCAGTCGCTGGATGATACCGTGATGAGCTGTGTAAACGCCGTAGGCGTAGAGCTGAACACTGCGTCCAAGCAGGTGCTAGCTTACGTGTCTGGCCTGGGTCCGCAGCTTGCGCAGAACATCGTGTCCTATCGGAACGAGCATGGTGCGTTCAAGAACCGCGAGAGCCTGAAGAAAGTTCCCCGTCTAGGCGATAAAGCCTTTGAACAAGCCGCAGGCTTTTTAAGAATCCGCAATGCGGAACATGCACTTGATGCGAGTGGGGTACACCCCGAACGCTATCAATTGGTCAACAAGATGGCCAGAGACCTGAACTGCACCGTCAGTCAGCTGATGAAAGATCCGGAACTACAACAGCAGATCAAACCACAACAGTATGTAAGCGACGAGATCGGCTTGCCTACGCTAAACGATATTCTAAAGGAGCTTGCCAAGCCAGGTCGCGACCCAAGGGAGCAGTTTGAAGCCTTCGCATTTACGGAAGGCGTAAACGAGATCAAGGACCTGAAGGTCGGCATGAAGCTACCGGGCATCGTCACCAACATCACCAACTTCGGTGCTTTCGTCGACATCGGTGTACATCAGGATGGTTTGGTGCACACCAGTCAGCTTGCAGACCGCTTTGTTGCAAACCCGAATGATGTAGTGAAGGTGAGTCAGCGCGTGGAAGTCACCGTTACGGAAGTGGATGAAGCACGTAAGCGCATCTCCCTGTCTATGCGCACTGGCCAGGCAGGTGCTGCGAAAAGCAAGGGTCCTAAAACTCAGGGCGCAGCAGCACAAGGAGCAACAGCACAAAGTGCTAAAAGCCACACCACTTCGGCACATAGAAGTACGCAGGCCAAGGACAGTACGCATGGTAAAGGCGGCTCGCAGCAGCCATCATCAAGGGCTGCAAGTGCGAAGCCCCAAGGTAAAGCCCACCCGAAAGCTGTACCTGCGAAAGCTGCGGCAGCAAAAGCTAAAACCGCAGACGGCGATTTACAAATGAAATTAGCGGCTTTAAAAGATCTCTTTAAGAAATAATTACCCCAATTCTATTTGTCTACGGATACTTTCCTCCAGCGATATGAGCGTTTCAGTACGTTGAATCCCTTCAACAGCCTGAATCTCTTCATTCAAAACATGTCTGAGGTGGGAAGTATCCCGGCAAATGATCTTTGCAAACATGCTGTAGGCACCTGTGGTGTAATGTAATTCCACCACTTCCTTAATCTTGCTCAGCTGGTTTACCGCATCTTTATACTGAATACCTTTCTCCAGGTAGATGCCCAGGAAGGCACAGATGTCGTATCCTGCTTTCTGCGGGTCAATGATCAGGTGTGAACCCCTGATGATCCCCATTTCCTGAAGTTTCTTCATTCTAACATGTATCGTTCCACCCGAAACGATCAGGTCTTTAGCGATTTCCGTGTAAGGCTTGGTGGCATCCTGCATCAGCTGTTTCAGGATCTCGATATCCAGATTATCAATTTCTAAATTTTGGCTTTCTTTTTTTAGCATCGTTTAAGAGATTAATTGCTTAATGCTAATGTAATTGTTAATATCGTAATAATAAAAATAAATCATTATAATATTTGCAACGTAATGGAAGTGTTGTTACATTTGTATCAAGCAAGACGGAAAAAATGATCGTTCTTTTGAAAACTTGCTCTTATCCTGTTGGGTGGTGGAACTGGCAAACACACCTCCTTGTCTCGGTGGTGGAGAATCGGAAAACCCGTAAGGGCTAACTACTCCTTGAAGGTTCGACTCCTTCCCCAACAGCTGTTTTTTATGAATATTAGTTAACCAAAAAGAGCGACCCATTCCGGGTCGCTCTTTTATTTTACAGCCGGCTTAATTTACTTTTAAGCCGTATTTCTCACTAAACTTCTTGTTTAATTGTTTGTGCAGGTTATCAAGCGAGATGTTTCTGCCTTGGATAAATGCCTGCTCCACATTGATGGTCTTCATATCCAGCGCATCACCTGCAGAAATAAACATCGTCGCATCTTTCCCAACTTCCAGGCTACCGGCAGTTTTATCAATGCCCAGCGCCTTTGCGGTGTTTAGCGTAATGGCCTGCAATGCTTTCTCCTTGTCGAGTCCCCATGCCGCTACCGTTCCAGCCATAAAAGGCAGGTTGCGCTGTTGCCAGTAACCATCAATGCTAATCACGATCGGCACACCGGCATTTGCCAGCACTGCAGCATTCTTGTAAGGCATATTCACATCATCATCCACCGAGTTTGGCAGCGCATGCGGCTGTTTAACCACTACGGTGATGTTGTTTTCCTTCAGGAAGTCCGTGATCAGGTGCGCTTCATCGCCGCCGACAAGCACCGGCGTGATCTTGTGCTTTTTAGCGAAGTTTACCGCAGCCACGATGTCTTTCTGGTTGTCTGCCGTGATGAACAGCTTTTCTGTGCCGTCAAAAACGTGCTTCATCGCTGCCAGTCGTGGGTTGGTCACTGAGGGTTTCCCTTCTGCGTAGGCTTTCGCTTCCGCGAAGAAAGCTTCCAACTCGCTCAATGCCGCGTCACGTCTTTCCCGCATGGCTTCTTCCGACATGGTCGAACGGCCAAAGCGCGAGCGCGGAATTGCAGGCCAGTTGATGTGCATGGCGTCATCTGCACGCAATGACGCGTCTTCCCAGTTCCAGGCATCCAGCTGCACCACAGAAGAACTTCCAGCGATGGTGCCGCCCTGCGGCGTAATCTGCGCCATCAGCACGCCGTTTGAACGCAATGTTGCGGGTACCTTCGAGTCGGTGTTGTAAGCCACCAACGAACGGATATGCGGGTTCATATTCCCAATCTCATTAAAATCAAGCGTCGCTTTAACGGACTCAAACTCCGTTAACCCCAGGTTGGTAATTGGTGCAATGAAGCCTGGGTAAATGTGCTTGCCATTCGCTTTAATCTCCGTGGCGCCGGATTGTGCCCCGCCGCTGGCCGATACCGATACGATCTTACCCTTGTCAAACACCAGCGTACCGTTTTCAATTACAGAACCGTTGCCGATATGAATGGTGGCGCCAGTGATGGCGATGGCCTGACTTTGTTTTGCCGCAGGGGAGATGTTTGCCTGCGCATAGCTTGTTGTGCTCACAAAAGTCGAGACACTAAGCAGACTTAATGCTGCGGCGATAATGTATTTATTCATGTGAATGGCTCCTTTCTAAAGTATTGAATTCTGCAGCATATTCTTCCATGGTTTCGCAGTTGAAAATGCGCTGTGCTGGTGCTGCAGGTCTTTGCGTTCTGCCGCCCTTGTTTTTGCTGTCTAACATTTTCTTGATGATTCTCGCTTTCTCCGTTTGCTGATCAGCGCGGACTTTCTCGTCACGCTCCATATCCCAGTACGCAACGCCGTCCACGAAGGTTCTTTCCGCTTTGGCGTAGATAGACAATGGGTTTGCAGACCAAACCACCACGTCAGCATCCTTGCCTGGCTTCAAGCTACCCACTTTACTGTCGATGTGCAGCATGCGTGCAGGGTTCAGGGTCACCAGTTTTAAAGCTTCTTCCTCCGGCAGGCCACCATAAAGCACCGCCTTACCAGCTTCCTGGTTCAGTCGTCTTGCCATTTCCGCATCATCGGAATTGAAAGCGGTGGTAATGCCCACATTGTGCATGATTGCGCCGTTATAAGGAATCGCTTCCGCAACTTCCATTTTGTAAGCCCACCAATCCGAGAAGGTAGAAGCTGCAATACCATGTGCCTTCATCTTGTCGGCCACTTTATAACCTTCCAGAATGTGCGTAAACGTGTTGATCTTAAAGCCCAGGCTATCCGCAACATGGATCAGCATGTTAATTTCCGACTGCACATAAGAGTGGCAGGTAATGAAACGTTTGTTATCAAGAATTTCCACCAGGGCATCCAGTTCAAGGTCGCGGCGGGTATTGCTCCCTTTTGCTGCCAGCGCTTTTTTGTATTCCTTCGCACGGGTAAAATCGTCAACAAACACCTGCTCCACGCCCATGCGGGTTACCGGGAAGCGCATGCCTGAACCAAAATTACTTTGCTTCACATTCTCTCCCAAGGCAAATTTGATGAAGCCATCGCTGCCGGCAAACTTCAGCTCCTCGGCGTTTTTACCCCAGCGAAGCTTGATCAGCTGACTTTGTCCACCGATCGGGTTTGCCGAACCATGCAGCAGGTGAGATGTTGTAACCCCACCGGCCAGTTGACGGTAAATGTTTACATCTTCCGGGTTCACGACATCTGCAACGCGCACTTCCGCGGAGTTGGACTGTGCACCTTCGTTCACGCCACCAGTGATTGCAATGTGCGAGTGCTCGTCGATGATGCCAGGGGTGATGTGTTTACCTGTGGCGTCAATAACTTTCGCAGAACCAGCAGCAAGACCTTTTCCTACGGCTTTAATCTTTCCATTTTCAAGCAGTACATCTGCATTCTGCAGGATACCATCTTTCTCATTGGTCCATACCGTAGCATTTCTAAGCAACACAGACTCCTGTACAGGCGCAGTTGCCAGTCCGAAGCTGGTGAATGGATATATCAGGGTGCCATTTTCAGCAAGCTGTTTTGGGCTCTCCTTTTTAGGCTCTTCCTTATTTGCTGCAGTGAATGTTGCCGTCCAACGGCCGCTTTTGCCATTTGAAACCACAGACTCTCCCTTGAAGGTCAAGGGATTTTCGTTGATTACATAGCCACTTAAGCGTACTTCCGAAGCAGGGTTCTTCAGGCTGAAGCTCATGCTTACCCAGTCTCCATTGCGGTTAAAGCTGGAGGTAATTTTTGTACTGTCGGTCGCCGAACGTTGTATCGTCGCACTATTACCACTACCAGTACCAGCAATCTTAAGCACTAATGGCGATTGTCCGTCGATGTTCAGGCTGTATGTTCCGCGCAGATCGGTGGTATTAATGCGGTTAACCACGAAACGTTTACCCTGAACCCAGTTTTCAAACACAATGTTGCTGCTGTTGAAAAGCTTATCCGAAGTAATCAGGAAGTTCGCAAGTTTACCTTTATCCAAAGTGCCGACCTTATCTGAAATGCCAAGCATGGTCGCCGGGATTTCCGTAGTGGAAAGTAGGGCCTGCTTTTCCGAAAGTCCGTTTTCTATTGCCGTTCTCAGGTTTGTCCAGAAGTCACGAACCTGTTCCAATCCCGTTGTTGTTATTGCAAATCGGATCCCTGCTTTTTCCAGCGCAGCTGGATTTGTGGGCGACAGCTCCCAGTCTTTCATCTGGGTCAAAGTGATGTTTCTGGCTTCCGCAGGATCTTCCACCTCGAAAGCCTTGGTGAATGCAATTGGAATAATCAGGCTTGCGCCGGTCGCTTTAATTGCGGGGATGCGTTGGTATTCATCTCCAGAAGATTTGAAGATGTACTGTTTACCGAACGTTTTACCAATTTTATCTGCACGCAGGATGTTCTGCCAGCCATCTACCTCAAAAATTTGCGGTAAAGATTGCTGCCTGTTAAACGCATCCAGCGAGATGTTGTATTCCTGTTGTTGCTTGCCGTACCATTCCCCATCGTAATAGGTCTGGCGCAGCAAAGCAATGGAACCCATTAAGGATGTTGGGTAATCATTTTTAGAGGTACCTTTGTTGAAGGAGAAGTTCGCAGCCGTTTCCCCTTTGATGATGTTCTGGTTTTCGCGCTCATTGCTTAAAGTCACTGCCGCAGAGGTTCCCCGCACAATACCGTCGCGGTTTACCACATTGACACTTCCGAAACCAATCTTTCTAAGTTCTTCGGCTTTTTTGTCGTCATTGCCAAAGATGGCACGCACTTCAGTTTCCGGGCGTATGGCCTCATTCCAGTTGTATGCACCCTTTTTGGTGGATACAAAGATCGATTGTCGGCCACCAAAGCCGCCGGTCGGCCTTGCAGGTTCAGCAACGCCATAGCTACTGAAAGCATCAATTAAGGAAGGGTAGATGTATTTCCCCTTCAGGTCGATCACCACGTAGCCTTTCGGAACTGTGGTTCCTGTGCCGACGGCTTCGATGGTTTGACCTTTTACCAGCAACGTTCCATTGCTGATGGTTTTATTGGCATTAACAACAATGTTGGCATTTGTGAAAGCAAACAACCCAGGGCGGTTGTCAAAAGTCCCGTTTACCGGGTAACTTTGCTGTGCAAATAACATTGAAGCAGAAAATACCAACGTCAACGTAAGTAGAATTTTCTTCATGTGAATATAGTTTCCCTAAAACTATCATTTATAAACCATTAAATCTTAATATAACACGTTTTTTACCCCTCATTACTAAAGATTTTTTCGACATCTAATCAAATCAGCGGTATAGATCTCATGCATTTGCCTCAAAAACATCATCTTAAGGCCTTCCACGCCGGAAAACCTCCATAAATCAACAGGAATTTCAATCATATCACATACTTATGTGTCATTTAAAGCTGCACAGACATTGTCTACATGTATAATAAAGCAATGCAGCGCACAGATACACTCACAAACGGTACAATCTTGCAATTCCTCAGCAGGAAAACGCTTCAACAAGTAGCCGATGCCTCTACTTTGTCATTGCCATTGAACGTGAACACGGTCAACCCAACACTCGTTTCCAAGTGTTTCAATCGTAGAACGATTACCCCGAAATATAAATCCCGTAAATAATAATCAATTAATCTGTGGAGTGTATGTGTTCTTATTATCCTCCAAGCTATGCAGTAGTTGTTCTTATAAGTATTCAAGCTCTGCAGTATGTGTTCTTGTAATTATCCAGGCCCTGCGGTATCTGTTCTTATAATCATCCAAGCTCAGCAGTGTGCGTTCCTAAAATTATCAACCCCACTATCCCTCCTCCAAACCTCCTCCGGCAATGCTCTACCCTAAAACTCCCCCTTCAAATATTTCAAACAGGCATTCTCTTTGTATGCTGCTTTTAATTATGTTTGAAACAAAATAATCCTATCCGTATGTATGAAATTTTAAGGAGTGCCCATTCAGGCTGGAGATACGTTGTTATCTTGTTATTGTTAGCCGCGTTCATCACCGCATTATCAGGTTTTACCGGTAAAAAAGCATTCACAGAAGGCAACAGAAAACTTGCCGTATTTGCACTGATCAGTTCACACATCCAACTGCTTATGGGGCTGTTGCTTTACTTCATGAACGACTGGTACAAATTGGACAGTTCCGTAGCATCTAACCGCTACTGGAAAATGGAGCACATTGCCATGATGGCCATTGCCGTAATCCTGATCACCGTTGGAAATGCGAAATCCAAGAAAGCCATTGACGGCGTTGCGAAACACAAAAGCATCTTTATGTTCTTCGGAATCGCTTTATTGATCATTACCGTAGCCATTTTCTTAATGGTGAAGGCAGATGCTTCAAGATCACTGTTTGGAATTTCATAAAAAACCATACAGCACATCAGTTTTAAAGTTTAATTTATAATTTTGCAGATGAAGGAAGCGCAATAATCCGCAACCTTCCCCTGAAACAAATCGAAAAATAGATGAAATACAATGTTCAAAGCTGGCAGTGGCGTGGTTATTCTGAAAAGAATATCGTCGAAGCTTTGTGCAATATTTAGTTTTTTACTCTAAAACGAATAACACATAAACCCGGCGTATATTACGACCGGGTTTTTTGCATTTAAGACCATTCGCAAAACAATGCTACATTCATCATCCGCTGCTAAACATCAAGATCAATCACCTAAACAAAAATACTAAACCGCTGAAGGTATGACCCTTCGAAAAGGCACCTCGCCAAATCAGGATCATCAACACTTCCGCATGGAAACCAAATTAAATAGATGAAAACGTTCGACATCAAAACATCCTTTCTAAAGAAGCTGGCCGATACAGCAACGCCAGTGAGCATCTATCTCCGGTTAAGGGACGTATTCCCGAATGCCATCCTACTGGAAAGCTCCGACTACCACAGCCGTGAAAATGCGGTGAGTTATGTCTGCGCGGATCCCGTAGCCGGCATTACCGTTAAGGACCAGGTTCTGCGCAAGTACTTCCCGGATGGAACAAGTGAAACCAAGACCGAGTTTGACCTGCCGGCAGAGATCGAGGCCTTCAAAGCCGCTTTCCAGACCGACGAGCTGCCTGACAAACGATATGTATCCAACGGCATGTTCGGTTATTTCACCTGGAAGGCCATCCCGTACTTCGAAGACATCACCTTCAAAGCGCAGACCCCGGAAGGTGAAGGCATCCCTGAAATGCAGTACCACATCTACCGCTACATCATCGCGGTCGATCACTTCCGCAACCAGGTGACCTTGTTCGAAAACACCTTCCAGGGTGAAGAAGCTGCCGGACTCGACAGAATCGCTTACCTCATTCAGAACAAGAACTTCCCGGAATATAAATTCAGCACCCAGGGGGAAGAAACGTCCAACCTCAAAGATGAGGAGTTCATTGCCATCGTCGAAAAACTAAAAACCCATATCCTGAGGGGCGACGTGTTCCAGATTGTTCCTTCCAGAGCTTACAAGCAAGGTTTTACCGGCGATGAGTTTAACGTTTACCGTTGCCTGCGATCCATCAATCCTTCCCCATACCTGTTTTACTTCGACTACGGCAGCTTTAAGCTTTTTGGCTCTTCACCGGAAGCACAGATCACCATCAAAAACAATACGGCAAACATCTTCCCGATTGCGGGGACATTCAGACGTACCGGAAATGATGAAGAGGATGCCGTGCTGGCCAAACAGCTCGAGGAAGACCCGAAAGAAAGTGCCGAGCACGTAATGCTGGTTGATCTTGCACGCAACGACCTCAGCAGGCACTGCAACAATGTGGAGGTGAAATCTTTCAAAGAAATCCAGTACTACTCACACCTGATCCACCTGGTATCCAAAGTAAGCGGCAACCTGCAGAAAGACGCTACGGCCATTAAGGTCGTCGCAGATACCTTCCCCGCAGGCACGCTGAGTGGCGCACCAAAATACCGCGCGCTCGAACTGCTGGATGAAAACGAAGGACTTGCCAGAAACTTCTACGGGGGTGCCATTGGTTATATGGGCTTCAACGAAGAGTTCAACCATGCCATCATGATCCGGACCTTCATGAGCAAAAACAACCACTTACATTACCGCGCCGGCGCCGGCATTGTGGCCGATTCCGTACCAGTAAATGAACTTAACGAGGTAAACAACAAAATTGCCGCGCTACGTAAAGCCATGGAGCTGGCTAACGAGATTTAACATACCAATCATGGAAGCAATCAGCGAAAAAGCAGCAAAGCATAATGCGACTAACCGCTTCAGCAGCGTTAAAAAACAGAAAATATACTCATGAAAAAGAAAGTACTGATCATAGATAATTACGATTCCTTCACCTACAACCTGGTGCACCTCATCAATGAGGCTGGCCATGAGGCGGAAGTATGGAGAAATGATAAATTCAATATAGAAGATGTGGATCGCTTTGATAAGATCCTTTTATCGCCAGGGCCGGGCATCCCCGAAGAAGCAGGCTTACTGCTGGAAGTGATACGGACCTACGCGCCAACAAAAAGTATCTTTGGTGTATGCCTTGGGCAGCAGGCCATCGCAGAAGCTTTCGGCGGCACGCTGCTTAACCTTGGCCGCCCCATGCACGGTATTGCCACCACCATTGATGTGCAGGATAAAGCCGAGCTTACCTTCAAAGACCTGCCGGAGAACTTCAAAGTGGGCCGCTACCACTCCTGGGTGGTCAGCAATGAGGGCTTACCCGAATGCCTTACCGTAACCGCAAAGGATGCAAACGACCAGATCATGGCACTCCGCCACAAGGATTTCGATGTAAGAGGGGTACAGTTCCACCCGGAAAGCGTATTAACGGAACATGGTAAACAAATGATGATTAACTGGTTAGAAGCTTAAGATGAACATATTAGATAAAATCGTACTTCGCAAAAAAGAGGAAGTCGCCCAGGCCAAAAGCACCACACCCATAAACACCCTGGAGGCCTCCGGTTACTTCAGCAGAACCCCATATTCCTTTGCAGCGTCCCTGTTACACCCGGAACGTACAGGCATCATCGCCGAATTTAAACGCAGCTCTCCATCCAAGGGCGTCATCAACGGACAGGCTTCTGTAGCAGCTGTTACGAAAGGTTATGCCGCTGCAGGCGCATCCGCACTTTCGGTGCTTACAGATCAGGATTTCTTCGGCGGTAGCTATGCAGATCTCGCGGTCGCAAGAGCAAACAACGAGATCCCAGTGCTTAGGAAAGACTTCATCATTGATGAGTACCAGATCATAGAATCTAAATCGATGGGCGCAGACATCATTCTGCTGATTGCCGCGATCTTAACGCCGGAACAGATCAGCAACTTTGCCCAACAAGCGAAAAACCTGGGCTTAAACGTGCTGCTTGAAGTGCACAACCGGGAAGAACTGGAGCGCAGCATCACCGGAAACATCGATGCCATTGGGGTAAACAACCGGAACCTGGCCGACTTCACCGTCAACATTCAAAACTCCTTTGACCTGGTCAATCTGATTCCGGATGATGTGATGAAAATCTCCGAAAGTGCAATCAGTAATCCGGCGATCATCACCGAGCTGAAGCAAGCTGGTTTCAACGGCTTTTTGATTGGCGAGAACTTCATGAAAACAGACGATCCAGCAGCGGCCATGCAGCGCTTTGTCAGTGAATTGAGATCGGTATAACTTTTGTACCTTTACGGTTCACAATGGGAAAACAAAAGTTTTATGACACAGCACTCAAACAGGAACGCGCTGTTCTTGTGGGAGTCATCAGACCAGGCGAAAAGCCTGAAGAAACTAAGGAATACCTCGATGAGCTGGCCTTTCTTGTAGATACTGCAGGTGGCGCAGTGGATACGGTATTCACTCAGAAAATGCTTAAACCCGATCGCGCAACCTTTGTAGGTACGGGAAAGCTGGAAGAAATCAAAGGATATGTGCAGGCTGAAGAGATCGATATGGTCGTTTTTGATGACGAACTATCGCCTTCACAACTTCGGAATATAGAACGTGAACTCCAAGTAAAGATACTCGATCGCAGTAATTTAATACTTGATATCTTCGCCGGCCGTGCGCAAACCGCACAGGCGAAAACACAGGTAGAATTAGCACAGCTGCAATACCTTTTACCACGATTAACCCGCCTATGGACCCACCTTGAACGTCAGAAGGGTGGTATCGGTATGCGCGGTCCGGGTGAAACCCAGATCGAGAGTGATAGAAGGATGATTCTGGACAAGATCTCCCTCCTGAAAGACAGGCTGAAGCATATCGACAGGCAGAACGAAACACAGCGTAAAAACCGTGTACAGCTGATCCGCGTGGCACTCGTTGGTTACACCAACGTAGGTAAATCCACCATCATGAACATGCTGGCCAAATCAGAAGTATTTGCAGAGAACAAGTTGTTCGCAACGTTAGATACGACCGTGAGAAAAGTAGTTATCGAAAACCTGCCATTCCTGCTGTCCGACACCGTTGGATTTATCCGCAAGTTACCGCACCACCTGGTGGAATGTTTCAAATCCACACTGGACGAGGTGCGTGAAGCGGATATCCTGATTCATGTGGTCGATGTATCACATCCAAACTTCGAGGATCAGATCAATGTGGTTAACGAGACCCTTAAAGACCTTGGCGCAAGAGATAAGCCGACCATTATGGTGTTCAATAAGATTGATGCTTATGTGAGTCCTGAAGCAGCAGAGGATCATCATGAAGAGGAGAAAGTTACGCTAACCCTTGTGGAGTTCAAGAACAGCTGGATGGCGCAGCACAATGCACCGGCGCTGTTTATTTCGGCCCTGCACAAAGAGAATTTAGAAGAATTTAAACAGTTGATGTACGATATGGTGCTGGACTTACATACCCAGCGTTATCCGTACGACAAGCTGTTGTTTTAACACACAAGCATATGGAAAGTAAACGTCAACAGAAGTTTGCAGGCCTTCTACAGGAAGAGCTTGCCGCTGTTTTCCAAAAGGAAGGTGCTGCCTACCTGCCCAATACATTGGTTACCATTACGAAAGTAAGGGTATCCCCGGATCTGGCGGTTGCCAAGGTATATTTAAGCTTCTTAAATACCAGCAACACCACCTTATCTGTAAATACGGTGAATTCTCATGCCGGAGAAATCCGCTATAAGCTGGGTTCCAGAATACGCCACCAGGCGCGTGTGGTACCAACGTTAACGTTTTTTGTAGACGATACCAACGAGTACACCGAGCACATGGACAAGATCTTCGACAAGATCGCTAAAGAACGTAAAGAAAACGATAGCGCAGAAGATGACGCCTAAACAAAAGTTTGAGGCCCTTGGAAACAAGGGCCTTCAATTTCATCCCCTGGTTCCATTCGAAACCAATACAGATCAACTCTTCCAGTTTGATCTCACCAATAACAACCCTAAGCTTACGGAAGAAATCATCAGCGACACCGCGGTATTCAGCAAATGGATCAGTCAGGAACTTGCCGATCATGATGCACGCTATGGCATCGGTGGCTATAATGAACACCGGACCATCTATGCCAGAAGCAGCTATTTCGATGGGGTAGAAGAACCCCGAAGATTACACCTGGGCACCGACATATGGGGCCCGGCAGGGACACCCATTTACAATTTCTATGATGCGGAGGTCCACAGCTTTCAGTTCAATGACCACTTTGGGGATTATGGCGCCACCATTATTCTGAAATACAACATCGAAGGCGTTGAATTTCATGCTTTATACGGGCATTTGAGCCTGAATTCGTTATCTGGGTTGCAAGCAGGACAGAAAATCCCATCTGGCCGGGAATTTGCAGCCTTTGGCATACCAGAGGAGAACGGGTACTGGCCGCCACACCTGCATTTTCAGCTCATTATTGATATGGAAGGCAAAACCGGCGACTATCCCGGCGTGTGTCAGTACTCAAAAGCAGGTCAATACTTAGAAAACTGTCCAGATCCACAATTTATACTTAAAGATACCTTTGGAGTTGCAACAAGCTAAACCTAACAATCAGGCAATGCGTCGGATCTTCAAAATGTTTGCCTTTCTAGACTTCATCAGCATCCTTTTCATGTTTGCGCAGGTATGGTTCCTATTAACCCACCTGGGCAAAGTAAAACCCGATGCCTTTTCCATAATCAAAGCGAGCCTGACGGTGCTGATTTACGGTTCTTTGTTCTTTACGGCCATGGGACAGTACAGCTTTAAGCGCTACGGCATGATCGTTTATTACATCCAATTTCCCTTCCGCTTGTTCCTTATGGTGCTGTCCATCGGCTTCATTACGCTCCTGCCAGAGGTGATGGAAGTTGGCGAGAACCTCTTCAGCTGGTTGTTCCGGATCTGTATTGTCGCGGAATTCTTCCGCTTGTATTACACCATACTCGCTTATAAGAAGTTTGTCCGGGTCAGACAATTACCCGGATTGCGTCAGTTATAATGTGTGCATTGATCGTGTTTACCTTACCCTGGTACTCGCCATCTACCTGAAAGTGTGCGCGGTGCTTCGACTTAATCACCAGCTTATCCGTTTTAAAAGTCTCAATAGAATTGGGGTTAAAAGGCAGGTTGGTAAAGCGGATCTTTAAAATTTCAAGCACATTGTAGTTCTTTACCAGAATCACTTCAAACAGATCATCTTCCAGGCTACCTTCCGGATTAATCTTTACGCCCGTGCCATACATGGTTGCATTTGCAATAACGACCATAGAGGCTTCCGAGCGAATCTCTTCACCATCTATTTTTAGCGTCACCTCCATTTTATGATGGTTCCACAGCGCATGCCACGCTGCACGTGCATAACCTTTCATCCCACGTTGCGGCAGGTCATCAAATTTCTTGATGATGTAGGCATTGAAGCCAATATCGGACAGGTGGATACAAAGCTCATCATTTACCACAACTGCGTGTATGCGTTTAGGTGTGCCATTTACAGCGGTATCCAGTGCTTCTTTAACGTCGACGGAGATACCCAGTTCCTTTGCCATGCCGTTGGCAGAACCAGCCGGAATAATGCCGATCGGCATTTCGGAGTTCAGCAAACATTGCGCAACAAGCTTCAGCGTGCCGTCGCCACCTACCGCGATTACCCGATCCGGAGCGGCATCATCAATGCGCTTTTTCATCTGATCAGTTGAACAGTCTTTCGGCAGTTCGTAGATCTCGTAATCATGTGGAAGTTCGGAGAAATAGTGCTGAATTTCAGCTTTGTAATCGATCTCGCCATTGCCGGAACCCGGATTAACAATGAACAGAAATTTTAAACCATCAGGCTTAGGGTTCATGAAGTGTATTTTAATATCAAAACAACATTGCTGATCCCGATGTTTTAAAATCAATGAACAATTCTGTCAGCATTAAAGTCTACCACGGTTACGGCCATACCCAAAACCTGGTGGTTTATGGAAACGCCTTTAAATTCAAAGCCAGAACGGTTCAGCAGTACAGCAACAATCTGTTCACAAACATCCTATACCTGCTTAAGCTTTTCATCCTGAAACCTTTTCCAGGATTGAGGCTAAGGCTTACCTTTCACGATCAAGTGGTTTATCAAACCTCAGAATACGACGGCTTTTTTAAGTTTGAATTTAAGTCCTCAGCGGATGTTGAACCCGGTTGGCACAACGTGAAAGTTGAAGCGCTGGATGAGCAGGAGCAGGTGCTGGCAACCTGTAGCAGCACCATCTTTGTGCCGCACATTACCCAGTATGCTTTCATCTCAGACATAGACGATACCATCATGGTGTCGCACTCTGCAACGGTGTACAGACGATTGCGGGAGCTGTTCATTAAGAATCCGAGAACCCGGAAGACCTTTACCGATGTGCAGCTGCATTACAGCCTGCTCGCGCTATCACATACCACGGCCGACCAGCCGAACCCTTTCTTTTATGTTTCCAGTTCCGAATGGAACTTATATGATTACCTGGTGGAGACCTTTCGCTTTAACAAACTGCCGGAAGGGGTGTTCCTGCTCAACCAGATTAAGATGTGGACCAACTTCCTGACTTCCGGCAAAACGGGGCACGAGGGCAAGTTGATCCGGGTCATGCGCATCATTGCGGCTTTTCCAAACCAGCGGTTTGTGTTCTTCGGCGATAACTCCCAGCGCGATCCATTTATCTACGCCAGCATTGCCGAAAAATACCCCGAGAAAGTAGAAGCCATTTACATCCGGAACATCGTACCGGCCAATAAGACCACAACCGTGGATACCCTCGCACCTGCGAAAGAGAAAGGCATTAAGATCTGTGTGTTCGACAGCAGTTCAGAAGCCATGGCGCACTCGCGTGCGATAGGCCTGATTGCACCACTGGAGCGCATAGAAGGTATCGAAAAGGTATTAAATTAACTATACTTGCAGCATGGTTTTTGGACTTGATGAGCTATACCTCGCCTTTCCTGATCCTGCATTGGCAGATCCGGACGGATTGCTTGCTATTGGGGGTGATCTTAGCGCTGAAAGGCTCAGGAATGCTTATGCAAGTGGTATCTTTCCCTGGTTCAGTGCGGGGGATCCAATTCTCTGGTTTGCACCGCATGAACGTTGTGTCATTTTCCCCGAGCGGGTGAAAATCAGTAAGTCCATGCGGAAAGTGCTGCTTAGCGAACAGTTCAGGATCACCTGGGACCAGGCTTTTGAGCAGGTCATCAAAGCCTGTGCCTCCATAGACCGTACCAAGCAGGGGCAGGATGGCACCTGGATTACGGACGACATGCAGGAAGCTTACCTCAACCTTTATCAGCTTGGCATGGCACACAGCGTAGAAGTATGGCAAGGGCAGGAACTTGTAGGTGGCCTTTACGGTGTGATCGTAAACCAGGTTTTCTGTGGTGAAAGCATGTTTAGCCAAGTTAGTAACGCTTCAAAAGCAGCTTTAATTAGTCTTTGCAGGAGTGGCCAGTTTAAACTGATCGACTGCCAGCTGCCAAATCCCCACCTCATGAGCCTTGGGGCCGAACTTATTCCCAGTCAGGAATATCTGAAGATCCTAAAGGAACAGGGATAACTTCGTTTGCAGCCGGAACGGTAACCAGTCTAATTGAGAATTTCCTGAATATCCGCCTTGGTCAGCGATTTAAAGAAGCTCTCTTCCGTGGTGATCAAAGAACTTGCAAGCCTTTTCTTACGGTTCTGCAGGGCAAGGATTTTTTCTTCGACGGTATCTTTGGCGATAAACTTATAGATGAAAACCTTTTTCTCCTGACCGATGCGGTGACTTCTGTCTATGGCCTGTTGTTCTACGGCGGGGTTCCACCATGGATCCAGGATAAACACATAGTCGGCCTGTGTAAGGTTTAAACCCACACCACCTGCTTTAATGGAGATCAGGAAGACCTTAAGCTCCGGATCATTCTGGAAATCTGCAACGGTCTCTCCGCGGTTCTTCGTGGCGCCGTCCAGGTATGCGTAGCGGATCTGCTTTTCCTCAAACTCCGCTTTAAACAGGTTCAGGTGTTTTACGAACTGTGAGAAGATCAGTACTTTATGTCCCCCTTTAAGCACATTGTCGAGTGCATGCAGCACATTTTTAAACTTCCCGGAATCAGAGCTGTATTCCTGGTCGATCATTACGGGATGGTTGGCCAGCTGTCTGAGCAAGGTAAGGCCCTGTAGCAACTGCACCTGTTTCTCTTTGTAGCTGCCATCGTCCATGCTGCTCAGCAGGTCATTCCGGTAGGCAGATTTCGTCTTTTCATAATACGCCGCCTGATCCTCGCTCATGTCGCAATAGAACACCTGCTCCGTTTTCGGCGGTAGTTCTTCCGCAACCTGTTCTTTGGTTCTGCGCAAGACGAAGGGTTTGATGATGGCCTGCAGCTTTCTGGCTTTCTCCTCGTCTTTCTTTTTCTCAATGGCCTGCACATATTCTTCATTGAAGAAAGTCTGCGTACCCAGTAGACCAGGATTCAGGAAGGTAAGCTGTGTCCATAGGTCCCCCACGGAATTCTCTACCGGCGTACCGCTCAGGATCAGCTTGTGTCTGGATTTCAGGGAACGTACCGCTTTGAAGGACTTGGAAGCTGGGTTCTTAATGTTCTGACTTTCATCCAGGATGATGTAGTTGAAGTAAAAGTGTTGCAGCAGTTCTGCATCAATCCGGGTGATGCCGTATGTGGTAATGATGATGTCGTAATCTATAAAATGCGCAACATCCTTATTTCTTGCGCCGCCGGTATGTGCAAAGATCTTTAGCTGCGGGGTAAATTTCTTCGCCTCATTGAGCCAGTTGTAGATCAGGGAGGTCGGCATAATGATCAGCGAAGTGCTTTTGGTGTTGTTGTGCTGATCTTCCTCTTTTATTTTCTGAAGCATGGCCAGGGTCTGGATGGTTTTACCAAGCCCCATGTCGTCCGCAAGGCAGCCCCCGAAATGGTATTCCCGTAGAAAGCTGAACCAGTTGTAGCCGGCTTTCTGGTAGCTGCGCAGCTGACCTTTAAAATGCACCGGCATTTCTGTGTCTTCAATATGCTCAAAGTCATTCAGCTTCTGAAGCTTCCGGTTAAGCGTAACATGCACGATGCTGTCTTCAGAAAGGTCGTTGATTAAGCCAACATGATGTTTGTGCAGCTTCAGTGCTTTACTTGAATCCGAGAAGTTGAACAAGCTGCCGTACTGCGAAAACCACTTATCGGGGATGATCGCAATGGAGCCATCCGGCAGTGGAAACTCACGCTTTTTGCGGAGGATATGCTGCTTTAAGGCGATGAATGGCACGGCGAAGGATCCGAAATACACGATGGCATTGATATCGAACCAATCGTTTTCTTCTTTGATCTCAAAATCAATGTGGTTGCTGGCAAACAGGAACTTCTTGGGTCCGGCAGATTGCTGGATCTCAAAGCCACGTTCCTGCAAGTCTGCGATATGTTCGTTGGTCCAGTTGAGTACCCCGTAGGCAGGGTCCACATCTGCTTTATTGTTCAGCTCCAGGGTATAGAAAACCGGGCTGGACTTTTTAAGTCCCAATTTAAGCAGCTCGCCATACTTGCCCTTTTCCCATTCCGTTTGGCGTTTAATGCGGTTGAAGGTATATTCTTCCCCTTCTTTAGACACCCTGACGGTAACTTTCTGTTCATCGCCCATGGCAAAAGTATAATCGCCATAGCGGAAGCACAGCTGCAGCTGGGAGATGCCATCTTCTACAAAAGAGACATTCAAGATGGGGGTAGGCTCGTTCCGCTCCGTTTTAATTTCAAAACCTTCCGCATAGACATGATACTTTTCTATAAGCGGCGCTACAAACTTTTCGAAGTACGTTTCTTCTGTTGCTTTGGGGATGGTGATGTATCGTTTATTAAGAAATGGCTGAAGCTTTTTGCCTTCCATACCTGGCTCAAAGAAGTACAGGGTTTGATCCAGCAGGAGCCATGCAGGCTGATTACTGATCAGCTGCGCATCCTTGAACATGAAGTCGATACGCATCCCGGCATACTTAATGGTTGGGAAGTAGCGCGTTTCCAGGTTGTTTCTTCTGAAGTGGAACAGGATCGTGGCAGGCTCCAGTGCAATCTGCAGTCTGGACCCCACGGGCCACCCGTCTTTCGACATCAGGTAGAGCGACTTCGCCACCACGGGGTTCTTCAGGAGCTCCGCCAGTTTCTTTTCCACTTTTGGGCGCACATGGTCGTAGAACTTATCATCGAAAACCTTGCTGAAGAATTCGAATGGGCGGATCTGCTTTTTATGGTATTTCTTAATGAGGGAATCCTGTTCGATGTCATCAAGGGTCTTGATGATCTTCATGTCCGCCTCGGATAGATGCTTTTCAAATTCCGCTGCCGTGTGACTGAATATCCGCTGGTAGGTGAGGGAAAAGTCACCCTGTGGATTCAATTGAACAACATGTGGTTCAACCAGATAGCCCAAAAAATCATGTTTACACAAGGCGTACACTAATTTGAATGGCTTGGAACTATCTACACGTAGCATGGGATGAAAATAAATTTAAACTAATGGAGCGCTCGTATAAAAGTTTTAAACATACAGGATTTTCACTTTGTATCAAACATGAAATCGTGGAATTGAAAGTTTTTTTACCTGTTGGTCGAAATAAAGCTGGTTTTCGTCGAACTGCAGGTTCACATGGTCTAATTCGGCCAGAATTGCAAGTAAACCAGGAGCGGTGTTGGCGAGCCGATAGCGGAGGGAAGGTTAGGAGAAGGTTTCGAGTGAAACGCACACCAAACGCACAGCAAACCCAGACTAAACGCACAGCAAGCGCACAGAACATGTGCGATTGCTGTGCGTTTCATGTGTATCCTATTAGTGTCTGTTATGGATTTTGCCTTATCTTAAAATGATCTGGTGCGACTATCCCAGCATCAAAGTTCGGCTGTATTCCAAGGCGATGAAGATTTCTTCCAGGAACAATACCATGGAGAGCTTACCAGATTTAACGGATTTAGGTAAGTATCCATAGTATTTTTTAAAAGCACTGCTGAAGTGCGTGGCATATTTATAGCCCATCTTCTCTGCAACCTCTGCGATCGTAATGTCCCCTTGCTTGAGCATTGTCTTCGCCTGATCCATCTTATGTTGGTTCAGATAGTTATATACGGTGTTTCCAAAAGCATTCTTGAAGTTGCGTTTCAAATTAAACTCATTTGTGCCTACCAGATGTGCCAGCGACCTCAAAGACAATGGTCTTCCGGAGTGATTAATTAGGATTTCTCTTGCTGCGAGCATTTTGTCCATGTCCTCTTTCTTTAGAACCACATGAGGCGGCATATTCTCAAGCTGCTCTAGCTGTAACAGCTGCAAGGCCAACAGTTCTATTGTTTTGGATTCCAGTATGAGTTGGTCACAGAAATTACTTTTGGTGGTATGATTTAAAAGCTGAAGTACGGTGCCGATCTCTGGGGTAAAAGGCATGTTTGTGCCAGCAAGCATCAGCGGTAACTGCTCATCTGATAATTTACTTAGTTGTTGCCAGGAATGATGGGCCGGCAGGTATCTGCTTAGAAAGGAAGTGCTAAGATTGATGCAAATTACCTCGTCCTTGGCACTGCTCATGAACATGTGTACAGCAGCTGGTTTGAAACCAAGAAGGTTGTGCTGCTGGCTTTAAATTGAAGCATAGGTTTCATCAGATCCTCTTTTCCTGAAGATCGCTTTACCCTTAAGCACAAATATCATCTGGAATAGCAAAGTAGCGGGCTGATCACCCATAAACGTTTTAACTTCTACATGATCCCGATCGTCAATGTTAATGGAGTAGTTGATTGCCAGAGACTTCTGAAGTAAATATACATTTTCCGGCTTTTGCTCAATTTCTCCCTTTAGCGTCAATTGTTCTCCCGATTGCGTCATGTGTAGCATATATCTTTGCGACTAAGTTATTCTTATTAAGACCTATTCTAAAGAACACAGCCAAAAAGTTACACGTACATGCATAAAACACTACTATTTATATTTCTTTCCTTAATCTGTTTTGCTGGAAATGCCCAAACTGGTTCACTCTCCGGCAGGGTTACTGATGAAAATGGAGCTTCTGTTGAAGGTGCTACCTTGAAGATAAAAGAACTGAACAGGTCGGCCATAACAGATATGGATGGTAAATATGAGCTGAGGTCAGTTAAGTACGGGTCTTATACCTTAGTTGTAAGCGCGCTGCAGACCGATGCTAAAAGCGTCAGTGTAAAGGTTGGCACCTGGAATACGGTGATGAATGTTAAAGTGAAGTCTGCAGGTGCAAGGGCGCTTGAACAGGTATTTATAGAGGGAAAAACAGAGAAGAAAACGATTGAAACATCAGGCTTTGCGGTTAACGTAGTCGAAACCAAGGAGGCTTCCTTGAGAAATGTGCAAACCAATGAGCTGCTCGATCGTACGGTTGGCGTCCGCGTTCGTCAGAATGGAGGGCTTGGCTCTGCAGTAGAATATAATCTAAATGGGATGTCGGGAAGATCAGTGGGTATTTTCATTGATGGGATCGAAATCTCCACATATGGATCTTCTTTTAATCTGAATAGCATTCCCCCTTCTATGGTAGAACGAATCGAGGTATATAAAGGGGTTCTGCCTGCTCATTTGTCGGGAGATTACATGGGGGGTGCGATTAACGTGGTGCTCAAAAAGGATATTTCGCAAAATAATATTGCAGCATCAATATCCTACGGGTCATTTAATACCTATCAGGCTGACGCCAGTGCCATGTACCGGAATTCCAAAAATGGCTTTACGGCAAAGGCATCCGGGTTTTACACGTACACGGACAACAGCTATGAGACATGGGGTAAGTTTTCAAAGTTCATTACGCCGGATGGGCAGGTAGAGCGGTATTACAGAGCAAGACGCTTTAATGATTCTTTTAAATCAACAGGCGGTCGATTTGAGCTTGGATTTACCAATGTAAAATGGGCTGATGCTTTACTATTAGGTTATAACGGGTCCTCAACCGATAATGAAATTCCTCACGGACAGGTGATGGCAAAGCCATATGTGGGCAGAACCAGTGAGGCGCAGGCGCATGTGTTCAACCTGATCTACAATAAAAAAGATCTTTTTACTAATGGCCTTTCCCTGAATGTTAATGGCGTATATAGTCACCGGAGTACCTATCTTCAGGATACCGTCGGTTATGTGTACAATTGGGACGGAAATTATCGTCTGGACTTCTACAACCGTCCAATGTACCGGGAAGGTTATGGTCAGCAGGGACTTGATGTGATCACGGATATAAGCAGAAGGATCACAACCTTACGTTCCAACCTTAGCTACGATATTTTTTCCGGTCACCGTTTATCCATCAATCATGTTTACTATACTGTTGACAGAGATGACGAAGAACTGCTAAGACCTGTGGCAAATGGCTCACTAAAAACCATCAGTGATCTCCAGAAGCAAATAACAGCTTTCAACTATGAAGCCCAATTATTTGGAGATAAGCTAAAAACCAACCTGTTCCTGAAGTACTATCAGCAAAACGTTGGCCGTACTACGCCCATAGTTTCTACAGTTGGTGGCCAGAATGTTGTTAATACCGCACGGAGTGACAAGAAAATTGATGCAACAGGATATGGTCTTGCAGCATCATACGCACTTAAACCCAAAATTGTCCTTATTGCATCTGCAGAACAAGCCGTTCGAATGCCAGGTGATACTGAAATTTTAGGCGATCCGAATGAAAACGTACTATCTAATTTCAGCATCAGGCCCGAGGTGGCCAGGAACATAAATCTTGGTTTCAGGCTGGGTAATTTCGAGATAGACAAACACAGGATTTCAGTATCTGGAAATGCATTCTCCAGGAATATCAAAGATAGGATCGTGCGACAGGTTAATAGTACATTATCTGACCAGGAGGTAGAGGTTTCGCCTTTTATGAATATTGGTCGTGCGAAGTCACTAGGATTTGAGGCTGAACTGGGTTATGCTTACAGCAACAGATTGAACGTGATGTTTACCTTTTCAAAGTTCAACTCGGTTTTTAAACAAGGGGACGATTCTGTAACTGGTCAGCGCCTAACCCAATATGAAGGCGAGCAACTACCAAATGAGCCATTTTTCACTATGAACGGAAATGCGCAGTACAGACTGAATAACGTTCTCCAAAAAAATTCTTTGCTCAACCTCTTCTATAATTTTGGATATGTCGCGCCTTTCAGGACCGTATGGCCAGAATCTGAATGGTTTACGACACCAACCCAGTTTGCGCAGGATCTTGGGCTTAGCTATAAATTTCCCGATCGTAAGCTGGTTGTTAGCCTGGATGCCAAGAACATACTCAATGCAGAGATCTACGACAATTTCGGTGTGCAGAAACCAGGGCGTGCATTCTTTGTAAAACTCAACTACAGTATAAACAGACTTTAAATTATCTAACATTAAATACTTATAGAATGAAAACAGAACTATTAAGAACAATAATGTTTGGTGCGGCCATTACTGCACTGTCATTATCAGCATGTAAAAAAAGCGATGGTCCGGGGGAAAATATTGCAGACAGTGATCGATGGATTACGATTTCAGGCGCCATGGATGATCCTTCAAACGCTGAAGTTGGTGATGGTAATGCTGGAACAATGGTATACAGCCTGACGGTTGAAGAAGCAAAGAATCCTGGTATTAGTGTAAACGTTTTTGATCAGGGTATGCACGTTAAATCACAACGTACAGCACGTTTGCAGGCTTCTGCTGATGGAAAGTACCTTTACAACATCCAATATGTTGGAGAAGATGGAGGGATTTTCAATAAAATGAGTGTGCATGGTGGAAAGGACTTCAGACCAGAAGGATCAGAGGTCGATACGGAGCCTTATGTGAGTGCCTCACCACGTTGGTTAAAAGCTGTTGAAGGTGTCGGCATAGCGGTAAAAGCGGAAGCCAATGCAGTGGTTTACGAAGGTGCCAGTCCGAACTTTGTTTTTAAAGGAAGAACGGCATCCGTAGACGTAATCACGCTGGATCTGAATAATCCAAAGATCACAAAGGTGGCTGATTTTCAATTACCATTATCGCCGGAGGAAGTAGCTGCGGGCTACTATGTGAGCCGTATAGATGTTCCTGTGGTTAATAAAGCTGGCAACAAGGTATATATTGGCGCTGCTATTTCAAAGCATAATACGAGTTCCTTTACTATAGGTACTGATGGTCTGCCTGTTTTTGCAGCAGATAATGCAAGTCCGAGAAGCTGGGCAAAGACGTTGGTACTTGATTATCCTGCGCTTGAAAATCCAAAAGTGCTTACGTCTACACAAACCAGAGGCAGTACCAATGGCTACCGTAGCACCATGCAGTATGTTGGTACAGATGGACATGTTTATCAGGCAACCTCTGGTGAAGGACCAGGTAATGGTGGTTCCAAAATTCTTAAGATCAGTGCCGAAAGCAATGATTATGACAACAGTTATGTATTTAGTCTTGATCAGGCTTTAGGCGAAACCAACACCTATATCGAAACGTGGAAATATGCAGGTGACGGAATTGGCTTTGTTGTTTATAGTAAATATACTGGTACAGGAAACACACGTACCGGCGGCTATATTGCACGTGTAAACCTGAATAATAAAACGGCAACAAAGTATACGCTGCCTAATGAGGCTACTTTGAACTTTGGTCAGATCCAGGCGATTACCATGCATGACGAAGATGTTTTTATCGCAGTAGCACCCGTGGGTATGGATGGTAATATGTACATCTTCAATAGAAAAACCGGTGAAATGACAGTTGGTGCTAAATTAGTAAACAAGCCAGGTAATCAATATATTGGCGTTTATTAATACTAATCCTAAATAAAGCAGATCAGAAGCTGATTATTGCCGCATCTGATCTTCTGTACACATCCATATTTAAAAATATTTAAGATGAAAAAGTCACTACTTGTTGCTGTTTTTGCATTATCTGCATTGCTGGCTAAGGGGCAGCAGAATACCTTACTTAATCAAAAATTCTGGCAGGATAAGCCAAACGTTGCTGCAATTAAGGCTGAGGTTGAAAAAGGAAATGATCCTGCGCAGATGAACCCATCAAGCTTTGATCCGGTTGTTATGGCAATCAATGCTGATGCACCAACCGAATCAATTAAGTACCTGCTTTCACAGCCAGGAAATGAAATCGGGAAAGTAACACATGATAGCCGCAATTATTTACACTGGGCCGCAAGTAAGGGGAATGCAGAAATCATGGAATACTTGCTGGAGAAAGGTGCAAAGACAGACAATGAGGATAGTCATGGTTCAACACCTATACTTTTCGCAGCTGGGGGTGGTCAGCAGAATACAAAGGTGTACGACCTGCTGATCGCAAAAGGCATAAGCTTGAAAGCAAGCGTAAATGCAGCGGGTGCAAATGCACTTTTGCTTGCGATTGCCAATGATCCTGAATTGGTACTTACCAATTATTTCGTGTCCAAGGGCCTTGACCTGAATAGCACTGATGCCGCCGGCAATAATGCGTTCAGCTATGCGACAAGGTCAGGAAATATTGAGCTCCTTAAAAAGCTTTTGCAGAAAGGCATTAAACCAAATGCTAATGCCATGTTGATGGCGGCGCAGGGTTCAAGAAGAGGAGCAAACACCTTAGCGTTATACCAATATCTTGAAAGCTTGAACCTTAAAGCCAATGTGACCAATAAAAATGGTGAAAACGTGCTTCATTCTATTGTGAAAAGGCCAAAGCAAGATGAGATAATCAAGTATTTTCTTTCCAAAGGTGTTGATGTTAACCAGGTTGATGAAGATGGGAATAGCGTGCTGATGAATGCTGCGGGCTCAAACCGTGATCTTGCTGCTTTTGAGTTGCTAATGCCGGGTGTGAAGAACGTAAATCTTTCAAATAAAAAAGGACAGACCGCCTTAACACTTGCGGTTCGCGGAAATTCACCCGAGGTTGTTGCTTACCTGATCAGCAAAAAGGCTGATGTTAAGGTATTGGATAAAAACGGCAACAGTCTGGCCTATTATGCGGTTGAATCTTATCGTCCGACAGCAGCCAGAGCAGCTGGAGCAACACAAGGAGGTGCTGCGCCGGAGGGGTCTGATGAATTCGATGCCAAGATGAATTTGGTTAAGACAGCAGGATTGAATATTAACGCGCTTCAGGAAAACGCTAATACATTGTATCATTTAGCAATTGCTAAAAATGACGTTTCCATACTTAAGCGCCTTGCGCCGATGGGTATAGACATCAATGCCAAGAATAAAGAGGGATTTACGGTCCTACATAAAGCCGCCATGTTGTCGAAAGATGATGAGGTATTAAAGTACTTACTATCTGTAGGCGCAAAGAAGGATGCCGTAACGAGTTTTGATGAGACCGCATTCGATCTCGCCAGTGAGAACGAATCCCTGACTAAAAATAAAGTTTCCCTTACTTTTCTTAAATAACGATGCAAAAAATTTATAGAACAGCCTTTCTTTTACTTCTACTGACATTTGCCAAGCCATTCGCTTCCATAGCGCAGGATGCCAGCAAGTACAAGTGTATGATCCAGATGACCAATTATATGGGTGAGGGTGCATACGTGGTGATCTCATTGATTAATGGTAAAGGCGCTTACGAGAAGACGCTTTACGTAATGGGCTCGGATAAGCAATGGTACAAAACAATCAAGGAATGGAATAAATTCTACCTTAAAAAGCCAAATGTCAGCGCCGTAACGGGCGCTTCAATTTCAGGCGGCGACCGTAGTGTGAAAGTGATCGAAATTGAAAAATCAAAGATCAATGCTGGTTATAAATTAAGATTTGAAAGTGCTGTTGAGGATAAGCAATATCATGTTAAAGACCTGGAGATCCCCCTGACTACGGAAGCACTTGCTGCTAAGAGCGAGGGTAGTGGATACATTCGCTATGTGCGCTTCAGCCCCAATTAAAAGTTTGTGATCGTATGACCATTTCTATATGGAGGTATAGCCATTTAGCATTGGCTATATCTTCTTTTTTCTTACTAATCCTAGCTTCCCTAACGGGTATAATTCTTGCTTTTGAACCGGTTTCTGCGAACTTACAGCCCTATCGCGTCAAACACTTCGATGAACTCAGGCTTGCGGAAACACTTCCGGTATTAAGAACGGCTTACCCCGGCATTACTGAACTTAGCGTTAATTCCCAGGGATTTGTACAAATTAAAGGTAGTGATGATGAAGGTCAGGAACTGACTGCCTATGTAGATCCCCGTAACGGGAGGGTATTGGGTAAGCCAGCCCCGCAAAGTGCCTTTTTTCAATGGGTGACCGCTTTACACCGGTCTTTGTTTTTACATGAAACCGGACGCTTTTTTATTGGCTTAACGTCATTCCTACTTTTGCTGATCACTATCTCCGGAACAATATTGTTGATACAGAGACAACGAGGCGTAAGGCGCTTTTTTTCCCGGATAGCCAAGGATGATTCTGCGCAGTATTATCACGTTGTGCTTGGCCGCTTATCACTAATTCCAATAATCTTACTTGCGCTTAGCGGCACTTATTTGTCGCTGGTTAGGTTTGAACTAATTGATGTCTCCAAGCATTCGCCTGAAGTGGACTTTGATGCCATAAAATCTGCACCGCTTAGAAAAACCTCGGAGTTTGAAATATTTAAAACCACGAAGCTTTCTGCCGTAGAATCTATCGCATTCCCTTTTTCAACAGACGTTGAAGATTATTACACCCTGAAACTTAAGACCGCTGAAATAGCGGTTAATCAGGTCACAGGAGAAGTTCTGGCACGAGCGGACTATCCAAAGGCTGTGTCTTTTACCAATCTGAGCCTGGATCTTCATACTGGCCGGGCGAACAGTATATGGGCTATTGTTTTAGCGGTCGCTTCGGTGAACATTCTGGTATTTATCTATACTGGGTTTGCCATTACCTTAAAAAGACGCTCGAGCCGTACTAAGAATAAGTTTACGGCTGAAGAAAGTAAGTTTGTCATACTGGTAGGTTCTGAAAATGGCAGTACATTTCGTTTTGCAAAGGCTATTCATAACCAGCTGCTTAAGGCAGGCGAAAAGTCATTTATATCGGAAATGAATAACTATGGCGCTTTCCCGAAAGCAGCGCATCTGATAGTCGTGACGGCAACTTATGGGCTTGGGGACCCACCCACAAGTGCTGCAAAGTTTAAAGCGATGATCGAAGAATATCCCCAGCAGCAATCCATTCATTATTCCGTATTAGGCTTTGGATCTAAGGCTTACCCTGAGTTCTGCAAATTCGCCTACGATGTAAGCTACTTGCTCTCAGCGCAGGCATGGGCCTTGGCTGCAATAGATATACACACTGTTAACGACAAGTCGCCGCAAGAATTTAGCTTATGGGCAGAAGCATGGTCGCAGCAATCTGGGGTGCAGGTGACGGTAGCCCCTGAGTGCTACAGTGGCTATGCTGGAAAAATGGAAAAGCTGCAGACACGTAGTAACTATCCTGAAACAACATTGCCTGGGGAATCATTTACGGTAAGCTTGAAGATGAGGAAGAGGCTACCTGTTAAATCGGGTGATCTGATGGCAATCTATCCTTTAAATGACCATCGTGAAAGGTTGTATTCCATCGGGGTAATTGATGGAGAAATACGGCTAAACGTAAAATTGCATGAAGGCGGCATCGGCTCTTCGTTCTTAAGGCAATTGAAAGCAGGTCAGATGCTTAAAGCAAGGATCATTGTCAATAAACACTTTCACTTTCCCAAAGGTGCACCTGAAGTACTTATGATCTCAAATGGGACGGGGATAGCACCCTTTCTTGGGATGATCAATGAAAACTCAAAACATAAGCCGTGTCATTTGTACTGCGGCTTCCGTGAACATGCTTCTTATGAGCGTTACCGGGCATATTTAGACGATAGTAAGGCTCAAAGTAAACTTTTAAGTCTTTATCCTGCCTTTTCAAGGGAGACAACAAAACAGTATGTTAGTGATTTGATTGAAAGAGATGCTGACTTTATCGCTAATCTGCTGAAAAGGGGCGGGGTGATCATGATCTGTGGTTCTTTGGCCATGTTAAAAGACGTGATGGACATCTTAGAAGGTATTAGCCAGTCGCAGACCGGGAAAGGGATCAGTTTTTACCAATCACATAATCAGGTATTAACGGACTGTTACTAAGATTTAAGCTGCCGCTTTTTAAGTTTTAGTGATGGAGATGAAATGATTTCTCCATGGTCGGTAATAATAATATACCGGTATTCGGGAAATTGTTTGATGAACCCGAGGGCTGCGTTTTTACCCAATACCATCATTGATGTACTGTATCCATTAGCTGTTTCTGCACTTGGACCAAAAACGGTAACACTGGTTAGGCCTGTAGCCGGATAGCCGGTTACAGGATTTATGATATGGGCATATCTCTTGCCATTGAAAGTGACAAATTTCTCATAACTACCGGAGGTGACTACGGAGCTTTCCACTAGTGGAACGATAGCAATCAGCGCATTGCTGCGCATTGGATTGGTAATGCCGATGGTCCATGCACTTCCATCAGTTTGTTTCCCCCATGTACTCATATCTCCGGAACCGTTTACGATTCCGGATTTAATACCCTTACTTAACATCAGTTCGCGGCTTTTATCTGCTGCATAGCCTTCTCCCAATGCCCCGAAACCAATCTTCATACCTTTTAACTTCAGGAATATGGTGCAGTTGAGGCTGTCGAGAACAATATTTTTATAGCCAACTTTTTCCACCGACCTGCGGATGGTTTCAGCTGTAGGCATTTCATTCATTGATCCATCGAATTTCCAGATGCGGTCCATAGCTGCGAAGCTGATATCGAATGCGCCGTTAGTCATCTCGGACAGATGCAGCGCTCTTCGGGTAAGATTAAATACTTCAGGGTCTACTTTCACCGGCCGGATGCCAGCGTTGCTATTCACCTGTGACACTTGTGATTCAGGCTTCCAGTCGGATATCAGGAACTCTATACGGCTAACTTCACGGATGACCGAGTCAATATGCCGCTCTGCAGACTGCGCGTTTTCGGCGACAATGCTGATTTGCCAGCGACTACCCATAAGTGTAGTAGTGCGATTACGGAGTACTTGTGCCGTGGTGTAAAAACTCAGAAAAATGAGCAGTGTAGATATTAATAGCCTCATAATGGAGCCACTAAATTATATAAAATAGAGCATATTGTCATTGAGGTCGCTAGTTGTAGGATCATCAGGTCCCGGGCTGAAGTTGAATCTATCTTCAGTACACTTAGACCCTTACATGTTAATCTGGATAATAGGTGAGGGTTACATGTCGGCACCACAATAAGTGGGGAGTGTAATAGACTTTGTAGATTAAAAGGTAGGAGCGTCAATCAGCAACAATATGCTGTAGGATGTTGAATATATTAACATACATCAATACTTAAATAAAATGTTGACCCTACCTTTGAACGATCAATTGCGGGTATATGATCTGTATGAAATTTAAATCCTAAAAAATGAAAAAATTACTTTTTGCGCTTCCTGCGCTTCTTCTCCTGGCATCATGCGGTGGGGCTTCTAATGATAATGCGAAAACAACCAGCGTACAGGCCGTTGCTGAACAAAAAGGGGAAGTGCTGGCTATCGATACAATTGGAACTATGATAGATTGGAAGGCTACACATAAAGGCGGCCTTGCTCCACGTTGGGGAAAAATTGGTGTGAGTTCGGGAAGGGTTTCCGTGAACAAGGACTCATTAAGTGGAGGTGAGTTTATCATAAACATGGGCTCTCTTTCTGTAGATCCAGCCTCTGTAACAGAGAAAGATAAGAAAGCCAGCGATCTTGCAGGGCACCTGACAAGCGCGGATTTCTTTGATGTTGCCAAATATTCAACAGCAAAATTTGTGATTACAAAAGTTGAACCTTTTACGAATGCACAATCATCTAGTCTTATAGCTGACCCTAATTATCTTATTAGTGGAAACCTTACCCTTAAAGACAGTACACTGAATATAACTTTTCCCTCTAAAGTTGAAATTACTGCGTCGGGTCTTACCGCTTCTGCTAGGTTTGTGATTGATAGATCTGCATGGGGAATTAACTATAAAACTGAAGGTAGTCCAGAAAATTGGATTATTTCAAAAGATATAGAAATTGGACTGATACTTAAAGCTAAAAGGAACTAATTTTCTGTTATTGAAGTTAAAACTGGCTGTTACTATCTAGAAAGCATCATCTAGTTTATTCTACAAGGGGCTATTCATTTTAAGCATGCATAGCCTCTTTTTATATCATGTCTAACTGAATGTTGGAATTTGTCAATTCTTATCCCAGGTCAATATGTAGACCGAGCAGTCAGCGTAACTTTGTTTTAAATTAAACACAATGGCACAGATAATACTTCACAAAGCAGCTACCAGGGGCGGAGCAAATCATGGTTGGTTGAAGAGCTTTCATACATTTAGTTTTTCCAGTTACTATAATCCTGAGCGGATACAATTCGGTGCACTCCGTGTGTTGAATGATGACCAGGTTGATGGTGGTATGGGCTTCGGAGACCATCCGCATGATAATATGGAGATCATATCTATAGCCCTTGAGGGGAGTTTGCAGCATGAAGATAGCATGGGGAACGTATCGGTTATTGAACCAGGTGAAATCCAGGTGATGAGTGCAGGAACCGGACTTTACCATAAGGAGTTTAATAAAGATGCAGACACTCCGGTGAAGTTCTTACAAATCTGGGTGTTCCCGAATGAACGCAACGTACAGCCGCGTTACGATCAGCAAAAATACGATTTAGATAACCATAGGAATGAACTGGTTCAAATTCTATCTCCAGATCGGGCTGATGCGGGCGTTTGGATACATCAGAATGCCTGGTTCCATTAGGCCAGGTTTGATCAGGAAAAAGAGCTTAGACATAGTCTACATGTGCCAGGAAATGGAATTTACATTTTTGTTTTAAAGGGCGAGGTATCTGTAGCGGGTCAGGAACTCTCCGAACGGGACGGCCTGGGAATCTGGGACACAGATACAATTCTTATCAAAGCAAAACCTGGTGCAGAACTGTTGTTAATGGAAGTTCCAATGCAAGTGTAATGAGCGTTAACATATTGGTTGTATGTGTAAATCAGGATATCCTGAAAGTTATTGTTCGGTTGATAAATGCAAATGAAAATTGGGCTGCAGTAGGCAAGTCTAGTATACCGGATGCCATTGATGCCTTGCTTGCAAACCACTTTGAACTACTGCTGATCGGATCTGGTTTTACGGAATCGGAAGAACAGGGAATGGCTGATTATGTACAAAATACCATCCCTGACTTGCGGATCGCCAAGCATTATGGGGGAGGAAGCGGGCTTCTTTCTGCTGAAATATACCAAGCGTTATCTTGAAAAAAATGAGTCGTAGGAAAGAGAATCTAATTGTAGCCAGCTCCGTTGTGCTACTTGTCTTTTTAGCTGGAGTTATCTGGCAGGTCAATGATCAGATCGGTCAGCGGTACGCCCAAGAGGAAAACATCTCAAAATTCAAGGATTTAGCTTACTACAGTTCTAAGCTTGATGAGTTTGTAAGTCCAGAGCAGATCATATCAGCCAAGGAAAAAACGACTGGAGGAAATCCGGGGTTTTTAAGGTTTTTTACGAAATCTCCCTATGCGCCTCCAACTGACCTGCCGAAAGTAAAGCTTAGGAAGTCGGATTTTTCAAAGGTGCCGTCGGACTTCGCCGTTTACTGGTTTGGGCATTCGGCAGCTTTAATGGAGCTGGATGGGCATCGGATTTTAATCGATCCGGTCTTCGGAAATGCAGGTCCTTTACCTGGTATAACCAAGCGTTTTGGAGATGCACCTTTAACGCGTGAAGACCTGCCGCCGATAGACATCTTGTTGATCACACATGATCATTATGATCACCTGGAAACAAAAACCATCAAATATTTCGCAGGTACGCAAACCCGGTTCGTCGTTCCTTTAGGTGTTGGCGCGAGATTGAAGGGCTGGGGTGTTCCCGAAAGCAGGATCACTGAACTCGCGTGGCATGAAAGCTTTAATTTGGAAAGTATAATCATCACCGCTTGTCCGGGTGTACACTATTCGGGGCGGAGTAATAAGGATAAAAACAAGACACTTTGGGCTTCTTATGTGCTAAAAGGAAAAGATCGGAATCTATTCTGGAGCGGAGATACAGGTTATAGTGACCACTTTAAACTAATCGGTGATCAATATGGACCATTTGATGTCGCCTTTCTTGAAATTGATGCATGGAACAACGGCTGGCCCAATACCCACCTTTTTCCAGAACAAGTTATACAGGTGGTCTCTGATGTTAAAGCTAAGGCTCTCTTTCCAATTCACCTGGCAACGTTCGACCTGGCACTGCACCCATGGAATGAATCTATACAGGCGGTGTCAGATCTTGCTGAAAAATCAAATGTAGTTATCATCACGCCCGTGATGGGGCAGAAGATTATTCCAGGCGTGACAAAGACCAGTAAGTGGTGGTAAATTCTATTTTTGAAGGGATTGGAGGTACTCTCGTGAATCATCTTCAGTGGTTTATGTATTGACGGAGGGAAAGTAGGGTTAACGCTATCAACCTTTCCATTTTAAAGACTGGGAAGCTAAAGCCATTCGATTTAGTACGCTTCAGGCGATCTGTGAAGCGCTAGATTGCCAGCCTGGGAAAATCCTGGAGTATGTGAATGAAAAGGAGGTTTGAGGTGGTGTTTGGATTATCAAGAACTCATCATCAAAAACTGGAAAATAGCGTTTGATTAATGGAATGAGTTCTTGATAATTGAAGGGTTACTTTGAAGCGTAGTTGGTTTGCGGAGGTGATATTTAGGAAGTCGGTTCCGACTGATCAGAAATGGAGGGTTAAATGAGATGAACCCTATCTGGTTAATTAACCGGTTATCAATATCAGCTCTAAAATTACCCATTTTTGAGTTGATCATTGTTTGACCCTGACCACCAGCTTTGAAAAACGTCTGTTATGCTTTAAACTTCTTTAAATTCTCGTTTAGGATCTTCATTAAATCTTGGTGACTTATTTGCATTGAATTTGCTGAAAGGTTAAAAGGTGAACCATAATTCTTCGCATTAAATTTCATAAGCATTTTTTTTATCTTGTTGCGCTCTTTGTCAATCCAATAATTTGAATTATTTATATTGATAATAACAATTTTTGTACTTTGTATTTTGATTTCGGAAAATCCTTCTATGTTTTTCCATTTTATTGTTTCAATTATTGGACCTTTCGGATTTACATTCAAGCCAAATATGTCAATTATGAGAATTAGCTGATCACTTATTAGTTGTCGAATTGAAACATAAATTCCTAGCCCAAAAAACGACACTGACAAGATTCCAATTCCTTTTATAAAAATAGGACTTCTCGATCTGTAACTTGTGAGGTATTCAGCATTAATAAACATATAGATTCCACCAATGACAAAAACTAATGAGCCAATTAGTAATAAAAACGATTTTTTCTTGCTTGAGTAAATTTCAATATTCTCCATTAGTTCTCTGTGCTAAAATAATAAAATAATAGCCTTTTTCTGACTTTTGGTTGATGCCTTTTTGGACCTAACTTACTTCCACTGTGTTACCATCTGAGCTACTTCAAGTTTAATTAGCTTTAAACCAAAGCAGATTTAACTTTAATCGTCCTATATCCGGAGTCGGACCGCTGCCCAGATATTTAGAATATAGATATTCTCATTACCAAAAAACGGTGGGATTTAGACGATTCAAAATAACCAGCGTTCTTAGGAAGGCGATAATAAAGCCTAATAGCAGTACTCCAGGAGGGATCTTTTTTTAATAATCTTTCTTTGTTCAGTATTATCAATAAAGCTAGGGCGACTACGGTAACATGAATTATAAAAAGAAATACTACCACAAAAACCTTTTTAATTCCGTAAATAACATAATAGAACCTGCAATAAGCATGATAATAGCAACGTAGGCAGGGGGAATGTGTCCTCCGCCGCTCCAAGTAGATGTAGTCCTAAAATGACTCAAATTATATAAAGACCACATTAGTATGAAAATTGATGCTATTATAATCACTGTAAAATTTTGTTTTCCCTTTCTTGGTTAAAGATAACTATGTTAATGAATACTGTATAATTGATTTACTCGAATCGCTTTTTCTAACTGTTTTACCTTCATGGTTTACAAATCTTCTTTTTAAACACATTGATTTCGGTAGTTAAATTATAACTAATTCGTCTCTCCTGGAGTTTGAGTGCCGTTCATCAGTGATTCATCTGAAAAGTCAGGCTTAAACGGATTCCACGGCCCTGATTTTTGCACTTAACATTATCAAATAAGGGTGGAATTATGTAAACACGAAATTTGTCGCACAAACCGCAATTTCTCTTTTTGCCGTCAAGCTTTAATTAAGGTCAGATCAGCCAGGACGGTCTTTTTAAAGGAGGGAATATTGAGAATCATAAGCGTGGTATTTAAGTGATAGACCTTGCCCTACAAATAGATGTGTATCATACTGCTACTTAGCCATCCTTCAATAGATTATATATTTTTATCTTTATAAATAGAACCGCACACTTTGAACTTTTCCTCACTAATTTGTTCCAATATGGTATTTAATATGAAAGCTTTCGTGTGTACGCTATTTCTTTTTTCTCCAATTTTGACATACGGGCAGTTGTTAAAACCTACCGATGAACAAGTTAATGAAAGCGGTGCATCTAAGCTCCTTTTTGCTGATAGTCTGACACAAGCGATAGGGTTGGCTAACGCAGATATAATTAAAGGCACTCGATTTCTTCTTCTAAAAGGTGGAATAGCTCCTATGGTATATGCAAGCGACGCGAAATTTGAAGAAGATTCTAAAATTTTTTACCACGAGTCTGGTTGTACCGGTCCTAGGGAACAGATCGCTATCGAGTATAATAGAGTTATGTTTAAGTACTTGACTCAGACATATGGAAAAAAATGGGTGAAAACCGCTAGGAAAGATATACTGGGCTTGAAAAGTTATAAGCAGAGTATCAAAAACGGTTGAGTATCTAGGCGTTTCCACATATCCAGCGAATAATTTTAATTATCTATGCTGAAATAAAAAGGTTTCAATTTGATCCAAGATACAGTTTAATAGCATGTGATTAGATTAGTCGGACTTTTACTGATTTCTGGTCCAAAACTGACCTACTTCAATGTGATTATAAAAATAAACCCAGTTTGTCAGCTCAGAGATTATAGTAATATCATCAGAACTTGGATAGCAGAAATCATCCCAATTTTTTATAAAAATATCCTTCGTTGTGTAGAGACAAGTTGAGCGGTTCCATGATATAAAAATATTTTCATCATAATTTCGTGTAAGTTCTTGAAAGTAATTTGAAAATTTATCAGTGGATTCTTTAGTCTCTGAACTCGCGGTAATCCAACCATTAGGTTGAAATCCATTAGATAAATTACTCTCGGACTCAAAAAAACTTATAATTTTATAAAGACTCTTTGATTCTGTTATGCTTAAGGGTTTAAGCTGTATTTTATTTTCGGTTGAAATGCTAGGATTATGGAGATTATCCCATCTCCATCCGAGTTCGAATTCATTAAGTGCTATTATTTCATTTAAATTTAATTCAATTTTCATGTTGATTATTAGTTCACTGATATGGACTACTCAAAAGTATACAATTGTCTTAAAGTTCCCTGCAGAACGTCGACAGAGGCTTAAAGGGTGACTCTATCAAAAAAGGGTCCTTTTATGAGTTTAGAGATATCCTACCTACCAAGCCGTCCTCGTACAATTATTTCAAAAAAGCTGGAGGCCGGGAAGAGCGAGGGATTTCAAGAGCCACGTTCCTGAGGGTGAAACCGTATATTATTGATCTAAATAATACGGAAGGTATGCATCCTCCAGAGATGCAGGTAATTTTGCTGCAGGACCAGTTGCGCAATCTTCAGCGTTGCCAATTGTTTGTGATTATGGTTTGGTATATATAACATTGCGGGAAATGATAAATTGGGTGGTTTCGGTTTGTTAAATTCAAGAATGGGGCCTTTATTTGGCGGAGCGGCTGGGTTAAACATAGTCAATATGGAGAAGATAAGCTGATGAGAGCTGGTATTGAGGCTGGAAAACATTTTGTAAAAGGAGGACGATAAGATGAGAACATTGATGATATGTTTGATTATTTCCATGTTGGCATGTACAAAGACCGATAGAATCGTATATTATAAATATAAAGATGCGGAGATTACTAGACTAGATAGAGGAAAAAAGACATTCTTCTATTATGGTCACATCTATAAAAAGAATGTTTCGGATTTAAAGCCTGAAGTTATAGTAGACTGGTCATCTGACGACAATTTATTTGGATTCTTACATTTTATTAATGACAAAGATGTAGAAATTTTAAATGGAGGAGGTGGGGAGTATAAAACTGAAAACGAAAATCCTTATTTAAAGTATAATGATATTGAAAATGCAGAGTTAAACCAAATATTGAAAGAACTAAGAGAAAATCCTTACGAAAATTTTTATCAAATTTCGAATTACTTGGAATTAGAGAAGAAGAGAAATAAGGCTTTCGGGAGTAAAGTGCAAATTAAAATCGATTAGAAGGTAATTATAGGAACTCAAATATTAAATTCACGAAGGAAGGTTTTATGATCCAATTATTGGAAGGTGGAGTTAGATTGACCCTCTAGCAGAAAAATTGGAGTCCTTAAGAATTTTATTGTCCAGGACAAGTTCTGCATACATATGCTTTAAACTGCGGTTTTCTTCTTCAAGTTCTTTAAGCCGTCGGGGTTCCTGGCTATCCATTTCAGAATACTTTTCTTCCAATTGTAGAACGTTGCCTGGTGATCGCCAACTCCGCGGCAAATATCTGCGAAGCTGTTCCATTTGGTTTTTCACCAGAGGAGATCAACTGGTAGCTAGTACAAGAATATGAGTTTCCTATTTGCTTCAACTTTCCAGTAGGTCAAATTGGCGATAACCGGGGATGGTGATTGGAAAATCAGCGAAGCTAGTTATCAACACTTAGTTTTCTAAACTAACTTTTTAATTTAACTTAACGAACTAGAAACACCGTCCTATAAGCTCATAAAGTACCTCTCAGATGAAAAGAAAAATCTTAGCAACTATGCTCCTAACTTTTGGTATGTACAGCGCCAATGGACAGTTTAAATTGTCTCAGAACTTCGTAGGCATACCGATCGAAACAAAGAATACCGATGGCTTTGTAGGAGATAAATACCTGTACCCAGATTGGATGACCGGGCACGTTCTGCAGGAAGATGGCAAACATTTTAATGACATGTCTTTGAAATACGATTTATACAACGACATAGTTATATTTAATTCGACTGATAATGTTCCAATGGCCTTTAAGTATCCTCTTAAGGAGTTTCAGCTTATGCATAAAAAATCGCTGGGAGAACCATTTTCGCTATTTAAAAATGGCTTTCCTCCATTCGGGAAGTATACGGCTAGAAGTTTTTACCAGGTGCTAACTGAAGGAAAAACAACCTTAGTTAAAAAACCATATAAATCCATTATTGAAAGTATGCCATATGGTGAATCTGAACTTAAGAAGACCTTTGGCTTTAATGAGCTTTATTTTTTACATCATAATGGGCAAATGGTAAAAATTCAAAAGAACAAAAGTTCAGTGCTAGATGTTTTTGAAGATAAGAAATCAGAATTGATCGAGTTTATTAAGGATAAAAAATTAGGTATGAAATCTGATTCAGATCTTGTAGCTGTGGTTAACCAATATAACGCGCTGAAAGGTCACGCCTCTGTGACCAGATAAATGGGGATGCCTGCTTGTTCCAGTGCTTTTACGTCCCGGTAAATTGTTCTGATACTTACATTAACCTGACGGCAAGCTGTGCAGCAGTTACCAGTCGTTTGATTTGTAGTTGTGTTGTGATTGCAGTGAGTCTTAATATTCGCTTTACATCGTTATCATTCAATTTTTCGGACATATAATTAAAGTCGGCAAGTACATGCTATTTTTTGCCTACCTCTCTTTTTATTTCATTGAAATAAGTGCGGGTAATCGCTACTCTTTGCTCAAATTTTTCAATCAACAATAGTGCTTCAGCCTCGTCATCTAAAACATTATATACGAATGCGACCAAATCCTCTTGATATTGAATGTTATCTGGATAGTGATCCACAAGCAACTGGTAAATATGTTTTATATCCTGCAGATCGACTGATTTCAAACGATCTTTGTTATCAATCAATTGAAGACTATCACCCAGTAGAGCGATCATTCGATGATCAATAAGGATAGAATCATCTAGCTTTGAAATTTCATTCCAAAACTTGTCCTCCACGGATAGAAAGCTTTTAATACGAACAATATTGTCAGAGACCTCCTTTTCAGCCTGCTTGAATTCTTTGATAACATTCTTGATGATCAGGTTCTTTCTGCTATCCATTATTTCGCTTCATCTATGTTTTGCTGCTGTTGCCTAAATCTACTAACTTAAAATGCTAAATCATGATGGAGAAATAATGTTACCACTTGTTCAACCTACCTCAACCTATTAGCAATAATATGAGAGACCGTTACAACTTGAATTTATTCTACTTTGGGGAAGAAAATGCTCTTAAATTTTTAGATGCGCAAGAAATCACGAACCCCGTTTTTACGAACTCACAATACCTACAAGGCAAATAATACTTCTTTAGTTAGGAACCTAATTTCTTCAATGATCCCATCTCTGTCCCTTAATTTTGGGTTGTATATAGGTGTGCAAATAAAATCCTTGTTTATTGTGAGCATAAATTCCTTAGTGTTGTTAAATATAGCAAATGTTTGATTGTCAACCCATTTTGCAGACTTCACTAATTGTGTATATATGAAATCACCCGGGTATGTTTTATATAGTTCTATTTTGTTTATTACTCGCTCTTTAATGACATCATAAAAGGTGACTTCAATTATTGCGTATCCCAGATGGTAATGTGCAGCCACAGTTGCTTTATTGGTCTTCTTTCTATTGAGTTTTTCACCTCCACATAGCGGTATACTCAGCTTAAATCCTTTAGCAATTATGTTTTTGTAAGCTAATTCCACATCTGAGCATCTCAAGTCAAGATATTGATACATAGCCAGCACACATCTGTAAGCACATAACGTTAAGATTTCTATTTTCTTAATAAGTGGGCTGTCATTGCTATATTCAACTAAATCAAATCCTTTCCTGAATGTATAAATCGGTTGATCTGGTTCTATGGGAAGTATATGCCCAGGGTCGTCACCTTCAATGAATTCAATGATCAATCTATGCGTGTGCTTAACTTCAACTGGAGGAAGGTTATAAGTGAATAAATTACTAACCAGATTAGTGAGTTCCTTGAAATCGTTAAAATTTTCAGTCAGTCTTGTTGATGCAATCAACTGAAAGCTAAATCGTCTTTGTTTCATCTATCAAATAAACCTACTAAAAGATAAACAACAGTTACTATAAGAAAGTTAAATTTGTGACTTTACCGGGATTATGACGACAACTGCCATAGGTGGCAAGTATTCCAATCTTATATAACATCCGAATTCCATATATTAGAGAGAGGCTTATTACATATAAACGGGAACAATGGCCAATGACAGACAACATCTTACGCGTGGAACGTAAACGTATTGAATTAGAGAAATTTCGAGATTTGGTTCTCGCAGCGATCGAATATCAGTTACAAGATACCTCAGCAAGAATTAAGACTGATGATTTCGATTCAGATGTACATTTTGAATCCTTAAAAAAGCAAGCGCTTGAACACTACGACAATGGGCGCCTTACTAAGCTAAAGCAATGGTTTAAGGACCTGACTGAAATGCATATAGAAGCGCGAAACCTTAATTTCAATAAGTATCTCCAAACTGAAACGAGGTATGACATCGACATTTTTGAGGACTACTTTAAACGAGTTGAAAAAATAGTTCAAGCGGGGAAGATTACTACAGATAACCAGTATTATGATATCAGCACCCTGGTAGATCACTTGTGTAATCAACACACGATTGACAATGAAAGAATTTGTACTTTGAATGACCTTCTTAGAACTTATGAAGCTAGAAAGTCAAAAAAGCGCGGTTAATAACCAGGATGGTTATTACTCAAATTTCATCTCAAAGAGTAAATAGTGTTTGACACCATACTTCTTTCCCCAGTTTTCAACGTCTTTTCCATTAGTACCCACCTCGCACCAGGATTTCGAACCATCTTCACGTTGGTAGGGGAGTATCATTGCCATCAGATGAAATTGTGCGCCATATGCTATCGGAAGTTTGCTTTCATCTGCTAAATTTCTTAAGCTGTATTCGTCTGTTTTCAATGCTGTATATTCTTTGGTATTGGAAAATCTGTCGAATATGAAAGAAATCTTGATTTTACCTTGGCCGCTGGTCTTAGATATTACTTTCATGTTTAATGTTGTGTCATTGATTTTGTCGAGACCGGCATTCACCAGATCTTTAGTGTCGATCACAACCTTTTCCGACTTTAATTTTCCACTCCAAAACTCCTTGACTGTAATCTTGTAGCTTTTTCCTTTTAGGTCATCTCCTGAGAATTTGATCTGATAGAGATCCACACCCTCAAAGCGTAATAGATCTAACAGTTCCACATTTTCAGAGCCGTAGGTGGATGTCATTTTCAAATGTGGAGTTATATTTTGTGCAAGTGCTGCACTTGAGCTTAGGAGAAGTATTAACATGTTTAATAGAAAATATTTTTTCATCATCTTTTTTTCACAAAGCTGAAAAAACTGGTGACCTGAGATCGTTAAACGCAGTTAATGCTGAGTTAATTAGTGTTAACGGCTGCAGATTTCGATTTTGGAGGATTATGTTTGTACATGCAAAAGAAGATCATTTTCGTTTTGATCATGATGAGTTGTTGTGTGTTGGGCATTACCGCTTTACAACTTTATTGGAATTATAAAAATTATCACTCTGTTGTAGCCAATTTCAAAAATGATGCAAATAATGCGCTGGATATGGCAGTGGAAAGAGAGATGATGCAAAGGCGAATGGAATTGGTCGCTGAGGTAAAACAATGGATGGAGGATCCGTCGATAGTTGAAATCACATGCGACACCAATAACAAAGAACATAGCACTGCTTTCACCATAAAAGATGTTGTACCCTATTATCCGGATGAAAAACCAGATCAAGTAACTATGGGCATAACGTCATTTAAGAAAAAGGTTGGTGAAATTACCCATGAAGCGAAAAGGGTCTTCATTAATCATTTCGCTGGAATAGTAATGGCAGATTTGAAGGAAGGGACGGTACATTATTATACACAAGGTATAGGCCATAGATTGGAAAAGACCTTTAGTGAAAGCCGTATAGATTTATCGAATTTTGCCAAATTTTATAAGGAAGAACTGGAGAAAAGACAGATATCAGCTTCATTTAAAATCAACGTTATGCCTTCTGAAAACGGTTTTCTTACCCGCAAGGCAAATACCGCATTCAGAAGACCATATGTAAATTCGATGGTTTTCGCGAGCCTGGAGGATCCAAATAGATATTATCTAAGGGAAATGAAGTGGCTGATTATAAGCTCTGTCTTATTGATTGGGATCACGCTAAGCTGTTTTTATTATACGCTTAAAACGTTGTTCAACCAACATCAACTGGTGGTATTAAAGAACCAGTTTATCAGTAACATGACCCATGAAATCAATACCCCGCTAGCATCTATTCAAGTTACGGCAGAGGCATTGCAAAAGTTTAAGCCAGATGAATCAACGACAACAAAGTACTTGAACATCATTCTATATCAAACACAAAAGTTAAATGAATTGTCGAACGAAATCCTGGAAAGTGCAAAATTAGACGCTTTCAACTCTTCAACGGAAGAGCAGGTGGACCTAAAACAGCTCGTTGTTGACGTTATAGCTGATTTGAACACCGTATTAAAAGTTCAAATTGATTTTGATGAGGATGATCTGATCGTCAGGGGTAATAAAGCCCAGCTTTACCGATCGATCAAAAATCTGCTGGAAAACGCTGAAAAATACAATACTGATGTCGCTCCCGAAGTTGGTATTACGCTAAGTAAAATAAACTCGGGAATTTCGCTGCGTGTTACAGATAATGGGCCGGGCATTCCTGATGCGTTCAAGTCTAAAATATTTGACGCGTTTTACCGGATCCCAACAGGTAACATACATGATGTTAAGGGGTATGGGCTCGGCTTGAATTATGTTCAGAAAGTAATTTCACAGCATAGAGGCTCAATATCAGTCATTGATAATAAACCTTCTGGAGCTATATTTTCTATATTCTTACCTGCCTAAAAATGGATCAATATAGAATACTGCTGGTTGAAGATGAACCATTTTTAGCAAAGGTGATTGAAGATAGCTTGGTGCAAAAAGACTATCAGGTGATGCACGCTGGTGACGGTAAAAAGGCTTATAATCTATTCTTAAACGGAAATATCGATCTATTAATTCTTGATGTAATGCTGCCGGCCATTGATGGGTTTACCCTGGCTAAACAGATTAGAAAAGTGGATGATCATATACCCATCTTATTTTTAACTGCTAAAACAACGACCGGTGATCTGGTAGAGGGTTATAAAAGTGGGGGTAATGATTACCTAAAAAAGCCATTTAGTCTTGACGAGCTGTTCCTGAGAATCGAGGAACTTTTGAAGCGGAGTGGAAAGTCAAATGCGGCAGATTCTGCTGAATTTGCAATTGGAAAGTATGCATTCTGTCCCTATAAACAAACGTTAGTTTTTGGTGAAGAAATATCTAAGCTTTCCAGTCGGGAATCGGAGTTATTGTTATTGCTGTATAAAAACAAGAATGGGTTAACAGAGAGGAGGCTAGCACTTTTATCGCTTTGGGGAGATGACAGCTTCTTTAATACCAGAACAATGGATGTTTTCATCACCAAGCTTCGTAAACATCTTAAAAAAGATCCTGCTGTAGAGATCATAAATATAAGAGGGGTAGGGTATAAGTTAATTTGCTAGTTCTCATTTAACGTTGTTTCGTGCAAAAACAGCTATCTTGATGTAAATTATAACGCTATGATCAAGTTCCGCTTATTAGCGATGGCGCTATTCTAGATAGCCAAATTGCCTTACTTAATCTGCCGAAAAGCTTTCAGATAAAAGATAAAGTTCTTTTGATTACCTATCATTATGACCAGGCTTTAGACAAGCTAGATGAAGGGAAAATTTGTCCTGCTATATATAGTCCTTTGAAGATTTATGTATGTGATTCTGCTACAGAACCAACATTATAGTAAGTGGATAATGAAGGCGGTCTAAAAGTTATGGTAGAAGCCAATGTTTAAGAACAACTTATGCTTTAGCTTGGTAAAGACATCTTCCATTCGATAATCAAATCCCGTCTCAATCCGGTTAGCTTCACCGATGGTATAGCCCACTACCGCAAGGCCGCGGATTTCCATGTTGCCCTTCGAATCCTGTAGGATACCCAGGTATTCATTGTTCAGCTTTAGATAGAATTCTTCCGGATCTACCTGTAACCCGCTTAGTGGCTTTTCCCAACTCGCGCGGTAGCGCAGGCGAAGTTGCAGCGCCTCATCTTTTTCAAGCGTTTCATCCGTTCTAAACCGGTGACTCAATTTAGAGCTGTACAGCTTTTGTGTATATGCATACTGTTGGATAAAACGGTGTATAAACTTCCCGTCTTCCCGTCGGATCAGGTAACCTAAACCTACGTCATTAGCCGAATTAAGTGCTTTGTTGGCTACAACCTCCAGGTCCAGTCGCTCGAAAACCCTGTCGTTTTTATCTGCAGGGAACGGATGTTGTTTCAGCAGCTGCCGACCTTCTAATTTGGAGTTAATCTTCCAGTCATTTTGAAGTTTAAAGGAAGTATTGATGACGGGTAAAATGCCGAACTGGTTCTGGGCGGATGCCACTAAACTCAGGCCCATTAACAGGAAGAGGATCAGGTAACCTTTCATAGATGCTAAAAAAGTAAGTGGGGATTGTCTTTGCTAATGATCTTCGATGTACGGATCAGTGTGCCCTGATCGTCAACAAGAACTTCGTAGTCTGAAGTACTTCTGTCCTTAGTGCCCCTGATGACCAGTTCGTACCGGGTAGTGTACTTTTCTGCAGGCTCTTTTTTAGCAAGGAGTAACTGGAGCGTCTTGGCTGGTCCGGTCCACTGTCGTTGTACCTTTATGATTTTAATACGGCTAAATTCCGCTTCAAGCGTCTTTTCAATGGTATTGCGAAGCGCCTCGGGTAAGGACTTGAAGCTGATCAGCGTTTCTATATCCTGAAGTTTCCCGCCTTCATCAAACTCGATACTGTAAATGGTGCCGTCCTGTTTTACTTTGGCTTCAATGCTGCGGCCTTTCTGACTTTCTTCTCCATACCATTTGGTTCGGCGGCCTTCAAAAACCTGATCGACATATTGCAAAGCGGACTTAGGCACCTGAGCGGTTTTAATCGCGTATTCACGTTCTGTTTTCTGCTGCGCAAAAGTCGTTTCGACATTTAACAGCAAAGCAAAGGCGACTAGTAACAGGCTCCCCCGCAGTTTTTTGCATTTGTCTATTGGCTTCATGTTCACAAAGCTAGTGAAAAACGCGCCAGATCATAGCTTTACTGCTTAATAACGTTGGTATCCCGAACACTGCTAAACGTAAATGCCAAAGGCCTCCAGCGGTTAGCACCACGCTATGACAGTTTTACTTAGCAAGGTAGACGCTATCAGGTACAGCATCCAGCCAAACTGTAGGACCTTTCTCCCGGCCGGTTATGGCGAGCTGAACGAAAGTGCTATCTGCACTTGCACCGTGCCAATGGGGTAGATTGGGTGGACATTTAACAACATCGCCTTTTCGGAGGATCATTTTTGACTTTCCTCTTTCCTGGTAATATCCAACTCCTGCCGTAGCCAATACAATCTGACCCGCAGGGTGTAGATGCCATTTGCTTCTTGCACCCGGCGCAAAGGTGACATTCCCAACCGCCGTTTCATTTACACTATCTGCATCTACGAGGGATTTTACCCAGACCTCACCTACAAAGTTATCGTTGGTATTTTTCTCGCCTCTAGGGAAAATAGGTGCTGGTGTATGTGCCGCTTTTTGATCTTGCCCGCAGGCAATAATGGTGGCAATTACAACTGGTAGAAAGTATTTGATTTTGTAACGCATAGGAATAGTATTAAAGATTGGCTTTATAGAAATTAGTGAGTTTGTTTACTGCCTGCGTTACATATTCTGGCTTCCAGTAGGTTTGTATGTGCGTTGCTGCATCAATAATATACAGCTCTTTGCTTTTAGCCTTTGTTACTTTGCTAAATGCTGCGTCAGTCATATACTTTGTATCTGCCCTGCTACCAGCAATCATGAGCAAAGGTTGATTGATCAAATCTATGTTACTGGTGGCATCCCAAGTCATCAGATCGAGCATACTACTCATGGTATATAAGAAGGTTGAATTCGGATGTGCATGACTTCGATAATAGTATTCGTATCCTTCACGATAAAGATCCGTGGAGGTTTTCGCTATTTCTTCATCTGTGATACTTGCAATGCCAGCGTATTGAATTTCCTGGCCTGCAGCTTCCTGTGTACGGGCAAGGGTTGCTTTTTCCAGACGTTCTTGAATCGTAGCTACCTGCGCATTTTGAAATCCGTTTCTTCTTACCTCGCCGGAATTAAACATGCTTAAAGTAGCGACAGCTTTCAGGCGTTTATCAGCTTGTGCTGCTTTTAAAGTATATCCTCCGCCACCACAAATACCAAGCACCCCCAATCTACTGGGATCAACACCCCGATACCGACTAATTAAGTCTGCCATCCCATGAATATCCTCAACGCGATTTGCCGGCTTGTCCGTATGGCGTGGCATGCCACCACTTGCACCCTGAAAAGCTGCATCTGCAGCTATTGTTACATATCCAGCCTCTGCCAACCGTTGTGCATACAAGCCTGCAGTCTGTTCTTTTATTCCCCCATTAGGGTGGGCAATTACAATAGCGGGAAATTTATCATCAGCGTTATAGTTCGCAGGTGTATAGACATTTGCGGCAATCTCAATTCCGTTAAGTTTGTACTTAACCGGATGAATATTTACGCTTCCTTTTTCATTTTTAGTTATTGCCCCTTCATAAACCAGTGTATAAGGGTTCTGCTTATAATGTTGTCGAGATTGCCCGTCAACTGTTGCGCAGTTTACAAGGAAGAATGCCATCGTTGCTATAGTGTTTAGTGCTTTCATCCAATATGTTAATTTTTGCTTTTTAAAACTTCGCTCAACTCGTTTGCGGCAGCCAGGGTTTTCTCCTCCCCAATGATGGGTTTGACAATGCCGATGAATTGTTGTAGTTGCTGGGCAGTTAGACCGAGATTGAGGCAAATGTTCAAATGGGAGCGTAGCATAGGTTCAGCAAAGCCGATACTGCTGATCACTGCTATCGTTACCAGTTCACGGTCTTTAAAGCTGAGCACATCCCGTTCGAAAATGTCTGCAAAGAGATGTTCTTTAAGAAAGATCTCCATGGTTGGTGCAAAAGCTGCATAGCCTTTCTTTGGTTCGGTTTCTTTTACCCCCGTTAGCTTTTCTAATATCACTTTTCCCCGATCAAACTTCTTGCCTTCGGCCAGAATTGCTGATGCGTCAGCACCAATGACATCATTGAGGCCCTTAGCTTTACGATCGTCAAGTACCGTCATGAAAGTTTGCAAGCCACGGATGCTACGGGGAAATCCACAATAAGCATAACTATGCAGTATGGCTTCCTTGATTTCATTTACGGTAAGTCCAGCATCTAATCCGTTATTTAAATTCCCTTTTAACGCTGCTAAATCACCTTTGGCGGTCTGCGCCGCAATGGCTATCAGGTTTTGCTGTTTGTGGTTCAGCGCAGCTCTTTGCATATCCTGGGCATTTGAAATTGAAAAAAGGGAAAGGGAAAAGATCAGAATAATGCCGAGTGCTTTTAAGATACCTGTATTCATGTGCATAGCTATTTTAAGATTTCAATTTTCTGTAACCACTTATGGACTTCAAATTGTGCCCGCTTTTCATTTTCGTCTTTCATCACAAACAGTATCCCATCCCGTTCTTTTCCGCCCTCTGTGGAGAAACCCTCAAGGATGTTGCAGTTTGGGGCTAACGCTTTTACAGTCTGAATGGTGCTCCCAATACCATACCCTGCATTGGTGTTAAAAGGGATGAGTGTTTTCCCTTTAAGATTGTGGCTTGTGAGGAAACTTTTCACTGGGGGAGGTAATTGCATGCCCCAGGTCGGAAAGCCTAGAAAGATAATGTCATATCGTGTGATACTGTCAATTTTTGTTTTAAGCGGCGGTAAGTAGCCATTACTATTCTCTTTTGCTACCTGTTCCACGATCGCCTGGTAGTTCTCCGGATAAGGCCTTTCCAATTCCAACGAGACTAGTGTTCCACCGACCTGTTTTTGAATGATTTCAGCAACTGCTTTGGTGTTTTTTGTCCTTGATAGGTAGACAATCAACACTTTTTTGCCCCTAAGCGTGCTTTCCCCAGACACATTTACTCCAGTCTCAGTACCTGACTGCTGTGCCTTTAAACAACCAGAAAACATACAGATTGTTGTTATTAGAAGAATGCTGAACTTGAATGTTTTTGCCATAATAAACAATTGATTACAAAGATCTTTTTTAGCAGGCCTATTTAAGTAGATGTATTACGGAGATGGTAACCAATGTTACTGATTCAGACCTTTTTCTTTTAACCAGTCTGCGAGTAGATCAGCTACTTGCATATTGTTGAGGTCAGAAAATGGAAAGTGGGTATTTCCTTTGATTCCAACCTCTGGCAAGTGTACCACCTTTGCATCACCTCCATGCTTATTGATTGTCGCTGCCCAGCGTTTTGCCATTTCAAGGCCTGACCGCCAGTGATCTTTATTCCATGTTTCGGTTGGTGCCTTTGCAATGTTATCGCCGTAATAAATTACTATGGGCAGTTTTGTCAATTTCATAAAATCAGACAAGGGAATTTCCGACCCATTAAGGGCGCCAAACAGACCTGTTGATTTGATGGGTTCGGGTAGCTCACCTTTAGGGAACACAAAGCCACTGTAGGGCTCATATGCTACGATAGCTTTTACCTTGTTGTTCTTGATCGCAGTGCTCCAGCCCGGACCACCTCCCTGGGAATGTGTAACTAAAATCCCGATTCCGAGTTTATCAAGCAAATCCGAGATCGCATTCGAGATGATGTTAGCATCAAACGGACCAGTGTTTGGGGTCATTTGCCTGTAGAATTGTTCCAGAGCCGCAGTGTCTTTAGGAAACTGCACCCCAGGGAGGTATTCCGGGCAGTTGCCAATTCTGAATTGTGTAAACCAGAACTGTTCATCCGCAACCGGAGCCAGATTGGCCGCAACCATAGCTCTGCCTGCTGCTGCTCGCCGCGGTTGATCAAGCAGGTACACCCCATATCCTTTTCTTAGAAAAATATTCTGAAAGCCATCGCGACCATCCGGTGTAGTTTCCCAGGTTTTCCTGGATTGTCCGGCACCATGCAAGAAGATCAATGGATACTGTTTTGAACGGACGGGGATTTGATAAAATACATAAGCATGATCACCATGATAGGTTTGTCCCGCTGGCTTAAGGGCATCATTTAGGTTGAAGGTCCCAGGTTCCCTTTTTTGTGTTCCGCCGACAGCAAAACTGCCCTGCGTTTTGATTATCAAGGCACTTTCTTCAGCATGTGGTCTGAAAACCGTGCATGCTGAAGAAATTGATAAGATGACGCTCAGCGCGATAAAAACTCTACTTTTTTCCATAATATTGTTCATCAGTGACCTTCTCCAGCCAAACCGTTTTCCCTTTTTCCGAAGGCGAAGTTGCGATGTAAGTCACGCCCTGGTCTGGCGTTGCACCGTGCCAGTGTTCAACCCCCGGTAAGCACTTGATGACGTCGCCTTTCTTAATCGTTCTTTTAGCTTTATTTCTTTCCTGATAGTACCCAACACCCTCCGTAACGATCAGGACTTGGCCACCAGGATGAACGTGCCAGTTCAAGCGTGCATCCGGGTCTGAAATAGCAACTGAAGTGCCGTAACGAAATACACTATCTGCTGGGTTGAGCTCAGAGAGCCAGACGTTTCCTACATGGTGTACATTGGGGGCCTTTTCTCCCTTAGGGAAAATAGAAGTTTCTTCAGATGCGCTTTTGCAGCCAGTTAAAGCACCAAGGAGGCAGATGACAAACATGGATATTCTCATAGTTTTCGATTTTTTTATGGTTTCATTCTTACGTTATTTTCCAATCATTTTCTGACTTTGCGCTGGATATCGATGGCCATGTATTTCAATTTGAGATACGGCTGCTTCAATTTCATTTAGATCCGCTGTTGATAGTTGAACATGGGCAGCACCGATATTTTCTTCCAGACGATGTAATTTAGTGGTTCCGGGTATGGGAACAATATATGGTTTTCGCGCCAACAGCCAGGCAAGCGCAATCTGGGCGTTAGTCGCCTCGTGCTTCTCAGCAATGGTATTTAGCAGGCCCACCAGCGCCTGGTTAGCTTTCCGGTTCTCTTCCGCAAATCGCGGTACCGTATTTCGGAAATCATGCTCGTCGAATTTAGTGTTTTCATTGATCTTGCCGGTGAGGAAGCCCTTACCTAGCGGGCTGAATGGTACGAAGCCGATTTCAAGTTCTTCTAAAAGCGGTAGGATTTCCTTTTCAGGTTCACGCCACCAAAGTGAGTACTCGCTTTGCAAAGCCGTAACAGGTTGTACAGCATGTGCTTTACGGATGGACTGAACGCCAGCCTCGGAAAGTCCAAAATGCTTCACCTTGCCTTCCTGAATTAGATCTTTAACGGTCCCAGCGACGTCTTCAATTGGTACATTTGGGTCCACCCTGTGTTGATAGAACAGGTCAATACGATCTGTTCGCAACCTCTTAAGAGAAGCTTCAGCAACTGCCCGGATGGATTGCGGACGGCTGTCAAGTCCTTCACTGGTCTTAGCGTTTTTAAAGCCAAACTTCGTCGCGATGACTACCTCGTTACGAAATGGCGAAAGTGCCTCGCCCAGCAAGGCTTCATTAGTATAGGGGCCATAAACCTCGGCTGTATCGAAGAAAGTGACACCACGCTCAAAGGCTGTTCTGATTAAATCAATGGCTGTTTTTATATCTGATGCCGGTCCATAACCGTAACTCATGCCCATGCAGCCCAGGCCAAGTGCGGATACTTCCAGTCCAGTTTTACCTAATGTTCTTTTTTCCATTTTTCTGTTTTTGAGTGTTTATTGATCCGAATCCTTTCCCAACCACATCACCACTGCGGGATTTCGATGGTTAGAAACACTGATTACAAATATCCCCTTGATCCTGAGCCTTGGCGGTATATAAATTCCTGCTTTTATAACCATTTTTACTGATCGTAATCCTGGTTTAGTTACAACCTCATTGAATTTTTTAAGTTTGTGTAGGTAGACAAATCAGTCATGGAAAAAGAGTACAACTTTAAGACAATCAGTGAATATAACAGCTTTAACAATCACGAAACACTGCACCCCCTGGTGAGCGTGATTGACTTCTCGAAAGCAAAAAAACGCACTGGGTCTAAAATGAACTTCGATCTATATTGTATCTTCTTAAAGGATGTAAAATGTGGTGACTTGAAGTATGGTCGTCACAATTACGACTATCAGGAAGGCACATTGGTTTTTGTTTCACCTGGACAAACCATTGATGTTGAGAATAAAGTAGACCTATACCAGCCGATGGGACATGGTCTGGTATTTCATCCCGATCTGATCCGGGGAACTTCTCTTGGAAAAGCGCTAAGTGAGTATCATTTCTTTAGCTACCACACCAATGAGGCCTTGCACCTTTCTTCCAAGGAACGACAGTTGATATTAGATTTATTCGAGAAAGTTAAAAGCGAACTTGAGCAGTCGATAGATAAACACAGTAAAAAGTTGATTGCCTCCACGGTTGAGTTGTTGCTTAACTACTGTGATCGATTTTATGATCGCCAGTTTATTACAAGAGAGACCGCAAATAAAGGTGTTCTGGAGCATTTTGAGGAATTGTTGAATGGATACTTTAAATCAGAAAAGCCTTATTCCATTGGCTTGCCTTCAGTAGCTTATTGTGCCGAGCAGCTTCACTTTTCAGCCAACTATTTTGGAGACCTGATCAAAAAGGAAACCGGTAAGACGGCGCAGGAATTTATACAAGAGAAAATCATCAATGTTGCCAAGGATAAAATTTTTGAACGTGATCGGTCCGTCAGTGAAATTGCTTATGAGCTTGGGTTTAGATATCCGCAACATTTTATCCGGCTTTTTAAAAAGCGGGTGGGGCACACGCCAAATGAATACCGGACGCTCAACTAACGAACAACCTTCATCAACCAAATATAAATCTTATGAAAAATGTATTTCTGACACTATTGATCCTCATTGGCGGTGTATATACGTCCAGTGCACAGTCGCCCGCGGGCAATCAAACTCCTCCTACCAAGACAGAACAAGCGCTTCTGGACCTTTCAAAGAAGAAATGGAAATGGATGGCCGACAAGAATGTGGATTCGCTGGCTTCATTGTTCCACTCAAAGGCGATGTTTGTACATATGGGTGGCAGCTGGGGAACAGAAAGAGAACTGGATGTTATTAAGTCGGGAAATATTCATTACAAACAGGCTGAGGTCTATTCTGCTTCTGTTAAGATGATTGGCAATACTGCGATCCTGTTGAATGACATAGATCTTGTGGCTGTTGTGGGTGGAAATGAGGTGATTAATCCTTTTATGGTTACTGAAGTTTACGTTCAGGAAAATGGTAAATGGAAGATGGGTTCGCTTACGTTCTCAAGACTTGCCAGACCAGCAAAGCTGTCTGCTGGTAAGTAGTACGAGCTGGATCCATTGATCAAAAAATCATGTATATTGAACAACAACAATAAAAGATATGATTGCTAACCAATTCAACGGACACAAGCATAAAGGCACATTGAGGTCTGTACTTGTCATGGCCGTGCTCATGCTCATCATCGGCTTTATGGCCTTCGGATCAACAATTGGGCACAAAAGAAAAGTTATGCAAGGCAAACCAATTGCAGCCAAAGATAGCGTTGCTTCGGTAAAAGCCTTTGAAAAGGTCTATGCTGTACTGATGAGCCCACGCTGCATGAATTGCCATCCTGCGGGTGACGTGCCCTTGCAGGGCGATGATAGTCACCTCCACGCGATGTTGCCAAAAAGGGGTACTGACGGAAAAGGTGTCTACGCGATGAAGTGTATGAACTGCCATCAGCCCACCAACACACCGGGTCTGCATACGCCTCCCGGGAACCCGAACTGGCATTTACCACCGGCAGATATGAAAATGGTGTTTGAAGGCAGATCTCCTTATGAGCTCGCTAAACAGCTGGTCGACCCGAAGCAGAATGGGCATAAGGACATTAAAAAGCTTATTGAGCATGCTGATGATGACCTGGTGCTGGCGGGTTGGAACATGGGGGAGGGACGTACACTTCCGCCAATGAGCCACGCAGAATTTAAAAAGGCCTGGATCACCTGGCTGAACACCGGTGCATTTGCGCCAAAGGAGCAATAATCATTCAAGCATCGTTAAGACATTCTAAATGGAAAACCTTAAAACAAACAGCAGCAGGCGTACTTTCTTAAAAACGTCGCTCTTAGCTGGCGGTGGACTGATGATCCATTTCAGCGGCCTGGCGAAACTCGTCCTTCCACATACCGAAGGCGGGCAAGCTGCGGAACAATGGACCGAAATAAATGGCTATGTTAAAATTAGCCCGAAGAACGTGATTACCATCCTTTGCCCAAATCCGGAGTTTGGACAGAATGTGATGACTTCGCTCCCAATGATTGTGGCTGAAGAGCTGGATGTAGACTGGAAGAAGGTGGTTGTGGAGATGGGACCGCACGATAATGTAAAATTGGGCCCACAGTTTACTGGTGGCAGTAATTCTATGCGAATGTACTGGAAGCCACTTCGGGAAGCCGGCGCAACGGCTCGCCACATGCTAAAACTTGCAGCTGCAGAAGCCTGGAGCGTGCCAGTAGATGAAATAACCACTCGGCAGGGCATGCTTTACCATGATAAAACCAGCAAAAAAGCTACTTACGGGGATGTTGCGGCAAAAGCAGCTGGAATGCCGGTGCCCAAAGGTGTAAAGCTTAAAGATGTTAAAGATTTCAACGTTGTAAGGAAATCTCAAAAGAATGTAGAAGGGGCTAAGTTAGTTAGCGGTAAACCGCTCTTTGGCCTTGATTATCAGCATGAAGGTATGCTGATAGCCATGATCCACCATCCGCCTGCCTTTGGTATGGCGCACAAGTCCTTCGATGCCACTGCTGCCCGCAAGATGCCGGGCATTAAAGATGTTTTTACCATTAAGGTTTACGAAGATGGCTTTGCACAAGGCGGTTTTGATGTCAGAACGTTTAATGACTTAATTGTTGTTGTTGGGAAAACTACCTGGGAGGTGATGAATGCCCGCAAGAAACTGGTTGTAGAATGGATGCCCATTGGAGATGTCAAAAACACAATGGCCGGCAGGGATGGAAAACGGGAGGTGGTTGTGCCGGGTGCCCTGGAGAGTACAACAACGCAGTTGTTGAAAATGCGGGAATATGAGAAAATGCCTGCCCAGCAGTTGAGGAAAGACGGTGACCCGGAAACTGCTTTTAAGAATGCTGCTCAGATTATTGAGCGCAGCTACGATGCACCATTCCTGGCACATAATTGCATGGAGCCGATGAACTTTTTCGCCCATGTGACAGATGATAAAGCATTACTGGTGGGGCCCGTACAGGCGCCAGGGTGGACTGAACCAACCTTGGCGAAGGTGTTAAATCTTCCGCCAGACAAAATAGAAATCCAGATGACCAGAATGGGCGGGGGCTTTGGGCGCCGTGCTTACGGGCACTATCTGGTGGAAGCCGCCCTGATCTCCAGGAAAGCTAAAGCACCTGTGAAACTGATCTACAGTCGTGAGGATGATACCACCTATGGTATTTACCGGCCAATGTACACCGCGACATACCGTGCTGCATTAGATGCGGATAAAAATCTGATTGCCTTCCATGTAAAAGGGGGCGGCATTCCGGAACATGCCATTCATGCGAACCGCTTTCCGGCGGGTGCAGTAGATCATTATCTTGCTGAGGGATGGGAAATTCCCTCCAATATAACGATAGGCGCATTTAGGGCGCCAAGGTCTAATTTCAATGCAGCTGCAGAGCAATGCTTTTTGGATGAGCTTGCCGAGGCAATGGGCAAAGATCCGATTGCTTTACGGCTGGAGCTTCTAAAAAGAGCGAAGGAAAATCCGGTAGGCAAGAACAATGAATATGATGCTGAGCGATATGCTGGCGTGCTGGAACTGGTGCGTGAAAAATCAGGATGGAACAGCGCAGTGCCGAATCAGGTTAAGCGGGGCGTTGCCGCATATTTCTGTCACAACTCCTATGCTGCACATGTTGTGGATCTGGTGCTTAAAGATGGACAGCCCTATGTAGAGCGGGTTTTTAGCGCAGTAGACTGTGGTATTGTAATTAATCCGGATGCAGCGATAAACATGGTTCAGGGTTCAGTTGTGGATGGCATTGGTAACAGCCTGTACGGTGGGTTGACGCATAAAGATGGCGTGGTTCAGGAACAAAACTTCCATAGTTACCGCCTGATCAGAATGCATGAGGCACCAAAGTCAATTGATGTATCATTTGTACAAAATGATATAGACCCAACCGGACTGGGTGAACCACCTTTTCCACCGGTTTTCGGTGCTGTAGCAAATGCGCTCTACAAGGCCACAGGCAAACGTCATTATCAGCAACCTTTTACGCTATCTAACAGCAAGGCTTAGTTTGGCATTCTTTAATATTGAACTCATTATGATTACGCTAAATATCAATCAGAAAACTTACAAATTAGACCTGGACCCAAATACCCCTTTATTATGGGTGTTGCGGGATCATGTAGGACTGGTGGGCACAAAATACGGCTGTGGTGTTGCGCAATGCGGCGCATGCGTTGTACATCTTGATGGTGAAGCCGTACGCTCCTGCGTTACAAAGGCTAGCCGTGCGGTCGGGAAGAAGGTGGTAACCATTGAGGGGCTTTCTGAAAATAACAGCCACCCGCTGCAAAAAGCATGGCTCGAACTGGATGTCTCACAATGCGGATATTGCCAGGCCGGACAAATTATGTCTGCCGCTGTGCTGCTACGGGAGAACAAGAACCCCACCGATCAGGATATTAATGATGCCATGGCTGGGAATATCTGCCGCTGCGGTACTTACCTCCGGATTAAGGAAGCAATCAAGTTTGCTGCAGCCGCGGGTAGCGGAGAGAAGGTCTGACTAAGTAGAAACCCTTGAATTGGGGGTTCTGGCGCTCAATTTAAGTGGAACCTCAAACCTTTCTATGTTTTTCATGGTATGTAAAATATGGAAAATTCTAACCCCTTGAACATCGTTGTTGTGGGTGCTTCGGCAGGTGGATTTGCAGCGGTATCTAAGCTGCTTTCCTCCATTGATGGCGATCTGAATGCCGCAATCTTTATCGTGGTGCACATCTCGCGGAATTCAGATGCTGAAATTATCTGCAAGATGCTTCAGAAACATACGACAATGCTGTGTAAAGTTGCGGTAAACGGCGAGACGATTCAGTCGCACAACGTTTACATCGCATCTTCCGACCATCACATGCTGCTTGAAGACGGCCGGATCCTGGTTCAAAAAGGCGCCTACGAAAACCACTACCGGCCATCAATTGATGTGTTATTTCGCTCAGCAGCGGCAGCTTACGGTGCTTGCGTAACCGGTATTATTCTCACGGGCATGCTGGATGATGGTACTTCTGGTATGTACGCCATTAAACGAAGTGGCGGGTTGTGCATCGTGCAGGATCCTGAAGATGCCGAATTTCCAAATATGCCATACAGCGTGATCAACAATGTAGCGGTTGATTATCAATTACCTATTGCTGAAATGGGTTCAAAACTAATCCAATTACTTATGAATAGATCGTGTGTTAAGGGCGAGATACCAGGCGATGTTAAGATTGAAGCAGAGATTACCCGCAGAATGAGTAGTAACGCGGAAGACCTGAAGAACTTGGCCCGGCGATGGATCTCACCTGCCCAGACTGCGGCGGAACCCTGCACAAAATGGAGCATGACGCAATACCAAGATTTCGCTGCTTTACAGGTCATGCTTTTACCGGCACCATCCTGGAAGATCTGCAACTAACAAGCCTTGAGGAATCGCTCTGGACAGCCATACGAATGATGGAGGAGCGACGTAATCTACTTTCCGCCATACATGATAGCAGTGGGCGAAAAGTAGAGCGCGCCGAGCAGTTGACCGTTCATATCGGCCGGTTAAAGGCCATGTTGAAGACCATCAATAAAGACGTGTAAAAACTGCTTTGCTCCTAATTTTAGATGTTAAACTTAATGCCTTGTGCTAGTGGCAGTGTATTTGAATAGTTGATGGTGTTCGTTTGTCGGCGCATGTAGCCTTTCCATGCGTCGGAACCACTTTCTCTGCCACCGCCGGTCTCTTTTTCGCCGCCGAAAGCGCCCCCAATTTCAGCACCTGAGGTACCGATATTCACATTCGCAATGCCACAGTCTGATCCCACGGCAGATAAAAACTGCTCCGCTTCGCGCAGATTTAAGGTCATGATTGCAGAGGAGAGTCCCTGTGGAACGGCATTCTGCAACGTGATTGCTTCATCAAGCGTCTTGTATTTGATCAGGTACAAGATGGGTGCAAAGGTTTCTTCCTGGACAATACTGAAGTGGTTTTCAACCTCCGCCACACACGGTTTTACATAGCAGCCGGAAGTGTAGCTGTCACCTTCCAGCCTTCCGCCTTCAACCAGGAAGGTTGCGCCTTCTTGCTTCGCTTTTTCAATTGCCTTAAGGTAACTTTCGACAGCGTCTTTGTCGATTAAAGGGCCTACATGGTAGTTTTCATCCAGTGGATTGCCGATGCGTAGCTGCCCGTATGCGGCAACCAGTCTTTCTTTAAATTTCTCGTAGATTTCTTCATGGATGATCAGTCGGCGGGTAGAGGTGCAACGCTGCCCCGCGGTACCCACAGCGCCAAATACAGCACCAATGACCGACATGTCCAGGTCTGCATCTTTAGATATGATGATGGCGTTGTTGCCCCCTAGTTCCAGTATAGATTTGCCAAATCGGCTGGCGACAGCGGTAGAGACGATCCGGCCGACGCGGGTGGAACCTGTAAATGAGATGAGGTTGATGCGTGGATCGTTGTTCATTTTATCGCCTATGGCATTACCAATCAGCAGACTGCTTATGCCTTCGGGTAGTTCATTTGCTTTCAGCACTGCAGCAAGGATGTGCTGGCAAGCGATGGCACAAAGGGGTGTTTTTGAAGATGGCTTCCAGATACATACATTTCCGCAGACCAGCGCAAGGGCTGTGTTCCAGCTCCAAACGGCAACAGGAAAGTTAAAGGCGGAAATGATGCCGACGATCCCGAGTGGGTGCCACTGCTCATACATCCGGTGTGAAGGGCGTTCTGAATGCATCGTCAGGCCATAAAGTTGCCTGGATTGTCCGACAGCAAAATCACAGATATCAATCATTTCCTGTACCTCACCGAGTCCTTCCTGCAGACTTTTACCCATCTCATAGGAGACCAGGGTGCCGAGATCGGTTTTGTGCTTTCGGAGTGCGTCTCCAAATTGCCGCACAATGTCGCCGCGGCGGGGTGCGGGTACGGCTTTCCAGTACGCTGCAGCTGCAAAAGCTTGTTGGAGAACGGTTTCATAATCTTCATCGCTTGCGGCTGCAACACTTGCGATCTTCTGGCCGTCTACCGGAGAGAAACTATCGATTTGACTACCATGCGTATCGCCCCAAATATTGCCAGTACTATAGGATGGATTGCTGTTTTGAATGCCAAGATTTTGCAGCATTTCTTTTATGTTCATTGCCATATGGATCAAATTAGATTTCAGATTCACAAATTATATTTTTTCGCGCAGTAACACACATCTTAGGGAGATTATTGTTATGCCATTAAGGTTTTCGTGACCGGAATTTTACCAGGTTGTTGATGAAGTTTTGTTACTTTGTATTTATAATCGAACCGCCCAGACCGGGCTTATCTATGCTCGAAGTAAAAATTCCTTTTAATTTCTTGCCTTTCATAATCAATAACTTAGCGAAAACGACGCATTTTATTGAAAATATTATAAGCATCCTGTTCTGCAAACGTCAACTTAATAGGTATATTAATAACGTTGAGCTGTTCTTTTAAATAATTTGTACGATGGAAGAAGAATTTAATTTTGATTTTAGTGATGATGCGCAACGTTCTGTAGAGCGTTATGAGGAGATGTTGAGGAACCAGGATCAATATTTCTTTGATGCCCATGCTTTTGAAAATATCATCGACTTTTATATAGAGAAAAATGATCCTGTTAAAGCCTTACAGGTGACCGAATATGCATCAAATCAACATCCTTATGCGGCAGTGTTTCCAGTGAAGCAGGCGCATCTGTATGTTGCTACGGAACAACTGGAACTTGCTTTTCAGGCCCTCGACAAAGCAGAAATGCTGGAGGCTTCTGAACCGGAGATTTATGTGGTGCGTGGAAACATCTATGCCAACCTGAAAAGGTACAATGAGGCCCTGGATAATTACCACAAGGCACTCGATATGGCGGATGCGACCGACGAGATTTTGCTGCAGATTGCCTTTGTTTATGAAAAGATGATGGATTATGAATCTGCCATCGTTTACATCAAACGCAGTCTGGAACAGAATATGGAAAATAAGGATGGTTTGTATGAACTGGCATTCTGCTACGATATTCTGGATAAGCAGGAAGAAAGCATCAAATTTTATCAGGAATACATTGATAAGGATCCATACTCCTATGCGGCCTGGTACAATCTTGCAAATTCATACCACAAGCTTGATCTGTTTGAAAAAGCGATTGACGCTTACGACTATGCCATCCTGATTAAGGATGATTTTGCCTCGGCATATTACAATAAGGGGAACGCATTGGTGCAGCTGGACAAGTTTGCGGAAGCCATTCAGGTGTATAAACAAACCTTTGAATACGAGAAACCAGACGCAGATACCTATTGTGCAATAGGGGAGTGCTATGAGAAACTGGAGCGCATGGATGAAGCGCGTTCTTATTACAAGAAGTCTGTAAAGATGGATAGCACCATGGCAGATGCCTGGTTCGGTATCGGTGTAACGCTGAACTTCGAAGAACGCTATTTTGAGTCGCTGCACTTCTATAGAAAGGCGATTGACCTGGATGAAGAAAACCCCGATTTCTGGTTTGCCATGGCTGATGCTTATTACAAGCTGGGCCAGATGGACAAATCGGCCGTTGCCTACGAAAAAGTGCTGGAATACAACCCTGTGGATGTGGAAGCATGGCTGGATTATTCAACCCTTCTATATGAGTTGGGTAAATTGAGGGAGGCTGCGGATACCATTTCTGAAGCCATCAAAAATAATCCTGATGCCGCTGAGCTTTACTATCGCATGGTTGCTTATCTGTTCGCACTTGGCGAATCTGATGAGGCGCTCATTTACCTGGAAACTGCTTTAGTGACCGATCCGGACAAACATTATATTCTTTTTGAATACTTGCCACAGCTGCAGGAAAATGGATTAATTCTGGAGGTTATTAATAAATTTATGAGATAAGATTGATGCGCTAAACAGAATTCGTAAGCAGAACTTCTGATTTTTTTACAACCTTTGCAGCATATATGAATTACCAGTTAAATAATATACCGGAGCGCCCGGTAAAACCGCGTCAAAAAGGCCTTACCATGGTAATGGACAAAGGCTTAAGCTTGAGACAAGTTGAAGACTTTATTGATGTAGCCGGCGTACATACTGATATTGTGAAATTAGGTTGGGCAACTTCTTTTGTAACCCCGAACCTTAAAGAAAAGCTTGCAATATACCGTAGCGCAGGGATTCCTGTTTACTTTGGTGGAACGTTGTTTGAAGCTTTCGTGATCAGAAATCAATTTGATGATTACCGTCGCGTGCTTGAAGAATTTGGTATGGAATACGCTGAGGTGTCAGATGGTTCAATCGAGATTGAGCACGATGAGAAGTGTAATTTCATCAGCAAACTATCTGAGCAGGTTACCGTGATATCTGAAGTTGGTTCTAAAGATGCAAAGAAGATTTTTGCACCATATAAGTGGATCAAGTTGATGAAAGCCGAGATTGAAGCGGGTAGCTGGAAAGTTATTGCGGAAGCTCGTGAAGGTGGAAATGTTGGTATTTACCGTGATTCAGGAGAAGTTAGAGAAGGTTTGGTTGATGAAATTCTTACCGTAATTCCTGAAGAAACCATCATCTGGGAGGCGCCACAAAAGGAGCAACAGGTATGGTTTATTAAATTGATCGGTACCAATGTAAACCTTGGAAATATTGCACCTGCAGAGGTGATTCCATTGGAAACCATTCGCCTGGGATTAAGAGGTGATACTTTCGATTACTTCTTGAATTCAATTAAATAAGACATTCAGGGTCAGCCTTGCTGCACTCGCTTAAGCTTAAGCGCATGAAATTATTTGGCTTGATTGGTTTTCCCCTGACACATTCGTTTTCTAAGCAGTATTTCTCAGGAAAGTTCGAAAGGGAAGGCATAGCGGACAGTGCTTATGAGCTTTATCCGATAGAAAGGATATCGCTGCTGGAAGCACTGTTGGCTGATCAACCTCAACTAAAAGGCTTGAATGTTACCATTCCCTATAAGTTGGCGGTGCTGGATTATGTAGATGAACTTGATGCTGCTGCGGCCTATATTGGTGCGGTAAACACCTTGCAAATCACTTATCCTAATGGTAAGCGCCTGGTCAAAGGCTACAATACCGATGCTTACGGCTTTGAAAATTCACTGAAACCCTTGCTTGAACCTCATCATCAGGAAGCCCTGATTTTTGGCGACGGTGGGGCGGCAAAAGCAGTGAAATTTGTGCTTGAACAGTTGAACATCGGGTATACATCTGTGGTAAGAAAACCCCAGGAGGGGTGTCTGACCTACGATGAACTGGATGAAAGCTGGCTTAAGAAAGCGACAATTTTAATTAATACGACACCCTTGGGTACCTTTCCGAATGTTGCTGCTTGTCCGGATATTCCCTACCAGCATATCACAGCACAGCATCTGGCGTACGACCTGGTATACAATCCGGAAGAAACGGAGTTTCTGAAGCGTGCGGCAGCAAAAGGTGCTAAAACCAAGAATGGCTTAGACATGTTACATCTGCAGGCGGAACACGCCTGGGCAATCTGGACGGCATAAATATGAAAAGAATATTGTTTTATCTGTCGTTTGTCCTGCTACTGCTGAGTGCGTGTGCAGGGGAAGATGCTGTAACACCTAAACCAAGGGGGTATTTCAATATAGAACTTCCCAAAAAAGCCTACAACCACTATGCGGATGATTGTGCCTACAGCTTTGATTATCCAGTGTATGGAAAAGTAGAGCCTGATCTGGACAAACAGGCCCAGCCCTGCTGGAAGAATGTGGTTTTTCCGCAATTCAATGGCCGCCTGCACTTAACCTACCATAAAATAGATTCTAAAGAAGATTTCAATCGCCTGGTGGAGTACGCAAGGGAACTTGCTTTCAAGCACACCGTAAAAGCGAATGCAATTGATCAGAAATTCATCAATTATCCAGATAAGAAGGTTTATGGCGTGTATTATGCTATAGATGGCAATACCGCCTCATCGGTTCAGTTCTTCTTAACCGATAGTACCAACCATTACTTCAGAGGCGCGCTATATTTCAATGAAAGGCCGCAGTATGATTCTATTCAGCCAGTGATCAACTTTCTGAAACAGGATATCGATGTGATGATTAAAACTTTCAAGTGGAACGACAATAAATAAGATCATGATCAATATAAAACAGTTTACATTTAATGCCTATCAGGAAAATACTTACGTCTTATTTGATGAGACAGGTGAATGTGTAATCATTGACCCAGGTATGTACGATGGCGCAGAGCAAAATGAACTGGTGCAGTTTATTGTTGGTGCTGAACTTAAACCCGTGCTGCTCCTGAATACGCATTGCCATCTTGATCATGTGTTCGGAAACAAATTCGTATTTGATCAATGGGGCCTGAAGCCGCAATTTCATCGGGGCGAGTTGGTGGTGTTGCAATCCATTCCAGGCTATGCGCCGCAGATGGGTTTGTCATACGAGCTGTCGCCAGAGCCTGAAGTTTACCTGCCTGAAAGTGGTGAGGTTCATTTTGGGAACAGTGTTTTGAAGCTGATCTTCGCGCCAGGACACTCTCCGGCACATTTGTGTTTTTATGCAGAAGCGGACAATTTCCTGATTGGTGGTGATGTGTTGTTTTACAGCAGCATCGGCCGGACGGACTTGCCCGGAGGCAATCACCAGCAGCTCATACAAAGTATTAAGGAAAACCTGTTCATACTTCCTGCGGAAACCAAAGTATTTCCTGGGCACGGAAAGCCGACAACGATTGGATTTGAGCAAAAACATAATCCTTTCTTAACTTAAACCGGAAAGGCTTGAATACACCCTTTTATATCGCCCGCAGGTACCTTTTTGCAAAAAAGTCTACCAATGCCATCAACATCATCTCCACAATTTCAGTGGTGGGTGTGTTTGTAGGCAGTGCGGCGTTGATTATCATTTTGTCGGTATTCAACGGCTTTGAAGAAGTGGTACTGAAGATGTTCAACACAGTGACGCCACATCTGGTGATTTCACCGAAGCTGGGAAAGACTTTCGAGCCCAACACCAGCTATTTCAACAACTTAAAGACCAATAAAGACATCTACTCCTATACGGAGGTGCTCGCAGAAAATGCGCTGCTTGTCTATGACAAAAGGCAGAGTGTAAGTTTGGTAAAAGGCGTAAGTGATGATTATCTGAAAAACCCCAGCCTGGACAGCATCACCGTGCAGGGCAAGTTCGTGCTGAACAACGATGCAGGTCCGAATGCGGTTATCGGCTCTGCCATTCAGAACTACCTGATGGTGAATACCAATGATCCTTTTACACCACTACAAATTTATTCTCCGAAAAAAGGTGTGGTTACCCCATCGGTCATTCCGGGCCAGGATCTGATCATCAAGTCACTGCCGGTCTCCGGAATCTTTGAGGTGCAGCAGGACTTCGATAACATGACCATTGTGCCCCTCAAATTTGCCAGGGAACTGCTTGGTGAGGAAAAGGAGATCTCCTCTATTGAGATAAACCTGAAACCGGGCTTTGATGCGGACGACTTCAAGGATCAGATCGAATCTGAGATCGGGGAGCAGTTTCATGTAAAGAATCGCATTGAACAAAATGTTGTGCTCTATAATATTCTGGGTACAGAGAAATGGGCGGTATATATTATACTGACCTTCATTCTCATTATCGCCATATTTAACATCATTGGTTCTTTAACCATGCTGGTGTTGGATAAGCTAAAGGATATTGCGATCTTAAGGAGTTTAGGCGCCGGGAAGTCCTTTATTAAACAGATATTTCTATTTGAAGGCATGATGATTACCATGGCAGGTTGTATATTAGGACTGATCATTGGCTTTGTCTTCTGTTTCCTTCAACAGAAGTATGGGTTTATTAAAATGTCTAATGTAGCCTTTAATGCTTACCCGATTGCTTTTAAGTGGACCGACTTTCTGCTTGTTTTTTTTACCGTAAGTTTGTTTTCTTTTGTAGCCTCAGCGCTATCGGCCCGCTTGAGTGTTAAAAAGATCAATGAAATGAATAAAGATCTCTAAAATGAAACATGGAGATCTGGACCCTGCTCGACCAATAAGGATTATGATGGCGTCATCGCCGACCAATAATTTTAAAATGATGAAAATAGTTAAACAAATATCTCTTGCTCTACTGCTTTTAACCTTGTTCGCTGCATGTAACAACAATGCCGCAGATAAGAAGAAGGTCAAGTCGCGCGTGGTGAAGGGTTTGTATAGCTTTGGGCCGGAGATCCGCTCTTTTACGGATTGCGATGAAGCACGGGAATATTGGGTGGTCGACAGCGCCAACACGCTTGAGCTTGCCTACAGCAATATGAACTTCGAAAAACCGTACGAGCCGGTTTACATAGAGGTAGAATGCAAGATGGTAAAATCAGATAGCCTGAGTGTAACGGCCGATTATGATTCGACCATGGTGGTGACTAAACTCTTGAAAATCACCAAGGAAATTCCCGATGGTCCTTGTAACCAATAAATTCTAAGGGTTCAGGTATAAGCTTTGGTTGATTTCAGGGATTAATCCCTTTTCCGTAGCCATTTTGAATAGAATGTCAATGGCTTTCCTGCCTTCAGTCCCAAGATCAAGGGAGTATTGATTCACGTAAAGTTCGATGTGCTTGTACATCACCGCCTCTTCCATTTCCTGTGCGTGTTCACGAATGAAGTTAATGCCTGATTTGGGGTTTGCAAATGCGTATTCCACCGACTTGCGGAGTACCCGGTTAACTTTGTGCTGAACTTCCGGATCAATGTTCCGGTTGATGACAATACCGCCCAATGGGATCGCACAGCCGGTCAGGTTCTCCCAGAAACTTCCAAGGTCAACGATTTTCGACAGGCCTTTCTCCGCATAGGTAAACCTGTTTTCATGAATGATGAGCCCAAGGTCAATTTCACCGCTTAATAAGGATTCTTCAATATCAGAGAACACCTTTAACACTTTATTTTGCAGGTTTGGATAGGCAATGCCCAACAGGAAATTGGCCGTAGTCAGTACCCCTGGGATGCCGATGCTTGGACTGGAGCGCTCCAGCTGACTGGGATCGAGAAAACGTTCGTCTTTGCAGATGAGCAATGGCCCAACCCCAAAGCCTAAAGCGCTGCCAGAATCGAGCAGTGCATATTGTGCGGCAACATGTGCAAAGGCATGAAAGCTAAGCTTAGATATATCCAGCACGCCTTTGAGCGCCTTTTGGTTCAGCGTTTCTACATCGTCGAAATACACGTCGAACTCTAGTCCTTCGGTGTCAATCTTGTGGTGAATTAAGGCGTCGAAGATGAAGGTATCGTTGGGGCAGGGGGAAAATCCAAGGCTAAGTTTCATGTGGTAAAAGTAAGGACTAAGGGAGGAGGATAAGTTAAGCGTTTGTCAAAAACCGGATTGCCCAGTCGTTCAGGTTATCAATGGCCAGGTTGATCTGCCACTTCTCGCGGTTGCGCGGCTCCACGAAGTTGGAGACGGCACGGACCTGAATGGAGGGGATGTGCAGTTGTTTGCAGCAGTAGAAGACAGCGGCGCCTTCCATGCTCTCCAGGTCTGGGGCTAAGCGCGCCTTGATGGCATCTATACTCGGCTGATGGCCATGGATCTTGTTTACGGTAATGGCCGTGCCGATGGGCAGTGGGGGGTTAATTATCCCCTGCGGCGGAATGGCGGTGTAGCTGCTTTCGCCGAAGCCGAGATGTTCGATGGGTAGGAACTGCTCCTGATCTTCTGCGCCAAGCTCAGCGAAGGTGTCCGTACTAATCTGCACAACTGTTCCAGGGGGGAAATCCGGGTTAAAGCTGCCGGCAATGCCGAGGTTTAAAACCTGTTTGTACCGCGACTGATGTAGCTTGCGCCCAAGCGCAAAGGCTGTTGCTGTCATCCCAACGCCAGTTATCAGCACATCGAAGTCGCGCGTCTCCAGCTGGTTTTCATGCGCTAACGCAAAGTGTTTCAGTATGTTTTTGATCTCGAAACCGGTGGCGGCCACCAATAGTGTTTTCATATTGCTAAGGTAAAGAACTTTCTACTTAATGGTTTCTGCGTATATTTGTAATCAATTCACAAGAAATGATTTACATCACACGCAAAGCATCTTTTAATGCTGCACATAAATTATCCCGCCAGGATTGGTCTGACGACAAAAACAAAGCTGTCTTCGGAAAGTGCGCTAACCCAAACTGGCATGGACACAACTACGAACTTTTTGTAACTGTTAAAGGTGAAGTAAACCCAGAAACAGGCTTTTTAGTAGATCTGAAGTGGTTGAAAGACATCATGAATATCCACGTTGTGGACAAGATTGACCACATGAACCTGAACCTTGATGTTGACTTCATGGCCGGCAAACTGGCTTCTACAGAAAACCTTGCCATTGCCATCTGGGACATTCTATTACCACACATTAAGGCTGCAAATGCCAGTCTGCACTGCATTAAAATTTATGAGACCGAAAACAACTACGTTGAGTACTTCGGTTAAGGACAAGCAAAATGGATAAACACACACAAGATTTTACGGAAGAAGAAAACGAAGGATACGTTAAAATTGACAGGTATAATCAAGAGCGAATTGACGCTATTGCTACCCATTATACAGACATTCTTGAGCAAATTGGAGAGGATCCAACACGTGAAGGCCTGGTAAAAACGCCGGAACGCGTAGCGAAAGCACTGCAGTTTCTTACCCACGGCTACGATACTAAGCCTGAAGAGATCCTTCGCTCTGCCATGTTTAAAGAGGATTATTCACAGATGGTCGTGGTGAAGGACATTGAGATCTTCTCGATGTGCGAACACCACATGCTGCCTTTCTTTGGTAAAGCACACATCGCCTACATCCCGAATGGGCACATCGTTGGTTTAAGCAAAATTCCAAGGGTTGTTGATGCCTATGCACGTCGTTTACAGGTGCAGGAAAGATTAACCAATGAGATCAGAGATTGTATACAATCGACCTTGAACCCTGCAGGTGTTGCCGTTGTTATAGAGTGCAAACACCTTTGTATGTCTATGCGTGGCGTTCAGAAGCAGAATTCGGTGACCACAACTTCTGCGTTCACCGGGCAGTTTGCTAAAGAGACCACCAGGGCAGAGTTTTTGAGATTGATTACAGCAGGTTTACACTAAACATTATTCAATGAAAGCATACGTATTTCCAGGTCAGGGGGCACAATTCTCTGGCATGGGCAAAGCATTATACCAGGATCCAGCATCTAAGGATCTTTTCGAGCAGGCAAATGAGATCATGGGTTTCCGCATCAGCGACATCATGTTCGAAGGTACTGACGAAGCACTTAAACAAACCAACGTTACACAGCCGGCCATTTTCCTACACTCCGTAATCCTTGCCTTATCCTTAAAGGAGAACTTCAAACCGGATATGGTGGCAGGTCATTCATTAGGTGAGTTTTCTGCCCTTGTTGCTGCAAAGGCACTCCAGTTTGAAGACGGACTACGCCTGGTGATGGCAAGAGCAAATGCCATGCAACGTGCTTGTGAGCTTCAGCCTTCTACCATGGCCGCTATTTTAGGTCTTGCAGATGATGTTGTAGAACGCATTTGTGCGGAAATTGATGCGGTTGTTGTGCCTGCAAATTATAACTGCCCTGGACAATTGGTGATTTCCGGCAGCATTGAAGGCATCGACCTTGCTTGTGCAAAGCTTACTGAAGCTGGTGCTAAACGGGCTTTGAAGCTGAATGTAGGTGGTGCTTTTCACTCACCATTGATGGAGCCGGCAAGAATTGAGCTGCAACAAGCCATTGAAAATACAACGATTTTAAGCCCGCTGTGTCCAATCTATCAGAACGTTGACCCACGTCCGAACACAGACCCGGCACAAATAAAAGCGAACCTGATTACCCAGCTTACCGGTGCAGTAAGATGGACCCAAACCATTGAGCAAATGCTTGCTGATGGCGCTACTGAATTCACTGAAGTAGGTCCTGGCAATGTACTTCAAGGTCTGGTTAAAAAGGTGAATAGGGCAGCTGTAACGAACAGCGCAGGTTAAGAATTTTCTACGGGGATCCCGTTAAATACTGGTTATGAGCATAGGCGCGAAAATAAGGTTTCTGTTACTGATTTTGAGCCTGTGCTGCATAGCCACTGCTGTTTCACTAAAGCATTCCATTTCTAAAAAGGACCTGCTCGACCATGAGGCCTCCATTTTACAGGAAAACCTGTCTGTCCGGGAACACCTGGTCTACACTTATCTAAAGGATCCTGCCGAGCTTAAAAAAGCAGAGGCATTTCACCTGAACGAAGATTACGCGTTGGATTTTATTCAGCGTTTTAAATCTAAAGGTATACAGGTATTGACCTTCAAAAAAAATGAACTTCTCTTCTGGAGCTCCTTTAAAGTCTTCCCAAGGGACGTCGCCAAAATTGGAGAGGGAAATTCTTTCAATCATTTTCAAAATGGCTGGTCTGAGGTCATCAAAAAAACTACCGGTGACTTCACCATTGTGTTCCTGATTGAGGTCAAGAACCAGTATAAGTTCACCAATAAATACCTCAACAACAACTTCGTACCGACCTTAACGGACTCCAAGGCACTTACCCTGGCCGTTTATAATGATACGGAGGTGCAGGGCATTAATGACCACAACGGCAATCTCCTGTTCTTTGTGAAACTGCTGCCGGGCTATGTGGATACGATATATTCTAACCTGGAGATCTGGTTGTGGGTTGTGGGGCTATTTAGCTTTTGCCTGTTCATCAATTCACTTTGTGCGCTGCTGGTGCGCTCAGGCAGGTTGATGCTGGGCACCCTGGCCATTGCAGTGTTCTTCCTTATCCTACGTTTGACCGACCTGGAATTCGGCTGGTTCAATCACCAGTTCAACTTCCAGCTGTTTGATCCGAAGGTATATGGGGAAAGCTACATATTGCCCTCTCTCGGTGATTTCCTGCTCAACATCATTTCCATCACCTGGGTGTTCCTGTTTGCCTATACTTACAAAGACCTTTACGTTTTACCCCCTAAGTTAAAGTCGAATAAGGTTGCCGGAATACTCCTGCACCTGCTGATGATGCTCATTTTCGTCGGCATTGGGTTTCTTTTCGATCATATCGTATATGGTCTGATCATCAATTCTAAGATCAATTTCCAAATCACGGACATTGTTGGCCTGGGCTGGCTAAGTTGGATCAGCATAGCCATCATCTGTCTGGTCTGGTTCAATGCCTTTATTTTAGGGTATATTTTGATGACGCTAAGCAAGCAGCTGGAGATCAGCAACCGCCAGCGGCTCATGATCTTCCTTGTAACGGCAGGCGTGTTTTTGATCGGCTACCTGAGTCTGGAGTTTGCCATTTTCTTTACCGCGTATTGCCTCTTTGTGCTGCTTCTGGGCTGGAATATCTATCTGCAACAGGCTAAATTCTACGTGTACATCTATGCTTCGATGTTCTTTTGCCTGGCATTTGTATCTGCCATGAAATACCTGGAATACAACAGCAAGCGGGAGCAAACCATGCGTTACACCATTGCGCAACGCCTGCATTATACCGACGATCCCAAAGTATTAATGGCCATTAAAACCCTTGAAGAGGGGGTTACCAAAGATAAGCTTGTGGCGCAAAGCTTTGTTGCCATCAACGAAAAGCAGCCTTCCACGTTGGATAAGTACATCAACAAAAACTTTCTGGAGGGCTACCTCACGCAGTTCGAGAATACGGTACTCGAATATGGCAATGAAGCCACTTCAACAGATTCAGTTCCCAATAAGCTGAGCTACTACCGCAATCTGGTGCGCTCCGGCTCTGTTAAAATCTCTACTTATTTCTACCGCCTGAATGACCCTTTTGGCTTTGAAAATTACTTCGGAATTATTCCGGTCTTTAATGAGCAACGGTTAATCGGAACCTTGTTAATCGAGCTTAAATCTCAGCAATACAACTACTATAGTAAGTTTCCGGAGCTGCTGCTTGAAGGGCGCACTACCCGCGAGGAGTCATACAAGGATTATTCCTTCGCATTTTACAATAATGGGAAGCTATTCCGGCAATCCGGGCCGTACACCTATAAGTTGTCTGCGGGTGACTTTCAGGGCATGCAGAGTCCCACTTTTGTGGATGATGAAGAAAGCTACAATCACCTGGTCTATAGCCCGGGAGATACGAAATTAATCATCATCAGTAAAGAGCATGTCGGTGCGGTGATGCATCTTGCTACACTTTCCTTCTTCTTCCTGGTGTTCATTATCTTCTCGGCTGCTTTGTACATTCTCATCTGGATGGTCAAGAACATTGACGAAAGCTGGACAGGTTGGTTCAACATCAACCGCTCGCTGATGATCAATGCAAATAAGATCTTGTACAAGACCAGGATACAGTTCTCCATCATTCTTTCCGTTGTAGCGACCTTATTGATCGTGGGCTGGACCACCTACTTCTACATCAGTGCAGAGTACCGGAAACAGCAGGATGAGCTGATGCGGGAGCGTGTGCGTAAGATCCAGATCTCCTTTGAAAAGCAGATTGCCGACGGCGGTTTGCCGGAAGTGAATAGCCAGTCTTTGTTGGACTTTAACCAGTTTGCAGACATGAATGCATCGTACCTGAACCTGTTCAACATCAAGGGCGATTTGCTGTTCAGCTCACTGCCCAACATTTATGAAAATGGCCTGATTGGAGATAAGATGGCCTCTAATGCCTACATCTATCTTCATGAGCTGCAACGTTCCGAGTTTCTGAATCCCGCGGAGCGGATAGGGGAGTTCACCTACTCTTCGGCCTACGCCCCGATACGGGACCGTCAGAATAAAACAGTCGCCTATATTGGACTACCCAATTATGGTAACGAGTCTGATTACCAGAGTAAGATCAGTTTGTTCGTGAATACGCTGATCAACATCTATGCGCTGGTTTTTGTTGCCATCGGAATTCTGGCTGTGTTTCTGGCCAACCAGATTACCAGTCCACTTACCTTTATACAGGATAGTATCCGTAAAACAAAGCTGGGACAGATCAACAAACCGATCCTATGGTCGCGCCATGACGAGATTGGGGCCTTGATCAAGGAGTATAATAAGATGATTGCAGCGCTGGAAGAGAGTGCAAGGAAGCTTGCGCGTTCTGAACGGGAGCATGCCTGGCGGGAGATGGCCAAGCAGATTGCACATGAGATTAAAAATCCACTGACACCATTAAAACTGGGGGTACAGCTCCTGGAAAAGTCCTGGAGGGAACAGGATCCAAACTTTGATAAGAAGTTCGATCGTTTCAACAAGTCCTTCATTGAGCAGATAGACAGCTTGTCGACCATTGCGTCCGAATTTTCTAACTTTGCCAAAATGCCTGATACCAAGCTTGAGAAGCTGCAAGTACTGCCGATTATTGAGGAGAGCAAAAGATTGTACGGCAGTGCAGATAACACGCAGATCATCATTGATAATCATGCAAAACAGAACGTGTTGATTTGGGGCGATAAAGGACAGTTAAGCCGTTCCTTTAACAACCTGTTCAAGAATGCCATTGAGGCAGCAGAGGCCAATACTGTTCATTGCTTGATTTTCGTAAAGCTATTTACAGAAGCTAATGAACTGGTGATTGAGGTTGCTGATAATGCCAAAGGCATAGACATCGCTTTGCAGGACCGCATATTCGTTCCAAATTTCACGACAACGTCTTCGGGTACAGGATTGGGGCTGGCCTTTGTAAAGCAAGCGGTGGAGAATGCTGGCGGTAGCATCACGTTCAGTTCGGTCGTGAATGAGGGTACAACTTTCTACTTACGTTTTCCAGTCGTTTAAGAGATCCAATTCAGGGGTTAGTCGAGGTCTACTGAACCTTTACCCATCACGTATCCATCTGCATATAAGATGATGGCATAGGTGCCCTTGATAAATTCCTTCGGGTTCACCCACTGTATGCTATAAGCGGTGTTGTCGTCGTTGAAAGAAATTGTGATCATGTCGCTGTATTGCATCTCCTGTCCATCCGCTTCAAACATGTTGCTTTCATTCGCAAGCAGGTTTCCTGCAGGATCGAAAACGCGAAGGTAGATCTGGTGATAGTCTTTTTTAGCAAGTTGATTAGGTACTACGGTAAAGTCGATCTGCAGCTTCTTCGCTGAGGAAGCACTTTTCGTGCTGCTACTTTTACCGTTGTTCTTCACACGGAAAGCCTGAACGTTCACGTTTGCGGCCTTCAATGCTGCACTCGTTTTAACCAAAGCGTTGAGCTCCTGATTGTTTTGGGCAAGTTGCTCCGCTTTCTCATTAATCTGATCTACAGATTTTTGCAGGCTGTCGCGAACATTCTTCAGTTTGAGGTTCTCTTTACCCAATCGAGCAATCTCTTCATTGTAGTTGTAAACGAATTCTTTTAACTCTTTGATCTGTCTTTGAGCGAGTGTAAGTTCACCTTGAGTAAGTTTTCCTTTTTCAAGTGCTGCCTTGAGCTCTGCAATTTTGATTCGGGCAAGATCCTGCTCTTTGATGAGTTTATCGTTCAATTGAAGGTTTATGGCGCTGACTTTATCGAGTTCCACTTCAATCTTTTCGACTTCCAGCTTCAGCCGGTCTTTTTCGGTATTAACGGTTACGAACCGTTCATTCTCATGCTTATCTTTAAAATATAAGTAAACATTACTACCCAATAATGCAACAATGGCAATGGTCAGAAAAAAGATCTTGTTGCGATCACCCTTATTTATCTTGGTACTTTGTTCAGACATTTTATCTTAAATAATAATGCTAAGTGTGGTTTACAGCTGTTTTTAAAAAATCTAACATACTACAAAACTTTAGAATATTGGCTAAAAGCAGCTTTGGATTGTATCAGACTTTAAATAAATTCGTTTAAATGGTTAGCAAGCCAGTACTTTTGCATACTGTTATTCACACAAATACACATCAGTAAGAACTTAAGAATGCCTAAAAACAAAATTTATGCAATTCTCATTGCACTACTCATAAGTACGCCCATTCTGGCGCAAACTACATCAAAAATAAATCCAAAACGTGAGTTTCGGGGAATATGGGTTGCAACTGTTACAAACATCGACTGGCCTTCGAGGGCTGGATTGTCGGTAGATCAGCAAAAACAAGAGCTTATCGCTTTACTAGAATATCACAAAGGCAACGGTATGAACGCCGTTGTACTGCAGGTGCGGCCTGCAGCAGATGCTTTCTACGCCAAGTCGCGTGAGCCCTGGAGCAAGTGGTTAATGGGGAAGCAGGGCCTTGCGCCAGCAGCCGGTTACGACCCTTTGGAGTTTGCAATCAAAGAAGCACATTTCCGTGGTATGGAACTTCATGCCTGGTTTAACCCCTATCGCGCCACCATGAGCGCCAATGAAGTTGTTAGCCCGGATCACATGACCCGCAAGAAACCGGAATGGTTCTTCAGCTACGCTGGAAAAAAGCAGTTCGACCCAGGGAAGCCGGAAGTGCGTGCGCATATTGTACAGGTGATCTTGGATGTTGTGAAAGGCTACGACATCGACGGCGTGCATTTCGACGACTACTTCTATCCTTACCCGGTAGCCGGACAGAAGATTAACGATGAACAAACCTACGCGCAGTATAGAAATGGTTTTAACAACATCAACGACTGGCGCAGAAACAACGTAGACATCTTGATTAAGGAGTTATCAGACAGCATCCATCACTATAAAAAACACGTGAAGTTCGGTATTAGTCCATTCGGAATCTGGCGGAACGACTTCGAACATGCGGAAGGTTCTTCCACTAAAGGCATGTCCAACTACACAGAGCTGTTTGCAGATTCACGGAAGTGGGTTAAAGAAGGCTGGGTAGATTACATCAATCCACAGATTTACTTCTCTTTCACCCGCAAGGCGGCCCCATTTGGCACCTTGGTAGACTGGTGGAGCAACAATACTTATGGAAGGCACCTGTACATCGGTCAGGCCGCATACCTCGTTAACCAGAAAGCAGAAGCTGCATGGCGCCTGCCGGAGCAAATTCCAGATCAGATCCGCTATATCCGTGATAACAATCGCGTGCAGGGTAGCGTGTTCTTCAGTTCAAAATCCTTCTCCACAATTGCACGTGCAGCAGGCGACTCCCTCCGTTTAAGCTTATACAAGTATCCGGCTTTGCCACCACAGATGCCTTGGCTGGACGAGATCGTACCCAATGCACCGAAAGACTTCAGCGCAACAGCTACGCCTACTGGTGTGCAGTTAAAGTGGGAAGTTCCTTCAGCAGCTAGCGATGGCGAAACCGCTTCAGGCTACGTAATCTACAGATTCGAAGAGGGTGAACAAATTTCAGTAGCCGATCCAAAAAACATCCTCAAGATCAGCTTTGAAGATTATACCATGTTCCTGGATACACAAACAGAGAAAAATAAGCGCTATACCTATCTGGTTACCGCATTAGACCGTCTGAAGAATGAAAGTGATCCGACAGGACCAGTTGGGGTAGAAACCCGCGCGTCAGACTTTGATAAAAATGTGCTTTCGGTACATGATGTAAAGGATGACAAACCAAAAACAGATCTGGGCAATGGCCCAGGCAAGGGAAGCGTTAATGGGACTGACGTGAGCGCTGAAGAAGTTGTTATACAACCAGGACTGTAATCCGGATTCAGTACCATCTGCATTACCTACTTTAATCATGTTCATCGTCCTCGGTAGAAGTCCCGACAGGAAGAATACCGTAATGGCGTTTTTACCATAAACCACGAAGGGCAGGGTATAACCACTGTATTTATTTACATCGATAATCCAGTAGCAGAAGGCCAGGATCATTGTGGCGAGGCCGCCCGTGTAAAGCACGAAAGAACTGGTCCACAAAGATTTATTCAATGGAAACTGTAGCCCCCAGACCATACCGCCAATAAACAGCATTAAGCCGGTGCAGAATAACCAGGAGATTTTGTAGCTATCCTCCAGATCCTTTCTGCGTAGGAAAGCACCGACCAGCACGCCGATTAAGCCAGATGCAATTGCCGGCACGGTACTTAGAATGCCTTCCGGATCCCATGTTTTGGCAGATTTCCAGAGGTGTGCTTCGGTTAAGATGCTGCGATCAATCCACGCACCCATATTGGTTTCCTTTTCCAGATTTGGATAACCGGTGCCCGGAACCGGGATAAAGGTCATGATGATCCAGTAAAGGATTAATATGCCCCCGGCGATGCGCATGATGTTCTTCTCCGAATTCTTCAGGAAAATAATACTGGAGATGAGGAACACGACAGCAATTCTTTGCAAGACGCCAGGAATGCGCACGGTACTCAGTGCAGCAACAGGATCAGTGAAAACTTTCGGGTAAAGTGAAAGGAACAAGCCCAGTCCAAACAGTATTGCCGCGCGTTTTGCAGCTTTAAGGATTGTTTGGCCATGGGCTTGTGTGTCTGCCTTCTTGGAAGACATGCCATAGGTGATGGAAACACCTACAATAAAGAGGAAAAATGGAAAAATCAGATCTGTTGGCGTACAACCATGCCAGGAAGCATGTTCAAGTGGTGCGTAAATGTGTCCCCAGTCGCCCGGATTGTTTACCAAAATCATTGCGGCTACCGTCGCACCCCTGAAAACATCCAGTGATAATAAGCGTTGATTAGATTTTTCCATTAAATATTATTAGAACTTCCAGCGAACAAATGCCTCCATTGCTTCATATTCAGCGAGGCCAAGCTCGTCGTATCTGCGTGCAGTTTCACGGTTGCGGTCTTCCGCTCTTTTCCAGAACTCCCTTTCATCATCACCCGGGAATACGGCACGGTCTTTCTGCGATTGGTGTTTGAAGATGGCGTATTTCTTTCTTTCCACCTCCTGTGGACTAAGTGGTACAGCCATTTCGATTTCGTGGGTTTCAAATTCATGCCAAGCACCTCTGTACATCCACAACCAGCAGTCCTGAGCCCATGCTACTGTTTTGCGAAGCTCCGTTAACGCATCCAGGATAATGTTGAAGCAAACGATGTGTGTGCCATGTGGATCCTCAAAATCGCCAGCGGCGAAAACTTGATGTGGTTTTATCTGCTGAAGCAACTCAATGGTACGGCGTACATCTTCACTGGTAACCGGGTTTTTCTGGCTCTTTCCGCTTTCATAGAAAGGCAGTGCCATGAAGTGAATGTGATCATCTTCCAGTCCGCAGTACCTTGCACCAGCAATGGCTTCCCCTTTACGGATCAAACCTTTAACGGTCTGAACTTCTTTGCTGTCAATCTGGTTAGGCCTTTTAACTTCCAGGAAGCTGCGCATATCTTCATACATCTTCTCTGTAGGTGCTGCATCCAGACCCATCTTCTTTGCAAAATCGATATTGAACTCCACAAACCTTAATGCATCATCATCCCAAACAGCAGTGTTACCTGATGTCTGATAGGCAACATGCACGTCGTGCTGCTGATCTACCAGGCGAATGAAAGTTCCACCCATAGAGATCACATCGTCATCCGGATGCGGAGAGAAGATCAGCACGCGCTTTTTGGATGGTTCTGCACGTTCCGGGCGCTGCGAATCGTCAGCATTTGGTTTACCACCCGGCCAGCCGGTAATGGTATGCTGAAGTTTATTGAAAATATGAATATTGATGTTGTAAACCGGGCCTTTTTCAATGGCAAGTTGTGCCATTCCATGGTTGTTGTAATCGTCTTCGGTTAATTTAAGAACAGGTTTACCTAAAGTATTTGCAAGCCAGATTACGGCTTTGCGGGTCAGCATTTCGTCCCATACACAATCTTTTACCAGCCATGGCGTGTCGAATCGCGTCAACAGGCTTGCTGCTTCCACGTCTACAACGAACTCCACATTGTCTGACATCTGCAAGTACGTTGCGGGTACTTCGCCCGACATTTCGCCTTCTACAGCTTTCTTCAGAATAGGTGCTTTTTTACCGTTCCAGGCCATCAGGATGATTTCCCTGGCATGGAAGATGGTACCAATACCCATGGTAATGGCTTTAGTTGGTACAAAAGATTTACCCCCGAAATCACGTGCAGCATCTTTTCTTGTCAGGTCATCAAGGGTTACCAATCTGGTTCCCGAGTTTGGTGCCGAACCCGGCTCATTAAAACCGATGTGACCGGTTCTACCGATACCGAGAACCTGAATGTCTAATCCACCAACCTCGGCAATTTTCTTCTCATAGTTCAAACAAAAGGCAGGGATATCTTCCAGCTTAAGTGTGCCATCTGGAATGTTGATGTTATTTCTATCAATGTCAACGTGATCAAAAAGCTGCTTGTTCATGAATGAAACGTAGCTTTGATCTACATCTGGCTGCATCGGGTAGTACTCGTCAAGGTTGAAGGTGATCACGTTTTTAAAACTTAATCCTTCTTCTTTGTGCATGCGCACCAGCTCAGCATAAACACCAACCGGTGTAGCCCCTGTTGCAAGTCCCAAAACCGCAGGTGCATTTTCGCTTTGCTTTTTACGGATCAGGTCTGCAATTCTGTTTGCTACCTTGATGGATGCCACTTTCGGGTTCTCGAAAATAGTAACCGGCAGTTTTTCAAAGCGCGTTTCTTCTAATAGATTTAATCTAGCCATTGTAAGGTTTTTAAAAAAATTGGTTCGGAGCAGTAAATATAGCTACTCTGCGCGCTTAATTTGCATTTAAATGACAATCGAGAACTGCTGAGAAAAACTTAGTGGATATTTAACCCTCTGGACCGATATTCCCGTAGGCATTCTTCTTCTGCAGGGAGCTCCGTAATCAGGTGATGGATGTTTTCTAGACCTGCCACTTTCAACCGTAGGGTGATGTCCAGCTTTTCGGAAATACACAGGATGGCGACATGCTTAGAACATTGAAACATGGCTTTCTTAAGTTCATTGATCTCCCAATCGGTGTCGGTTAAGCCATACTCTGGATGAATGGCACTCGTACCAATTAAACATAAATCCGCATTTATGCCGGCAAGCTGGCTAATTACATGCCCGCCAAATGTTACTTTGGAATTTTTAGAGAAGATACCGCCAATGAGAATTACTTCAATGCCATCATACTTGGCGAGTTCAATGGCTACAAAAGGACTTATTGTAAAAAAGGTCGCTTTAAGGTGAATTGGAAGCTGCTTCACCAGCTCTATGATGGTTGTGCCGCCGCCCGTAAGGATAACCATGCCATTTTTAATCAGGCTGATCGTTTTCTTTGCGATTACAATTTTGGCCTCACGTGCATAAATCGCATTATCATCATACGCCGACTGGTACGATCTGGAGAGCGCGCCGCCATGAACTTTTAAGAGCTTCTGACTTTCGGAGAGTTCCTGCAAGTCGCGTCTAATCGTGTCTTCAGACACCTGCAGCATATCTACAAGATCTGTGGTCAGTACCCGATTGTGTAGGTTGATCTGGCGCATGATCTGTTCATGCCGCTCCCGTTTTAACATATAGTACTTTGGTTTGTGCCAATTTATAAATAATTATCAATAACACAATCTGCGTGTTTGTGCGGGAATTTGCCTGCTTTTCAGAATTAAATGTTACTGAAACATTAGCTAGGTATTTAATAATCAAAAAATATAATGATATTTACCTGACAAGCTGAGGAATGCGTGTTACTGCGTGTTTCGTTTGTACGTTCTAGGTTAACTCATTATTCACAAACAAACTAATTCATGAAAAAAAAGCTACTCATGTTTTTATGGGGCATTATTTTGTTCGCAACAAATGCTGTTGCACAACAACTTAATGTTACCGGTAAGGTGACCTCTTCTGATGGTCAGCCGATACCAGGTGTCTCGGTAAGGGTCAAAGGTGCCCAGGCGGGTACACAGACCAACACATCTGGTGTCTACACCATCAGTGCCGCAAGTGGCGCAGTGCTATCTTTCTCTTACATCGGTATGACTCCACAGGAGAAAACTGTTACTGGCAACACCATCAATGTGGTACTTGCCGATGATGCACAAGGTCTAAACGAAGTTGTAATTACGGCTTTAGGTCAGCAGGTCTCCAAACGTTCACTTGGTACCGCACAGCAGGCCGTTAAAGGCGCTGAAATCGCGAACACCCAACGCGAGAACTTTATCAACGCACTACAAGGCCGTGTGGCTGGTGTGGAGGTAAACAACTCTTCAGGTGTTCCGGGTGCATCTTCTTCCATCACCATCAGGGGCGTAAGTTCCATCAGTGGGAACAATCAGCCGCTTTTCGTAGTTGATGGTTTGCCGATCGACAACAAAACTTTAAGCACTTCTGCCTTCACTTCAGAGAAAAGTTCAACAACGGCTTTCAATAACCGTGGTGTGGATTTTACCAACCGTGCAGCAGATATCAACCCGGAAGACATTGAGTCTCTAACCGTGTTAAAAGGTCCTGAAGCTGCGGCTCTATATGGTATTGATGCAGCCAATGGTGCCATCGTAATTACCACAAAGAGAGGTAAAGCAGGTGCAGGTTCTGTAAACTACAGCAACAGCTTCCGTGTAGAAACCATACGTTCAACGCCGGAAATTCAGCATAAATATGATATCGGAAGTGCAGGACAGAATAATGTCGTAACGACTTCAGGTGGTTCATACCCTTCATTTGGGCCAGCATTCCCTGCAGGCACAAAGTTGTATGATAACGTTGATGAATTCTTCCAGCAAGGGTTCACCCAAAAGCACAACTTGTCTTTTGATGGTGGCTCTAATAAGGTGAATTATAGAATCTCAACTTCTTATGTAGATCAGCAAGGTGTGGTACCCGGTAGTACATATGAGCGCTTCAACATTACAGGTGCTTCACAAGGAACGGTAAACAACTGGTTAAAAACAGACCTTTCCATGCAGTATAGCTACTCAAACAATGATCAGGCTTTCAAAGGTAGCGGCGGTCCGCTTCTTGGATTGTTGGTATGGCCACAAACAGACGATGCCAGCAACTACCTTACTCCAGCAGGTCTGAGAAGAAGAATATCACTTCCAGGATTCCCTGAAGGACAGCAAAGCGAGATTGATAACCCTTATTTCAACGTAAATAAGAACAAGATCAACTCAAAGGTGAACCGTATCGTTTCCAACTTTGGATTAACGATTACGCCGTTCTCATGGGTTAACATTAAGTCGAACATCGGTATCGATGCCTACACCAGCCAGAACATGATCTTGCGTCACCCTGAAAGTGCTTCAGGTTTCTCAAGAGGTGGTTTGCTGGATGTTGCAAATGACGTTACCCGCAACTTGAACATGCAGAACTTGATCAATTTCACCAGACAAAACCTGAGTGAAAACTGGACTTTCGATGCAACTTTAGGTAATGCAATACAAGATGCACGTTCAAACATTGACGCTGGTTCAGGTGAAAACTTCCTTGATCCAAACTTTGTATCCCTGAACAACACGGCGACAAGATTAAACAGCACCACGATTCAACAACGTCGTCTGGTAAGTTTCTTCGGTCGTGCAACTTTTGGTTACAAAGACTTCTTATACCTTACTGCAACCGGACGTAATGACTTAACCTCAACCATTCCGGTTAATTCTTACTCTTTCTTCTACCCATCTATATCGGGAAGTTTCGTCTTCACCGACGTACCTGCTTTCAGCGGTTTGAAGAAGTTCTTTACTTCAGGTAAATTAAGAGCGGCTTACGCACAAGTGGGTAAAGACGCCAAACCTTACGCTTACCAGCCTTCATTAGAAAATAAACTTACTGTAGGTGGTGGTTACGGTTATGGCTTCACAGGACCAAATCCTGGTCTTAAGCCAGAATTTGCGAAATCTTACGAGTTCGGTACTGAACTTGCATTTCTGAACGATCGTCTAGGTATTGACGTAGCTGTATATCGCAAGGAAACAAAAGATCAGATTGTAAATGATATCCGTGGCAGTTATGCAACAGGTTTCATCCTGCTTAACCTAAATGGTGGAGTTACCCGCAACGAAGGTGTGGAGGTAAGTGTTAGAGCGAGACCTATTGAGCGCCCTGGATTTAGCTGGGATATCTTAGCCAACTTCGAACACGCGAAAGGTACTGTACTTGCTTTACCAAACGAATTGCCGGAATCTTATGTTTCTGATACCTGGTTATACGGAAACGTACGTAACGGAAATACACCGGGTGAATCAACAAGATCACTAACCGGATTTTTCTACCTGCGCAATAACAATGGCGACGTGCTGATCAACCCTTCTTCAGGTCTGCCGGTAAGGTCAACAACCTTCATCAGCGCTGGATACGACAGACAGCCTGATTTCAGCTTAGGTATCACCAACAGCTTTAGCTTCAAAGATTTCTCCCTTTCATTTCTGATCGATACCCGTAAAGGTGGAGACGTGCTGAATGCAACACAACACTACCTAACCACTCAAGGTTTAAGTACACGTACACTAGATCGTGAAACCCCTAGAGTTGTTAAAGGTGTGTTACAGGATGGTAGAGAGAACTCCGCTAATCCAACACAAAATACAATCGTTGTTAATCCTTATCTGCAAAACAGCTACTACACGACAACAAGTGAAGAGCAGTACATTGAAAAAGATATTAACTGGATCAGACTTAAAGATGTGACTTTGTCTTACCGTTTACCTACAAAGCTTTTACAAAGACAGAAATTCTTTAAATCCGCAAGTGTATTTGTTACCGGGACAGACTTATTCCTGATCACAAACTACACCGGACTTGATCCGGTTGTAAACGGCAACACTGCTGCTGTGGGCGGTTCAGGATCAGCCGGTATAGATTTTGGAAACTTCCCAATGCCAATTGGAATGAACTTCGGAATTAAAATTGGCATGTAATCTAAATTGAAATAATCATGAAGAAATTATATATCACTATGCTCACTGCTGCAGTAATGCTTGCTGGCAGTGGATGTAAAAAGTATTTGGATGTTAATACAAATCCAAATGCACCACAAACGGTGACACCAAACCTTTACCTGTCGCCAATGCTACACTGGATGGTTACAGCCCCGCAATACGATGCGCGCTTTATCAACCGGTATACGCAAAACATGACCTTAACCACCACCAACAGTAGCTGGGACCGCATGGGTTATGATCCAAGTTCAGATAACGGCGGTGAGTTGTTCCGCGATGTGTATTGGAGTTTCGGCCAAAATCTGGTTGATATGATGACCAAAGCGGAAGCTGAAGAACGTTGGGATCTATTGGGTGTTGGCTACGTGCTAAAAGCATGGGGCTGGCAGGCACTAACCGATGTTCATGGCGAGATCATTGTTAAAGAAGCAATCGATCCAACCAAAAATGTGTTCAACTACGATACCCAGGAATACACTTACGAAGAGGTACAACGTTTATTGGACCTTGCCATCACCAACCTGCAAAGAACTGATGGTGCTGTTGATGCAGCATTCCTTGGTAAAACGGACATCATCTATAAAGGCGACCGTACCAAATGGTTAAAGTTTGCTTATGGCTTGTTGGCGATGAACCTAAATCACTACAGCAATAAAGCATCTTATAAGCCAGATGAAGTTATCGCAGCAGTTGATAAAGCGTTTGAAAACAACAATGATGACGCCCTACTGCTTTACACAGGTGTGTCTAACGACGACAGGAACTTCCTGGGCTCAACAAGAGCGAACTTCAACACTTACAGACAAACGTCATTCATCGTAAATCTGATGAATGGCACGGAGTTCTCCGGTGTGGTGGATCCTCGTATGACAAGAATGCTTTCACCTGCACCAGACGGCGTATATCGCGGCCTGGAGCCAACTTTCGGTAGTGGTGCATTAACTGCAACCCAGATTCCAAATAACATCTACGGATATACCGGAACTGTAGCGGTAGGTACACCAGTACGTTACCTGTTTGATGATAAAAGCAGAGTGCCTGCGATGACTTACTCGCAGCTGCAGTTCATCAAAGCGGAAGCGGCATTCAAGAAAGGTGATCGTGAAACAGCATTAACTGCTTACAGAAATGGTATTTCTTCGCACATCGACTTTGTGAATGCGAGAAACCGTGACAACAATCAAACGCCAACCCAGATTACCACAGAAGAAAAGAATGCTTTTCTGGCGAATCCGGCGATTGTACCAACAGCAGCTAATTTAACGTTATCACACATCATGGAGCAAAAGTACATCGCTCAATGGGGATGGGGTGCGTTGGAGCAGTGGATGGACTTAAGAAGATACCACTATACAGATGCAGATCCTGCTACAGGTCAGCAGGTATTCGGTGGCTTTGTAATTCCGGTAAACTTGTATCCAGACAATGCAAACAAGCCAGTTTACCGCATCAGACCACGTTATAACTCTGAGTACATCTGGAATCGCGAAAGTCTTGACAAAATCGGAGGTCTGGCGCTGGATTACCATACCAAAGAAATGTGGATCACTCAACCTTAATCTCGAATCATGAAGAAAATAAATATAATTACAGCAGTTCTCCTACTTTCCACGTTTTTCGTTTCCTGTGAGAAGGATGGCGTAAAGGAACTGGAAACAACAACAACAGAAGCTGGTGCTCAAATTAAGTTTTTCAACTTCGGTGTAAGTGCACCGTCCATGAACTTCTACGCGAACGACCAGAAGGTGTCGGCAGTCGTAAGTGCTACCGGTACGGAAGCACTTACAGGTGTTAATTATGGCAGCGTATTCCCGGCAACAAACTACGCGCTGATCACTGGTGGTAACTATACCTTCAAAGGTATCGTGCCTTCAACGGCGGTGGCAGATGCAAATGCGGTAATTGCGAGCATTCAAGGAAACGTTGAAAATGGTAAATCATATTCATTGTATACCAGCGGTCCCTTTAATGCAGCTGCAAAAACAGTTGACGGCTTTATTGTAGAGGATGTTATTCCTGCAGCAAACACCACTGCTGCGCACGTGAGGTTCGTAAATACCATCGCAAATGCGACTGCAGGATTTGATCTTGTTGCGAAAAGTACAACCACGGCTGCGGAGATTGTTATTGCAACTAACATCGGTTACAAAGCTGCTTCGACCTTCGTGGAAGTTCCAAATGGTGTCTATGAGATTTACGCAAGATACCCTGGAAGCCCTACGAACGTGATTACCAGAAATGGTACCTCTAACGTATCGTTTATCGCAGGCAGAGCATATACCATCAGTTCAAGAGGAGATATGACCGTTACCGGCGCAACCGCTGTGAACAGGCCATTCCTGGATAATACATCCAACAGACCTTAACCGGTTTAAAAAAGTAAAAGCCCATACCATTACGGTGTGGGCTTTTTATATTTATATATTTTTATACTTTTGATAAAAAAGATCTCAATATGGCAAGCTTTACACTTACTCCTGAAACTGCTGAAAAAGTTAAACTTAAATTCCTGCGCAAATACAGAGATTTAGCACAGCAAGATTTGCCTTTTAAGCCGGGTATGGAAGAAGCGCTGGTAACACAATTAATGGAACTCGTTAAACGGGATCGCCGTTATGTGGAGTTTACCATCCAAAAGGCCCTTGCAGATCCAGACGGAAACAGGCTTTAAGCCTAAGTTCCGTGTAGTTTTACCACCAAGCCGTCCATTGCTGGATTAAGCTTCAGCTGGCAGGCTAACCTCGAGTTTGGCAGCAAGTCTGGAAGGGTATCCAGCATCGCATACTCATCGTCAGACATTTCATTCAGCTTTTCTTCGCCTTCAAGCACATCCACACAGCAGGTGGCACATAGTGCCATACCGCCACAGGTAGCAAGAATATCGTATTCAGAAGCTTTCAGAAACTCCATTAAACTTAAGCCCATATCTACCGGTGCTTCCATTGCGTGTATCGATCCATCCGGATGCTGTACGCTTACTGTAATGTTATTTTCTTCCATATTAGAATTCTGCTACACCGTTTACCGTAGTGTATTTCATGGTATATTTAATGCCTGGGTTCATGTACTGGTATGCACTGTGGCTCATTAAAGCCGCTTCATGGAAACCACAAAGGATAAGCTTTAGTTTGTTTTTGTAAGTATTGATGTCACCAATTGCATAAATACCTGGGATGTTGGTCGAATAATCATCTGTATTTACTTCAATCGCGCTTTTGCTGATGTTTAATCCCCATTGCTCAATAGGACCCAATTTAGGGCTCAAGCCAAACAGAGGAATCAGGTGATCTGCTTCCACGTTGGTCACTTCCATCGAACGGTTGTGAATGATCTCTACGTTCTCCAGTTTACCCGTTCCACTTACAGAGTTCAGGTTGCTATTCAGGATCAGGTTAATTTTACCGCTATCCGCAAGTGCCATCACCTTGTTTACCGAATCCGGTGCACCCCTGAAGCTTTCACTTCTGTGTACCAGCGTAAGCTGATCTACCACATCTGCAAGAAAGATGGTCCAGTCAAGTGCCGAGTCACCACCACCTGCGATCACCATTTTCTGATCACGGTATTTCTCCGGATCAAGGATCATGTAGTTCACACCTTTACCATTCTCAAACTGCTCAAGACCAGCTACAGCAGGTTTACGAGGCTCAAAACAGCCAAGTCCACCAGCAATAACAACAACTTTCGCTTCGATCTGTGTACCCATGTTTGTGGTAAGCAAGAAATCGCGCTCGTCACGTTTTTCAAGACTTTCAATTCGCTCGCCTAAGGTAAATCCAGGGTGGAAAGGTTTCGCTTGTTCCATCAGGTTATCAATCAGTTCCTGTGCAAGAACGGTCGGATATCCAGGAATGTCGTATATAGGTTTTTTAGGATATATCTCTGAAAGTTGTCCGCCTACCTGAGGTAAATAATCTATCAGGTGACAACGCATTTTTAGTAAACCTGCTTCAAATATTGCGAAAAGACCAACCGGTCCGGCGCCAACAATGGCTATATCTGTAGAAATCATGTATTTAAATTTGCTGCGAATTTACGAAATTTGTTTGTAATGATTCTTGATTGTAGACAAATGCTTCAGATCTGACTATATTTGTCCCAATTGATGACAAAGAAAATATATTTCGCTTCTGATTTCCACCTCGGATCACCCAATCACCAGCAAAGCCGGCTGCGGGAAGACCGGATTATTCGCTGGTTAAGCTTCATTGAGCCAACATGTTCTGAATTGTTCCTTATGGGGGATGTGTTTGACTTCTGGTTCGAATATAAAATGGTCATTCCTAAGGGCTACGCCCGATTACAGGGTAAACTTGCCACGATGAGCGATGCCGGCATCAAGATCTACTTTTTCAAAGGCAATCACGACATGTGGGTGTATGATTACTTTACCACGGAGCTGGGCATGCAGATCGTAAGTGATGATTTTCAGATGGAGCGCAATGGTAAACAATTCTATCTGCATCACGGAGATGGCCTCGGCCCTGGTGATCATAAATACAAGTTCCTGCGGAAGATCTTCCGCAATCCAGTATGCCAATGGTTATTCTCCCTTGTACCCGCACGGATCGGCATCGGCATTGCCAACGCCTGGTCCGATAACAGTCGCACCAAAAAAGCGCACGCTTTCACCGTACCCGAAGACGAATGGTTGTTTACCCATGCTACGGAAGTACTTCAGAAAAAGCATTACGACTACTTCATCTTTGGCCACCGCCACCTTCCATTAGACCTTAAAGTAGGCGAGAACAGTCGCTATGTGAACACGGGAGAGTGGATGAACTACAGCTCTTATGCCGTTTTCGATGGCAACGAGCTAGCCCTGAAATATTTTGAAAAGGAATATTAAGCGAAAAACCTTATTTTTGCATTCCAAACTTATAACCTGACCAGGAATATTCTATTGATGGTCAGGCCATTTAATTTCTAAAAACATATGTTAGAAAAATTAGAAGCTATAAAACTGCGCTGGGAAGATGTAGAAGAGCAGTTGAGCAATCCTGATACCATGCAGGATATGAAGCGCTTTGCACAACTTAATAAAGAATATAAAGACCTTACCAAGATTGTAGACGAATACAAAGTTTACAAGAATGTAATGAGCAATATTGAAGCAAACAAAGATATCCTAAGCAATGAGAAAGATCCTGAAATGCGGGAGATGGCAAAGGAAGAACTTGATTTGCTGTTGAAGGAACAAGAGGAACTGGAAGAACGCGTACGTTTAATGCTGATTCCTAAAGATCCTGAAGATGCGAAGAATGCCGTGTTTGAAATTCGCGGTGGTACCGGTGGTGATGAAGCAGCGCTATTTGCTGGCGACTTGTACCGTATGTACACCCGTTTCTTTGAACAGAAACGTTGGAAAGTAGAGGTTGTAGATGTTACTGAAGGTACTGCAGGTGGTTACAAAGAGGTAATCCTTAAAGTGTCTGGTGAAGATGTATATGGCCAGCTGAAATACGAATCTGGTGTTCACCGTGTACAGCGTGTGCCGGAGACGGAAACCCAGGGTAGGGTACACACCTCTGCAGCTTCTGTAGCGGTATTACCGGAAGCGGAAGAGATCGACTTCTACCTGAACCCTGCAGATATCGATTTGCAGACTTCCCGTTCAGGGGGTGCTGGTGGACAGAACGTAAATAAGGTAGAAACGAAAGTTCAGCTTACCCACAGGCCATCTGGTATCGTGGTGGTTTGTCAGCAGGAACGCTCACAGTTGGGTAACCGCGAGATTGCGATGGAGATGCTTAGAAGTAAGCTTTACGACATCGAATTGCAGAAGAAGAATGGCGACATCGCTGCAAGGAGGAAGACCATGGTATCTACCGGTGACCGTTCAGCAAAAATCAGAACTTACAATTATCCACAGGGAAGGGTTACCGATCACCGTATCGGCTTGACGCTTTACAACCTAAATGCGGTAATGGATGGTGGTGTTCAGGAGTTGATTGATGCGCTTCAGTTTGCTGAAAATGCAGAAAAGATGAAAGAAGGCGCAACCATTTAAATTCTAAGCGCTGGGAATTAACTACTTATCCCGCGCGCTAAGATTTTATAAAATAAATGTTGCAAAATAAGATGTTTGGTCTATATTTGCATTCCCGAAAGGGACAAACGGACCGGTAGTTCAGCTGGTTAGAATGCCGCCCTGTCACGGCGGAGGTCGCGGGTTCGAGTCCCGTCCGGTCCGCAAAAGCCACTCCAACGAGTGGC